>JADMIO011197741.1_pt1 | contig 53582 bp, 51 predicted proteins | sample 8958161 | NCBI WGS metagenome assembly JADMIO01 (sample SAMN16585339, study PRJNA669376) | soil metagenome | isolation source: Crop rotation soil | place: USA: Cullars Rotation, Alabama | collected 2011 | reverse complement strand
GCCGCGACTTCAAGTCACGTGAATTCCAAGCTTCGGATCCCACTGTGCTGGAAAGGCGCGCGGTGGCGGAGGCGGACGTCGTGATCGGCTACGGCCCCTACCTCGACCAGTGCGCGGATCTGCTCGAGCGCCAGGAGATCGTGCGGGGCACGATGGGGGAGGAGGCCGACCGCGCGGCGGAGGCCGTGTCCCGCGCCGCTGCGGGCGCGCGGGTCGCGCTGGTGTCGTCCGGGGACGCGGGCGTGCACGGCATGGCTGCCCGCACGCTGCGGCTCGCACCGCCGTCGCTCGAGGTGATCGTCGTGCCGGGGGTCACCGCCGCGCTCGCGGCGGCGGCACGGCTGGGCGCCCCGCTCGGGGACGACTGGGCGACGCTGTCGCTGTCGGACCTCCACACGCCGTGGGCGACGGTCGAGCGGCGCCTGGTCGCGCTGGCGGCGTCGGGCCTCGCACTCGCGCTCTACAACCCGCGCGCCAAGCGGCGCACCGAGGGCTTCGACCGCGCGCTCGAGGTTCTCGGCGAGCACCGCGCGCCGGACACGCCGGTCATCGTCGCGACTGACGTCGCGCGGGATGGCGAGTCCTTCGTCCGCACGACGCTCGCCGACGTCGATCCGGCCGACGTGACGATGAAGTCGCTCGTGCTGGTGGCGGGGAACACGGCCTCCTGGGCGGGCGACTGGCTCGTCGCGGAGCGCGGCGCGAGTGAGAAAAAGGTGCCTGGCACCTTTTTCTCACCCGGGACGGCGCGCGCGTGACCGTCCACCTCGTCGGCGCCGGGCCCGGCGATCCGCAACTCCTGACGCTCGCCGCTGCCGCCCTACTGCGCGACGCCACCTGCGTCGTCTACGACCGGCCGAGCGCCGAGGCGATCGTCGCGCTCGCACCGCCACACGCCGAGCGCCACTGCGTCGGCCGCGCGCCCGGCCGCCGCGCGCTCACGCAGCCCGAGGTCAACGCCCTGTTGATCGACCTCGCCCGCACCCAGGACGTCGTCCGCCTCAAGAGCGGGGACCCGTTCGTCGCGTCCCGCGGCGGCGAGGAAGCGGTCGCCCTGCACGCGGCCGGCATCGACGTCACCGTCACCCCCGGTGTCTCCGCCGCGCTGGCAGCGCCCGCCGCCGCCGGCATCCCGCTCACCCTCCGGCAGGGCTCGGTCACCGCCACGATCGTCGACGGCAACGACGACGCCGACCACGCCGAGCCGCCCGACTGGGACGCGCTCGCCCGCCTCGGCGGCACGCTCGTCATCCTCACCGGCCGCGGCCGCATCCGCCGCACCGCCGCCGCGCTTATCGCCGGCGGCCGCGACCCTGCGACCCCGATCACCGCCGTCAGCGCCGCCGGCCGGCCCGAGCAGCGCATCGAGCGCGGCACCCTCGCCGAGCTTCCCCCGTCCCTGTCCCCACCCGTCACGTTCATCGTGGGCGCCAACGCATGCACATCCCCGACGGCTTCCTGACCGGCGAGGCCGCCGCGCTCGGCGCGGTCACGGCGGGCGTCGGGATCGCCGTCTGCCTGCGCCGCGCCGCCCAGACCGGCCGCGAGCGCGACCTGCCGGTCGCCGGCCTCGCCGCCGCGTTCTTCCTCGTCGGCGACGCGCCGATGGTCCCGATCACGATCGGCACCCAGGGCCACCTGCTCGGCGGGACGCTGGCCGTCGCGCTGCTCGGGCCGTGGCTCGGCGCGCTCACCATCAGCGTCGTCTGCGCGCTGCAGGCGCTCGTGCTCGGCGACGGCGGCATCACGACGCTCGGCCTCACGATCACCAACCTGGCGCTCGTCCCCGCGCTCGTCGGCTACCCGCTGCTGCTGGCCCTGCGCCGCCTGACCTCACTGCCGCTCGCGGCGGGCATCACCGCCGCCGTCAACGTCCTGCTCGCCGCCGCGATCTTCGTCGCCGAGGTCACGCTCGGCGCCGCCAGCGCGGTCGACAAGACCGCGCTCGCGGCCTCGACCATGGGCGCCTACGCGATCATCGCCTGCATCGAGGCGACGATCACCGCGCTGATCGTGCGCTCCCTGCTCGGCGTCCGCCCCGACCTCGTCCGCGTGCGGCGACTGGTGCCGACATGACCTCCGGCAAGGTTTGGTTCGTCGGCGCCGGCCCGGGGGCCGCCGACCTGCTCACGCTGCGCGCCGCGCGCATCCTCGGCGCGGCGGACATCGTCGTCTGGGCGCGCTCGCTCGTCGACGCAGCGGTGCTCGAGCACGTGCGCGACGACGCCGAGATCGTTGCCTCCGACGACAAGACCTTCGACGACATCCTCGCGCTCTACCAGCGCGCCGCGGCCGAGGACCTCGGCGTCGCACGCGTACATTCCGGGGACCCGGCGGTCTACGGCACGCTGCACGAACAGCTCGGCGCCTGCCGCGCGCTCGGCCTGGAGACGGAGATCGTCCCGGGCGTGTCGTCGCTGAGCGGCGCCGCGGCGGCGCTCGGTCAGGAGCTCACGGTCCCCGATGTCTCCCAGACGCTGATCCTCACCCGCCGCGCGCAGCGGACGTCGATGCCGGACAACGAGAAGCTGCAGGAGCTCGCCGCGCACGGGACCACCATGGCGCTGTTTCTGTCCGTGCGCCGGCCGCGCGAGCTGCAGGCCGACCTCGAGGCCGGCGGCTACGCGCCCGACACGCCCTGCGCCGTCGTCTACAAGGCGACGTGGCCCGACGAGGTCGTCATCCGCTGCCCGCTCGCCGAGCTCGGCGAGCAGGTTCGAGCCGCGCGCATCAACACGCAGGCGCTGGTGCTGATCGGCCCGGCGCTGGGGGCGGGGGAGACCGCCGGCCGCGCGCACGTCTACGACCCCGGCTACGGGCACCGCTTCCGCCCGCTCGGCCGTCCCGACCGCTACAAGAACAAGGCATGATCGCCGTTCTCGGAGTCTTCGGCGGCCGCGTCCCCCCGGGGGCGGAGAGCCTGCTCGCCAGCGCCGACGTCGTCGCCGGCGGCCGCACGGTCGTGGAGGCGATGTCGCCGGCGGGCGCCCGCCAGATCGCGCTCGGCGCGGACCTCGCCACGCAGTTGCCCGCGCTCGCGGCTGAGCGCGGCTCAGTCGTCGTGCTGGCGTCGGGGGACCCGGGATTCTTCGGGATCGTGCGCGCGCTGTCGGCGGCCGTGGGGCGCGACCAGCTCGACGTCCGGCCGGCGCCGTCGTCGGTCGCGGTCGCGTTCGCGCGCATCGGCATGCCGTGGGACGACGCCGTCGTCGTCTCCGCCCACGGCCGGGACCCGCGGCCTGCGGTGGCCATCGCGCTGCGCCACCCGAAGGTGGCCGTGCTCACCGAGCCGCGTGCGACGGCGGCGGACCTGATCGAAGCGCTGTCGGGCAGCGGCCGGCAGATCACGGTCGCCGAGGCACTCGGCACGCCCGCCGAGCGGCTGCGCTCCGGCACGGCGGAGTCGCTCGCCGGCCAGTCCTTCGGCGGTCCCAACGTCGTGCTCGTCTACGAGGACGGCCCGGTGGACGGGCGTGCCGTCGTGTTCCCGCCGCGCACGCCGGACCGCTGGGCGCTGCCCGACGACGCGTTCGAGCACCGCGGCGGCATGATCACCAAGGCCGAGGTGCGCGCGGTCGCGCTGGCGGCACTCGGCCCCGGCACCGGCGACCTGGTCTGGGACATCGGCTGCGGCAGCGGCGCCGTGGCCATCGAATGCGCCCGGCTCGGCGCGGCGGTCATCGGGATCGACAAGGACGCTGAGGCGGTGGACTTCAGCGCGCGCAACGCGGCTGCGTACGGCGTGCCGGTGCGCGTGGTGCACGGTGCCGCGCCCGACGCGCTCGCCGGGCTCCCGGACCCGGACGCGACGTTCCTCGGCGGCGGCGGCGTCGACCTCGAGGCGATCCTCGCGGTCGCCGTCCCACGCACAAAACGCGCCGTGGTCGTCACCGTGGCGATCATCGAGCGCGTCGGCCCGGCGCTCGCCGCCCTGGCCGAGCACGGCCTCGAGGTCGAGGCCGCCACGCTGCAGGCCAGCCGGCTGCGGCCGATCGCGGGCGGCCACCGGCTCGCCCCCGAGAACCCTGTGACCGTCATCGCCGGGCGGCGTCCGTGATCGTCGGCGTGGGCTGCAGCCTCGGCTGCCCGACCGCGGAGCTACTCGCGCTGATTGACGCGACCGTCCGGGCGGCACGGGCGCCGGTGGCGGCGGGCGGCGCGGCGGCGGGCCGCGTGGCCACGCTGGCGACCGTGGACCGGCGGCGCGGCGAGCCGTGCGTCGTCGACGCCGCGGCCGCGCTCGGCGCGTCGCTCGTGACCTTCGCCGCCGACGAACTGGCGCGCGTCGCCGTGCCGACGCCGTCAGACGTCGTCGCGCGCCACGTCGGCACCCCGAGCGTCGCCGAGGCCGCCGCCCTGCTGGCGGCCGGGCCGGGCGCGCGGATCGTCGTCCCCAAGCGCCGCTCCGCCCACGCGACCTGCGCGGTGGCGGCATGAGCCGCACGCCGCACCCGATCGAGGTCGAGAGCTACCGGATCCTGCGCTCGCGGATCGACCTCTCGCACCTGCCGCCGCTGTCGCGGGCGGTGGCCGAGCGCGTCATCCACGCGGCTGCGGACATCGGCTTCGGCGAGACACTGGTGCTGGACGAGGCGGCCCTGGAGGACGGCCGCGCCGCGCTGCTCGGCGGCGCCCCGATCTACTGCGACGCGCGCATGGCCGCCGCCGGCATCACGAGTCGCCGGCCGATCATCCCGCTCGACGACCCGCGCGTGCCGGGCCTCGCCCGCGCGGAGGGGACCACGCGGTCGATGGCGGCGATGCGCCTCGCCGCCGCCGAGGCGCCGTCCGGCGCGGTCTGGGTCGTCGGCAACGCGCCGACCGCGCTGCACGAGCTGATCGCGCGCCCGCCGGCCGACCCGGCGCTGATCGTCGGGCTGCCGGTCGGGTTCGTCGGCGCCGCCGAGGCCAAGGCGGCGCTCGCGGCGTCCGGTCTGTCGTGCGTCACCAACCGGGGCGAGCGCGGCGGGAGCGCGGTCGCCGTCGCCGCGGTCAACGCGCTGCTGTACGCGTGAGCCTGACGCTCGTCCTCGGCGGCCGGCGCAGCGGCAAGTCCGCCTTCGCGGAGACCCTGATCACGGGCGGCACGTACCTGGCGACGGGCGCGGCGATCGACGCCGAGATGCGCGCGCGAATTGCCGCGCACCAGGCGCGGCGCGGGCCCGAGTGGCGCACCCTCGAAGTCGAGGACGACCTGCACGCCGACGGGCCGGTGCTGCTCGACGGCCTCGGCGCGTGGATCGCCGGCGTGCTGCACCGCCACGACGACCCGGAGCCGATCGTGCGCGCGGGCGTGGCGGCGTTGATCGGCCGCGCGGCGCCCACGGTCGTCGTCAGCGAGGAAGCCGGCCTCGCGCCGGTCCCCGCCGACGCGCTCACCCGGGCGTGGCTCGATCTCCTCGGCGATGCGGCGCAGGCGCTCGCCGCGGCGGCCGACCGCACGGTCCTCGTCGTGGCGGGCCGCCCGCTCGAACTCCGCGACAATCAGGGGGCCAGGCCCCCTGATTCCGTGGGGCGTTCTGCCTGCTACTGGCGGGAATCGGGCGTCAAGAATCAGGGGGGCTGGCCCCGTGATTGGGTGGTGCACGGCGACCAGCTCGTCCGGCCCGGGGATCTCGACTTCGCCGTGAACGTCGTCGACGGGCCGCCGCCCGACTGGCTGACGGACGCCGTCCAGACCGCGTGGACCGGCATCGGCCGCTACCCGGACCCGCGCGCCGCTGCCGAGGCCGTCGCCACCCGCCACCGCACGACGCCCGATCGCATTCATCTGCTCAACGGCGCCGCGGAGGCCTTCTGGCTGCTGGAGGCCGACCGCCCGGTCATCGTCGGCCCCGCGTTCGGCGAGGCGAGGGCCGCGCTGCCGCACGCACGGACCATCGCGCGGAGCCCGCACGACGGCTTCGAACTCCACCCCGAACAGATCCCGGAGGACGCCGACCTGGTGCTGGTGACGAACCCGTGCAACCCCACCGGCGTCCTGCACCCGCGCGCCACGATCGCCGCGCTCGCCCGCTCCGGCCGCACCCTCGTCGTCGACGAGTCGTTCATGGACTTCACCGACGAGCGCGAGAGCGTCGCCGACCGCCACGACCTGCCCGGACTCATCGTGCTGCGCTCCCTGACCAAGGCCCACGCGGTCCCCGGCCTCCGGGCCGGCTACATGATCGGCGACGCCACCCTCCGCCGCCAGGCGTGGCCCGTCAGCAGCCTCGCCCTCGCCGCGCTCGAGGCGTGGGCGCGGCAACCGCCCACGGACCTCCCCGAAAGAACTGCCGCCGACCGCGCCGCCATGGCCCGCCGCCTCAGCCGCATTCCCGGCGTCCGCGTCTACCCGGGCGCCGCCAACTTCCTCCTGATCCAGGTCCCCGACGGCCCCGCCGCCCTCGCGCGCCTCCGCCACCACCAGATCGCCGCGCGCCCGACCACGGACCTCGGCCTCGACGCCGACCACCTACGCCTCGCCGTCCGCGACGCCGACAGCGTCGAGCGCTTGGCGGCGGCGCTGGCATGAGGGTCGCGCTCGCCTTCCTCACGCGCCTGCCGGTCCCCACCCCGCAGGACGCGCGCCTGAACCCGACCTGGTTCCCGCTCGTCGGCCTCGTCGTCGGCGCCCTCGCCGCCGGCGTGCGCGCCGCCGCCGACCAGGCGCTCCCGCCGACGGCCGCCACCGTCCTCGCCCTCGCCGCCGCGATCGTCCTCACCGGCGGCCTGCACGAGGACGGCCTGGCCGACGTCTCCGACGCCCTCGGCGCGCATGTCACCAGAGAACGCCGCCTGGAAATCCTCAAGGACCCGCGCGTCGGCACGTTCGGGGCGCTCGCGCTCGGCCTCGCGCTGCTGCTGGCCGTCACGACGCTCGCGGCGCTGGACACCGCCGACGCCGTCAAGGCGCTCGTCGCCGGCCACGTCCTGAGCCGCTGGGCGATCCTGCCCGTCTCGCGCGCGCTGAAGCCCGCCAAGCCCGGCGGCGCCGGCAGCCTGCTGAGCACCACAACACCAGACCTCCTCGCCGCCACGCTGCTCGCCGCGGCCGCGGCCCTGCTGATCGCCGGCCCCGCCGAAGGCGCCGCCGCCCTCGCCGCCGCGGCCCTCGCCGCGGCGATCACGGCGACGCTGTTGCAGCGCGGCATCGGCGGCGTCACCGGCGACGGCTACGGCGCCGCCGCGAAGGCCGCCGAACTGGCCGTCTACACCACGCTCGCGGCGCTGTTTCTGTAAACTCACGCTCTCAGCGCGAAGGTGCGAGGAAGCCGGTGAGACACCGGCGCGGTCGCGCCACTGTGACCGGGTGAGAACACGCCCGGGAGCCAGGAACTCCACCGACGCGAACGCCTTAGTAACCGGGACGCACGATCCCGAGGAAGGTCACAGATGTCGGACATCACCGCGGACCGCGAGTTCGCCACAGCACCCATCATCGATCTCAAGGACCTGCTGCCCTACGCGGTCCTGATGGTCTTCGTCGCCACCCTGGCGCTCTACTTCGTCGGCGCCGAGGAAGGCGCCACCGCGATGTTCCCGGGCGCGACCCTCCACGAGTGGGTCCACGACGCGCGGCACCTGCTCGGCTTCCCCTGCCACTAGCGGCATGACCCAGAGACAGACCGTCCGCGGACTCCTGATCCGCGGGATGCTGGTCGGCGTCGCCGCCGGCCTGCTGGCGTGGGTGTTCGCCAAGCTCTTCGGCGAGCCGCAGGTGGACAAGGCGATCGCCTTCGAGGACGCGCACACAGCCGCCGCCGACGCGCCGCTGGTCACCCGCGGCATGCAGGCCACATGGGGCCTGCTGACGGGGCTCGTCGTCTTCGGCGTCGCGCTCGGCGGCATGTTCGCGCTGGCCTTCGCCGCCGTCCACGGCCGCTTCGGCCGCGTGAGCCCGAAGGTCACCGCCGCCGTGCTGGCCCTGATCGGCTTCGTCGTGATCATCCTCGTGCCGTTCCTGAAGTACCCGTCCAACCCGCCCGCCGTCGGCGCCGACGACACGATCGGCTACCGCACCCGCATTTTCTTCGTGATGATCGCGATCTCGATCGCCGCCGCCGTCGCCGCCGTGCGCCTCGGCCGGACGTTCGTCGCGCGCTACGGGTCCTGGAACGGCGTGCTGCTCGCGGCGGCCTCGTTCGTCGCGCTGATCGCCGTCGCCCAGCTGCTGATGCCGCACCTCGACGAGACGCCCGACGGCTTCGACTCCTCGGTGCTCTGGCACTTCCGCGTCGCGACGCTCGGCATCCACGTCATTCTGTGGTCGATGCTCGGCCTGGCGTTCGGCGCGCTCGCCGAACGGTGCCTGAGAAGGTCCTGATCCTCGGCGGCACGGGCGACGCACGCGCCCTGGCCGCCGAGCTGCACGACGCCGGCACCGACGTGACGTCGTCACTGGCCGGCCGCGTCGCCGACCCGAACCTGCCTCCCGGCCGCACGCGGATCGGCGGCTTCGGCGGCCCCGACGGCCTCGCCCGGTATCTGACCGAGCACCGCATCGACCGCGTGATCGACGCCACCCATCCCTTCGCGACCCGCATCTCAGAAAATGCGATCTCCGCCTGCGCCGCCGCCCGCGTCCCGCTGCAGCGCCTCGAGCGCCCGGGCTTCGACGCCCACCCGGACGACACCTGGGTCGACACGCTCGCCGAGGCCGCGGCGCACTGCCGCGGCCGCGTCCTGCTCACCACCGGCCGCCAGGGCATCGCGGCCTTCCGCGACACCGACGCGTGGCTGCTGATCCGCTGCATCACGGCGCCCGACGGCCCGCTCCCGCGCCACCGCGCCCTGCTGCTGCAGCGCGGCCCCTTCACCCTCGAGCACGAGCGCGCCCTGCTGCGCCACCACCGCATCGACATGCTCATCACCAAGGACAGCGGCGGCCCAGCGCCGAAGCTCGACGCCGCCCGCGAGCGCGGCCTGCCGATCGTCATGGTCAGGCGCCCGGCGTGACGCGCATCCAGGTCATCGGGATCGGCGCCGGCAACCCGGAGCAGATCACCGTCGAGGCCATCAACGCCCTCAACCGCACGGACGTCCTGTTCGTCATCGACAAAGAGCCGGACCTCGTCGCACTGCGCCGCGAGGTGGTCGCCCGCTACGCCGAGAATCCGCCCCGCGAGGTCATCCTCGAGGATCCGCCGCGCGGCAGAGGAGAGGCGGCGGTGCGCGCCTGGCGCAGCGCCCGCGCGCGCCTCTACGGAGACGCCGTTCGCGCCGAGCTCCGAGATAGTCAGACCGGCGCGTTCCTCGTCTGGGGCGACCCCGCGCTGTACGACTCGACGCTCGCCGTGCTCGACGAGGCGGGCGTCGCCTACAACGTCATCCCCGCGATCTCGAGCGTCCAGATGCTGGCCGCCGCCCACCGCATCACGCTCAACCGCGTCGGCCGCCCGGTGACCATCACGCCGGCCAGACGCCTCGCCGAAACCGCCGCCCGCGACGACATCGTCGTCATGCTCGACAGCGGCTGCGCCTTCCTCAACCACCCCGACGCCGACATCTACTGGGGCGCCTACCTCGGCACCCCCGACGAGATCCTCCGATCAGGCCGCGTCGAGGACGTCGGCCCGGACATCCAGCGCGTTCGCGACGAGGCCCGCGAACGCAAGGGCTGGATGTTCGATACCTACCTGCTGCGGTTCTCGTAGGTGAGATCGAGCGGGGCGATGAACTCCGCGGGCACGTGCGAGGGCGCGGTCCCGATGAACGTCATGACCTCGTGCCGGCGCGCGTTGAGGGCCTGCCACATGGCCTGGTCCTCGTCGTACTCCTGGGTGCCCGGGGTGTAACGCAGCTGCTGCAACTCGCGGGTGGAAATGGCGGACATACCCATCCAACGGATGGGCGGCCGGACCTTATGAGCGAGAGTGTCAGACTCCCGACATGACGGCGATGCGCATCGCCGACGCCAACCGCCCGCCGAGCACCTGCTGGCCGCCCTCGAAGCGCACGGTGAGCGGCCCGTCGAACGGCTGGCGGTCGATCACCTCGAGCTCGATGCCCAGGTGCACGCCGTGCTCCTCGAGCCAGCGCAGGATGGCCGGATCGCTGTCGGACACGCGCACGAAGCGCCCGCGCGCGTTGACGTCCAGCGCGTCGAGCGCCCGCGTCTCCTCCTCGGCCACGCGCAGATCGGCGTCGGGAATCGGATCCCCGTGCGGGTCGTGCGTCGGATGCCCGAGCTTGGCGGCGATCAGCTCCTCGAGCTCGGCCGACAGCACGTGCTCGAGCACCTCGGCCTCGGCGTGCACGCGATCCCACGGCATGTCGAGGTGGTCGGCCAGGAAGCGCTCCAGCAGCCGGTGGTGGCGGATCACCTCCAGCGCGATCCGCTCACCGCTGGGGGTGAGCTCCACGCCCTTGTACCGGACGTGGGTGACCAGCCCGAGCTCGGCGAGCTTCTTGACCATGGCCGACGCCGACCCCGGCGTGACCGACAGGCGCGCCGCCAGTTCCGTCGTCGTGACGGGCTGGCGCGTGCGCTGCTGCAGCGCGTAGATGGCCTTCGCGTAGTCCTCGACGGCCTCCGTCACGCCGGTGTGCGACACCCTGTGCGGACCGGTCGCCATCAGAGACTCACCAGCAACGAGGTCGCGAACATCAGCCCCATCCCGCCGAGCAGGCCGGAGACGGCGGGCGGGTGCAGCGCACGCCCGCCGGCGTCGCGCATCGTGGGCGTGAGCTGGACGATGACCTGCACGATGGCGCCGGCGCCGAAGCCGAACAGGAACGCGGCGACGCTGGCGTTGAACGCGGCCGCCCCGATCCACGCGCCCAGCACGGCGGGCGCGCCCGCCAGGGCGCCGAGCAGCAGCAGCCGCCGCAACGTGGGCTTCGCGTTGGCGATCGGCGCCACGATCGCGAGGCCCTCCGTGGTGTTGTGCAGCGCGAAGCCGACCACCAGGAACGCGCCCAGCGCGAGCTCGCCGACGGCGTAGGCCGACCCGATGGCGACCCCCTCGCCGAGATTGTGCAACCCGATGCCGGTCGCGATCATCAGGGCCAGTGTGCCACCCGAGGCCCCGGCATCGCGTGCCTTGCGCCGCCGGTCGGACAACCACGTGCTCACGCCGGTCAGCCCCAGATACGAGACCACGGCCCCGATCAGCACCAGCGCCGCGCCGCCGAACGCCTGCGAGCCCTCGCCCGCGAGCTCGAAGCCCTCGAGCGTCGCGTCGATGGCGAGGAACACGAGCAGGCCGATCGTCACGGCCATCACGACGCGCATCGTCGTGGGCGGGATCCGCCGCATCCACGGCAGCCACAACATGCCGAGCGCGATCGGGATGACCCCGACGTAGATCCCCAGCAGCGCCATCAGCCCGAAGAAGGACAGGTCGGTGTCCGGAGTCTCCACGGCGACGTCGATGGGGTGGGCGACCGTCCCGCCCGTGGACGTGAGCAGCACGACCTCGTAGGCCTCGCCCTCCACCCAGGGCTGCTGGATGCGCAGCGTGGCGGTGGACAGGTGGCCGATCGGCGTCTCGGCGCCGGAGAACTGCGCGTAGGCGTCGTTGACCTGCGCCTGCGCGACCGAGACCGCGTCGGCGCCGTCGTTGCGGACCGTGAGCTGGATGACCCCCGGCTCGAGCTTGGTGTTCTCGACGACGAGTTCCTCGACGGGCGGCCCGCGGCGCTCGCCGAGGCCGGGCCCGTCCAGCGCGGCGAACGCGCCGAGCGCGACGGCGACCAGCAGCAGCGGGAGCAGTCCCAGCACCCAGGTGCGGCGCAGCATCAGCTGACCTCGAAGAAGCCCTGCCACCCGAGCTCGGTGAACTCGGACTGGTGGGCGTGGAACATGTACTTGCCGGGATTGGCGAACTTCCACTCGAGGATCCCGCGCTGGCCCTGGCAGAGCATCACGGTGTCCGTGAACTCGCTCGGCGTCTTGGACGTCCCGGTCGGGAAGTAGTTGAAGAAGTTCCCGTGGATGTGGAACGAGTTGATGAGGTCGTACTCGAGGATGTTGACGAGATAGACCCGCGCCAGCGCGTCCAGGGGCATCTTGATCGGCTCCTCCATGTAGGCGAAGCCGATCGTGTTGGCGGCGTAGATCTCGTTGGCGCGGTCGAAGTTCGTGTCGAACCCGTTCATCACCATGACGAGCTCCTCGGCGTCCTCGCGGGCCTCCTTGGGGTCGATGATGAAGGCGCCGTAGAGGCCCTTGGCGATGTGCTCGGCCAGCGGCCGCACGTGGCAGTGGTAGAGGTGCAGGCCGGCCGGCTGCGCGTCGAACTCGTAGACGGCCTTGCCGCCGGGGTTGATCTGGCCCGGGCCGAGGCCGGGCACGCCGTCCATCGCGGCCGGGTGGATCCCGTGGAAGTGGATCGTGTGCGGGTGCGCGGAGCCGTTGACGAACGTGATCCGCAGCAGGTCGCCCTCCGTCGCGCGCAGGGTGGGGCCCGGGATGCGCCCGTTGTACGTCCACGCGGGGAAGAAGATGCCCGGCGCGACCTCGATCTCCTTGTCGACGGCGACCAGCTCCCACTCGCGCAGTACGCGGCCGTTGGGCAGGCGCGTGGTCTTGCCGTAGTCGAAGTCCCGGAGGATCTCGTGCGGGGAGAAGCCGTTGGCGGCGTGATCGACGGTGCGGCCGTCGCGGAAGGCGGCGTGGCCGCCGCCACCGTGCCCGGCGACGTCATGACCCGCATGGGTGTCGGCGGCCATCGCCGAGTGCATGTCGGTGGTCTGCAGCAGGGCCGCTCCCGCGCCGAGCAGCGGGACACCTCCGGCGAAGAGCCTGCGTCGTGTCAGTGAAGGCATCACCAGAAGTTTGGCATACCTCAATCCTTTTTGCGACCCTGCTGACTTTCCCAGGTGAAGCGGTGCTTGCCGGCCTGTCCGCCGAAGACGATGTAGTCGCCGTCGCGCCGCACCCGCCGGGTGTCCTCGCGGCCGCGCCGCCAGACCACCTCGCCGTCGCGCTCGATCACCGGCTTGTGCCCGAACAGCGGGATCCACACCGCGCCGCGGGTGCCCTCGGGCGCGTTGACGACGAGCTCGAAGGACGCCGGTTCGGTGCCCTGCTGCCAGCGGACCTTCAGCGGCCCGCGCCGCGTGGGGACGCTGCCGCGCGTCCACTCCACGTCGCCCGGCTGCGGGCGGACCGACCAGACCTTCCAGCCCGGCCGGACCGGCGCGGCGCCGAGCACGAAGCGCGAGAGCGCGGACGTCGGGCCCGTGCTCCACGCGTGTGCGGCACTCGAGCGCTGCGCGAGCGTCCCGTCCGTCTGGATCTTCTCCCACATGACGTCGCCCGGGTCGCTGTCGACCATCTGGCCCCACTCGCTGCGGATCAGGTCCAGCGCTGTCTGTGTGCGGTCGTCGGAGAACTGCGCCTTGAGCTGCAGCCCGCCCATGAACGGCGAGATGATCGGGCGGAACCCGTCCGGGAACGGCTGCGAGACGCTCAGCGTCCCGTAGCGCGTGGACAGCTCACGCTCCACGGTGTCCAGCGCGCGCTCGGCGCGCGCGGGTGGCGCGATGCCGCTGAGCACGGCCGCGACGTTGGCGTCCTGCACGACCGGGCCGCGCAGCGCGGTGCTGACGTCGTAGGCGTCGAGGTCCGGGCTCCACAGCGTGTCGTTGACCGTCGCGGCGATCGTCTCGGCGCGGCCGCGCATCACGGCGGCGAAGCGGCGCCGGTCGACGGCGTCCGCGAGCTCGGCCGCGTCGAGGAGCGCCTGGTGGTAGACGCTGTTGACGTAGGTGAGCTCGCCCGGGAAGACTTCGAGATTCCAGTTGTACCCGGTGGCCTCGTTGACCAGGAACAGCCCGGAGTCGTCGACCTGCGTGGCGTTCCACGCCATCTGCCGGTCGACCGCGGGCCACACGCGCTCCACGAAGCGGCGGTTGCCCGTGAAGCGGTAGTAGTCGGCGAGCGCGGTCACGAACGCCATCGAGTAGGTCGAGGACCACGTCTTGCAGCCCGTGTCGCCCTTCGTGATCGGCGAGCACACGCCGGCGAGCGGGCCGGGCTTGAAGAGGTCGCCGCTGGCCGGCAGGCGCACCGTCGCGTCCGTGGCCGGGTAGCGCGCGAAGACCTCCAGCGACTCGCGCACGTAGACCGGATCCAGCGCGTAGTAGACGGTCGGGCCGGCCGTCAACAGGTCCCCGGACCAGATCCGCCGGTCGCGCTTGGCCCCGTCGATGATCACCGGCGCCCCGATGAACTGGCCGGGCCGCGGGCGCAGCCCGGGAACGATCTGGTTGAGGTTGAGCGTGTAGACCCCGGCGTACCAGATGCGGTTGAGCAGGTCGTCGCTGGAGAGGAAGTAGCCCTCGAGGTTCTGCGGCGTCCCGCGGAAGCCCGTGAAGCGGATCCCCGCGGCGCTGAGGACCACGGTGCCGGGCGCGGTGAGCGTCAGGCGGCCGTAGCGCTGGCCGCCCTCGACCTGGACGCCGCGCAGCCGGCCCGGCTTGGTGACGTTGAGGACCTGCGTGCGGCTCGTGCGGGTCTTGCCGGCGTAGTCGCCGTCGGTCCCCAGGGCATCGAACGTCTCGGAGTACGCGGCGGCCAGGACCGGCGCCTCGGTGACGCTCTCGACGTCGAACTCCGAGAAGCCGCCGAGCTCCTTGCCGAAGTCGACGATGATGGCCGGCGGCGTGGCGCCGGCGACCGCCGTCATGGTGGTGGTTCCCTCACCGGTCACCAGCGCCTCGGGGTTGTCGACCTCGCCCTCGGTGGCGACGATGCGCTCCGGCTTCTGCAGGCCGGGGCCCGGAGCGAGCACGTAGGAGCGCCAGCCGCCGGCGGCGTGCGCCGGAGCGGCGCAGGCGAACAGCACGAAGACGAGGAGGGCGAGACGCTTCATGCCGGCGGCGTGCATTGTGTCAACCGCTCCGGCAGTTTGGGGACAATGGAGCCGTGCGGACCCGTCCGTCCCTGGCCACCGTCATCGGCCTGCTCGCCCTGTTCGTGGCGGTGGGCGGGCCCGCGTGGGCCGCCGGGCTCATCGACGGCCGCTCGGTCAAGCGGTCCTCGATCACCGGCGAGCAGGTGCGCGACGGGTCGCTGGGCGTCACGGAGCTGACCAACGCCACGGTCGCCGAGCTGCTGGCCACGCCGCGGCGCGGCGTCAGCCAGTACGCGCTGCGCGCGGGCGCGGTCACCCGGGACAAGCTCGCGCCGGGAGCCGTGGGTCCGCTCCAGATCGCCGACGGCCAGCTCACCGGCCGGGATTTCCGGCGGCGCTCGATCGGTCGCGAGACGTTCTCCCGCGACCTGAAGGTGGGCCACACCGAGCTGGCCAACAACGCTGCCGGGCTCGCCAACGTGCAGGACGGCGCCGCCGGCAAGGACGCCATCAGCGGCAAGGCTGTGGACAGCGAACGGGTCCACGACGGCGCGCTGCGGCTCGCCGACCTCGCCCGCTTCCGCGGCCTCGCGCGCGTGACCTTCGGGACGCTCGCCGGGGGCGCCTGCCGGTCGGTGAACGTGCGCGTGACGCCCGCCGAGAGCACCAGCCCGCGCCCGGACCTGGCCGCGACGCCGCTGATCGTGGGGCGGCCGGAGGGCTTCCCGGACGGGCTGACGCTGTCGGCCCGACCGACCGACCGCCCGCGCGTGCTGCGCTTCTCCGCGTGCAACCGCACGGTGTTGCCGGTCACGCCCGGCGCGCAGGACATCCCGTACCTCGCGCTGCGCTAACGCAGCGCTTCGAGGTATTCGGCGACGCGCGCCACGTGGCCCTCGGCGTCCGTCGGGTCTGCGCGGTGCGTGGCGATCGCCATGTGCGTGGCGCCCAGATCGCGCCACCCGTCGGCGTGCTTGCGCCAGCGCTCCGGCGTGCCGCCGGCCCACTGCGCCTGGGCCTGCAGGCCGAAGTCGTCCATCGTGCCGCCGGCCTCGGTGCGGGCGGCCGCGATGGTGTCCAGCGCGGCGCGGGCGTGCTCGTCGGGCCGGCCCAGCGGCATCCAGCCGTCGCCGATGCGGCCGGCGCGCTCCAGCGCGACGGGGGCGGAGGCGCCGAACCAGATCGGGATCGTCCGCGGCGGGCGCGGGTTGATGCTCGCGCCCTCCACGGTGTCGAACTCGCCCTTGAAGGTGACCGAGTCCTCGGTCCACAGCGCCCGCAGCAGCTCGATCTGCTCGGCCATGCGGCGCCCGCGGGTGCGGAAGTTCTCGTTCAGGCCGTCGTACTCCACCTTGTTCCAACCGATCCCGACGCCGAGCCGCAGCCGGTCGCCGGACAGGATCGCGACCTCCGCCGCCTGCTTGGCGACCAGCGCCGTCTGGCGCTGGGGGAGGATCACGACGGCGGGCACCAGCTCGACCGACGTGGTGACCGCGGCCGCGAACGCGAGGAACGTGAACGGCTCGTGGAAGGCGACGTCCTTGTCGTAGGGGCCCTGGAAGTCGCCGTGGTGGCCGCGGTCGGCGCCCAGCACGTGGTCGTAGATGAGCAGGTGCGTGACGCCGAGGGCCTCGATGCCCTGCAGATAGGCGGTGATGGCGCCCGGATCGGTTCCGATCTCGTGATGCGGCAGCACCGCTCCTATCTGCATGCCGGGCAACCTACTTGAAGGACACCGACCGGTCGCCCTTGAGCACGGCGCCGTCGCCCGTGGTGACGGTCACCTTAAGCGTGGCGCGCTTGAGCGCCTTGCGGGCCGCGGCCTTGGTCTTGACCTTGACGGTCGCGTCGCCGGCCGAGATCAGCGTCGCGGTACCGCGGCCGACCTTCTTGGAGCCCTTGAACAGGTCGCCGGCGACCTTGCACGCGCCCGCGCAGCTCACGCGGAACGTCACGCCGCGCTTGGTCTTGGCGACCAGGGTGATCGCGACGGCGTCGCTCGGCTTGTCCGCGCCCGGCTTGTCGGGGTCGGGCTTGGGCGCGGAGCCCACGTCCACGGTCTCGCAGCTCGGCGCGACCTGATCGACGGCGTCGGCCTTGACGGTGTCGTTGCCGATGCCGCATTCCACCTGGTCGGCCTCGCCGTCACGGGCGTCGACGGTGTCGTCGCCGAACGGCACGTTGCACTCGTAGCCGCCGCAGTAGGAGCCGCCGTCGGAGTTGATCTTGTCCTTGCCCGGGCCGCCGACGATCGTGTCGTTGCCGTAGCCGCCCTGGATGGTGTCGTCGCCGGCGCCGCCGTTGATCGTCTCGGTGTCCTTGGAGCCGGTGAGCTTGTCGTTGCCGCCGAGGCCGTTGAGCGTGGACTCACCACTGGTGATGTTCGACCAAGTCCAGATGTCGTCGTCCCCCTCGGTGCCGTTGTAGACGCCGGCCACGTGCGAGGTGATCTTCTCCACGCCGGTGACGTTGTCGTTCTCGCCGGGACGCCCGTCGTTGGCGACGCCGTCCTGCGTGACGTTCGCCGGCGGGTTGATCTGGTTGGACGGGATGGAGTACTCCTCGATGATGTCGAAGCCGTTGCCGCCCTCGATGACGTCGGCGGCCTGCGCCTCGTACTTGTCGCCCTCGAGCTCGTCGTTGCCGTCGTCGCCCTTGACGATGTCCGGGCCGGCGCCGCCCTTGAGCTTGTCGTCGCCAGGGCCGCCGATCAGGGTGTCCGCGCCCTTGTAGGCCTCGATGGTGTCGTTGCCGGCGCCGCCGTCGAACGTGCGGCCGATGTCGGCGGAGTAGTCGTCCTGGAGGTGGTCGTCGCCGTCGCCGGCGGTCACCTCGACGGGCAGGGTCTTGGGGAAGCCGAAGCCCATCGACCACTCGTCGCTGCCGCCGCCGAGGGTGACGCGCATGGCCGTCGGCGCGACGCACTCGATGTCGCTGCCGCTACTGCCCGCCACGGGCTGGCACTTGTCGGCAGGAGCGTTGATCGCGGCGTTGGCGTACTCGGTGAACCGGATGTAGCCGTCGGTCACGCCCTCGGCGGTGATGACGTCGTTGACCTCGCCGCCCTGGTCGGCGTAGACGAGCGTGGTCCCCTCGTAGGTGATGGTGGCCGCCTGGGTGGCGGGGGCGAGCGCGGCGGTGGCGGACACGGCGGCGAGTGCGGCAAGGGTGCGTGGCTTCATGATGCGGCCAGCTTGCGTGGCCCGGGCACGAGCCGTCATCGTCCGTCCGGATGATTCGCGGTCAGCCTCGCGGCCGACCGTCGAGCAGGAAGACGTGGACGCTCACGTCGGCCGCGGCGTCATAGCTGTTCATCACGGCCTCGACGCGCCGGTCGATCAGCGCCTCCACGCCGCTGCGCAGCTCGCTCTCCACGACGGACGACAGCGCGTGCCGCGAGCGCTCCACGAGCGCGGCGTGGCCGCCGCCGACCAGCCGTTCGTCGTGCCGGCTCAGCCAGCCGCGCACTACGCAGACGACCGTGTCGTCACCGACGAGGGTCTTCGTGTGGCGCGGCCCGCGGCCCGTCCGTGCGCGCAAAGTCGCCGCCACCAGGTTCGAGACCGCCGAGCTGTGTCCCTGAGCTGACATCCACCGAGCACCTCCGTAAAGATCTGTTGTCAACCGACTCAGGTTTTGTATACTCGCTCGTGCCGAAAACCAAACCCTTCCAATGGAGGTCTTGAGATGACGATTGTGCGCTGGGAGCCTCTGCGTGAGCTCACGTCGCTCCAGTCGGAGATGAACCGCCTGTTCAACTCGGCGTTCGCCGGCCCCGCGGCCAACGCGCCGCAGCGCTGGATGCCCGCCATGGATCTCGTCGAGCAGGCCGACGCCTACGTCCTGCGCGCCGACCTGCCCGGCATCAAGCAGGACGACGTCAAGCTGCACGTCGAGGACAACGTCCTCACGGTCGCGGGAGAGCGCAAGCTCCAGACGGAGTCCGAGGGCGGCGGCTACCACCGCCTCGAGCGCTCCTTCGGCACCTTCTCGCGTGCGCTGACGCTCCCGAAGGGCGTCGACGCCGAGGCCGTCACGGCGTCGTTCACCGACGGTGTGCTGGAGGTCCGCATCCCGAAGCCCGAGGAGGCGCAGCCGCGCCGCATCGAGATCAGCGTGGGTGATCAGCCGGCCACGATCGAGGCCTGACGATCACGGCTCGTCACTCGTAGACGACGTCTGCGAGCGCGAGCCACTCTGCGAGGGCGGTGACCTCGGCGCGGACGGCGCGGGTCACCGCCTTCGTGAAGCGCGCGTCCTCGTGGACGGCGTGCACGCGCAGCACCGACGCCTTGCGGTCGGCGGTCGCGTCGAGCTTCCCGACCAGCGCGTCGTCGTGCAGGATCGGCAGCGCGAAGTAGCCCCAGCGGCGCTTGGCGGCCGGCTTGTACATCTCCAGCGTGTACTCGAAGCCGAACAGCGCCTCGGTGCGCTTGCGGTCGTGAATCAGCCGGTCGAACGGCGACAGCAGCGCCGTCCGCCCCGCGAAGTCGCCGACGTCGAGCGCCTCGGGGTGCACGCGCCACTCGCCCGCGGTGCCCTCGACCAGCGCGGGCTCGCCCGCTTCGCCGACCGTCGACGGCTCCACCGGCTCGGCCGTGCCCGTCGCCCGGGCGATGCCGAGGGCGCGCAGCCGGCGCTCGTCGCGCTGCCGGGCAGCGGCTTCGAGGGGGATCACGGGGAGTCCCTCCGCAAACACGCGCTCGCCGATGTCCCAGTAGCGCTGCCGCCCCTTGCGGGCGCTCACCGCGATCTCGCCGCGCGCCGCGAGGAACTCGAGCATCTGCGTGACGTTCTTGTTGTTCGTCCAGCCGCTGGACGGCCACGGGACCTCGCTGCGATCCTCGAGATCGCGCGACAGCAGCGGCCCGGCGTCGCGCAGCGTGTCGAGGATGTAGCGGCGGAACCCGGCGTTCGCGTCCAGCCAGCGCTCGTAGGGCGGATGGTTGGGCCACTGCGCCATGTGCGCGAGGTACAGCGGCAGGTCGGCCATCGGCCGCACGAACGCGCGGTACTCGAACGCCGACCTGTCGGTCTCGAGCGCCGTCCGCAGCTGCTCGGGCCGGTACGCGCCGCCCATTCGCGACCACGCGACCAGGTCGGCGCTCGGCGCGATGGCCGCCGTCGGGTCCAGCTGCAGGCAGGTCAGTCGTTCGAGGAGGTCCAGCAGCGCGGCCGGGCGTTCCGCGTCCAGCATCTGCGCCCGGATCGCGATGCGCCGTGCCTGTGTGAGGTCCAGACGATGGGGTGCCACGTGAGCCGCGAACATAGTGGGCCGTCAACGGACATCTTTGTGCGGTTCTGCACGACGGGGTGGGGGTAGCGCCGCTGTATGCAAATGCAACTCCCGCTCCTGCTCATCATCGTCGGCATCGTGCTCGCCGTGCTCGTGCATTACGCACTGGGCATCGCGTGCGTGCTCATCGGTCTCGTGCTGCTGATCTGGCCGCGCATCGCCCCGCGCACGCGCACCAGGTAACACCGCGCCCGTCCCGGACCGGGGGTGGCGGGCCCCCGCTTCGGACATACTGCGCGCCATGCGTTCGCCTCGCTTCCTGGCCGCTTTGCTGACGGTCGCCGTCCTGGCGACGCTCCCGGCAACCGTGCGCGCCGAAGGCCCGTTCGGGCCCGTCGGCGACTTGATCCACCTCGCGACGAGCACCGGCCAGGCGCCGGACACGGTCGTCACCCAGAAGAACCCCGAGCCGCCGCTCACCGCGACGCCGCGCGCCCAGTGCGGCCCCGGGTCACGGCCGGAGCCCGAGATCCAGGGCCGCGTCCCGGCCGGCTCCGCCACCGACGGTCTGCACTGCAACATCGAGCTCGTCTCCCACCAGGGGGCGTCCGGCGGCTTCAAGGTCCTGCGCTACGTCGACGAGGACGGCCATGACTGCGCCTTCTACGACACCGCGCTGCTGTTCCCGCTCAACGCGCTGCAGCTCGCGGGCGACTCGCTCGGCGTCGCGGTGCTCGACATGTCCGACCCGGCCAACCCGGTCCAGACCGCACAGCTGACCGAGCTGCCGATGCTCTCGCCGCACGAGTCGCTGAACCTCAACGCAAAGCGCGGCCTGCTCGCCGCTGTGCTCGGCAACCCGGCGACGTATCCGGGCCTCGTGTCGATCTACGACGTCAGCCAGGACTGCCGGCATCCCGTCCTGCAGTCCACGACGCTGACCGCGCGCATCGGGCACGAGAGCGGCTTCTCGCCCGACGGCAACACCTTCTACGCCGCGGGCACGGCGTTCGAGTCAGTCACCGCGATCGACGTGACGAATCCGGCGGCACCGGCGCCGGTCTGGGAAGGCGCGGAGATCTCCCACGGCATGAACCTGTCGCCGGACGGCAACCGCGCCTACATCGCCGACGTCAGCACCAACGAGTTGCTGATCCTCGACGTCTCCGAGATCCAGGCGCGCAAGGAGAACCCGCAGGCGCGCGAGGTGAGCCGCCTGACCTGGGACTCGGCCACCATCCCGCAGAACGCGATCCCCTTCACCAAGCACGGGCACCCGTACATCCTCGAGTTCGACGAGTACGCCACCGGCGACGAGGTCGGCGCTGCGCGCATCATCGACATCGGCGACGAGACCCAGCCGCGCGTGATCGCCAACCTGCGCCTGGAGGTCAACAACCCCGAGGGACACAAGGCCGCCGCCGGCGACCCGGGAGCGTTCAGCCCCGTCCAGGGCTACGCGGCGCACTACTGCAACATCCCGACCCCGAAGGACCCGACGGTCGTCGCCTGCTCGTTCATCGCGTCCGGGCTGCGCGTCTTCGACATCTCCAAGCTCCGGCAGCCGCGCGAGATCGCCTACTTCGTCGCGCCGACGAAGGCCCGCGCCGAGAACGGCGCGATGGCGAGCGACTTCGCGATGTCGCAGCCGGCGTTCGTGCCCGAGCGCAAGGAGATCTGGTACTCCGACGGCGGGTCGGGCTTCTACGCGGTGCGCGTGACCAATAACCAGTGGCCCGCGGCCGCGACCCGCCGCTGCGCGCGGCGGTCCACGCTGCGCGTGAAGCTGCGCCGCGGGCAGCGCGTGAAGTCCGTCAAGGTCCGCGGCAAGCGCGTGAAGGCGCGCCAGCGCGGGCGCACGGTGCGGGTGCGCGTGGCGCTGCCACAGCGGCGGACCGTCCGCGTGCGCCTGCGCGTGAAGGTGCGCGCGCAGACCAAGGTGGTCAAGCGCGTCAGGGTCGCGCACCCCTGCCGCTGACGCCGCCGTGCGTTTGACCGATCGCGTGATCGGTGACATAGTCCCGCCCAGTTAGTCGATCACGTGATCGATGAATCCCTGCAGACGGGAGTTTGGCCGCATGAGCACCATGACCGCAGCGCCGCAGAAGACGCCGTCGCTGAGCACGCTGCCGTTCGCCTGGGAGATGCTGACCAGGGGCCTGCACAAGGACGGCTCGATGGTCCAGGGCATCGACGGGTCGGACATCACGACCGTGTGGCTGGGACGCCGCCGCGTGTTCCTGATCAGGCACCCCGACTACGTCGATCACGTGCTGCACGAGGCGGCCGATCGCTACCACAAGTCCATCGAGTACGAGCTGCTGCGCGCGGTGCTCGGGTTGAACCTGTTCACCGACGAGGACGAGTCCTGGCGCCGGCACCGGATGATGCTCAACCCCACGATGTCCAAGCGCCACGTGCGCGGGATGGTCGACCTGATGATCGATCCGATCGAGACCTTCATGGAGGATCTCGACGACGGTCGCGACCGCATCGACCTCGAGATGTCGAGCTCGATGGTGGAGCTCACGATGGACGTGGTCGGCGCCGCGCTGTTCGGGCATCAGTTCGGCGACGTGGCGCGCAAGATGAGTCGCGTCGTGACGATCGGCCTGCGGGGCGCGGAGGTCGCCACGCGGCTGTTGATGCTGCTCGCGCCGCCGGTGCCGCTGATGCGGGCGACCGCCGGCTTCATCCACCACGCGCCGCTGTTGCCGTCGCCGCTGTCGAAGATGCAGTGGACGATGAAGACCGTCGACAAGGCCGTCTGGGACCTCATCCACGAGCGGCAGGCCAACCCGACGGACGCCGACGATCTCCTGAACCTGCTCCTGCGCGCCTCCGACGAGGAGGGCAAGCTGCCGCTCAAGCGCGTGCGCGACGAGGTCACCACGTTCATGCTCGCCGGCCACGAGACCACCGCCAACGCCCTGACCTGGATGTGGTACCTGCTGGCGCTCAACCCGGAGGAGCGCGAGCGGATGCTCCGAGAGATCGACGAGGTGCTCGGCGACCGGCGCCCGACGGTGGACGACGTCGCGGCGCTGCCGTGGACGACGGCCTGCTTCCAGGAGGCCATGCGCTTCTACCCGCCGGCCTGGGTGATCCCGCGGACCTGCATCGAGACCGACGTCATCGACGGGCACCGGATCCCCAAGGGGGCCACCGTCGTCATCCCGATCTACACGATGCACCACGACGAGCGCTTCTGGCCGGACCCCGAGGTCTTCGACCCGACGCGCTTCCTCCCCGAGAACGTCCGGGGCCGCCATCGCTCGGCCTACGTGCCGTTCGGCGGCGGGCGGCGGATCTGCATCGGGACGAGCTTCGCGCTGATGGAGACCACCCTGATCACCGCGATGATGAGCCAGCGCTTCGTCTACGACCTCGTGCCCGGCCATCCGGTCGAGCCCGAGGCGACCCTGACGTTGCGCCCGCGCAACGGCGTCAAGATGGTCGCGCGCCGCCGCGGATGACCTCGACGCCGGCGGGGTCGATCGGCAGGCCGTGCGCCGCGCGCTGGTGCGCGTGGCCGACGTGGTGCAGCGCGAACGCCCGCTCCAGCGCCTGCGGCTGACCCATCGCGTCCAGGCTGCCGTTGACGGACTCCTTGGCCAGGCGCAGGCCGATCGCGGGCCGCGCGGCGATCTCCTGCGCGATCGCGAGCGTCGCCGCCTCGAGCTCCGCGCGCGCGACGACCTGGTTGACCATGCCCAGCGCGGCGGCCTCCTGCGCGGCCAGGGCGGTGCCGCGGAAGAGCAGCTCCTTGGCCTTGCGGTGGCCGAGCTCCCAGGCGTGTACGAAGAACTCGTGGCCGTTGACGCCGAACGCGACCACCGGATCCGAGAAGCGCGCGTCGTCGGCCGCGACGATCAGGTCGCAGGGCCACACGAGCATCAGCCCGCCGGCGATGACGCGGCCCTGGACCTGGGCGATCGTCGGCTTGGGGATGTCGCGCCAGCGCTGGCAGTAGCCCAGGAAGATCTTGCGCTCCAGCGCCACGTGCTCGTCGACGGTCATGTCGTTGAGGACCGCGAAGTCCACGAGGTCGTGCCCGGAGGAGAAGTCCGGGCCGTCGGCGGCGAGGACGATCACCTTCACGGCGGGGTCGTCCGCGGCGGCGGTGAAGGCGGCGTCGAGCTCGTCGAGCATCTGGCGGTCTTGGGCGTTGCGCTGCTCGGCGCGGGCCAGCACGATGCGCGTGACGCCGGCCGCGGGCGTCTCGATCCGGATGCGGTCGGTCATCGGCGCAGGATGCCTGAAATGCTGTGGCCGTGACCGCCACACTCAGCGTCCCGGCCCGCTTCAACGGCCCACAGCACAGCGGCAACGGCGGGTACTGCTCCGGCCTGTTCGCCCGGTTGACCGGCGAGCCGGCCGAGGTGTCGCTGCGGCGGCCGATCCCGCTGGACACCGAGCTCGAGGTGGTCCGCGGCGACGACGAGCACCGGATCGTCCGCGGCGAGGAACTCATCGCGACGGTCAAGCCGGCGCCGGGCTACGTGCCACAGCGGCCACCCGGCCCGCCGGTCACCCTGGACCAGGCGCGCGCCGCGTCCACGCGCTACCTCGGCGCCGAGAGCGGCGAGTTCAGCCTCTGCTTCGTGTGCGGCCGCGGCCGGCCGGATTCGCTGGGCGTGTTCTCCGGCAGGGTGGAGGACCGGCGGATGGTGGCGACGACGTGGACGGCCGCCGAGGCGATGACCGGCCCGGAGTACGTCTGGGGCGTGCTGGACTGCCCGACGTTCCACGCGGCGTTCGTCGACGAGACCGACGAGCTGCCGGTCGCGTTCCTGGGCAACATGGTCGGGCAGATGCTCGAGCCGGTGCCGGTGGGGGAGGAGCTGATCGTCGTCGCCTGGCCGACGGGCGACGAGCGCCGCAAGCACTGGGCGAGCTCTGCACTGCTGCGACAGGACGGCACGCTGCTCGCGGCGGCCGACGCGCTCATGATCGAGCCGCGTACGGTGGCGGCATGAAGGTCGACACCGGTGGCTACACGAAGACCGTCGTCCAGGCGCGCGACGCCGGGCGCCGCGCGGAGGACGACGGCTTCGACGGCTGGTGGGCGGTCGAGACGCAGAACGACGCGTTCCTCGGCGCGGCCCTGGCCGCCGAGCGCACGGAGCGCGTCGAGATCGGGACGGGCATCGCCGTGGCGTTCGCGCGCAACCCGATGGTCGTGGCCGGCATGGCCAACGACGTGCAGATCGCGTCCGAGGGCCGCTTCCTGCTCGGGCTGGGCTCGCAGATCAAGCCGCACATCACCAAGCGCTTCTCGATGGAGTGGTCGCATCCGGCGCCGCGCATGCGCGAGTTCATCGCCGCCGTGCGCGCGATCTGGACGTGCTGGGAGGAGGGCTCCAAGCTCAACTTCCGCGGCGACTTCTACACGCACACGCTGATGACGCCCTTCTTCGATCCGGGGCCCAACCCGTTCGGCAGTCCGAAGATCCTGCTGGCCGCGGTCGGGCCGCTGATGACGCAGGCCGCCGGGGAGGTGGCCGACGGGATGATCTGCCACGGCTTCACGACAGAGCGCTTCGTGCGCGAGAAGACGCTGCCCGCGCTGGAGGCCGGCCGGGCGAAGGCGGGCAAGACGCTCGAGGGCTTCGAGCTCACCGCGCCGGCGTTCATCGTCGCCGCCGACACCGAGGAGCAGCACGAGGCCGGCATCAAGAAGGTCCGCGACCAGATCGGGTTCTACGGCTCCACGCCCGCCTACCGCCCGGTGCTCGAGCTGCACGGCTGGGGCGACCTGCAGGACGAGCTCAACGCCATGACAAAGCGCGACGCCTGGGACCAGCTCGCCGACATCGTCACCGACGAGGTCCTGAACACGTTCGGGATCATCGGCACGCCGGAGGACACCTTCGACGAGATCAAGCGCCGTTACGGCGACATCTGCTCGCGCGTCACCGTCGCCCTACCGGACGGCATCGACCCCGACCGGCGCGCGGAGCTCTTCAGCCGCCTCCGGTAGCGCGTCGGGCGGCAGCGCGCGGGACCTCGCGCGCACGCGCGTGAAGGTGGCGAGCTCGCGCGCCTTGCCGACCTCGCGCCGGGCGTCGCGCTTGAGCGTGGGGAGGAGGGGCTCGCCGCCCGCCAGCCGGCGGCGGGTCGCCTCTGCGCCCCAGCGCGCCATGCGCTGCGGGGTGAAGACCGCGCGCGACGTGCGCTTGCGCGAGAAGATGTCCAGCAGCTCGGTGGGGCCGTCGGCGCGCTTGGCGAAGTAGTCGTAGGCGACGGCCTCCAGCGGTGAGAAGTCGTCGTCGAGGCCGAGCATGTTCGCCCACTGGTACATGTCCAGGCACTGCCGGTCGCGGTCCTCCTCCCAGGCGCGCGTGGCGGCGTCCAGCGCTTCGGGATCGTCGAGCACGGGCGCGGCGGCCTCGCCGAGCAGGCGGCCGAAGCGCAGCGCGTCGCGGATCCCCTGCGCGGTCACGGGGTCCTTGAAATGCCCGGCGTCGCCGGTCAGCGCCCAGCCGGGGCCAGCGGAGTGCCGGAAGTACGCGGGGTGCTTGTAGGAGGCGCGGATCTTCGTCTCGCGCGTGCAGCCGCGCAGGCGCTCGGCCATCGGCCCGATGGACGCCACGGTGCGCTCGAACGTCCCCTCGAGATCGTCGCGGAACTCCTGCTTGCGCGTGTGCGACGGCATCAGCAGCACCACCGACAGCTCGCCGTCGCAGGGGAAGACCGTGCCGAGGTCCGTGCCCCGGCGCCACTGCCGTGGCGTGCCGCGCTCGGCGGTCACCGGGTCGCGGTAGTAGGCGTAGAACATCAGCCGGTGGTTGGGCCACTCGTGGTGCTTGCGCGCGCCGACCATCTCGGCCACGGAGGAGTGGCGGCCGTCGGCGCCGACGACCAGCGAGGCGGCGACGGCGCCCGTCTCCCCGTCGCGGTCGCGCCACTGCACGCCGCTCACGCGGCCCGCGGGGTCACGCACCAGACCGGTGACGCGCGTGCGCTCGCGCACCTCGGCGCCGGCCGCGCGAGCCGCGTCCACCAGGATCTCGTCGAGGCCCTCGCGCCGCACGCACGACCCGTACGCGAACCCGTCCGTCCCGCTGAAGGGCCCCTCGATGAGGATCCCGCCGGCCTCCAGCGACGCCCGCTCGTGGCGCGGCGCGCCCAGCGCCTCGACCTGCTCGCGCACGCCGAGCCGGTCGAGCTCGGCGATATGCGCGGGGAACATCAGGTGCGTCGACAGCGTGTCCGACGGGAACGACGCCCCGTCGAGCACCAGCACGCGGCGGTCACGTCGCGCGAGCGCGATCGCCGTGGCGGACCCGGCGCACCGCCCGCCGGCGATCACGACGTCGACGCGTTCCATGCCGGGCATCATGCCACGGCGGTCACGCCCCCCGTTTGACCTTCACGCTGCGGCGCAGCAGCGTCGTGCTCTGCGAGCGGATGACGACCCGGTAGCGGCCGGCCGCGAGGCGCTTGCCGAGCGCGAGCCGGCGCGTCCGGCTCCCGACGGCGATCGGCTTTGACCGCGCGACGGTCTTCCCGCCGCGCTGCAGCAGGACGGTGACGGGCTGCAGCTTGCCGCCCCGCGCGCGGAGGCTGATGTGCACCCGTGCGCCCCGCGTCCGGATGCGTGCGACGAGCTTGGCCGGCCGCGCGGTGAGGTCGAGCGACCCCTCCGGCTGCTCAACCGGGTTCGGGCGGCAGGCCTGGTTGAGCAGCTGCCCGCACGCCGGCAGGTCCGGCGCCACGTTCGCGTCCGGGAGGCGGCCGAGAACCAGCTTCGACGGGGTGCTCGGGCCGTAGTGGATCGAGACGTCCTGCGACGTCGAGACCGACTGGAAGCCCCAGAGCCCGGTGACGCTCGGCTCCTCGACGTAGATCCGCAGGCTCGAGCCCGTCCGGAAGGTGTGGCCGAACGGGAACACCGGGACGCGCAGCAGCTGCGGCTCCCCGGCCGGCATGTCGGCCACCGACGCCTCGGTGTGCAGCTGGTAGGGCGCGTAGGCGGTGGAGCGCTTCGCGTCGAGCGCGCGGTGCGACGCCCGCAGCCAGCCGCGCTGGACGTAGAGCTCTTGGCCGTCCGGGCGCACCTCGGTGACCGTCACCTGCAGGTCGACGTCGGGCGCGGTGGTGGACACGTACAGGTCGGCGCTCGACGGCCCGTAGGTGGTCAGCGCCTGCGCCAGCGGCGGCGTGGTGAAGACCGCGCGGCCGGCGGCGTCGTGCCCCGCCACGCTCCAGGTGCTCGCGTTGAAGTCCTTCTGGAGTCCCTGCGACGACGTGTCGGTGACGATCGGCGACGCGGAGGGATACTTGTAGGTGCTCGCACCGTCGGCCCCGGCCTTGGTGCCGGTCAGCACCCCGCCCGCGCCGAGGAACAGCTCCGTCTTGTCGACCTTCACCGGCAGCCGCGGCTGCGTCGTGACCGTGCGCGGGTCGGAATCGAGGCCCGTCTCGTGCCAGACCTGCACCCTCGGCGTCCGCTGGAAGCCGTTGTCCTCGCCCTTGACGTAGTGGTCGAAAAAGCCCTCGAGCATCGGCACGAAGTGCTTGGAGTTCTGGTAGACGAGGTGGTTGCCGTTCGAGCTGACCAGCCACGTCCGGCGGGGGTTGAGCTGCGACCAGTAGTCGGCCTGGCGCCCGCCGGTCTCCTCGTCCTGCCACGTGCGCATCCCGAGGACGGGCACGTTGATCTGCGGCGTGAAGTTCGCCGCGCTGTGGTCGTGGTGCCACTGGCCGTCGAACGGATGCGACAGCAGTTCAACCGCCACGCTGTCGGTCCGCGCGTGGTTGAGCGGCCAGTTCGCCAGACACGTCGTGTCGCCCTCCTGCGCGGCCTGCGCGCCGGCGAGCACCCAGTCGGTCTGCAGCGCGACGCCCCACTCCGACGGGAACAGGATGTTGGCGACGCCGCCCGGGTAGGCGATGTCGCGGTACGTGTCGGCGACGGTGTTGCCGGGCGCCGTGGCGACCAGGCCCTTCGGTCGCATGGACGCGACCCAGAGCTGCATGATGCCGGCGTAGGAGTAGCCGTACAGGCCCACGCGGCCGGTGGACCACGGCTGCTTGGCGGCCCACTCCAGCGCGAAGGCGCCGTCGCGCGCCTGCTGCTCCTGGAAGACCTCCCACGTGCCGCTCGAGCACGCCGACCCGCGCGCGCTGACACCGAAGACGGCGTAGCCCTTGTCGAGCATGTCGGGGATGAACTCCTTGTGGGTCGCACGGGCCGGGTTGCTGCCGGCCTGGTAGCCCTCGTACTGCATGAGCGTCGGGAACGGTCCGTCCCCCGGCGGCAGCCACAGCGAATAGCGCAGCTGCACGCCGTCGGGCAGCGTGATGTACCCGCGCTCCTTTTTCGCCGGTGCCGTGTCGGCAGCGGCCCCCGCCGGCATCGCCAGCAGTACCAGCATTCCCATCGCGAGCGCGATCGTGCGCTTGATCATCCCTGTCTCCCCGTCCCGCATCGTGTTCTCTAACTGAACGACAAGAGTGATGAAGATCTTGCGCCCTTGGTGGTGAACTCGCGCAGATTGCGCAACGCGGTTAGCATCGCGTGACAATGGCCGACGATCTGCAGCCTTGCCGCCGGCCGGAACTCCCGCAGCGGCTGGCGCTCGACGCCGAGGCGGCCACGGACACGGTGCTCGCGCGGGTCCTCGATGAGATCCCGCTCTACCGGACGCTCGACGCCGCGCAGCTCGCCGACGTGCGCGCGACCGTCAACCTCGGCTACCGCTTCACGCTCCAGCTGTGGGAGACGGGCCGGGTCGCCTCACCGGAGCAGCTGCGCAGCTTCCGCGCCAACGGCGCGACACGCGCCGCCGAGGGCCGTCCGCTGCCGCTCGTGCTGCGCGCGTATCGCATCAGCTGCCTCGGGATCTACGACTACCTCGTCACGCACCCGGGCGTCGACCTGGACGCCGACGACGAGCGCAACCTCGCCCGGCTGACGATGATCGTCGTCGACCAGCTCTCCAACGAGGTGACCATCGGCTACGTCGAGACCACCGGGCAGCTGGCGAGCCAGCAGGGCCGTGCCCGTCGTGAGTTCGTGGAGGACCTGCTCAGCGGGCGGATCCTCTCGCCCGGCGAGATCTCAGAGCGCGCGGCCACCCTTGGACTGACGTTGCCAGCAAAGCCGTGCCTGCTCGTCGCCGCGCCCTCGGCGGGCGAGGGCGCAAGCCTCGCCGACCGCGCTCGCGCGGTCCTGCAGCGGCTCGCGCCCGCCGGCGCCATGCAGGTGCTCACGCGCGGCCAGCTCGTGGTCATCCACGAGGCGACCGACCCGGAGGTCGTCCGGCGCGCGCTCGGGTCCGCCGGGCTCACCGGCGTCAGCCTCGCCGTGGCCGACCTCACGCACCTCGCCGCCGTCTACCAGCGGGCGCGTGAAGCCCACGAGTTCATCCAGACCGCGCGCGTGCCGCACGGCCCGCTGGTCGAGGACGACGACGCGCTCGTCCTGCTCCTGCTCGCCCGCGCGCGCGAGGCCGACGCCGATCTGCGCGCCGTGTCGGCTGTGCTGGGCGAGCTCACGTCCCCGGCCCACGCGGCACTGCTCGACACGCTCGACGCCTACCTGCTCTCGGGCAACGCGGTGTCCGCCGCGCACCGCCTCGGGATCCACGCGCAGACGATGCGCTACCGGCTCAAGCGCATCCGCGATCTCACCGGGCGCGACCCGGCGCACGGCTGGGACCGCTTCGTGCTCGAGCTCGCGCTGCGGCTGGCCGGCGACGCGCGCCGCATGGCCTGATGGGAGCCGTCTCGGACCGTGCCCCACGGTGGGTCCGCAAGTACTTCACCAGGTTCGGCGAGACCGACTGAGGGCCGCTGGCGTTCCGAAACACCGGCGAGTGGCAACTTCGATCGGCTGGATGCGTTGATTGATCGAAGTGCTTCGGTGGCCCCTGACCTTCTTCGTGCTGCTGGTACTCGCGACTCCAGCGCGCGGGGCGCGCGTGTGGGGCCAACCGCAACCGATTGCGTCGAGCGGCCGGCCTGGGCTGGTCGTGGCGGACACGTCGGGTGACGGCACGACGGTCACGGTGACCTCGGACACCACGGTCGTTGCTCAGATCAACGGGCATCCTCCGGTCACGCTCACGTCCGAGCAGGTCACGGGCATCCGAGCCGTTGCTGCCAACGGCGGCCAGGGCATCGTGATCTGGGAGAGCCCGGCTGGCTCCACCTCGGTGCTGTTCGCGAGGCCGGACGGCACGTTCTCCGCGCCGACGGAGATCGTCGGGAAGCCGGCAGGGCTGGCGGCCAACGATGCCGGCGACGCCGCGGTGGTCCTCGACGTGCAGGCGACGGCTGGCGGCAGCGAGCCGCAGCACGAGTACCGGCTTGCCGTCCGCGCACCCGGGGGCGACTTCGGGTCTCCGATCCTCATGCAGCGCGAGCCGGCAACGATCCACGCGGTTGCCGTGGGCGGGGCCGGCGACACGTTCGTCGCGATGACGACGGGCAACCCGCCGATCTACCGGGTGGTGGCTCGGCCCCACTACGGCTCCTCGGCATACCCCGTGGCGGAGTTCGAGGCCACGGGCGCCGTGCCGTCGCTGGTCGCGGATGCGCACGGCCGCGCGCTGCTGGCGTGGATCGATCAAGCGTCGCGCAGGCTGTCGCTGGCAACCGGAACCACGTTGAACCAGTGGAGTCGAGAGATCCCTCCTTCGGTGACGTCGGGGCAGCGCGTTCACGCGGCGACCGATCCGGACGGCCACGCCGTGGTCGCTTGGCGTGACGTCGGCGTGTTGAAGGTCGCGACCGGCAACCTCGGTCGCGGGTTCAGCTCGCCGAGAGTCGTGGACCCCGACAGCGGTGGTCTAGGTGATCCCGGGGTTGCGATCGGTCCCGACGGCACCACGGTGATCGTGGAGCGGGGTCCGACGGCGTCGTCGGTGCGTGTCGTCCGCCGCGACGGCCTCGGACCGTTCCTCGGCCCGCAGACGGTGACGTGCACCACCGGCCAGCCGTCCTTCTCCGTGTCCGGTGTCACCGACGATGGCACCGCGACCGTGCAGATCGGCGATCAGCTGTTCGGCGACGCGCCAGTGGCCGCCCCGCCGGCCCAGGTGGCGTGCCCGGGGGACCCGCCGGACGGGACGGTGGGGACCGAGGTCTCGAAGGACACGGCGTGGGCGCTGGTGGCGACCGACAAACAGGTCGTGTGGCTCACGAGCGATGGTCTGTTGCACGTGCTGTCAGAGCAGGGCGGCGAGTCACTGGTCCCGGTGCCGTGTGTCGTCCAGGACGGAACGAAGACTGACGGGCCGGTCTGCGGACCCTTCCAGATCGGCCACGACGCGTCGGGAGCCGATGTGGCCGTGACCACGGTCTTCGACGTCGTCGCTCAGCGCTCGAGGGCGATCGTCATCCCGCTCGACGGCGGCCGGCCGTACCGGCTGCGCAAAGCACCGCTGCCGTTCGGGACCGGGAGCGTCACGCTGTGGGGCAAGCGGATCATGATCGCGGTGATCGGGCGGTCGCTCAAAGAACGCGGGATCTTCGTTCGTGCCCGAGGGCAGTGGAAGCGTCTCGGGCGGGCGGACGCCCGCCAGCTCGAGGTGCGCAGCCGCTACGCGCTCATCGACGCACGCAAGAGCCGGGACGACGCTCACGACCTCCGCGTGCTCGACCTCGCGCATCCCGGCCACCGCCGCACGATCGCGACCAACGGTCTCGAAGGGTGCCGCGGATCCAGCGGCTCGTATGCGGGCTACGACGACGTTCAGCTCACGCGCCGCTACGCCTACCTCTCGAGCTACGGCGCCGCTTGCACGCTCGAGGCGGACATCCACCTGACCACCAACATCTGCCGCTTTGACCTGCGCGACCTCGGCCACGTCGACTACTGGCAGACGCCACAGCCCATCGGACCCTTCCGGATGGTCGGCGACCGCCTCTACGGCATGCAACGTCCTGACGACCTGTTCGCACCGAAGCCGGGGATCCTGCGCTACGAGCCCGACTGGCAGAGCGCGACCGACACCACGAGCGACCCGTGCTTCATCCACATCCCCAAGTCACGCTGAGCGCGGCCAGCCGAATCGCCATCTCGGCGGCGATCGCGGTACTGGCTTGTGCAGGGAGCGCACGGGCCGAGCAACTGCGGCTCCAGCGCGTTCCGGGATCGGCCGTCGCGGAGGTGGTCACCAATCCGAGCCTCCCCGGCGTCGTGTACCTGCGCCGCCCAAGCGAGGTTGCCTATCGCGCGGACGACGGACGCCTGAAGGGCAGGTACACCGTCCCGGCCGGGTGTCGGCCGGTTGCAAGGGCACCCGACGGAATCGTCGGCCTGCAGTGCGCCGGCGACGCCAATGAACCGATCGCTCTGCTGGACCCGCGAACCGGATCGGTCTCGCCAGTCACGCTGGCCCTTGCGGACCAACAGGAGTATTACCTCGCCGACATCGGGAGGCGGTGGATACGCGTAAGCGTCTACGAGGCGGCCGGCGATGCCCCGGGAGGGCATCAGCGAGTGGCCGAAGCGCTGATCAACCGGCGCTCGGGCCGGCTGATCTGGCTCGACAACTACGCGATCGGCCCCGACACGGTGCTCGACCTCGACGCAACGCCTCCAACGCGCACCTGCGTCGGCGCAGCCCGACAGCCCTTCCAAGCCATCTACGACGTCCCGGCGAGGCCTGCCGCCTACATCGCCGGACGGCTCCTGCAGTACGACCTGCCGACCCAGGACGGCGTCGGCGCCCAGCTGACGAACTGCCGGACGGGCTCGACTCGACGGCTGCCGGGGGACGGGTACTTCGGACTCCGAGCCATCAACACGCACTACCTGACCCTCCCCGACGCCGACTACGCGCACGGCTTCACTCTGCAGCAGATCGGCACCAGGTCCGCCCAGCACTTCAAGATTGCGAGACGCGCGACTGTCGGCATCAACCAGGTCCGGCTCAGCGCCGGAGCGGCCTGGGTCACGCAAGGCTCATCGAATCTCTACCGGCTGCGACTTCCGCAAACCGCGTCCGTCGGTCAAGCGCGGGCGGCCACCGCGCAACCGTGGCAGACGTTCACGGTGCCCGGCCAGGCGACGGTGGCGTCCGATGGCGAGTCGTTCGCGGCTGTCGATGGGGAGCCTGGTCACGTGTGGATCTTCGAGGACGCCAGTCCCGCCAGCGGGTTCCGTGACGTGGCGATCGACCCGGAGTGCGGGTTCGGCGGTGCCGTTGGGCGAGGCGGGCTCCTGCTGCTCGGGTGCCAAGACCCTCAGGGGACGAGGGTGTTCAACTACCGCACCGGCACGACCATCGCCGTTGCGCCAGGTCCTGCTGAGTCACCCCTCAGCCGGATCTATCTGCCCGTCGCCGTGGGCACCGACTGGCTGCGCAGCCTCGACTCCGACGGGTTCGAGGAATACCTCAACACCGCAACCGGTGAGCTTCGATCACTGAACGAAGTCAACGTGTTCCCCGACCTCGACAGTGCCGCGCTCGGAGTACCGATGTGCGCGCCCGTCACGCGGTACGGGTACGCCGAGCCCAGCAGCCCCTATCAGCAGCACCCGTCGTTGGAAACGCCTGTCCGGATGGGCGCGAGCTTCCTCATGCGCGCGAGAGCGAAGCATCGGCGCATCGATCTGGTCCGGTGGCAGTGCGGCCGCAAGCGCGCCGTCCGCTTCGCGCACTGCGGACCGTTAACGGACTGTCAGCGCTTGCAGACCGGCGCGGGATACGCCACGTGGCAGGGCGACGACGGCGTCGTGGCGGGCCGTGTCGCCCCGAGAAGGATCGTGCGCACGCGCTTCCCGCCGGGACCACCGGGAGTGCCAACGGGCGTCGCCCACACGCGCGCGTTCGTGTTCGCGTCGATCCAGCACGCCGACGGATCGACCACGATTGCCACGCGTCCGCAACCCTTCGCCACGCGCTGACTCCGCGCCAGCTCGGCCATTCCCGTGCGTCGGCAGCGTTGCTTGAGTATGTGGAAGTCCGTTACCTGGACCCTGGCCGTCTTGGCCGTTGCCGCGCCGTCGGCGATGGCGGAGCGTGTGTGGACCGACCCGGTGCCGCTCACTGACGCGCTTGGTGCCTACGCCACGGTTGCGGCGACCGCAGCGGACGGCACGAGCGTCGCTGCGTGGCTGCGGCCAGACGGCTCCAACACCCTGGTGGCCGATCTCGAGGGCCACGCGCCCGTCGTCCTCGGGCAGGCGGCGATCGCACGAGTGGCGGCTGCGCCCGGCGGTCAGGCGGTGGTGGTGTGGTCGCCGACGTCCGCCTCGTCGACGGGACGGGTCCTGGCGGTGTTCGCGCGCGCCGATGGCACGTTCTCCGATCCAGCCGACGTCGGCGTCGGCACACCGCAGCGGGTGGTGATGAACGCTCGCGGCGACGCTGCCGTCGAGTTCAATCAGGCCCTCAGCCCCGGGACGGCGGACCGGGTCGCGTTCCGCCCGGCGGGGGGCGCTTTCGGTGCCCCGGTGCAGTTACCGGTTGGAACGACGGCCGGAATTGCGTTGACGCCGACCGGTGAGACGCTGGTGCTCACGGCGGCGGAGCCGCCGCCAAATCCCATCGTCGCATCACCGGGCCTGGCGGTTTCCACACGCGACGCGGACGGCCCGCTGGGCCCGCCGGTGCGGATCGATACTCCGGACGCTCCGGGGTCGGTCGAATACGGAGCCAGCGTGTCGCGCATCGCGGCCGACGCCGCCGGTCGCGCCATCGTCGTGTGGAGCACGGCACGCCGGGGCACGCTGGCGACCGCAACACGCTCGCAGAACGGCACGTGGAGCGAACCGGTGCTGCACGCTGTGCCGCAGTCACCGTTCTCCGGCCTCACGGTTGCCGCCGGAGCGGGCGGCGATGCGGTCATCACCTGGCGCGACCTGGCCTACCTGGACAAGTTCGCGACCTACGGCGGTGCCGTGTGGGCGCTGTCGGGGTCGATGGTTTCCGGGGCGTTCGGTCAGCCTCAACGCGTCGATGCCGAGCCGGCGGGCGCCCATGGCGCGTCTGCGGCGATCGGCGCCGACGGCACCGCCGTCGTCGCCTACGACGATCTCTTCACCGGCGAGATACGCACGGTCCGACGCGCCGGTCCCACCGCGGTCTTCGACGCTCCGCTGGCCGCGGTCTGCAATGACGCCGGGTCAAACGCCAGCCCCGGGGTCGCCGGCGTCACCGCGGCGGGGGACACGACGCTGGTCGCCGGAACCGCACTCGTGCGCGACGCGGAGGTCGCGGCACCACGACCGGCGCTCCGGTGCCGTCGGCCGACCGTCACCCTGACCCCGAAGCACGTCGTGCGCGGGCGCCCGGTCACGATCCGGATCCGCGGACTGCGCCGTCCCTATCACCGGCTCGGCCGCGACGTGCGATTCCGGTTCAGCGGCCGGAGGATCACGCGACCGCAGCCGGAGCTCAAGGTCCGGTTCCCACGAGCCGGTCGCATCTCCGTGTCCGTTGCCGCCACCGAGACGTCGCCGACAACCGGGACGACGACGACCGTGCGGACGGACTTCACCGTTCGCGTCCACCGCCGGTACGGTTTCGCCCCGTGAATCTCATCCGCCGTATCGAGGCCGGTCGCGGCGAGTTCCTGCTCTTCGCTCTGACCCCACCGCGTCGGTCGACGGAACCGGAGCAGGTGCGGGAGATCGCCGAGGTGACCGCCGCGCGCCTGCGTCCGCTCGGCCTGGACGGACTGATCCTGTACGACATCGCCGACGAAGCGGAACGCAACCCGGACGAGCGCCCGTTCCCGTTCATGCCCACGCTGGATCCCGCCGACTACCTCGCCGATCACCTCACCGCGTGGCCGACGCCGGTGATCGTGTACCGCGCGGTGGGCAAGTACGCGCCCGAGGAACTGCGGACCTGGCTGACGGGGCAGGATCCCGAGCGGGTCATGACGGTCCTCGTCGGAGCGGCCTCGAGCACCGCGTCGTCGCGAATGTCGCTCGCCGACGCCCAGGCGCTACGCCAGGACGCCAACCCGGCGCTGAGGCTGGGCGGCGTCGCGATCCCGGAGCGCCACAGCCGGCGGGAGGATGAGCACCTGCGCCTGCTGGCCAAGCAGGAAGCGGGTTGCCGGTTCTTCGTCACGCAGGTGGTCTACGACCTCAACGCGGCGAAGAACTTCGTCTCCGACTACCACTACGAGTGCCGCGCACGCGGCATGTCGCCGGTCCCGCTCGTCTTCACCTTCTCGGTCTGCGGGTCGATGAAGACGCTGGCCTTCCTGCGGTGGCTCGGCGTCGACGTACCGCGGTGGATCGAGAACGAGCTCCGCCATGCCGACGACCCACTCGAGGCCTCCTACCAGCAGGCGCTCACGACGGCCACCGAGCTGATCGCGTACTGCCGCACGCTCGGCGTCCCCTTCGGCATCAATGTCGAGAGCGTCTCGATCCGTCGCGTGGAGATCGAAGCCTCGGTGCGCCTCGCCGAAGCGCTCCGAGCGCAGCTCAGAAGGAAGTGCTAGTACCGCAGGGGTCTCGGGCCCGAGCTGGCGTTCGGGCACCGCAACGTCCTGGCACTACGCCGCGAGGGGCGGGGCGCGTGATGGAAGTGGCACAGGAGCGTGAGGTTCTCGGGGTCGGTCTCGCCGCCATGCACCCAGTGGTCGATGTGGTGAGCGTGCAGGCCGTGCCGGCGCACGCAGCCCGGGAACTGACAGCCGCCGTCGCGCAGTTCGAGCAGCGCGCGCTTGGCGGGCGGGACGAGTCTCCGACGGCGACCTGAGGCGCTGACGATTTCGCCAACGGTCTTGAGCCAGTCGCTCAGCCAGGTGTCGAACGCCGCTGCGGAGGCCGCGATCTGATCGCCCAGGGAGTCGACGGTTTGGCGCGGCCGCGCGCCATCAGCACTCGTCGTGCATTTTTCCGCACCGTTGGCGGCCATGGCGGGTTAGGTCGGTCGTGCGGTTGCGCTGGATGGCCATCCTCTGCGGCATGGCGCTCCTGGCTAGCGCTCTCGTGGCCGCGATCGCTCAAGGCCAGCAGGACGTGGCAGCTGACGGCCCGGCGGCGGATGAATTCCCGTTGTTCGTGGCGAGCCGGGTGACGGTCCGCGGACAGTTCGCGCGGGTGCCCATGCGATGTGACGACGTCGCAGAGTGCTCGGGCACCATCCGTGTCGGTCGGCGCGCTCGCGCGTCGTTTGCCTTCGGCGGGAATCAGTTGGGTGGCGTCGTGCGTGTGAGGGTCCCTCGAGGGGCTCGTTCGGTGCACCTCAGGGTGAAGTTCACCGGGGAGTTCAAAGGCAGTCCCGGGTTCGTAGCGCGCCGGCGGCTGCTTCGGGGAGCGCGCGTTCAGCCTGGTTGCGCCCCGGCTTGGGCTGACGTGCTGGCAGATGAGGGCGGCACGTCGTTGTGGAGGGAGTCACGTCAGGGCTACCTGCCGGTCACCCTCTGCTCGCCTTCAACACCCTCGCGTGACTTCCCGCGGGTGCTTGCCGACGGACGCGAAGGTTTCGTAGCCGGGGTTGGTGCGACGAACCTCGGCTGGGCTGCGCTGGAACTCGTCGGCTATGGCTCAACGGGCTCCGAGGGCCCGTACGAGGTCGCCCGCGTGGACTGTGCCACCGGTGACGTCACGCACATCCCGCTCGCTCCGAGACAGTCCAGCTACGAGAACTACGAGATGATGCGAACCGTCATCAGTCGGGCCGGCGTTGTCGTGGTCGCCGACAGGTGGATGGACACCGTTCGCATCCGACTCCTCTCCGATACTGAGGACCGAATACTTGACGATCTGCCCGGCACAGACCCGGCGTCACTGACACTTGTCGGCGAGTCGGTCCGCTGGACCCGGGACGGGCGCACGGAGTCCGCCGCACTGTTCCGGTAGGGCGCGCCCCAGGACCTGCGGTCCGAGGCGACGAGGTACTGACGGCACCCGATGGAGTGCTTGGGAGGTCGTCAGCCGGCCCGGTCTGAATAAAAGTTGAACTCGTCGATCCGGTGGTTGATCTCGAAGGCGATGACATATCGCTTCGGCCCGTCGACCACCCGGCATTCCCAGGCGACCTCAGAAAGCTCGCCACCCGAGTTCGTTAGACCGTTCTCGCGGCAGTCTTCGACCGCATAGCCGATCGCCTTCGAGACCCGATCCTCTGGTGAGCGGCCCCCGCACGCGACGGTCCTTACCGCCACCAGCCCGGCGATGGCGGTTCGTGCCGGCGCGCCGGCGCGGCATCGGTGGTCACTCCGCGACATCTGAGTCATACCTCCGGGCGGCGACTCGAGAGCTCAGTGCGCGCCTCGCGTGCAACGGTGAGCAGTCGCTCGAGGTCGAGGGCCGCAAGGGGCCGAGCCGGGTCCGCGAGGAGCATCCTGATGTCGGAGGAGTGTGCCTCGACAAGGTCGATGAAGTCCTCGAGCTCTCCGGCGGTGGAGCTCGCGACGACCGTTCATCTTTGCTCTGGGTCTGGGTGCGCCCACATGCACGTGGTTGGGAGGAGGTGGTAGAAGCGGTCGGGGAGCTCCGCGAAGTTCCCGACGTCATCAGCTTGGTACCAGGGCTCCGGTGAGCGCTCTTGCCACGCCGGCGGCCACGTTTCTCGGTCGCCGAAGGCCGCCGCGAAATGCCCGAGGTGTGTATGGGGTTCTGACGACTGCAGATCGTCGGTGGTGGCGTGCTCCTGGTCGGGCGGGATCAACGCGACGACGCCGCCCGCGCGACGAAAGTGCCCCTGTTCCAATTCGGCGATGGTGTGGTCGAGCAAGGATTCGATGCTCGGAAGCGTGAGATGAAACTTCTCTCCGCCAGCCCAGTGAATGAAGAGCGCCCCGCCGTCGTCTTCGTCGGGACCATGCAGCTCGACATCTAGCCAGACGTGGCTCTCGTACGCAAACGGAAACAACAGGCGCGGCACGTATTCGCCGTCGGCGACCTCATTTCTCCAGTACTTCAGCGCAACGTCGGGCGAGGACCAGCGCGGATACGGCAGTACTCGAAGCGTGTTCGGATCGACGAGTTCCCAGAACCGACGGACCCCGGCCGGCAACCGCAGCGGCGCGACCGCTTTGTCGATGCGGTCGAGGACCGACGAGTCGGTCGGTGCAGAGAATCCCTCGATGCCCAGGGCCACGAGCTGCCGCTCGATGACAGCGAGGCGATCGTCCACCGACACGCCTCGCAGTATGGACACCGCGGGGTCCGTCGAGAGGTGCGGTGGGTGGCAGAAGTTTGTCCCCTCGTGGTTGACAAACTTCTGCCACCCCGGCTTGTCGCGCCCGAAACGGCGCTTGTCCTCGCGCAACGTCGTCGTCGGACGCGAAGCGTCCCGCACGACGCTCGCCCCCGGAGATCGTCAGAGATCGCCAGACACCGCGGCACGGCGGCAGCGCTTCGAGCGGCCGGCCGCACGAGACAACGGACCCGTGCCGCGCCCAGGGAGCCCGGGCAAGACGAGCGCGGGCGATCCCCTGGCTGGAATTAGGGCTCGGTCCCCCAGCCAGGGGATTGCCCGCGCTCGGCCCCTCGCCTGACACACAACGACACGTCAGTCGAGCGGCGGCGCAGCCGCGTACTCCGAATCGGTGACGTGATCGCCCCAGTCAGCCGCGGCCGGATGCGAGGCGTCGACCTCGTTGACCGCGAGGTGGACCATGAACCGCGAAGAGGCCGCCCCGTGCCAGTGGTCCTCGCCGGGCGCGAAGTACACCCGGTCGCCGGGACGGATGACCTGCACCGCCTCGCCGCGCGTCTGACACAGGCCGACCCCCTCGACGACGAAGATCGTCTGACCCAGCGCGTGGGTGTGCCATGCCGTGCGCGCGCCCGGCGTGAAGTGCACGAGGTTGGCCTGCGCGCGAGACGGGTCCACCGGGACCGCGACCGCGTCGATGTAGACGTCGCCCGTGAACCAGTCGGCGGGGCCCTTCACGGTGTCGGTGCTGCTGCGGGTGATCTGCATGTCCCGGTGATGATGCTGGACTTCTGCGCCGAGCACGTGCGCTACCGGTTCGTGATCGACGCCGCCACGCTGACGTAACTCCGGGCCCTACGGCCGTCGCGAGATCGTTGCGACGGTGAGGCCGAGCTGATCCGCGAGGTCGCGGACCTCAAGCTCGATGAGCTCTAGGAGCTCTTCGTCGGAGACCAGCGCGGTGTCGGTCAGCACCACGTCGACGCGGGTATCGCCGCTGGCCTTGATCGCTGCCAACCGTTCTCTCGTGGCGGGCATCGGACCCTCGTTGGCCCTGACCTCGATCGCCGAACCGGCGTTGAGGTCGAGCGGCGCACCGACGTCGCCCAACGGGGGAAGCCCGTTGTCACCGGAGGCTTGCTTTCTGGAAAAGAATCCCATTGCGGACCCACCGTCTCCCGAACGTCAGCGCATCACTCGGGGAACGCCGGGATCGGGCCGCCGACGCCCGCCACGACGGGCGCGGCCTCCTGGACCTCGGGCGGCGAGACGTAGGGCGGCGCCTTCGGGCGCGGCGAGCCGCCGGGGAACGCCAGCCGCAGGATCGTGCGCTGCACCATCAGCCACTGCTGCAGGAAGGGCCCGGTGTTGTAGGGCAGGCCCCACTTCTCGCAGATCGCCTTGACCTTCGGCGAGATCTCCTTGTAGCGCGAGCTGGGCATGTCCGGGTACAGGTGGTGCTCGACCTGGTAGCTGAGGTTGCCGCTCATCAGGTGAAACGTGTCGCCGCCGTCGATGTTGGCCGCGCCGAGCAGCTGGCGCAGGTACCACGCGCCGCGGCTCTCGTCGGACGCCTGCTCCTCCGTATAGACGTAGGCCTGGTCGGGGAAATGGCCGCAGAAGATGATCGCGTTGGACCACACGTTGCGGACCAGGTTGGCGGTGGCGTTGGCCCGCAGCGTCTTGCGGAAGCCCTTGCGCCCGCTGAAGGCCGGGAAGATCAGGTAGTCCTTGGCCACCTGGGGCAGCACCTTGGCCCCGATCTGCTTGAGCTCCTGACGCAGCTGCGTCCGCGACTTGGTGCCCTTGCGGATGCCCTCGAGGTCGAGGTCGTGCAGCGCGACGCCCCACTGGAACAGCAGCATCAACACGACGTTGTAGATCGGCTGCGCCATGTACACCGGGTGCCACGGCTGCTCGGGTGTGACGCGCATGATCTCGTAGCCGACGTCCTTGTCGAGCCCCATGACGTTGGTGTGCGTGTGGTGCAGGTAGTTGTGGGAGTGCTTCCAGGACGCCGCGGGGGAGACGTTGTCCCAGTCCCAAACAGAGGAGTGGATGTTCGGGTCGTTCATCCAGTCCCACTGCCCGTGCATGATGTTGTGCCCGAGCTCCATGTTCTCGAGGATCTTGGCCACCGACAGGCCCGCGGTCCCGAGGATCCAGGCCGGCGGATAGCGCGACGCCAGCAGCACGATCCGCGACAGCGCCGCCAGCCGCCGGTGGAACTCGACCAGGGACCGGATGTACGTCGCGTCGGCCTCGCCGAGGTCGGCGCGGACCTCGTCGTGGATCTTCTGGAACTCGAGCCCGATCTCGTCGATCTGCTCGGGGGTGAGGCGTCCCAGGGGATGGTCGGGCTCAAAGCGCCGGGAGGCGTTGCCGCTGGTGAGCGCCTCGACGTCCGGCGTACCCGTGCCGTTGCCGTTGTTCTTGCGGGGCGGGATGGCGATCGGACTCATGACGTCTCCTTACAGCTCGATCTCGATAGGGCCTTCGGGGGCGTTGACGCACGTGCGGATCGTCTGGCCCATCTCACCGTGCACCTCGCCGGTGCGCAGGTCGCGCACCTGCCCGGCGCACAGCTTGCCGACACAGGTGTGGCAGATGCCCATCCGGCAGCCGTACGGCAGGATCGCTCCGGCGCGCTCGCCGCCGACCAGGATCGAGACGCCGACGTCGCACTCGGCGTCGAAGTCCGTGACCCGGAAGTGCACGGTGCCGCCCGTCCCCAGCTCGGCGTCGCCGGAGCCGATGATGGGCTGGAAGCGCTCGGTGAGCAGCGACGCCGGATCGGCCTCGGCCTTCCAGTGGCTCTCCATGACGTCGATCATGTCCCGCGGGCCGGAGAGGAACGTGGTGCGGTCGCGCCAGTCCGGGCACAGCGTGTCCAGGTCGGCAGGCTCCAGCCGCTTGACCTCGGAGGTGAAGTGCTCGTGCAGGCGGTAGCCGGGGAAGCGGTCGGCGATCGTGCGCAGCCGCTCACCGAAGATGACGTTCGCGGGCGTCTTGTCGCCGTGGATGTGCAGGACGTCGTCGAGGCGGCCGCGGCGCTGGAGCTCGCGCAGCATGGACCAGATCGGCGTGATGCCGCTGCCGGCGCTGATGAACAGCATCCGGTCCGGGAGCGGATCGGGCAGCCGGAACTCGCCCTCCACCTCACCGAGGAAGACCAGCCGGCCCGGCTCGACCTGCCGCGTGAACCACGGCGACATCAGCCCCTCGGGCACATGCTTGACCGTGATCGAGACGAGCCCCTTGGGGTGGTCGGGGTCCGACGTCAACGAGTACGCGCGCCAGTGGCGGATGCCGTTGAGCTCGGCACCGATGCGCAGGTACTGCCCGGGCCGGTGGCCCTGCCAGTCGAAGTTGGGCTTGAGCACGACGGTCGACGCGTCCGGCGTCTCCGGCACGACGCGCAGCACGGTGCCCGTCAGCTCCCGCGCCGACCACGCGGGGTTCAGCAGCGCGAGGTAGTCGTCAGGCAGCAACGGCGTTGTCATCGACTGGGCGAGCTGGGTCGCCCGCTTCCGGAGTTGGCCCACTCGAGGGGCGGCGGCGCGCTCGACCATGCGCGAACAATACGTGCGGGGTCATACTCCCGCCATGCCCAGTCTGAGCCGGACCGACGACGTCTTCGTTCTTGATCTCGGAGACGGTGAGAACCGCTTCGCGCCGGAGTGGGTCGGGGCGGTCGAGGACCTGCTCGGCGAGGTGCTCGCGACGGACGGTCCGCGCGCGCTGGTGACCTCCGCCACCGGCAAGTTCTGGTCCAACGGCCTCGACCTCGAATGGATGGGCGCCAACCAGGACGGCATCCCCGCGCTCGTCGGCCGGGTCCACGAGCTGTTCGCGAAGTTCCTCGAGGCGGCGGTGCCGACGGTGGCCGCCATCCAGGGCCACTGCTTCGCCGCCGGCGCGATGCTCGCCAGCGCCCACGACCGCATGATCATGCGCGAGGACCGCGGCTACTTCTGCCTCCCTGAGGCCGACATCCGCATCCCGTTCACCCCGGGCATGAACGCGCTGCTGATGGCGCGGCTCTCGGGCCGCGCGCGCCACGAGGCGATGACGACGGGCCGCCGGTACGGCGGCGCGGACGCGCTGGCGGCCGGCATCATCGACGAGATCGCGCCGGAGGGCGAGGTGCTCGACCGCGCGGTCGCGTGGGCCGCCGCCCACGCCGGCAAGCACGGGGAGACCGTCGGAAAGATCAAGCAGCGCATGTACGAGGATGTGCTCGCGACGCTGCGCTCCGACGACCAGGGCTTCGGCTGATGCACGCAGCGGCGATCCAGCTGGTGCCGCGCATCGGGGACGTCGCAGCGAACCTCGAGGCCTGCGAGCGGCTCGGCGACCAGGCCGCCGGCGCGGGCGCCGAATGGATCATCCTGCCGGAGTTCTTCACCACCGGGATCGGGTTCCTCGAGGAGCTCGCCGGTGCCGCCGTCGCGCCCGACGGCGCCGCCACCCGGCTGCTGCGCGGGCTGGCCGCGCGCCACGGCGCGCACGTCGGCGGGTCCTTCCTGTGCCGCGACGCCGACGGCCATGTCCGCAACGCCTTCTTCCTCGCCGGCCCGGACGGCCGGCTGCTTGGCCGCCACGACAAGGACCTCCCGACGATGTGGGAGAACGCGTTCTACGTCGGCGGGGACGACGACGGGATCATCGAGGCCGGCGACATCACCGCCGGCGCCGCGGTCTGCTGGGAGTTCATGCGCACGCAGACGGCCGCGCGCCTGCGCGGGCGCGTGGACCTGGTCGTCGGCGGGTCGGGCTGGTGGAGCATCCCGCCGTGGCCGCCGCAGGCGGTCTTCCGGCGCCTCGAGGCCGCCAACGCCCGCACCGCGGCGCTGGTCGCCGAGCGCTTCGCCCGCCTCGTCGGCGCGCCCATCGTCCACGCCGCGCACGCAGGCCCGCTCGAGTGCCCGCTGCCGTGGACCCCGGTCGCCTACCGCGGCATGTTCCAGGGCGGCGCGGTGATCGCCGACGCCCGGGGCCGCGTGCTCGCGCGGCGCGACCGCCGCGAGGGGGAGGGGTTCGCGATCGCCGACGTCCAGCCCGGCCGGACCGCCCCTGCAGACCCGCTGCCCGGCGGCTTCTGGCTGCATCCGCGCGGCGCGATCGCCACCCTCCTATGGCACCAGCAGCGCGCGCACGGCCGCCGCTGGTACGACCGTCACACGGTGGGTCGGCCGCCGTTGGAGATTCCCGCGACGAGGTCCGGCGTGATGTCCGCCACGCCATCGACGACCACCGCGGCGAGCGCCAGCGCGTCGGCCTCCGGCGGGTAGTGCTCGTTGGGCACGGCGATGACCGCCATGCCCGCCGCGGCGGCCGCCCGCAAGCCGTTGCTGGAGTCCTCCACCGCGACGCAGCGCGCCGGGTCGACGCCCAACTCGGAGGCCGCCCGCAGATAGACGTCGGGGGCCGGCTTGCCGCGCTCGACCTCCTCGGAGGAGACCGTCACGCCGAACGCGAAGCCCGCCGCCTCCATCACGACGTCGATGACCTCGCGGTTGGAGGAGGACGCCAGACCCAGAGGCCAACGCCCGCCGAGCGCGCGCACCGTCTCCTGCGCGCCGGGCAGCAGCGGCAGCCGCTCGCGGTAGAAGGCCTGCATCGCCGCGACCACGCGGTCGTTGAGCTCGTCCAGCGCCAACTCGACGCCGAGCTCGTCGCGCATGTAGACCGTCCACTCCGGCGAGCTCATGCCCATCATGTCCCGCGGCGCGGCGTCGGACCAGGTCCCGCCCTCGTCACGGGTGACCTGCTCCTTGGCCTCGTTCCAGAGCTGCTCGGAGTCCAGCAGCACACCGTCGAGGTCGAACACGATCGCGTCAGGCACTGTGCCAGCCTGCCACACCGATCACGATCATCCGCAGCTGCTTGACCGCGGAGCGACGGATCTCGGCCTGCGCACCCGGATCGTCGGCCGCGTCCTCGAGCGCCTCGGCGATCGACACCATCGAGTTGACCATCAGGTTGGCGAGCACGTTGAGGTCGTCGGTGGTCCAGCCCTGCAGCGCCGGGAAGCGGGCGAGGTCGGTGGCGAGCTCTGACGTGATCAGCCGGATCTCCGTGCGGATGGCGTAGCGCAGGACGCTCACGCCGCTGTTGCGCTCGCGCGCGATGAAGCGCCACTGCAACCGGTGGTCGGTGACGCTGCGCGCGAGCACCTCGACCGAGCTCTCGATCACGTGGTCGGGGTCCAGCTCGCCGCCGCGCGCGCCCCGCAGCATGTCGCGCAGGGAGCGGAAGCACTCGTCGATGAGCACGAGGCCGAAGGCCTCCATGGACTCGAAATGCCGGTAGAAGGCGCCGGGCACGATGCCCGCCTCGCGCGTGACCTCGCGCAGGCTCAGCCCGCTGAAGCTGTCGTCGGCCAGCAGGCGCAGCGCGGCGTCGATGATCGACTGGCGTGTGCGGCGCTTGCGCTCCTCACGCGAGACCGGAGCACTGCGCGATCGCTTGGGAGTACGACTGTTCACTGTGTGAAGTGTCGCACACTTCCTTGTGGAGAGCCATCGGGCGTGCAACAGTGCATGCACATATGTTCACTGAAGCGCCACCACACCGGAAGCGCTCGCTCACGAGCCGCGTCCTCGGTTCGAGCCTCGTCGATCTGCTCACCGGCCCGCACGGCGTCGACCGCTACACGGAGATCGTCAATCCCGTGTGGACGATCGACGACGCCCGCGCCGAGGTCGTCGCCGTCGAGCGCCAGACGCAGCGCAGCGTCACGCTCTGGCTGCGCCCCAACCGCGCCTTTCCCGGCTTCCAGGCCGGCCAGCACGTCAACCTGCGCGTCGAGATCGACGGCCGCAGCCACCAGCGCTGCTACTCGCCGGCCAGCGCCCAGCACGACGACCTGATCGAGCTGACGATCGGCCGCCACGACGGCGGCCTGGTCTCCAACTTCCTGCACGTCCGCGCCCAGCCCGGCATGGTCGTCGGCCTCGACGGCGTCGCCGGCGACTTCGTCCTGCCGGCGCTGCGGCCCGACCGCATCGTCCTCATCAGCGGCGGCAGCGGCATCACGCCGGTGCTCTCGATGCTGCGCACCCTGCACGCCGAGGGCCACGCCGGCGAGGTGGAGTTCATCCACTACGCCCGCACCTCGGCCGACGCGCTCTACGCCGATGAGCCCATGACCCGCTGCTTCACGCGCGAGGGCGACCCGCACTTCAGCGCCGCCACCGTCGACACGGACGGCGCCGCCGTCTTCGTCTGCGGCCCGCCCGCGCTCGTGGACGCCGTGCGCGCGGTCGCCCCCCACGCGCAGCACGAGAGCTTCGTCCCGCCGGTCTTCGTCATCCCGGCCAATCCGTCGGGCGGACGCATCACCTTCGCCGGGTCACAGCGCGACGCCGTCGACGACGGCCGCTCGCTGCTCGACCAGGCCGAGGCCGCGGGCCTCACCCCGGAGCACGGATGCCGCATGGGCATCTGCAACAGCTGCACCTGCCGCAAGACCAGCGGCGCCGTCCGCAACCTGATCACCGGAGCGATCTCCGCCGCCGACGACGAGGACATCCGCATCTGCGTGTCCGCGCCCGTCGGCGACGTCGAGCTCGCCATCTAAGGAGAGACCGATGCAACAGAAGATCACCCTCACCGACGAGCAGTTCGACGCCTTCGGCGCGGAGCTCGACGCCCTCAAGGAGCGCATGATCGCCGACCTCGGCGAGCGCGACGCAACCTACATCCGCCGCGTCATCAAGGCCCAGCGCGCCCTGGAGATCGGCGGCCGCGCGACGCTCATGGCGGGCGTCCTGCCGCCGGCCTGGATCGCCGGCACCACGATGCTCGCGTTGTCGAAGATCCTCGACAACATGGAGATCGGCCACAACGTGATGCACGGCCAGTACGACTGGATGAAGGACCCGGCGCTGGCGGGCCGCACGTTCGAGTGGGACTCCGCGTGCCCGGGCGACCAGTGGCGCCACTCCCACAACTACATGCACCACACCCACACCAACATCGTGGGCAAGGACCGCGATATCGGCTACGGCATCCTGCGCATGTCCGAGGACGAGCCGTGGCGGCCGTACTACCTCGGCAACCCGATCTACGCGTTTCTGCTGATGGTGCTCTTCCAGTGGGGCGTCGCCCTGCACGACCTCGAGTCCGAGCGCATCGCGTCCGGCGAGATCAAGCTCTCCGACAAGCGCGACATACTCGAGGGCATCTGGAACAAGGGCAAGCGCCAGATCCTCAAGGACTACGTCGCGTTCCCGGCGCTCGGCGGCCCGATGGCGCCGTTCATCCTCACTGGCAACCTGACCGCCAACCTGGCCCGCAACATCTGGTCCTACATGATCATCTTCTGCGGCCACTTCCCCGACGGGACGCAGGAGTTCTCCGAGGAGGAGACCGCGAACGAGACGCGCGGCCAGTGGTACTTCCGGCAGATCCTCGGGTCGGCCAACCTCACCGGCGGCAAGCTCTTCCACGTCATGTCCGGCAACCTGTCGCACCAGATCGAGCACCACCTGTTCCCCGACGTGCCGGCCCACCGCTACGCCGAGGCCTCCGTCGAGGTGCGCGAGATCTGCGGCCGCTACGGCATCCCGTACAACAGCGGCCCGCTGCCCAAGCAGTTCGGGACCGTGGTCCGCAAGATCTTCCGCCTGGCGCTGCCGAACCGGACCGCGCCGACGGCCCCGGCCCCCGCGCCGGTCGTCGAGCGGATGCCGGAGCCCGCGCTGGCCGCCTAGCTTCGCTAGCTTCCGGGCGGTGAACTGCGAAGCCTGCGGCCACGCCAATCGCGAGGGCGCGCGCTTCTGCGAAGCCTGCGGGAGTCCGATGGCGGCGCCGGCCTGCGCCGGCTGCGGGACCGAACTGCGCGCGGGAGCGAGCTTCTGCGATCAGTGCGGGATGCCGGTCGCCGGCACGCCCAAGCCGCCGTCGACGCTGCAGGCACCGGCCCCGGGACGCGGTGACGAGCGCAAGCGCATCACCGTCCTGTTCGCCGACCTGGCGGGCTCGACGGCGATGCAGGAGGCCCTGGACCCGGAGCTGGTCCGCCGGGTGATGGGCCGCTGGTCGAGCGCGATGCGCACGGCCATCGAGCGCCACGGCGGGCTCATCGACCACTTCGCCGGGGACGGCATCGTCGCCACCTGGGGCGTGCAGATGGTCCGCGAGGACGACGCCGTGCGCGCGCTGACGGCGGCGTGGGCCATGCGCACCGCGCTCGCCGGCATCAACGAGGAGCTCGAGCCGCGGCTCGGGTTGCGGCTGCGCATGCGCGTTGGCCTGCACACCGGCGACGTGGTCATCAGCGCCGAGGGCTTCATCGTCGGCGACACCATGAACACCGCCGCCCGCATCGAGCAGAACGCGCCCGAGGGCGAGGTGCTCATCGGCGAGCTGACCTATCAGCTGGTGCGCGACCACGCCGCCTTCCGCGCGATGGAGCCGATCGCCGCCAAGGGCAAGAGCGAGCCCGTGCGCGTCTGGCAGCTGCTCTCCATGCAGGCGCCGGCGGCGGGCCCGTCGCTGCCGTTCGTCGGCCGCCGGCGGGAGCTCGACGCGCTGCACGCGACGCTGGAGGCGGCGATCGCCGCGCGCGCGTGCCGCTCCGCCACGCTGATCGGGTCCCCGGGCGTCGGCAAGTCGCGGCTGGTCGCGGAGTTCGTCGCCGGCCTGGAGGGCCGCGCCCGCGTCGTGCGCGCGAGCTGCCCGGCCTACGGGGACGGCATGACGTACGCGCCGGTCGCCGAGCTCGTGCGCGGCCTCGCGTTCATCGACGACGCCGACGACGTCAGCGAGCGCCTGCTAGCCACGATGGGCCCGGACGACGAGCGCGGGCCGCGCGTGGCGGCCGGCCTCGCCGGCATCCTCGGCGCCGGGCCGCAAACGCCGTCGCAGGAGACCTTCTGGGCGCTGCGGACGCTGCTGGAGCGCTGCGCCATCGACGCGCCGCTGGTCGTCGTCCTGGACGACCTGCACTGGGCCGAGCCCCAGTTCCTGGACCTCATCGAGGACCTCGAGGCCCGCCTCGCGGACGCCGCGATCCTGCTCGTGCTCGTCGCCCGGCCGGAGCTGCACGACCGGCGCGAGTCGCTCGGTGGCGGCGGGCGCCGCAACCTCATCGCGGTCGGCCTGCTCGACGACGCCGAGAGCCAGCGGCTCGTCGAGGAGCTGCTCGACGGCGGCACCCTGCCGCCGGAGATGCTGCAGGTCGCGTCGGGGAACCCGCTGTTCCTCGCGGAGCTCGTGCGCATGCTCATCGACACCGGCTCGGTGACACGCGACGGCGACGGCTGGTCGGTCTCGGACATCGTCAAGCCCGCGGTCCCGCCGACGATCTCGGCGCTGATGGCCGCGCGGCTGCAGCAGCTCTCGCAGACCGAGCGGGCGGTCGTCGAGCGCGCTGCCGTCGTCGGCCGTGAGTTCTCGCGCGCGCCGCTGGCGGCGCTGGCGCCGGCGTCGGTGGTCACGCACCTCGACCGCCACCTTGAGCAGCTGCGCCGCAAGGAACTCGTGGACACCGAGGGCGCGACCTGGATCGACGAGCCCGTCTACGCGTTCCACCACGTGCTGATCCGCGACACCGCCTACGACTCCCTGCTCAAGGAGACGCGGGCGACGCTGCACGAGCGCTACGCGAGCTGGCTGGACGCGCGGGCGCCCGAGCTCGTGGGGGAGACCGAGGAGCTCGTGGCCTTCCACCTCGAGCAGGCCCACGGCTACCGCCGCGCGGTCAACGACTCCGAGGACACCGTCCGCCGGCTCGGGGACGCGGCGGCCGAGCGCCTCGCCTCCGCCGGCCGGCGGGCGCTGGTCCGTGACGACTTCGTCGCGGCCGAGAAGCTGCTCGGCCGCGCGCTGGCCTGCGCCTCTGAGCCCGACGCGCTCGTGCGCTTCGACCGCTGCACGGCCCTGCTGGGCGCCGGCGACTTCGCGCAGGCCCAGGCCGAGGTGGCGGCGCTGGAGGGCCTCGCCGCCTCCGACGCGGCCGCCGCGCCGGCCGCCGGCGTGGCCGCCGCCGCCACCGCGTCCCTGCAGCGCGGCCTCAATCGCGAGGACCTCGCCGGGCTGGACCGCGCGATCGCCGCGTCGCGGTCGGGCACGCCCGGCGACACCCGCGTGCTCGCGCACGCACTCAACTGGAAGGGCCAGTTCACCGTGCTCTACGAGGGCCGCCACGCGGCGGGGCAGGCGCTGCTCGAGGAGGCGCTGACGCACGCGCGGTCCGTGGGCGACGAGCGGCTGGTCGCCGACATCCTGACCCTGCTGGCGCTCGTCGCGCTGTGGGGGCCGCTGCCGCTCGCCGACGCGCGCAGCCGCTGCGACGTGATCCTCAGCCGCCTGCGCGAGCAGCCGGGCTCGCGCAAGATGGAGGCCCAGACGCAGTGCGTGCTCGGCCTGCTGGCCGCGATGCAGGGCGAGGTCGCCGAGGCGCGCGAGCAGCTCGGGCAGGCGCGGGCAGCGTTCCTCGATCTCGGGCTGACGCTGGACGTCGTCGACAGCGACCTGTTCGCCGCGCGCGCGGAGCTGCTCAACGGCGACGCCGCCGCGGCCGAGGCGCACGCCCGCGCCGCGCTCGCCGGGCCGGGCGGCCTGGGGCCCTCGGCGCACTCCATCCTGGCCCAGGCGCTCGCGGCGCAGGGCGCGGCCGAGGCGCTGACCCTCGCCGAGTCCGTCCTCGCGCAGATCGAGCCCTCCAACCTGCGGCCGTACGTCGCCGCCGCCGGGGTCCGCGTGCGCAGCTGGTCGGCGGCGGGCCGGCACGACGCGGCGATCGCGGCCGCCCGGCAGGTCGTCGACGCCGCCGAGCAGACCGACGCCGCCGTCCAGCGCGCCGAGGCGCTGCACCTGCTGGCCGACGCGCTCACCGCCGCCGGTGACGGCGACGCCGCCGGCGCGCGGCGGGCGGCCCTGGACGCCTACGCGGCCAAGGGTCACACCGTCGGCGTGACTTCCATGCAGGAGTAGCGTCCGCGGGGTGGACCACCGTCGCCGGCCGCTACGACACGGCGATCCGCTGCACGGGCACCTGGCAGACCGGCGGCAGCCTCGTCTTCGGGGACGGCCGGATCGTGGTCTGGTGGCGGCGCCGGGCCTCGCGATTTAGGCTCTGCGCGCATGAGCGACTTCCAGCACGGCACCCTCGGTCCGGGCTCGCGGCTGGACGGTTTCGTGATCGAGGGCGTCGCCGGCCGCGGCGGCATGGGCGTCGTCTACCGGGCGCGCCAGGAGCGGCCCGACCGCCTCGTCGCCCTCAAGGTGATCGCGGCCGAGCTCGCCGACAACATCGGCTTCCGGGCGCGCTTCCAGCGTGAGTCGAGCATCGCCGCCGAGATCGAGCATCCCAACGTCATCCCGGTGTACTCGCTCGGCGAGGCCGATGGGGTCCTCTACATCGCGATGCGCTTCGTGGAGGGGACCGACCTGCGCGGGCTGCTCGCGCAGGAGGGCCGGCTGGAGCCGCGGCGGGCGGCGCGCATCGTCGACGGCGTGGCGCAGGCGCTCGACGCCGCGCACGCGCGCGGGCTGGTGCACCGCGACATCAAGCCGGCCAACGTCCTGATCTCCCAGGCCGGCGGGCGCGAGCACGTGTACCTGTCGGACTTCGGGCTCTCCCGGCACATCGAGGGCAGCGCGGGCCTGACCGGGACGGGGGCGTTCCTGGGCACGATCGACTACGTCGCGCCCGAGCAGGCGCGCGGCGATCAAGTCGATGCCCGCACGGACGTCTACTCGCTCGGCTGCGTGCTCTTCCAGGCGCTGACGGGCACTGTGCCGTTCCCGCTCGACAACGACTTCGCCAAGCTCTACGCGCACGACCAGAAGCCGGTGCCCTCGCCGCTGGAGCGGGCCGGCGACATCCCCGAGGCGTTCGAGCCGGTGCTCGCGCGGGCGATGGCCAAGGCGCCCGATGACCGCTACCTGTCCGCCGGGGACCTCGGCCGCGCCGCCGTCGCCGCCGCGGAGGGCGCGACCCTCTCGCGGGCCGAGCGCAGCGTCGCCGTCGGGACGGCCGCGCCGCACGACGTGCACGCGGTGGCACCCCGGGACGCCGACACCCAGCGCCCGACGGTCAGCGCGCCGGGTACGCCGGCCCCGGCCGCGCCGCCCGCACAGCGCAACCGCACACCCGCGATGCTCGCGGCGGTCGCCGGCGTCGTGATCGCGGGCGTCCTCGCGGCGGTGCTGCTGGGCGGCGGCGGGTCCGGCGATGACGCCAAGCAGCGCAGCGGGAAACCGGTCGCGACCGCCACCGCGGAGAAGACCGTCGCCGCCGACGGCCGCCCCGCCGGCGTGCCGAGCGCCTGCACCAACGAGGGCCGGACCCAGTTCGCCAAGGACCTCGAGGCCAAGCGCACCTGGAACTGCGTCGAGGTCTACCGCGGCGCCAAGGACGTCACGGGCTCGGCCATGACCTTCCTGGAGTACAAGACGCCCCACTTTCCAGCACATTGGGATCCTAAGCTTAGAATTCCACGTGGACAAGTTGTCGCG
>JADMIO012752818.1_pt1 | contig 53589 bp, 47 predicted proteins | sample 8958161 | NCBI WGS metagenome assembly JADMIO01 (sample SAMN16585339, study PRJNA669376) | soil metagenome | isolation source: Crop rotation soil | place: USA: Cullars Rotation, Alabama | collected 2011 | reverse complement strand
CGACTTCAAGTCACGTGAATTCCAAGCTTCGGATCCCACTGTGCTGGAAAGGCCTGACAACGTCGAAGCGCGACCCATTCAGCCGATCATCGAGACAGTTTCGGAAACGCTGGCGCTCGAAGTGAAGAAGACTTTCGACTTCTATCGCGCGACTGTTCAGGAAGGTGAAGCAACGATACAAAAGATCTTGCTGGCCGGCGGTGGCTCGAAGCTGCCGGGTCTCGCGGATTTCCTGTCGCACAAGTTTGAGATTCCGGTCGAGGTTTTCGATCCGTTCAAACAGATTGAGGTCGACGGCAGAAAGTTTGATCCGGACTACATGCGCGAGATCGTGCCCGAGATGGCCATCGCGGTCGGGCTCGCGTTGAGAGGAGTGGAAGCATGATCAAGATAAACCTGCTCGAGTCAGTCACGGATCGGCCACAGGGCGTCGCAGCGGTTGAAGACAAAGTCGCGAGCCCGCGCATCCAGACGCTGCTGCTGGCGATGACGGTGTTTGGCTTGATGGTCCTCGCGATGGGTTACGATTACGTCAGCGCAAACATGGCCCACACCGCCGCGCAAAAGGAACTCGACAACCAGAAACGCATTAACCAGCAGATGCTCGCGATTCAAAAAGAGCAACAGGACCTGGAGAAGAAGACGAAAGAGATTCAGGCGCGGATCGACGCAATCAAGAAGCTGCGCGAGTCGCAACAAGGTCCGAGCGCGGTGCTTCAGGAAATCAAGGCTCGTTTCGACGCCGTTCCGGGTCTTTACCTGACGAGCATCGAACAGAAAGACGGGGAAGTGACGATAAAGGGGGAGTCGCCGAACGAGTACGCAGTCACGAAGTTTGGTCAGAGTCTGGAATTCTCCGGTGGCCTGTTCAGCAACCTGAACATCGAAACGCAAAGAGAAACGGCGAAGGAGACGACACCGGCTTCAGGTTCGGGCTCAACGGCGGCCGCTGCGACGAGCGATACAAGCCTGCCGAAACCCGAAGTGGTGATCTTCACAGTCAAGGCGAGCTTCGGCAGTTCGAAAGTCCAGCCGCCGCAATCCGCTCCCGCGCCGGCGAACCAGGTCGCGATGAAGAAGTAACTGCGCAGACCTTCTGAAAAGGATCAATGAAATGAAACTCGGCAAGCTTCCAACTCTTCCCTGGTACCTGCGACTCGTCGCCTTCCTGTTTGTCGGCGGCGGGCTTTATTTCGCCTTCTCATACTTCGTGACCAGCGGTACGCGCACTGAGACGAAGTCGATGGAAGCAGAGATCGCGCGTTTGCGGCCGTTGAATGCGCAGGCGCAGATCGTTTCGCAGAACCTGAACAACTTCAAGGCGAACTACAAGGCGCGCGAAGAGGAGTACGCGGAGTTGAAAGCGCTGTTGCCGGAACAGCGCGAACTGACGATGGTGTTGCAGGGAATTCAGGATCGCGCGCGCAGCAACGGTCTGGTCCTGAGCCGTTTCAATCCGAAGGAAGACGTGCAACAGGACAACTACAGCGGCAAGAAGATCGAAGTCAGCGTCGTGAGCGGTTTTGCCGGCCTGCGCGCGTTCTTCGAACAGTTGGCCCACTACCAGCGAATCGTTTCGATCACCAACTTTGAACTGAAGCAGCTCGACAAGCAGACGTTGAACAAAACTGTCGACGCGCGCTTCGATCTCACTGCTTACTACGTTTCCTCCGAGCGCTTGCAGGGCCAACCGCAAGGTAACGCGAAAGGTGCGGCTGGCGGCTCGACTGCCGCACCATCTGCAGCCACCACGCAGCCCGCAAAATAACGAAGAGAGTCATCATGATCCACGACAAGAAAACATCGAGAGTTTGGTTGACGGCTTCGCTACTCGGCGCAATGCTGCTGGCTAGTGGTTTGTTTGTTTCGGCGGTGGCCCAGGACGGAGCTGCAAACGACGCGCAGCAGAAGTCCGCCGCGACGAAGAAAGTAACGGCCGGTGGGCGCGATCCTTTCAGAAAGTATGAACCGCCCCGTGTCGTCGAAAAGAAGATCACTGGTCGCGTGACGGTGCCCTCGATTCAGGAGCGCATCAGCGGTTACAAGGCGCAAAAGGCCGCCGCGATGAGTGCGCGCATGCCGGCGCCAAAGCCCACTACTGCCCTGTTGCTCAGCGAGATTCAGGTGATCGGAATCTCCCGCACGCCGCGCGGCTACGCCGCTATCGTCGAAGCAACTCCAATCAAACTTTCCTACGTGATCTATCCGGGCGAGCCCTTCTTCGACGGCCAGTTGGTCGCGATCGAAGACAATCGCCTGGTATTCCGTCGTGAAACCTTGTTCACCGATGGCCATCGTGAACGATCGGTCGAGTACAAACAGTTGCCGCAACCAACCCAGGTGAACGCCATGCCTGTTCCCGGCGGGACCGCAGTCGCGGCCGCCAAGCCCTAACAACCTTTGGTTTGGTTGATAAACCAGACCGTTTCCGCGCTGGTGTTCTTCACCTTCTTCATTCGAAAAACACCAGCGCTCTTTTGACAACCAGGACTTGCCGCGTTCAGTGCGGCGCGCGCTTTAGTTGCCCCGGCAATCGAGCGTAGTGCGTGGCGGTGGAGTTCTGAAATCCCCCTAAGGAGGGAACGATGTCTTATCAGCCTCGAGTTCGATCAGCCATCTGGACCACGCTCGTCCTGTTGCTTGTCTGCACGCCCGCGACAAGCTCTTTGGCTGCCAACAGGTTTTCAGCAGCGCGCGTCGACGACTCGGCCCAGCAGAGTCTCGCCGCCGCGCCGACTCCGACTCCGCCGGCCGGCATGTCACGCGGCGCCGACAAGCAGTCGGAACAAGGGCGACAGTACGGACAGCCGGGATTCGTCGGCGAGCCGATCAACCTCAACGTCGTCAACGCTGACATTCGCGACATCCTCAACTACATCACCGAACAGTACGGCGTGAACTTCGTCATCGATGCGTCAGTGAGTTCAGTGCCGGTGACGGTAAACGTGCAGGACGTGCCGTGGAACGTTGCGCTCGACGCCGTGCTGAAAGCGAACCGTCTTGGTATCGAAGTCAACGGCAACATCTTGCGCGTAGCGACGACCGACGTGCTGGCCAAAGAAGCGGAAACACAGAAGGTGATCAACGACTCGCGCCTCGATGCTTCGCCGCTCGTCACGGAGTTTATTCGTCTCAATTACGCGCGCGCTTCGGGCACATTGGCCCAGGCTGCCGGTTCGACCGGTGCGTTCTCCGGCGGTGCGACGAACCTGAGTTTCAGTGGCGGCGCTGGTGGTGATGCGACCGGCGGCAGTGGCGATCAGGGCTTGTTGCCGATCATCTCACGCCGACTTTCGCGGCGTGGCTCGATCGAAGTCGACGGCCGCAGCAACACGCTGATCATCACGGACGTGAAAGAGAACATCGACGCGATTCGGCAGTTGGTGGCGATCCTGGATCAGCCTGAACCGCAGGTCGAGATCGAAACGCGCATCGTCATTGCGCAACGTAACTTCAGCCGCGATCTCGGCGCGCAGCTTTCACTCGGCGTGATTAATGCGGGTCGCGGTGGCTTGGGGAACATTTCCACGCTGCCGGTTCAGAGTTCGAGTACCGGTTCGGGTTCCGGCGGCTCGGGTTCGGGCGGCTCCGGTTCCGGTAGTGGACAAAGCACGGGCGCGCCTCCGGGACCAAACCCGCTCAGCGTGTTCGGTGGTTTGAGGGGTACAACGCAACCGACGAACAATCTCGCAGCCGCAGCCGCGAGCACGGTCATTGGTTTGACGACCGGATTGATTGGCTCGGCGCAGATCAGCGCGTTAATTACGCTGGCTGAATCGCGCGGCCAGGCCAAGACGGTCGCAACGCCGCGCGTTACCGCGCTGAACAATCGCCCGGCGCAGATTGAAAGTGGTTCGCAGATCCCGGTGCAAACGACGCAAGCTGCCAGCGGCACTGCTGTCGTGACGACGACGTTCGTTTCTGTTCCGCTGCGCCTGTCGATCACGCCGCAGATCACGGATGCGGGCACGGTCGTGCTGCGCGTCACGATTGAAAACAACACCATTAACACTGGTATTGCTGTCGGTGGTGTTCCGGGTATCGACACGCAACGCATGCAGTCGGAAGTGCTGGTTCCGGATGGCGGCACGACCGTCATGGGCGGTGTGCTGGCGGATACTGAAGGTGAAACTCAGCAACGCACTCCGGGACTCGCTTCGATTCCGGTTGTCGGCAATCTCTTCAAGCGCAAACTGACTACGCGGCAGAATAGTGAAATCCTGTTCTTCATCACGCCGCATATTTATCGTCCCGACTATCAGGGACGTCCAACCGCAGGTACTGTGAGCACGGGTCAACGTACGGTCACGATTCCTCAGCCGGTTCCACTTGGCAACCCGCCGAGCAACACGCCGACGCCGACGCAGTTGCAACAGCAGCCTCAGCCTCAAACGACACCAACAACTCAGCCGCAATTGCTGAGTGCTCCCACCGCCAACAGTCCGGCCGGCACGAACACCGCGCGGCCCGGCACGCTGAGCGGCCAACGTCCGTAACTGGAGGCGCATATGTTCAAGGACATGCTTGAATCCATTATCGAACGCACCGAGGGCAGCCTCGGTGCGCTGATAATGGGAACCGATGGAATTGCCGTCGAGAAGGTCCTGGGCCAGGCCGGTGCGGAAGCGAACCTCGACGTCGCTGCCGCGGAGTTTACGTCGCTCGTGCGCAGCGCGCAGCGGGCGGGTAACGACACCGGACTCGGTGGTCTGCGCGAGCTCGTCGTCTCGCTTGAAAGCGCGGTGATGCTGATGCGACTACTCAGCAAGGACTACTTTGTCGTGCTGGCCTTGAACACGGAAGGCAACATCGGCCGCGGCCGTTTCGAACTACGCAAAGCGGAACTGAAACTGGCGAAAGAGTTCGCGATTTAGGTCGAGCCTACGGCGCGTGTTTGAGGCGGCGACAGTTGTCGATTGAACGTGAGCGCCGCAGGCGCGAGAGAGTTTGCGATCTAATTTGAGCGAAACCCGAAATGAGCGCCGAAGGCGCGGACAGAAGGTAGCCAGGGCCAAGCGCGAAGCGCGCAGCCCCTGGATCGTTAAGAGAGACGAACCAGCTCTGAAAGGGCGATAGACACGCTACAGAAACTTATGACGCGCTATTTCGTGCCGGCATTTCTGCTTCTCACGTTTCTTTGCTTTGACGCTTCTGCCGCAACTCTGTTCGGACGTGTCGTCGAGGTCAACGACGGCGACATCATTACTGTCTTCAATCTCAATCGTCCGGTGCGTGTCAAACTGCTCGCAGTCGATGCACCTGAACGCGATCAAGCGTTCGGCGACGTAGCGAAGAAACACCTCAGCGAGCTCGTTTTCGATAAATCGGTTCTGGTCGAGTACTCGGGGATCGCGGCCGATGGCAGTCTCGTTGGACGCGTGACGCTGAACAGCGCCGACATCGGCGTGCAAATGATTCGCGACGGCGCGGCGTGGTTCGATGAGCGTAATCAGGATCGCCTGAGCGCGTCGGATCGCGAGGTTTATCAGCAGTCGGAACTGGCTGCGCGAAACGAGAAGCGCGGCTTGTGGCAAGGAGAGAACCCGGTCGCGCCGTGGGAGTTTGTGAAGGCGAAGACGGAGCGCAGAGATCCGGCTGCAAATGTGAACGCCACTACTTCTGAAACAAAAGCGACGCCGAAGCGACCTGCGTCGGAACTCACGAATCTCACACTCATGATTGCGCGGATGAATAGTGGATCCGCAGCTACGCCGAGTTCACCTGGCACTGCTGCCGCTTCACCTCCTTCAGAAGCATGGGCCCGTCCCGTCGACCCCGACTCGGCCTGGGCGATAGACACTTCCCCGAAAGAGTGGCGTCCATTCAAACCTGGCGGGGAAAACTTTTCTGCTGAAATGCCTTCCGGCGGCAAAAACGTAAAGCTCCCTATACCACTCGGTGATGCGAGTGGCGGAACGGTTGACGTGAATATCTATATGGTGCGCGATGGTTACGCTATTTACACAGCCATGTGGTTGACCGCGCCATCTTACGGTGAAGGTGACCGAGCTGCCCTGGACGAGGCTGTAGGTGGATTCCTCAAAGGCTTGGGCATAGGTTATCAGCGCGGTGGCGCCGGCCAATTTTCGTGTGAGCTGGAAAGCGAAAGAAAACTTTCGATCGCCGGCTACACCGGTAGTGAATACGATCTACCCTCCTGCACCGTCCCCGGCAAGCTGCGCGTGTTTACGAAAGTCATCGGCGGCCAGCGCCAGTTGTACGTCGGCGGCGCCTTCTACTGGCGCTCCGATCCAAACGTCTCGCGCTTCCTGAACTCCTTTACGGTCAGCGCTGCAAGAACCCCTGGCCCAAAGACTCGCAACCAGTAAAATCCACCCCCTTTCTCGAATCAGCATTTTGGGTTAAGTTTGTCTGGCTGAAATACCTCACAAGGAGACCTCACAATGCCAGACAAAATGTGATCTTAAAACCAGGAAATTCAAGGTCACAATTTGTGACCTTAAAAAATTCCCCCGGAAAACACATACAGGCCTTACGCCTTCACAGAACACGGCATCCTTATGCTTTCGAGCGTGCTGAAGAGCGACCGTGCAGTGCAGGTCAACATTCAAATCATGCGAACGTTTGTTCGGTCTGCGCGAGCTACTGGCCTCGAACGCCGAATTGAATAGCCGGCTTGAAGATCTCGAGCGAAACTACGACGCGAAATTCAAAGCCGTCTTTGACGCGATACGAACGTTGCTGGCTGCGCCTGAGCAGAAGACCCGACGCATCGGTTTCCGGCCGAAGGTCTGAACGCCCTACGGTTAAGGCAGACGCACGTAGGGCATGCCGCGCAGGATGATGCGCTGGCGACGAGCGACGCGGCGCGGGTTTACCTGCGGGTTGAAGACGGTGCGCGGGTTGGGAATCATAGCCGAGAGGAAGGCAGCTTCGTTTACAGTGAGTGCCGAGGCGGGTTTATGAAAGTATTTCTGCGCCGCCGCTTCAGCGCCATAAACTCCGTCGCCCCACTCGATCACGTTCAGATAGATCTCCAGGATGCGGCGCTTCGTGAGCAAGCGCTCCAGCATGATCGTCACCAGAGCTTCCTGACCTTTGCGAATGAACGATCGCTGCGACGAGAGGTAAAGATTTTTGGCCAGTTGCTGTGAAATGGTTGAAGCACCGCGCTTGAACTCGGGAAAGTTCGGCAGCCAATCATCGTCTTCGCCTTCGCGTTTTGCCTCCCGCGCGGCTTCTCGTTGCGCCTGCTCCCACGCTTTCTGAATCGCCTCGTAGTCGAAGCCGTGATGCGTCATGAAGTTTGTGTCTTCACCGGCAAGCACCGCGCGCTGAAGGTTCGGTGAGATGCGTTCGAGTGGCACCCAGACCTGTTCGCGCCGTGGTTGCTGTCCTTTCGCCCGCGCTTCGCTCGCACGCGTGTCGATCAGCGAGGTCGATGACGGATTGTGATTGCGCAACCAGTAGACACGCGTGAGGAGTATGGCGTTATAGCCGATCACGCCCACGACGACGCCCAGCACTCCCAGGAATATCCAGCGAAGAATTCTGCGCATCAGTGTTTCAGGCGGAACGCCGGACGGCGACTTGCGATTCGAAAACCTCTTTGACCGTTCGAATCGTGTTGCAGTGGATCTCGATCGTGTCGTTGATATCTTTGCCGTAGCCGCCGGACATGACTGTGATTACCGGCACTTCGCGCTCGTAACACTCATGCAGGACACAGAGATCTCTTTCGCGGAGACCGCCAATGGTCAATGCGAGCCGCCCGAGTTTGTCACCCGCGTACGGATCGGCGCCGGCAAGATAAAAAACGATTTCCGGATCGAAACTGAAAACCGCAGGCAAGTGGCTGGTCAAACACGCGAGGTACGCGTCATCCGCCGTGCCGTCCGGCAGTTCGACATCCAGCGTCGATCGTGCTTTGAAGAGAGGATAGTTGCTGGCGCCGTGAAGGGAGAAAGTGAACGTGCCGGCATCGTCAGCGAAGATGGTGGCGGTGCCATTGCCCTGATGAACGTCTAAATCGACGATCGCCGCACGCCGGATCAGTCCTTCCTTTCGCAAGAGGCGAATAGCGATCGCGACGTCGTTGAGCACGCAAAAGCCCTCACCACGATCGGCGAACGAATGATGCGTGCCGCCGGCGAGATTCGAACCGTAGCCTTCGATCAACGCAGCGTACGCAGCGGCGATCGTTCCGCCAACGGCGTAGAACGAGCGGCGGACGAGTGATTCCGACCAGGGTAGTCCGAGCCGGCGCAGTTCTTTCGGGGTCAACGCGCCCGAGCACAGGCGGGAAACGTAATCCTCAGTGTGGACGAGCAACACCTGTTCGACCGTGGCGGGTGACGGCTCAACCACGTCGTCGAGATGAAGCGTACCTTCAGCGAGCAGTCGATCGCGAACGAACTCGAATTTGCGAATGGGAAAGATGTGACCTTGGCCGATGTCGGCGTAATAACGAGGTGAATAGAAAACTTGCATGCGCCCGCGGTCGAGATATTACATGAGCCACCGATTCACACAAAACACACTAATCATACAAGGCAATCTGATCTGTGTTATTCGTGTTTATCCGTGGCCTACTTCCGCCGGGTGGAGGATTTGCGAGCGAGGCCGCGATAGTTGACGGTGCCGGGGAGTTTGCGCGGCAGGTCCAGATCGTCGTCGACAATGTCTTCGAGGTGCACGCTCGCCGCACGCGCATAAGCAAGCAGCGTCATCAACGTCGGCTCGCGTTTGCCCTGCTCATACTCCGAGATGCGCCCGTAATGCATGGTCTCTTCGAGCCCCATGCGCGCGAGCATCTGTGTTTGCGACAATTCCAGTCCCTTTCGAATCTGCAACAACTTCTCCGCCAGACGCAGAGGTTTTGGACGTGGGTTACCCATCAGCGCACGTCTCCCTTCTTTGGGAGTTGCGGCGCTGCGGGTTTGGCCCATACGGTCCTGGTTGTTACGGGGACCTGACAAACGTCTCGCTTGCATCTACTCGCACTTGGGAGTAAGATGCGCTCGCTGTTGTTTTTCGCCGTGAGTATGAACCTTTCATGCTCAACGGCGATGCTCATCACTCGTTAGTGGGTTGAGCCGCGCACATGGCCGTTGTCGAATTGTCAAAGACGGCCCATCGTAAAACGACTAGCGCCCCGCCGTAAACAGAAAAATTACGTCTCGGTTGGCCCTAGTCGAAGGGGGCCAAGGGTCCGCGGTTGCCGGACGCCCAGATCCGGGGCCGCGGACTCGCGGTATTTCGCCGCATTATTCTTCCATCCGTTATGAATATTATCCCGCACTCCAGTAACCTTTAATTTCCAAAATGGCCAACGCTTTCAGCGTTTGCACGCGCTCTTGATGGTGTTTTCCAGGGTTGTCGCTACGCTCCAACCACTGGGCTGGCATTAGTCAACGCCTTCGGCGTTAATATGTTCAGCCAACGCTTCGGCGTTCACATCGAGTACGCTTCAGTCAAGGCCTTTGGCGTTAATATCGAATACACTTCAGTCAACGCTTCGGCGTTCACATCGAATAGGCTTCGTTTTCGTCGAGGAGCGGAGGGGCTTCGCTGCGGACCACGCGCCGAAGTAGCAGGGGATCGTCGAACATTTGCGCGATACCGCGCACGATCGCATAGCGCGGCTCGTCGGCGACCTGCACCGTGAGTTTTGTTTGCTCGCGCATGTAGTCGTCGATGCCGTTGAATAGTGCGCCACCGCCGGTGAGGATGATGCCGCGATCGTAAATATCGCCGGCGACTTCCGGCGATAGTTCCGCCAGCGTCGTCGACACGCCGTCAACAATCTTTCCCACTACATTCTGCGCCACCGGATAGATCTCGCCCGCGGTGATCCTGATCGCGCCCGGACTGCCCGTGACGACGTCACGCCCGCGGACGACAATCTCGCGCCCGAGTTCGTCCGGCAATGTCGCTGAAGCGAGCTCCAGTTTCAGTCGTTCGGCCGAGGGCGGTCCGATCGCGAGTCCACGATGACGACGGATGTGATTGATGATTGCTGTGTTGATATCGGCGCTGCCGATCCGTTCTGAACGCGAATGAATGATCGCGCCATTGCCCACAACGGCGACATTCGTCGTGCCGCTGCCGATGTCGACCACCGCGGACGCGCGCGTATCTTCGAGTTTCACGCCCGCGCCGAAAGCCGCGGCCAGTCCTTCGTCCATCATCATCACGCGCCCGATGCGTGCATGCTCGGCGGCGGTCAACAACGCGCGCCGCTCGACGTGAGTCACGCCCGGATAGACACTCATCAACGCGCGCCGGCTAAAGAACGAAGCGCCACTGCGCGCCTGGCGCACGAAGTACGCCAGCATCTCGCGCGTCCGTTCGAAATCAGCCACGACGCCGTTCAGCAACGGAGCAACGACGCTGACGTCGCGCGCCTCGCGGCCGTACATCTGCCGCGCGTCACTACCTACCGCGAGCACTTCGCCGGAAATGTTGTTCACCGCCACCAGCGACGGTTCATCGACCACCACGCCGCGCCCGTGCACGTAAATAATCGTCGCGCCCGAACCCATATCGATCGCGATGGAGTCGGAAACGAGGTTGCGGAGTGACGCCATGCCCATGAACGCCGCTGTCTTGCTCATGAATCCCATGCGACACGGATAATGTGTAAACGTTCGAACGTTGTCAATCGCCTGCGATTTGAGTAGCATCGCGGGCCATGGCAACCAAACTTCAAACGATGAGCGGCGAAGAGATGATTGCGCTTTCGCGCCGACACACGCTCTTCGAGTGGTCCGTTCAATCCGCGGTCGATCCAATCGCCGTCGCGGGCGCGAAAGGGATTTATTTCTGGACGCCGGAAGGAAAGCGATTCATCGACTTCAACAGTCAATTGATGTGCGTCAACATCGGCCACGGCGACGAGCGTGTCATCCGCGCAATTCAACAACAGGCGGCGACGCTCGCTTATGCGAACCCGTTCATGGCGACTGAAGTGCGCGCGCGCCTGGCGGAGAAGCTGGCGCAGATCACACCCGGCGACATCGACACGTTCTTCTTCACCAACGGCGGCGCGGAGGCTAACGAGAACGCTATTCGCATCGCGCGCATGTTCACCGGCCGTCAGAAGATTGGCGCGCGTTATCGCTCTTATCACGGTGGGACGGCTGGCGTGTTGACGCTGACGGGCGATCCCCGGCGTTGGGGCGCGGAGCCCGGCATTCCGGGCGTGTTTCGCATTCCGGACTTCTACCACGGCATTCAAAAAGGCTACGACAAAACAGAAGACGTGCTGGCGCGTACCGAAGAGACGATCGAGCTCGAAGGCGCGAAGACGATCGCCGCGATCATCGTGGAGCCGGTTGTCGGCACAAACGGCATTCTGATTCCGCCCGACGGCTACATGCAGGGACTGCGCGCAATCTGCGACAAGCACGACATTTTGCTCATCGCTGATGAAGTGATGGCGGGATTCGGCCGCACGGGCGAGTGGTTCTCTGTCGACCACTGGAAGGTCCAGCCGGACCTGATGTCGATGGCGAAGGGTTTGACGAGTGCGTATGTGCAGTTAGGTGCGGTCGGCATGCGCCACCACATCGCCGAGCACTTTCAGAAGAACATGTTCTACGGTGGTCTGACATACAACAGTCATCCGCTCGCGTGCGCCGCGGCGATCGCGACCATTTCTGTTTATGAAGAAGACAAGCTGATCGACAACGCGCGCCGCATGGGCGCGCTGATGCGCAGCCTGATGGAAGATATGGAGCGGCGCCATCCGTCAGTGGGCGCGACCCGCAACATCGGCCTGTTTGGAATATTTGAGTTGGTAAGAAATCGCGAGACGCGCGAGCCGCTTGCGCCCTTCAACGGCACCGCACCCGAGATGCAGGCGCTGGGGAAGTTCTTCCGTGAAGAGGGACTTTACACGTTCGTGCGCTGGAACACGTTCTTCACTAATCCGCCGCTGTGTATTACGGAAGGCGAGCTGCGCGAGGCGTTTTCGATTATCGATCGCGGTCTGGAGATCACGGACAGGGCAGTGGTTTAGTTCGCGCTATGGTACTTGACCCGCCCGGGAATCTTTTCCGGCAACTCGAGATTGTCATCGACAATGTCTTCGAGGTGAACGCCCGCAACACGCGCATAGGCGAGCAGGACCCACAACGACGGCTCGCGCCTGCCCGTTTCGTATTCAGAGATGCGATGATACGGCAGGCTATCGTCGACTCCCATCAACCTCACCAACTGAAACTGAGTCAATCCAAGCGTCTCTCGGATGCTGAGGAGTTTTTTCGCCAGGTACTGTTGTTTGTGCCGGGGGCGTCTGCCCATTAACGCTTATTCTCCCTGAAAAGAAAAAAACACTTGATCGCAATTGCGGCTCCCAATATACTCTCAGTTGCGAGTATACTCGGCACATCTTAAACCGTTGTTCTTCAATCGTAAATAGATGGCTCAAAAACAGTTGGGCCGGGAAGGGGATGATCTGTGTCTTTACCACGCCGCTACATTTATTGCACGACAATCCTGCTGACGGGTGACTTCATCCGGTCCAGGGAGCCGGCAGCCCGCTTGCTATGGAAATTCACCCGTTTACTTCGCTGGAAACGGCGCGTTTCCTGGCTTCTCTTGCGAGTTGTCGATACGTCGAAGAAGTCTCGCTGGATGTTATGGGGAATTGATTCAGCGGGGCAGTTGATTGTTATCGAGGCCAACCCAAACCCGCCGCGAAGCAGGAGAAGACTGCGGCCCAAGACGTTGCGGATTGACTACTGGACTCTCGGTTCACCCGGGCGCAAGGCGCCACGTCGCGGACGGCGTTAATGAACTAGCGGATCGGACAGGGTTTCATCGTGACCGATGCTCAACGCGAGCGCGCGGATGGCGGTGCGGGCGTCGTGCTGTTGCTCGGGTGTGAGTAGAGACCAGGCAAGCAGGATCGGGCACTCGTCGTCGTGATTCAGGGCTTTGTGACAGACCGCGCAGGTGTCGAGCGAGAGCTCGAGTAACACGTAGAGCTTTGCGAGCAGCATCACGATCCGCTCGGCGCGCTGTTTTTGCTCTTCCGTCTCAAACATGGGCCACGAATGATAGAGCGCGCTGCTGTCTAGTACTGCAACGTGTTCTCCCACTTGACTCGTTTCAGCAGCGCAAAGTCGGAAAGCATTTTACCAGCGCCGAGCACCACTGACGTCAACGGATCGTCAGCTACAAACACCGGCAAGCCCGTTTCAGTTCGCAAACGCTTGTCGAGGTTTGCTAGCAACGCGCCGCCGCCGGTCAGCACCACGCCGCGATCGATGATGTCCGCCGACAACTCCGGCGGCGTGCGCTCGAGCGCCACGCGCACTGCATCCACGATCACGGTCACAGCCGGATCCAGCGCCTGACGGATCTCCGCATCGGTCACGGTAATAGTTTGCGGGATACCTTCCACGAGATTGCGTCCACGCACTTCCATAGTCAGAGGCTCGTCGAGCGGAAACGCGCTGCCGAGCTGGATCTTGATCTCTTCCGCGGTGCGCTCACCAATCAACAGATTATATTTGCGCTTCACATACTCCGCGACGGCATTGTCCATCGCGTCGCCGGCGGTGCGAACCGCGCGTGCATAAACGATCCCGCCCAGACTGATCACCGCGATGTCCGTCGTGCCGCCGCCGATGTCGACAACGATGTTGCCCTGCGGTTCAGTAATCGGGAGCCCGGCGCCGATGGCTGCCGCGACCGCTTCCTCGACCAGATAAACTTCCGACGCCTTCGCGCGATACGCCGAGTCTTCGACCGCGCGCCGTTCGACCTGCGTAATCTCGGAAGGAATGCCGATGACCACGCGCGGGCTGACCCACGTGCGGCCGTTGTGCGCCTTGCGGATGAAGTGTTGCAGCATCTTCTCGGTCACTTCGAAGTTCGCAATCACGCCGTCGCGCATCGGTCGGATCGCCACGATGTTGCCGGGCGTGCGTCCGAGCATCTCCTTGGCGTCCTTGCCGACTGCCTCCACGTTGTTCGTCACCTTATTAATAGCGACGATCGAGGGCTCACTGAGCACCACGCCGCGGCCTTTGGCATAAACCAGCGTATTTGCCGTGCCCAGGTCGATGGCTAGATCGTTGGAGCGCAGACCGGAAAGGAGAGGGAAAGACATAAGCACACCTCAAATTAAATTGTTGTCGGACGCGAGCTTCTGTTCAGAAGATCGGGGTAGGGAAATGCCTCGAAGTGAAACCGCCTCTGCTCGAAATAACAGAGACAAACAGTATTTAATTTATTGACAGGTAAGTGTCAAGAAGTATTTTCAGCGGGTGCTGACTTCGACCTCGTCGTCGATGATCGTGAGGCCGCCGCTCGTCTCCAGGGTCTGGATCAGGATGTCCTGGTTGGCATAGACAAAGGCGTCGCGCTCGCGCAGCAGCTCATTGAGGAAACCTTCGCGCGCGCGCTCGACGGCTTGCGGCGACCACGTCAGCGGGCGATTATCCGAGAAGCGATATGAAAGATCTTCGACGACCTGCAACAGGAGCGCATTGCTTCGCTTCGTGATGCCGCGCAGGGTTTCCTTGTACTCCTCGAATCCGGGCAGCCTGGGAAACAGCCGCTCCATCGTGGCGACTTCATGCCAGGCCCAGCCCAACTGCGTCGTCACGGCTTTCAACCCGTGAATCCACCCACTCAGACTCACGAGCTTCGTCAGCTCCTCATAAAACTCACCGACACGAGAATCCAGGAAGTCGTAATCGGGATTGCAGACGTCGCCGCGCAAGCGTCCGGTGCGCACGAGCTCGTCCTTGATCGGCGTGCCGTCGTAAGGCAGCATGCGACAGAACGTAATGGGCAAACAGCCGTCGGCCAGAATCGTGCGCAGGAACTGGATGTTTTCGCGGATCGACTCAAACGTGCTGGACGGATCGAGCAGCATGAAACCGTATTCGAACATCAGGCCGATGCTCTTGAGTGTCTCGACGGCTTTGATGTTTTGTTGGACAGTGATCTGCTTGTGCAGCGTCTCGAGTCCTTGTTCGCTACCGGATTCAAGACCCATGTAAACGAGGTATAGTCCGGCGTCGCGCATCCTGATGAACAGATCGCGATCGACTGCGTCCGCGCGACAGTTCATCTTCCAGATCACCTTGCGCGGGAGGCCGCTGCGGTGTAGCTCGTCGACAAACTCGTTGGCCCAGCGTCGCCACACCTTGCCGAAGAGCGGGAAGTCGTCGTCCTGAAAGAGAAAGATCGTGGCGCCACGCTCTTCGTGCAGCAGCTCCATCTCGCGCACGACCTCAGCAGGCTTGCGCGTGCGGACGATGCGTCCTGGCGCCGCGCGATAGAACGTGTGAATGGAACAGAAGGAACATGTGCGCGCGCAGCCGCGGCTCGCGAGTATCGGCATGATGCCGCGTCCGAGCACCGCTTCGGGTTCGTAGTCGCGTTCGGGATAGGGAAGTTGATCGAGATCCTCGAGTAAAGCGCGTGGACGCGTCAGCACAACCTTGCCTTCGCTGTCGCGATAAGCGAGTCCGTGGATCTCGCTCCAGTCTGCGCGGGCAACCACTGCATCGACCAGCTCGAGTAGCGTCGTCTCGCCTTCGAACCGCACGACACTATCGACTTCCGGCACGAGCTCGAGCGTTTGCTCGTAACTGAGACTCGGAAAGTGGCCACCCATCGTGAAGTGGCAGTCGATGCCGTTTGTGCGCAGGAGATAAAGCAGTGCGGCGTAGCGATCGATGAAGAACTGAAAGATGAGGGAGAAACCGATGAGCACCGGATCGAGCTCGCGCGCGATCCGAACGATCTCGGCCGGATCCTGTTCGATGTCCACGACCTGCACGGCATAACCGGACCGGCGCAGCACAGCCGCGAGGTAGCCCAGACCCAAGTTTCCCTGGTGCTGGAAACCGACCAGCATGACAGGTCGTGGAGACATCAACGATTATGCGGGATTATTACTTGCGGCCCTTGGCGAGAATCTCGTTGACGCGGTTCGCGAATTCTTTCTTTGCCTTTTCGAGTTCCTTAACCGCGGACGCCTTGAGGCCCAGAGCTTCCGGGCCGGGATCGGTGAACCAATCGGGATTGAATTTCAGTACTGAAGCTTTCGTCGCAACTTTCGTCGCGATTTTCCTGGTTACCATTTTTGCTCCTGGAACGAGTCAGCGCCTTCTAAAACAGCGAGGCCGGCGCGTTGATAAAACGCGCGGACAATATTGCACTCGCTGGATAGATGTCAATAAAAATTTAGTACTGCCAGTTGACGTTGACGAAGCCGGTGCCGCTCGATGGCACGGTGTAACTATGGTTCGCGCCTGCCTCCCAGGTTACCGCGCCGTTCGCGGCAATCTTGATGAACTTGAATTGAATCGTCTGACCTGCGGGAACGCTTGCGACTCCAAACCAGTTTGGATAATTCGGCGTCAGCAAAGGACCAACTGCGCCGTCCCACGTGGTGGACCAGTTACCGAGTTCGACTGTGCTGCCGGTGAGAAAGATGTAGTCACCCACATTCGTCGGCGAGGCGTTGTTGACGGTGAACGTGACCGGAATGAGCTTGGCCGTGAGCACCGTGTACTGAATGGCGTTCGAGACCTGGCTGCTGGAATTTGTGACAGTGACGTTGTAATTGCCGTTTGTGACGGACGGCGTGGTGGCGACGATCTGTGTGGGAGTCCAGGAGTTCACAGTCGCGGTGGTGGTGCCAAACTTGACCGTGCCGGTCGTGCTGCCGAAGTTCTTGCCGGCGATCGTCACTTTCACACCCGACTGGCCGCTGGTTGGTCCAATCGAACCGATCTGCGGCGTACCGCCGCTCTCGACGAATTGCCAGACGGAAACTGCGTGCGCCGGAAGCGTGAAACTCGTGACCGGATTGTTGCCGCCGGAACCAGTGGTGACACTGATCGAAAGACCGCCGAGCAGAGCGCCCAGATAATCTGAATAGGTGCCGGCGGGCAGCGACGTGTTCAGACCGGTGATGTTGTAGCTGGTGGTGTCGTTCTTGTTGATGGCCACGAGCACGACGTTGCCGAAGAACTTTCGCTCGTAGATGTAGACGTCGCTGTTGATCCAGCGCTGGCTCATCGAGCCGTAAGGAATCGCGGTGTTGTTGTGCCGCAGGGTGGAGAGAGAGTTGATGAGCTGATACGCCGTGGTGCTGGTGTTGAAGTTCACCATCATCGGACGATTGTAAGGATCGGTGCCGCCGCCTGTGTCGTTGTGCAGATACTGTTCGGTGCCGTAGTAGATACACGGAATGCCGCGGCTGGTGAGTGTAAACGCGAGCGCTTCGTGGAGGCGGTTGTTGTTATTGTTGAGCGAGAGGAAGCGCGACATGTCGTGATTGTCGATAAACGTCACGAGATCTTCTTTCCAGGTGAAGTTTGAGGCTTCCTGGGAGATAACCGTATCGATGTCGGAGAAGTTTGAGTTCGAGCCGAAGACGTTGCGAATCGCCGCGTTGAGCGGGAAGTCGAGCAACGAGATGCCGCTCTTGTTCGCAAACTTGTAGGAGTCGTGATAGAGCGGATCAGACGTGCTGTTCTGGAACCACTCGCCGAAGAGAAAACTGTCGCCGTAGGTGTAGATGGAGTTTGCGAAGCTGTACTCCCAGCCCCAGGTGACGTGTTTCACTGCGTCGATGCGGAAGCCGTCGACGCCGTGTTGCTGGAAGAGCTGCGCGGCCGCTTTGAGATAGCCGTCGACGGTGGCGTTTTCCTGGTTGAGATCGGCGAGATCGAAGAGCGTGTAGTACTCGACTTGATAACGATCGTCCCAGCCGCCGCCGGAGATGTTCGGGTTGTGATGAAAGTAACCGTTGGTGTCGCTGGTGTAATTCCCGAGCAGGCTGCCGTTATCGTAGAGCGCGCCAAACTCGCCGGCGTTGTCCTGCGTTGAGTGGTTTGGCGCGAAGTCGACGATGACCTTGATGCCGTTCGAGTGCGCGGCAGTGACGAGACTGTCAAACTCTGTCCAGGTGTTGCTCGAATTGCCGAAATGTTCTTCGATGCGTTTGAAATCACGCCCTTGATAGCCGTGATATGAAGCGGTGGGATTGCCGCTGCCGTCGGGGATGTTGGTGTTGAGGTTATCGACTGGCGGCGAGATCCAGATCGCCGTAACGCCCATGCCGGCCAGATACGACATCTTCTGCTGAATGCCGGCGAGATCGCCGCCCCAGTAAAGGCGCCAGTTGGTCTTGGTGGAGTCATAGAGTCCGGAGCTCTGTGAAGGGTTGTTGTTGGTGCTGCTGCCGTCGAAGAAACGGTCGGTGATGATTTGGTAGATGACCTCGCGCTTGAAATCCGCCGCGCGTGTGCTGGTGCTCAGTAGAGCAAAGATAATTGCTGAAAGAACTGCTACGCCTATGAATCTTTGTGAAACTCTCCGCATGACGCACAACCTCCGTCGATGATGATTCAGGTGTGGGCTGATAACAGGGAGCGAGTCGAGCGGGTGAGACTCATGTTAACGCGAGGATCTATATACCCCATTGCATAAGGGTGTCAATGCGAGCAGAGTCTAACTTCAAGCGCAATTGCCTGACCGCGCAATAGTGACGGTTCACATTGTGGAGCAGGATGCCTTTTCGTAACACGCCGAACTTGCTGGCGTTGTCCGACTGTTCTGCTTGAAGCGCGGCAGTTAATCGCTGTCGTTCTTCGTAGAGTTCCGCATGCTCTGTCAATGATATGGCGCGAATCATAATCCCGCTTCCTCCAGACCCCGGATTTCCGCCAGTTCGGCTGGTCTAAATGAACCTTTGTAGTAAATCTGATACTTGCCGGAAATCGTATCTCGGACGAAATACGGCGGCGGCCAAGAGGGCTGTGGATTGGCAGTGATGCAAAGCGGGCACGAAGAGAAGCGGCTAAGTGTAAGGGCAGACCAGTGGGCAAGTGCGGGAAGTCTTCGATCGGTTCTCAAGGCTCCCGCGCCGCCAGCAAGAGCGTGTGGTCAATCGATCTCTGCCCACGTCTCTCATGAGGAGCAAACGCGACAGAATTAGATAGTGAGAGTGCCTTTCCAGACTACCGCACAACTTCTACTTCGACCACGTTTGATTTGATCGTGCCGTTTTCCTTACCCCAAAAAGGAGTCACGTCAATGTTCGCAGCAGAAACAGGGCAGTGATATTCAACCCACATGGTGTATTTTCCCGGCCGCTTCATGTTTAGCAGATGTATTGACGAGTTGTAAGTGGTTCCCAGAAAGTGGAAAGGAAGCAGTTTCACAAATGCGCTTCTATCATTAGCCTTCGGTGGAAGCTCCCAAGCGTCGTCTATGAATCGTGTTGGTACTTCCATTCCCTTCGCATCGCGACGAAAAAGCGTGAAGCTGGCGCGGGGACCAAACTGAAGCGTGCCATAGACAAACAGGTCTTTGACCGCATTGCTGTTAGTTAACGTTACTTCAAGTTTGACTCGGTCGCCTGCCCTGTAAGAATGCTTATCAGCGCCAAGCGACACTTCCAAGTCACTAGCCTTTACTGCGTCATTCTTTTGTGTTTCGTTAGTTCCAGTCACTTGACTTGCAAAGCTCAAAAGGAATCCAAAAATCAACCCAACAAGCGATAGTTTCATGGCATTATCCTCGATTCATTTACGACGCTTTTGAGGCTTGGTCATCACCTCGAGGACCTTACTCCTCGACTTAGGAGTAGTCCTATCTTTCCATCCGCCCGGGAGGTGACCAGTTGTAGCATCATCTTGATATCCCTTGAACACATCAGCATCCCACCCGCCCGTATTATTCATAACGTGGACAGTAAATTGACTTGCTTCCTGTTCCAGGGTAATAGCGTTCGCCTCATTGTAGCTAAGCCCTCGTGCAAGCTGTTCCGAGTGACGTGAGTCGTGAATTATATCGCCGGCGAGCTTGTCTATATTGGGATTCTCGGCCATCCGTTGCGTGATGTGAAACGTGCCGCCAACTGTTCCTACGGGATTATCGTTAGAAACATAAATGCGGTCCTGGCTGTGGATGGATTCGATTTGATCCGCCGTTAGTTTAGTCGCACCAGAGTTAATCTTGTCGAAGGCTTTTTGCAGGTTATCCGTTATCCTGTTGAGTGCGTCCTTGTCCGTCTTGATGATCGAGTCGTCGATATGAACCTTGATCTTTTGCCCTAAGAGTTCCGCTGCCCTCGAGATAGATGCAGAAATCGATGTCGTCCCAACTCTGGTTCGTATTGCCATTGCTCAGCCCGAAACGGCGATGCTTGTTCGTTTCGCTGGCCGTGACTTCGACATAACCATCGCCTGAGTTGATGGTCTGCGTAGAGACGGCGCCGGCCTTCCAGCCATCGACATCCACCTTGCTCAAGCTGTTGCTGGATACTGTCACGCCCACCACACTGGTCCAGGCAACCGGGCTGGAGGCTGAAACCTCGGCGGTAATCAGTAACTGACCGTTGCGATAGCCGTATTCTTTTTGCGGACTCGCGGTGGCGCCACTGGCGGGATACTCGGCCAGGAGTTCGCCACCAAAGCCGTAGACCTGCCACGTCTGCGCACCATCAACGGTGCGCTTGATGCGCTGGCCCGAGGCGTCATACGTGTAGACCTCGGTCTGACCGCTGTTGCCGATAGCTGAAGTGATCTTGTTCTCGGCGTCATAGGTGCGATTGCCAGCGCCGGTGTAGGTGTCGTTGGTGAGATTGCCGGCCGCGTCGTACGTCATCGTGCCTGACTGACCGGCAGGCACACCGAGCTGGTTGTGCGCTGTATTGACTATGAAGGCTTTGTTGTTGATGCCGACGCCGTAAGTCAGGGCGGTGTTGATGGTGCGGTTGCCCCAGCGATCGTAGGTGAACTGCTGCTTCCATTGTTCCACTCCATCTTTAATCTCGCGGGCCCAGTTCAGCCGGTTCAGACTGTCGTAGTCAAACTGCTGCCAGCGCATGGTGTAGCCAGAGATCTGATCGTCATTCGGAATGTAGACTTCCTGCTTCTGCAGGTTCCCGTTGTTGTCAGTCATGCTTGAGCCGGAGCACACACCCCAGCACTGGTTGCTGTAATGATTAATGATCGCCCCGCGATTCCAGGTCGTATCGGTGATGTTGGCCGGATCAGTGGTATTCGGGGGAGGAGTGTAGGTGCTGCTCTCGCGGATCTCGGCGAGCTGGCCGCGGCTGTTGTAGAACAGCTTGTTGTAGACAGGCATGTCGGCGCCAAACTTCTCTTTCACCAGACCGCCAACCGGTGCTCGCTCCACGTCAGAGTGTGGGTGCCGATCAGCAGATCGATCTGCTCGCCGGTTTCCGTTTGCCGACGCGTGATGGTCAGCGGCTGCTCGGCGCCGGAGATCGTCAAGGTTCCAGTGAGCACTGACGTCTCCTTGCTCGTCGCACTGAATCTCTGGCCGAGTTGCCGTGCGACCCGAAGAGCTTCCGGTTGCAGGGAAAGGTTGCGCGGCCCATGCTTACCCGCACGCGATTGGATCGTGCTCTGAAGCGCGACACTTTTTTCTGGCGCCGCGCGCGTAATCAGAAACGCACTGGCAGCCGCTGCAATTCCCGGCAGTGCAAGACAACAAAGGACAGTCCTCGACCTGCGAGACATATTTCATCTCCTTGTGAAGAGCAACGGCCTCCAGCGAGACCGAAGTTCGCGATGTTTAGTTACTCGGCTACGTCCTTAAGAGCAACGTCCCTGGGCTCGATCGTCGTTGGCGCAGCAACTCGGGTGGTGAGTTGCGAATCAGACTGAGTAAGGGGGGAGTGGCGCGCACTCTACTCCTGAGATAGACCACTGTCAACAGAATTGTTTCTTGCAATTACGTGACTACACTAGACGAGCGAGGTCGACAACGATTTCCGAAAGTCAACGCTTCCGGCTCACGTATGGATTGTCGCGGAGCCAGAAGCGCCAGGGTTTGGAGATCCACTCCTCGGCGTAGTCGATGCCGATGCGTGGACCACGCGCGATGCGGCGCGGCGAGATGCGCGCGTACTCTTCGAGCCAGACGCGATCGCCTAAAAGATTAGCGTTGTTGAGTGTGCGGTCGATGCCGAGGGCGATGCACAACTTGCCTGGTCCATTCGTGAGGTTGTGGTCGGGATGCTGGTGGCGACGCTCGCGCATCAGTTCGATCCCTTCGACGGGTTCCACCGCTCGCACCAGAATCGCGTGTGGAATATCAGGTAAGTTGCACACGACGTTGAACTGATAGTACATACCGTAAACAAAGTAGACGTAAGCAAAGCCGCCGAGCCCGTACATCGTTTCAGTCCGGCGCGTCCTTCGCCCACCGTACGCGTGCGACGCACGATCCTCGGGACCGCGATACGCTTCCACTTCCACAATCATTCCCGAAACACGCCGGCCGTCTTCCGCCGGCACGACCAGCAATTTGCCAAGCAGATCGCGGGCGACAGTGAGGACGTTCGGTCGAGTGTAGAACTCACGAGGCAGTTTCATTGGCGCAGCTTCCACAGCATCGAAACGAAAATAACAAGACCAATCGCAATAACTCCGCGCCGCACCCACAACTGTCCGATGCGCACGGCCATGCTCGCGCCGAAATACCCACCCGCCAGCGCGCCAACCGCCATCACCAGCGCATCGTGCCACACGACCAGTCCCGCCCAGGCAAAACTCAACACCGCAATGCTGTTGATGCAAATACCAAGAAAATTCTTGATACCGTTCGCGCGATGCAACTCGTTCAAGCCGAGCAGGCCCATCGCCGCGAGCATCAGAATCCCGTTGCCCGCGCCGAAGTAACCACCGTAGATCGCGGAAAAGAATTGAAAGACGATCGCGCCGGTCCACCACAGCGTTGTCGGACTTCCTTCCAGCGAGCCGAGATGCAGCCGTTTGTTAATAAGGCCATTCGACATGAACAGGAGCGTCGCGAACAGAATCAGCCACGGGACCTGTTTCGCAAACACGGGTGAGGGCGTCAGGATGAGCAACCACGCACCGACCGCGCCACCCACGATGCTGGTTAGACCAAGCCGGATTAGAATCGGCGAGCTGTTTTCGAGTTCGCGGCGATAGCCGAAGAGTCCGCCGAACAAACCGGGCCAGAGCGCGACGGTGCTGGTCCCGTTTGCCATTTTTGGATCGAGACCAAGCCAGATGAGAACAGGGAAGGTGATTAAAGTGCCGCCCCCGGCAATGGAGTTGATCGCGCCCGCAGCGAACGCCGCGGTGAACATGGCAAGCCAGGGGAGCACGCGGCCATGTTAAGATTTACTTCGTTCTTACGCCAGTGAACTATACTGAGTTAGCAGCCCCCCGGAATCCGTTTCAGACAAAAGGCCGCTTATGCCAAAAGATGCTCACGAGATGAGCGAGAACGAAATTCGCTCACGGGTTGTCACGCTCGCATTCGGCGGAGACGAACGTCTCTTCATCGCCTTCTATCGCAAACTCCAGCAGGGACTGCCTGAAGGCACCGGCATCGTCCTGCGTGGCAGCGTGGTGACAAACGAGCGTCACGAAGACAAGACGCCGTTTGACTCAAAGGGCAAGGGCACCAGCGATCTCGACGTCACGCTCGTCGGCAGGAAGGTGATGGAACTGTGGAACTCGGACGGGTATTACATTCCCGGCCTGCACACCAGGCCTTTGTGTGACAAGGATCCGGGCATCGCGCCGAGCCTGGAACCGTTGCGCGAATCGTTGCAGGAACTCGTCGGCCGCCCGGTGAACTTTCAAGCGACTTCGAGCCTGGTCCTCTACAGCCGCGACATCCTGTTTGGCGAACCGTACTACGTCGTGGTCCATCCCGAGGAAGATGCGTGACGCTGAAGCTGCTGAGCTACAACATACGCTTCGGCGGCACAGGCCGCGAGCAGGCACTCGCCGAAACAATCAGCGCCATAGATCCCGACCTGGTCGTCTTTCAGGAAGCGATCTATCCGGACGTCATCGAACGTCTCGCCACGGAAACGGGCTTTCCGTTCTGGGCCTCACGCCGGCACCACTCGATCGGCTTCATCAGCAAACAAAAGATCGCTTATCACGAGTGGCACTACCCGGCGGGCGCGCGTCATTCGTTTCTCGAGATCGTTCCCGCCGACAGCGACACGCGTGTGTTTGGTTTACATCTTAGCGCGCGGTTTTCAAAGTGGGACGAGCGCCGCCGCGCGCGTGAGATTCGCGCGTTGCTCGAAGGAATCAAGCGACACCAGGACGGCTTTCACGTTCTCGTCGGCGACTTCAACACACTCGCGCCCGGCGAGATTCTCGAGCTCGATCGAATGCCCGCATGGATCAGGGCCCTGGTCTGGATCAGTGGACGCAAACTGCAACGCGAAACGATCCAGTATATGCTCGACGCTGGTTATAACGACGGTTATCGCATGTTGCACGCGGAGGACAAGGGGTACACGTTTCCGACCTGGGATCCGCACGTGAGGCTTGATTATGTGTTCGTGCCGCGCGCGTTTCGCGAACGAATACAAACGTGTGAAGTGATTACGGAGCCGAAGGAACGAATCCGAGCCGCTTCGGATCATTGTCCGCTGCTCGCTGTTCTAGTTACCGAATAGCGGCAGCAACGGAAGCTGGCGGCCGGTGCAACCCGGCGGCAGTTGGATCTGCGTTTGGCTGTGCAGGCAAAACTCGGTAGTTGGTCCAAGCGTCATCTGCCGGCCCCAGAGCGCGACGTTTCCTTCCGCAGTGAGCGGCGCGAGCGCATCGTAGAAATCGCGGTAAGAAACGCCGTCGGGCTTGGCTAACCACACGGCGAATCGCGCTTCACTCAATACTTCCTGACCGGAGCGCAATCGATACAAACCGCCGATGCCGCCGGCAGCCTCACGGGCGACGAGGTTGTGAGGCTGTTCGCACGCGCCCGAAACCGCGGCGTCGTTCAAGGGATCCATCGCCGCGGAATCGTCGAGCACGTACCATTCTTCGTAAGCTGGTCCACGAGTCTCCAGCCAGCCGGCGTCTTCGATCCCGAAGACTACCGAACGCTGAAATCCTCGTGGCTTATTGGCCGCGAGTGTGCGATGAAAACTTTCGAGATGCGCGAGGTAAGTCTCGGGAGCAACGCTCGACTGCGGCCAGTGCCAAAAGACGTATGCCAGCATTTTCAGGGCTTCTAACCGTGGGCGCCGCTGCCTTGCGCTTGCATGCCTTTGATGTCGTTTAGCAACACTTGCTCGTGACCATCCGGGTTCACGTCGCGATAGATCTTGCGCAACCTGCCTTCGGGATCGATCACGAAACTGGTGCGCTTCCAGTACATCGTGCCTTTGTATTCACTCTGGCCCACGTCCGCCGCTTTCAAGAGCTCGTGATTCGGATCGGCCAGCAGATCGATGTTGAAAGCAAACTTGTTCGCGAAGTTCTTGTGTGACGCAACGTCGTCTTCACTCACGCCGACCACCGCGATGTTCGCATCGTCAAAGTCCTGCTTGCTCGCTGTGAACGACTTGCCTTGAATCGTGCAGCCGGGCGTGTCGTCTTTCGGATAGACGTAGACGACGAGCCACTTGCCTTTGAAGTCGTCGAGACTGACGGTCTTGCCGTCCTGGTTCTGAAGTTTGAAATCTATGAAGCGTTGACCTTCTGCTACTGCCATATTTGTTCCCCTCGTGAATTGAAATATCTAAACTTTACCACGCGACGGCGTAACGAGTGCGGCGTGGATCAGCGCCAGCGGCGACTACGCCGGTTTTCGGATCGTAAGTGATCACTGTCGGCGCCGACAGCGTGCCCCAATCGCCCTGCGTCTTGACCTTGTGACCTCTGGCGGAAAGTTCCTGAATCGTCTTCAAACCGACGCGCGCTTCGACGTTCAACGAGCCGGGCAGAAACTCGTGATCGTCGAACGAGCTGACGTAGTGCTGCGTGTCGAAGCGCGGCGCTTCGACTGCTTCCTGCGGATTCATGTCCCACTCGATGATGTTCAGCAGCACTTGCAGCAGCGCCTGATCCTGATTGTCGCCGCCCGGCGTGCTGAGTACCATGAACGGCTCGCCGTGCTTGAGCACGAGCGTCGGCGATAGCGTGATGCGCGGACGTTTGCCCGGCGCGACGACGTTCGGACTGTTTGGATCAGTCAACGCGGATTGCAATCGTTGGCCCATCAACACACCGGTGTCGCCCGCAACCACTGCCGGTAACCACGCGCCGCTCGGCGTCGCACTAAACATGTTGCCGTCCTTATCGATGACGTTCACGCAAGTCGTGTCGTTGGCGCGTTCGATATCGGGCACGGTGGAAGCACGGCCGATCGTTTGCACGGCGGTCGCGAGTACGGCCTTCATGTTGAACGGATCGCCCGGCAGTTGGGCGAGAGAAGCGTGTTGTGAATCGATTAGGGGACGACGTAGCGCGGCGTAGTCTTTCGACAGCAACTCGGCCATCGGAATCTTCACGAAGTTCGGATCGCCGTAGTAACGATCGCGATCGGCGAACGCGAGTTTGAGTGCTTCGGCGAGTGTGTGGATGTAGGCCGGCGAGTTGTGGCCCATCTTCTTCAAGTCGAAACCTTCGAGCATGTTCAGCGTCTCCACCATCGTCGGACCTTGTGTCCAGAAACCGGGTTTGTAGATCTCGTAGCCCCGATAAGTGGTGGAAACAGGTTCACCGACTTTCGCGCTGAAGCGGGCGAAGTCGTCAGCCGCGAGCAAACCGCCGTTCGCTTGCATGTAGGCGCCGATGCGGCGGGCGATTGGACCACGATAGAAGTAGTCGCGCGCAGCCATCAGACCCGCGTGGCGACCGTGCGGACCTTTCGAGGCGAGTCGTTCGGCGCGCACGATCTCGCGCAGCGTGCGTGCGAGATCGGCTTGCACGAAGATGTCTCCCGGTTTCGGCACTTCGCCGTTCGGCAGGAACACTCGTTTCGCGTCGGGCCATTGCGAGAAGATCGATGAACGGGTGCGGATGTATTGCACGCGCAACTCGTCGAGCGGAAAGCCGTCTGCGAGTTGAATCGCGGGCTCCATGACTTCGGCCAGCGTCTTTGTGCCGAAATGATCGAGAGCGGTCACACACGCGTCCAGAACCCCGGGCACGGTCGCGGCGAGTGGACCAGTGGAGGGAATCAGGCCCGTTTTTCTTGCGCCGGGCGTGGCCGACTCGCCGTTTGCGCCGCGATTGACGAAAAACTCGCGCGTGGCTTTCATCGGCGCCTGACCCATGCCTTCGATGACGACCACCTTCTGACCTTTCGGCTTGATCAGGATCGGCACTTCACCGCCGAAAGAAAAATGTGAGAACTCGATCACCGAGGCCGCGAGAATCGTTGCGACGCCGGCGTCGACAGCGTTGCCGCCGTGCTCCAGCATTCGTAGTCCCGCCTCGACGGAGAGCGGTTGTCCGCCTGCGACCGCGCCGCGTTTGCCGCGCACTACCGGCCGAAACGTGTCGGCGTGAGTTGTGTTTGACGCGGGCAAACCAGCAACGATGAAGGACGCCGCAAGGCAAAGTACGAGTGTGTTTCGTTTTGAGAACATCGGCGGGCCACCTCTTTTTAGTTTTTGACGCGCGATTCTCTGCCGGTTTTCACCGGGAGTCAATAGATTTGACCGCAGTCGATAGAGAAGAAACTTTTTCTGAAGGTGAAACCGGAGTGCTGGTAAGATTGTCTGAGACAAAAAGAGAGGGCACTGACCTCCCCCAAGACCAGTGCCCTTGCCTTTATCTCAGTTCTCCCATGGAGAATTAACGACGGGCAAGATACTACCGGCCCTAAGGAAGTTGTAGGTTGCATACATCTTGTAAAGCCTTTGCGAGGCTGTAACTAAAACTTCCGTAAAGTTTCACGGCGTCTGAAAAGGTAAATATCGAACAAAATCCCGAGAATCAGAGGACTGGACTTGTCAAACTCACCAACGATCGCGCCGTACGGTTCGTGGAAATCCCCCATCACCTCAGACCTGATTGTTCAGGGTTCTGTCGGACTGAGCCAGCCGACCTTTGATGGTGACGACATCTACTGGGTGGAGATGCGCCCGACCGAAGGCGGCCGCAACGTTATCGTGCGCCGCGAACCCGGCGGCACGCAGGCAGACCTCACGCCGCAACCTTTCAACGCGCGCACGCGAGTTCACGAATACGGCGGCGGCGATTATCTTGCCGCGGGTGGCGTAATCTACTTCTCAAACTTTTCCGATCAGCGCGTTTACCGGCAGGACGGTGGTTCAGAGCCGCGCGCAATCACGCCCGCGGCGGAAGTGCGTTATGCCGATTACTGTCTGGACCAGACGCGCAGCCGTTTGATCTGCGTACGCGAAGATCATCGCAACGCTCCGGCCGAAGCAGTGAACTCAATCGTGAGTGTCAATCTCGAAGACAACACCGAAACAGGGCGCGTGTTGATTGAAGGCAACGACTTCTATTCATCACCGCGTGTCAGCCCTGACGGAACCCAGCTCGCCTGGCTAACCTGGAACCATCCAAACATGCCTTGGGACGGCTGCGAACTCTGGGTCGGCGAGTTTGGTGAAGACGGATCGTTAACGTCAACACGCTGGGTCGCGGGCGGCGCAGCGGAATCAATCTTTCAACCCGAGTGGTCGCCTGACGGCGTCCTGTATTTTGCGTCTGACACGAACGGCTGGTGGAATCTGCACCGCATCGCCGGCGAAGGCCAGATCGAAAGCGTCGCGCAAACGAAAGGTGAGTTGGGCATGCCGCAATGGGTCTTTGGCATGTCGTCCTACGCGTTTGCCTCGCCCGAATTGATCGCGTGCAGTCATATCGAGCAAGGCGTCTCGACGTTCGGAACAATCAACACGCGAACCGGCAAGCTGACGATGATCGATTGTCCGTTCACTGACATTCAATACGTGCACGCGCGCGACGGGCAAGTTGTTTTTCGCGGTGGTTCGCCGACTGACGTTGCTGCGATCATCAAGTTCGACGTGAATACCAGCGAGTTTCAAACGCTGCGGCGTTCGAACGATCTCGAAGTCTTTCCGCGTTACTTCTCGGTGCCGCGCGCGATCGAGTTTCCTACCGAAGGCGGACTGACGGCCCACGGCTTCTTCTACCCGCCACAGAACCCGGACTTCCGCGCGCCCGACAATGAAAAGCCGCCGCTGATCGTGAAGAGTCACGGTGGACCAACCGCCGCCGCCTCGACCGCGTTGGCTTTGTCGATTCAGTACTGGACCAGCCGCGGATTTGCGGTGCTCGACGTCAACTACGGCGGCAGTACCGGCTACGGCCGGCAATACCGCGAGCGTTTGAACAAGAAATGGGGCATTGTCGACGTTGACGACTGCGCGAACGGCGCGCGTTATCTCGCGAACCGAGGTGAAGTGGATGGCAAGCGCCTCGTGATCACCGGCGGCAGTGCGGGTGGTTACACGACGCTTTGCGCCCTGACTTTCCGCAACGCGTTCAAGGCCGGCGCGAGTCACTTCGGCGTCAGCGACGCGGAAGCTCTCGCGCGGGACACGCACAAGTATGAGTCGCAGTATCTGACCGGACTGCTTGGTCCATATCCCGAGCGCCGGGACATTTACTACGAGCGCTCACCGATCAATTTCCCCGAACGGCTTTCCTGTCCGGTGATCTTCTTTCAGGGACTGGAAGATAAAGTGGTGCCGCCGGATCAGGCCGAGAAGATGGTGGAAGCTCTGCGTGCGCGGCGAATTCCCGTCGCTTACGTCGCCTTCGCCGGCGAGCAACACGGTTTCCGGCAAGCGAAGAACATCAAACGCGCGCTCGACGGCGAGCTTTACTTTTATTCGCGTATCTTTGGCTTTGAACTCGCGGATCCGGTCGAGCCGCTCACGATCGAGAACCTGCGCCGCCGCAATCAGTAGCCGACGGGTGGATCTGAGGCGCTGGCCGGATTGCCGGCGTGATCGGCGCCGCGAATGACGCCCGTCTGGTCCATGAAATACGACATCTTGCCCGACTTGCCATATTCAACCGGCACCGCCGAAATCGCGTAGCCTTCGGCCGTAATCTCAATCTCAAACTTGTAGCTTTTTCCGTTGAGCATTTCCTTCGGCAGGAGTTCCGCGGTCATCAACTCTTCGAGTGAGGCATAACCGGATTTGTTCTTCTCCTTGTATTGTCGCTCGGCGTTGGCGATCGTCCAGAGCGTGCCGATCGCTTCTCTCTCTTTCGTGACCATTGGTGGCGGGTTTGCAGTACTGGCAATTCCCGCAACACTCAGCAACAAGACACTCTTCGGAACGTGCAGTTCGTGCAGCGTGCCGAAGCCGTCGTTTGAGAGTGAGTAAGTGATCGGTTGAGCTGCCGCAGGCAGACGCGCGAAGAACGCGCGCGCCTCGTCGGTGATGCGCGCACTCGGACTGTTGGCCCACGCTTTGTAGCTCTCCGTGAAAGCCGGTGAGACGTAGACCTGTCCCTGAAGTTCGTGTGGTTGCCAGCGCGTGTAGTTGCGGAACGGGACGTCGGCGGCGAGAGTAGAACCTTTCAAATAAGAGTCGACAACGTGACGTACGGTTGCCGGATCGTTGGAGAGCACGAGAAAGTTGCCGACGAACGCGTACCCGAACATGCCTGCATACGAAACGAGTTCCGTGTCTTCGCGCCGTTCGGTTTGGGCCAGCGCCGCGGCGGCTTTACCCGCGAGGCTTTCGAGTAACTTCGGCATCAACCGCTGCATGCCTTCCTTGTCGCGCAGCGACATGACGACGAACGCCGCGCGGGGAGTTTCTTTAGTATCTTTCGCTTCGGAATTCTTCGCTTCGTCTTTCGGCGGCGCCGGTGGGACAGGTGGAGCAAGCGGGTTATATTCAGTCAGCGGCAAGCTAATGGCGACTTCCGAACCCAGCAGGGGCACCAGATCATCCTTAATCTTGATCTTCAGCACCTTTTCGAGACCCGCTAATGGTGCTTGCAGGTCGATTGCGTTTGCATCGAGCGGACGACCAACGAACATCGTCTCTGGTGGCGCCGATATTCGCGCGTAGAGCTGCTGAAAATCGAGCGACATGGTCAGGACCAGGTCGCTGTCGTTGGGTATGACAGCCGGCGATTGTGGCGCGATGGGTGGTCCAAATTTGATCCCCGGCATAATGAATCGAATCGGAAAGGGATCGCTCGTCTTACCGGGCGCATCGATCATCAGCACGCGCAGGTCGAATGAGTCATTTTCGGGTGAGAAGCCGACGCCCAGAGCGTCAGGGGAAACGGGGCGACCGTAGAGCATCGACGAGGCGATTGACGAGAGCGCGGCTGAAACAATTTGATCTTGCGTCGGTTCGTTGGCCCCGCCCTTAAGTTCCGGGGATCCGACAATAGTTACGTTCTCGTCTTCGCCCGGCTCCATCTCGCCGGCGTTTTCCGGAGCTGGTGGGGCTTCGACTTTTTGTTTCTCCTCTTCAGCCTTGCGCCTTTGATCGGCCTTCTCTCGTTCTTCCGCCCATTGTTTCTGGCGTTCCTGGTCCTCTTTCTCTATCGCCTTCATATCGACAAAGAGGAAAACCGGATCCGAGACGAAGCGGTCGTAACCGACGCGGAAGTTCGGATCTTCCGACAGCGGTTTACTACCGGCAGGTCTGAGTTTTTTCAGTTGCACCGGCGCCGGCGAAACAAGCAATAACGACCCAAGCCGCTGCAAGGAGTAACCCGGAACAGGCGCCGGCGGTTTTTGCCCCGCTGCCGGTGGTCGCAGGACCGTCTTCTGATCGGGAGCCGGAGAACTTTGCGGCGTCACCGGCGGAAGCACCGTGGGCAGCATACCGTTCAATGGCGTCTCGAACTTTGCTGCTTCTTCGGGCGACGAGAACTCAATCGCCACTACAAACTCGGGAAGGTCTTTCACTGTAGGCGCAATGGCCACGAGCATGCGCGAAGTGGTTAACTGGTCCGCATGTGACTTCATCCAGTTGACGAACTCGACGAAGTCTTTCGGTGGACCACCAAGCTTCAAAACCGGTTCGAGCACGTCATTGAGGGCGCTCGAGCGAACCAGCGCGCCGACGTTGCGCACTTCACCGTAGATCTTGAAAGTGTCAGCGGCCAGCAGCGTGTCAAACGTTGGCGGCGCTGGCGCTGGCGCGGGTGCTTTGACGGGCGGCTTGTCCGGGTTGCGACGTTTCTGCTGGCCCGCAACAGGAGTTGTCAGGAGAAAGTTCGAAACGATCAGTACGCAAAGCAGTGGGAGTTTGAGGGAGTTCATTTAGCTTGCCTTTGCTCCGAATTCATCATAGCTGCGTTGGGCCACTCGTCGCTACAACTTCTTGCCTGGGGCGGATGAGGAGGTGCAATCCGTGGACCGAACTCGATACGGTCACTAAAACGCTCGACGGGCGCATTCAGTTCGAGTTTTTGCCTGAATAGTTATGCCTGATTGTACGCTTGAGCACAATGGGGCGCACTACAGTAGCAGTAGATTATGGTGCCAATTTGAGATTGCAACTGGACCAAAAAGACTGTTGCAAATTCCAGCGCTCGCGGGTAGATTGACCAGGTTGCTTACAAGGCGGAGGTGCTCTCCCGAATGTGGGGGCGTACCCTGCCTTCACCTACAATGGCGGGGAGGATTAAAAAGTGCCGACCGGAACTTGCCCGGAGTGTGATGCTGATGTTCACGTTGATTTGGACACGGACAAGGGCGAAATAGTTAGTTGTGAAGAGTGTGGAACCGAGCTTGAAGTAGTTGGACTCGATCCTGTCGAACTGGATATTGTCGAAGAAGAGAGTTTCGACGAAGACGAGGACGAAGACGAGTACTAGCAATTTGCCGATTTCCGATTGCCAATTGCCGATTTGTTATAGCGTGGGAGCTAACAAATCGACAATCGGCAATTAACAATCGGCAATCTCACGGCTTGTCTGCCGCCCGATATTCCGTGCGGCTCTGGCGCAACAGTAAACCCCGCGGTCCCTCAACGCGAATCGTGTGTATTTTTCCATCGTGCCGCTTTTCCTCGGGCGGATAAAAGGCGAGCACGTAAGCGGAACTCACTTCTTCAGCGAGCGCTCGAAACAAGGGCGCGTAATCTTTCTCGTTTGCATAAACGTTTCGGCCGCCCGTCAGCTCGGCTAAACCACTGACGTCTAGCGGCGTCGGGAGTGGAGTCTGCGTTGACGACGCCATCACGCGCGAGAAAGACGGCAGCGTGACGACGAACACGCTCACGTCCGCGGCGTTCGCGCGCTCGATCACTGTCGGCGCCGAAACCGTATCGCCTACCGGAAAACCATCCGTCACTACCAGCACAGTCCGCTTCATCAACCGCCTTTCTTTGGTGCGTGGCGCACTGCGCACCAGCAACCGGATCGCGTCATCAACCGCGTCGTACGTATGCGTTGACAAACCGTTCGTCGCATCGCGCTCGATGCGGTCGAGTGAGTTGTCGAGCTTGTGCGGGTCAGACGTAAATTTCTGCACCGTCTTCACGCGCATGCCAAACGTCATCACTGCGTAAGAAACCGGATGATTTGCTAGCTGGTTTGAGAACGACTGGAGCGCCAACCGCAGCCGGTTCATCTCGTCGGCCGTCATGCTGCCGGAAACATCGAGCGCAAACACGATTGCGAGCGGACGCGGCTCGCCGGGTCGCTTTTCGAGCTGGAAGAACGAGATCGGCTGTTCAACGCCGTCAGAAAATATTTTGAAATCTTCCTGCCGCAGATTTCTCATCGGCCGCCCTTCGGCATCCAACGCCGTAACGTCGACCGAAACCAGATCCGTGTCGATGCGCAGGACGTCTTCCGGTTCCTGTTCCCGGGGAAACACCTTGCGTGGTCGTTCGCTGTTCGGTGCGGGATCCTGCGGCCAGCCGGTCGCGGCGAGGGCGATCAGCAGGAGGAAGAGAAGGGAAATTTGCGCTGCAAAAGCCGCGATTTTTCTTGGCATTAAAACTACTTTCTGATTGGTCGGCGTCGTGGATTATACGCTATGATTCGGCGACAGATTACCCGGATTCAATTACGTGGAGGCATGCCTTTGAAGTTCAACAAGATTCTTTTTGCGGTCATTGTGATGCTCGCAGCCGCGCTGGCGTCGCTAGGCCAGGACAAGTCGACCGGCGCGATCAAGGGCAAGGTGCGCGTGGAGACGGGTACGCCCGCGGGTGTCACGGTGATCGTCAGGCGCGGGCAAACTGAAGTGACTCACGCGTCGACCGAAAAGAACGGCGAATTTCTCGTGTCGCGGCTCGCTCCGGGTGTTTACGGGCTAACGTTTCGCAAGGCTGGATTGAGTATCGGCACGATTGAAGATGTTGAGGTCAAGGCCGGAAAGACGCGTTCACTCGGCGACCGTCTGATCCTTACGATCGATGAGGGTTCGATCGCGTTTTTGAGCGGCAGTGTGTTCACGGCTGAAGGACGTAGCGTGCCGAATGCGAAAGTTGAATTGTCGCGGATTGAGCAGGATGGATCGGTGAAGAAGATCGACGGCCGGATCACGACCGAGACTGGTTCGTTCAAGTTTCGTCTGTCACCGGAGCCGGCGAAGTATCGCGTGAGTGTGAAGGTCGGCGGCGCGGAGCCGATCAGTAAAGATGTCGAGATTGATGGCGCGGCGGTTTATCGGGTTGCGCTTTCGTTGCCTCCGGCAAAACCTTGAACATGACCGAAGAGAAACGTGAAGAGTTTCTGACCGCCAGGCAGCTCGCGAAACATCTGCAGGTCAGCGAATCGACCGTGCGGCGGCTCGCAGCGAAGCGCCGCATTCCTTCCGTGCGACTCACGCCACGCATCATTCGTTTTCATCTCGACGCTGTGCGCGAGGCGCTGGAAGTTCCGCGTCATCGCATTCGTCATGGTGAGTACACCGAGCGCGTTGATGACGCGCAACTCTCGTTTGATGATCTGTTGTTGCTGAGTTGAGCGCCGCGTGCTTGTTGCGGTCGCTTGTGAACTCAACGACGGCGCGGATTGAACTCAACCCACTTGTCGTGCTGCTTGATGTAGATACGCGGTGCGCGCAGCCGAAAACCTTTGCTGAACGCGGGATTCTCGGCCAGAAACTTCTTCACCGCGCCTTGATCGCCGGTCGCCACACGCCACTTTCCGTTTTCACGCACCAGATACTGCTGCACGACGATCTTGCCTTCGGCCTGAATCGGCGCGACGACGCGTCCGTAAAGCACTGTATCGACGACCGCCAGATTGCCCGCGACTTTCACGGCTCCGATCTCGAGACGATCGAGCTGGTAGAAATCCTGCGCCCGTTGCAACGCGCTCACGAAGCGATCGCGCGACATGCGATTGCGGCTCGAGTCGGGCAGCAGATCGTAAAGTTGCGAGTAGTTGCGCGATTTCAGTTGTTCGAAAACGCTTTGCACCGTGTTGCGCACATCGCTCACGTCCGAAGCGCGCGCCACGCCGCCACTGCCGACCAACAAAAACCCCAACACCATCAAACTAACCGTCAGCATCCGTATCCGTATCTGTATTCGTCTCTGTTTCATCCCTGTCTAATGTCTCACGCAAACGAGTTCTGTAATTCAGGAACCACGCTACCGCGCCGAGCGTTGCCGCGATGAACGCCTTGTCGTAGTCGTTCCAGACGACGAAAAGGATCGCGGTCACGCCGCACAGCCCCGACACAACGATCCAGAACGTCTTCACTGCCCGCCTTTATTTAACGGTCACCGGTATCGTCAGGTCGATCACGCCCGGCGCGTAGCAAACCTGATCGTCACATGCCTGGACGCGCAGTTTTGCCGAAAGGTTGTGTTTGCCGCCGTCGGCCGATGGCGCGGCCTTCAGTTTTGCCTTTACGAGGGTGTCGCCTTCGTAAACTTTCAGCGGCGCGTCGGCGAAGGAAAACGACTTCGTCAGCGGGTCGGGGTAAGTGATGAAATCCACCGAGACGCCGCTTGCGGGCGTGAGTTCGAGCTCCGTGGCCTTTAGATACGAGAAGCTCGGCGGATTCGCGTTGATGTGATAGCCCTGCTGGATCTGCAAGCGGACGATCGCATCGCCGGAGGCGCCCTTCGCGAGCGTGAGCTCTTCGGGCGTGACCTTCACGACACTCGTCGACGCGATTTGCGGCGATTTGTTGTTTGCCGGGGACACCGGTTGTTTGGTATCCGCCGGTTTTGTGCAAGCCGCCGACAGCAGCAGACAAGCAAGGATAATTAGCTTTCTCAAATTTGAAGTGTGCTCCAGTGTGCTCATTGCGAAGGTGTCGCCGACAACGCTTGCGCCAGGCGCAGGCGTTTGGCTCGCCGCATAAAATAGCGAAGTAGCAGACCGCTCGGCAAAAGCACCAGCAAGCCGATCGGAATCATCACGATTGCAAAACGTACGAAGAACAGCAGGATCGCTGCGCCGACGTCGATGCTGTCGGAGATCGCTTCGCTGACGCTGTGACGAAAACCGATGGTGGGCACGACGACCATCGGTCTCGGCGTGATGATGTTGATGGTGATGGTCGAAAGGCTCGAGCGGTTTTCGAGGAAGCGCTTGCGGCCTTCGAGTTTCTCGATCTCCGCTCTGACTTCAGCGATCTGTCTTTGCACTTCCATCGCGTCGGCGATCTTTGTGGCCTGTCGCATGATTTGTAGAAACTGTGTTTCGAGTGCTTTCTGCGTCTTTATGCGGGCTTCGAGATCGATGAACTCTTCGGTCACGTCCTGGCCCGTGATCTTTGCTTCGGGGACGTTGCTGGCGAGCGCGCGAATCTGATCGAGTGCGGCGCCGAAATGGTTTTCGGGAATGCGCACGACGAGTTTGATATCGAGTGTGCGTTGGGCCGGTTCCTGGCTGTCTCGTTGTTTGGCTTCGGACGTGACGACGAAACCACCGTGTGATTCGGCGATCGAGACGATCTTCTGTTGGGTGTCGGTGGTTGAGGGGACTTCGATCGTCAGATCGGCGTTACGAATGATCTTGCGATCGATTGCGATGGGAGTTTGTTCGGTTTCTTCGCTGTCACTGAGCGAAACCTTCTTCAATGCGGCCTGGTCTGAAAACCCGGTGGCTGTTTCAGCTTTATCGCCGATGTTGAGTTGATCGACCTGTGTTTTTGCGACCGGCTGTTGGGCCGTAGTCTTGCTCGCCGTCGGCTCCCGTTGCGCGCTGTCGCACGCGGTGAAGCCGAGAAGAAACACGAAGAGCACGGATAAGAGGACCGCAGGTTTCATAACGCACCTCGAGTGATTTATTTGAACTACAACCATTGAACGCTGACGCCCGCTACACTTGCACGCCCCCGCGTCGCGATCCAACGTGAGTTTCCACAGTCACCAATGGTGGCTACTGCTGCGAACGGCCGATGAACGCCTTCGGTCTAGCTCCCACGAATCTTGAATATATACACAATATGTATATATTCTCCGTGATGCAGTTTGAGTGGGACGAAGATAAGGCTCTGGACAATGCAAGAAAACACCGAGTCACGTTTGAGGAAGCTCAGGAGGCGTTTGAGGATCCGCGTGCGATTCCATTTGAGGACCTAAAGCATTCGGCTGACGAAACGCGTTACGTCATGATTGGTATGTCTTCACTCGGCCTGTTGTTTGTTTCCTTTACATATCGCGACGAAGTTGTCCGGCTAATTTCCGCCCGCCGCGCTGAAAAGTGGATGGTGAAGGTTTATGAAGACGAAAACTAAACGAGCGGCTGAAAATTCGTTGCTCGACGCGAAAAAATTCAAGCGATTGCCTCGGGGGACTTTTCTCGCCGGAAAGGGCAAAACCGAACCTCGAAATACGAAAGTGCGCATTTCGATCCTGCTTGACCTGGACATTTTGAACTTTTTCAAGGAAAGAGCGTCAAAAACCGGAGCGCTTGCTTATCAAACACAAATCAACCGGATTCTGCGCGCACACATGGAAGGCAAGAAAGCCGTTGACGCGAATGCGCTGGCTCAGGATGATAAATTCATTCGAGCTGTGGCGAAGCGTGTAGATCAACTAACAGAAAAGCGACGGAAGAGCGGGGGCAAATTATCCGCGTCCCATGGATAGGTTTTGGACCTCACGATGAGGCGACGCCGACGCGCCGGTGTTACTGATCTTCGTCCTCGTTACTGATCGCCGTCCGAGCCGTCCGTCCCGTCGGGTTTCTTGATGCCGAATTTTTCTAACCGATACTGAAGCGTGCGGAAGGTAAGGCCCAACAATTTCGCGGCTTTCGTGATGTTGTAGTCCGTCTGCTCCATCGCTTGCGTGATCAGGTTGCGTTCGACGTCCTCGAAGTTGATGCCTTCCGCCGGTAACCTGAACGTCCCTTCCGCTGCCGGGCCAACATCCTGACGAACCTCCGTCGGCAGATCCTCCAGAGTGATTTTCTCACCCTCCGCCAACAGGATCGCGCGTTCGATCGCGGATTCAAGCTGACGCACGTTCCCGGGCCAACTGTAGTCCATCATCAACTTCTTCGTTTCCGGCGTCAGGCCCGTAATCAGACGCGACGTGTTCTTCGTGTGCTTCTTCAAGAAATAATCAATCAGTACCGGAATATCCTCGCGACGCTCGCGCAGCGGCGGCACGTCGATCGACAGCACGTTGATACGGTAATACAAGTCGTCACGAAAACGACCATCCGACACCATCGCGCGCAAGTCGCGATTCGTCGCCGCGATCACGCGCACGTCAACACTGATCTCATGCGTGCCACCAACACGTCTGATCTTCCGCTCCTGCAACGCTCGCAACAGCTTCGCCTGAATACCAACATCCAGCTCCGCGATCTCGTCGAGGAACAACGTACCGCGATCCGCGATCTCAAACAGTCCTTTCTTCTCCGCATGGGCGCCGGTGAACGAACCCTTCTCGTGCCCAAACAATTCCGACTCCAGAAGATTCTCGTTGATGGCCGCGCAGTTCACCGCCTGAAACATCTCCGTCGCGCGCGGCGATTGATTATGGACCGCACGCGCAATCAGCTCCTTGCCCGTCCCCGACTCGCCCCGAATCAACACTGTCGAATTCGAGCGCGCCACTTTCAGGATCATCTTTTTCACCGTCTCCATCTTCGGCGACGCGGAGATGATCTCGCTATCGATCGCGTCCAGCCGGTCCAGCGCGCGATTGATCGTTTCCAGCAGTGCGGCTTTGTCGTAAGGCTTCTCGAGATAATCAAACGCGCCACGACGCAGAGCTTCTTTCGCCGACTCGATCGAGCCATGCGCGGTCAAAAGAATCACGATGATCGATGAGTCGTAAGCCAAAAGATGTTGCAGCAATTCGATCCCGTCCATGCCCGTCATCTTCAGATCCGTTAACGCGAGATCGAACCGCCGTTCCTTCGCAAACTTGAGCGCGGCTTCGCCTGAGGCCGCGGTCGTCACGTCGTAACCCTCTTCGCTCAAAATGAGTTCGAGAATTTCTCTTTGCGACTTCTCGTCGTCAACTACGAGGATGCTCTTTCGTGCCATGTCCCTTCTCTTTTAGCCGGCAGAATTATCGTGAACGTTGTGCCACTACCTTCTCTCGACGCGACGCTGATAGTCCCGCCGTGATCGTCGATCGCCTTCTTCACAATCGCCAGGCCCAGTCCGGTGCCCGTCTCCTTCGTCGAAAAGTAAGGCTCAAAAACTTTCGAGATGTCATCGGCGGCGATGCCGTGTCCTGTATCGATGACTTCTACCTTAACAGAGTTCTGGTCCGTCTCCGAAAGTTTGATCGAAACACTGCCGCCATCACCATCGATCGCCTCGACTGCATTGATCACCAGGTTCGTAAACACCGACCGCAGCGACTCGCGATCGCCCATCACGTGCGGCAGCGTACCATCCTGCAGAATTCTTGTTTCGATACCACACTCGGAGGCGCGGCCCTCAACCAGACGCAAAGCATCCTCTGCCTCGGCTCTGATATCTAACTCCTGCAACTCGAGCTTCGACGGCCGCGAGTATTTCAGGAAGTCAGTGATGTGACGGTTGATGCGCGCGACTTCCGTCTTGAGTTGATCCGTAAGCCGCACGAACGTCGCTCGCTTCGACTCATCGGCCGGAGCAAACGAAGAACGCAGGTGATCCAGCGTGAGGTTGATGTAGTTCAACGGATTACGGATCTCGTGCGCGATCGCGGCGGCCAGACGACCAACGACGGCGCCCTTCTCGGCTTGATGGAGTTGAAACTCGAGTTCGCGCGCGCGTCCGAGTTTGGCCGTCATCTCGTTGAATGCGGACGCGAGCGTGCCCATCTCGTCCCGGCGTTCGGAGTCAACCTGAACATCGAAATTCCCGCCGGCGACCTTGCGTGCGGCAACGGACAGTTCCTTGATAGGACGGGTAAAGCGCCAGACGAAGTAACCGGTAATCAAAGTCGTCACCAGCAGCACTCCGAGCGTATATAAGGCCGAGCGGGTACCCTGGCGCTCGAAGATGTTGGTCAAAATGCTCGCCGAGTCGAGCACGACAATTATGAAACGGCGCCCGTTATTGGTCTGTACTGGATAATAGAAGGCGCCTGCGGCGCCGAAATCGGTCGTCGTCGAGGGGGGAATCCATGACGGGAGTTGTTCATGGGGACCGCCGCTGTACTGGACGGCACTGCGCAAGGGCGGGAGTTGCAGGTCCTGGAATTGAAAATAATCGGTGGTGTTGTCGTCGCGCTGCTGCGGCACGTATTCCTTTTGCAAACTGTCCATGACGTTGCCGGCATCGTCAACGACGAGGATGTTTTTAACCCGGGCATTCTTGTTACTGAGTAATGGGTCTTTGAGACTACTGCCGATTTGATCGAGGTACTTGTTGCTTTGCAGGCTATTCAGGCCGAGTCCGATGCCGGTCATGATGGCCTGTTCCTGCTCGATGATCATCCGGGCGTTGTTCTTTACCGAGCGGAGGTTGAAGTAGTACTGGATGCCGAGGGTGAGACCTAGCATGAGCGCCAGCAGCAGCAGCAGCCGGGCGCGGAAGCTTTCGACGAGGGCCGGAAATCTCATATGGCAGTGAAGCGCTGGCGTTCCAGCGAATTATGTATAATCAATTACTTTTTTATTGCCCCGGGGAGAGGCTCGATGTTATATTCATGTCGGTCTCGAATCAATGTCCCCAGGGACCGCCGTTTAGGGAATCTTCCCACCTCAATGTTTGCAGTAAGTTGCCCGAGGCCAGGCTCGAGCAGGGGTTAGGTATTTTGAACCTGAGGAGAAGTATTCGCAGTAACTCACCGGCTGGTGAGTAATCCCTAAAAGAGAGGTAACAGGCCCTGATGACACCTAATTTTCATTCCCGTCAGCCCCACCGGTTCGTCTTTATTCTATTCATTCTGTTTGCGCTATGTATTGCCGGGACAGCCTTCGGGAAGAAACGAAGTTCTGCGGGTCGGAGCGCCCGCGCCGAAAGGGGCAGAAGGGCTTCTGCTTCTGACAGACACCGCGGTTCCCGTCGTGGCGGCCGCGAGTCGGCGAGAGCTGCTCGTCGCGGACGTGGCGGACGTTTGAGTGCGCGTGATCTTCGCCGCCAGCGTGCGGTGGTCGCCCGCGAACAGGCGTCGGCTCTCAAAGCGATGGAGCGCAAACTGCATCGCCCGCTGACGAAGCGTGAGCGTGCGGCTGCGTTGCGCGGTGTAGAAGCAAGAAACCGCCGGGCGTTAGCTGAAGCTCGTCGCCGTGCTGAAGCTGCTCGTCGCGCGGCGATCGCGCGTCAACTCGCGATCGACAACGCAATGCGGCAGCAAGTGCAGTCGTTCATCGCGAAAGACGATCTGAGCGGTGAAGATCCCGAAGTACGGCGCGTCGCGATCAACGCGCTCGGCAATCACGCCGGCACGGTGGTCGTAATGGATCCGATGACGGGCCGCGTCTACTCCGTCGTCAACCAGGAGTGGGCGCTGCATCGTGGTTTCAAACCGTGCTCGACGATCAAGCTCGTCACCGGCGTCGCGGGACTTTCCGAGAACGCGATCCCGCTCGTCGATACAGCGAACGATGGCTACCGCATGGACTTAACTTCCGCGTTGGCCCACTCTGACAATCCTTTCTTCCAGCAAGTCGGCAGCCGCATCGGCGGCGACAAGATGGTCACCTACGCCAAAGAGCTCGGGCTCGGCGAGAAGACCGGCTTGAACGTGCCGTTCGAGTTTGCCGGAAAATTGCCAGAAATAAAGGCAGGCGTGGAGAACCGCCGCATGTTCTCGCACGCGGACGGTTTTGAAGTAACGCCGTTGCAACTCGGCACGCTCGTTTCCGCGATGGCCAACGGCGGCCGCTTGCTCACGCCGCAGATTCCGCACAGCACGAAAGAAGCGAGCAAGATGAGTCCGAAGGTCCGCCGCGTGTTGCCTATCACACCGGAAGTCTGGCAACGCATGGTTCCGGGAATGGTTGGTTCAGTGAACTACGGCTCGGGCCGTCGCGCTTACGATCCAACGCAGACCGTTGCGGGCAAGACCGGTACGTGCATCGGCGACAACGGTTGGGTGGGCTTGTTCACTTCATACGCTCCACTCGCGAATCCCCGTTTGACGGTGGTTGTGATCGCCGAAGGTACTGATGGTCGCCGTCACTTCCCGGCCGCAGTCGCCGGCGAGATCTACCGGCAGTTGAACCATCGCTTCGGCACAGCGATCAATCTGCAAGTTGCTGCAACTGCCGACGACGAGGAGAAGGAAGTAGCCGATCAGGAAGCAGCCGCCGAAAACACTCAGAATGGTGAAGGCGAAGAGTCGACCGCGACAGCTACTCCGGGTTCCACTACTCAAGGCGACAACGCCGCGACCCCCGTAAATCCAAACCTCCCGGGAACAACGACAGCCAAACCGGAACCAAAGAACACCGTCAAACGCGTGTTGATGCCGCTCAACAATAAACCGGCTGAACCAGAGAAGAGCACCACTCAACCAGGCGCGACTTCGAAAACGCCGCCGGCCAATACAGCCGCGCCAGGGGCGCAGCGACCACGCCGCATCACGCCGTAAACAGACTTAAAGAACAGTTTTGATTCTTTTGCGCCGGAACCTTAATCTCCGGCGCAAATTTTTTTATCAGATTTCCCGTGTCGATAGCCCTGTGCTCCTTGACACATTTCCTGAAGTTGCAGGAATATTGCGGACGTTCTTTTTTTACTAGCTTCAAGACCAGAGCCCATTCCCCTCGATGTTCAAATCGGCAACCGGTCTTTGTATCGTTTGCATCCTAACGTCCCTGTAAGAAGCTCGCAGGGCTCAGCCTGGCGCGATTGCGGAAAGTAGATTTGGAGGTTTCGACACTAATGAAAAAGATGAAGATGTTTTTAATGATCGGTGCAACAGTCGCGTTGCTAGCCTTGCCTGTCGCTGCGACCAATCTGATCACAAATGACGATAACGCCGTTCAGGATCCATGTAGTAGCGTGGAAGGCAAGAACGCGTTGTACCAGGATTTTTTGAAGAACAGAAAAGATGATCAGGCGAAAGCCTACGACGCAGCGAAGAAGTATCTTGCCTGTCCTACCGCTGACGTAACAGAAGAACAGCAAAAGATCATCGACTATCTAAAGAAGTGGACCACCGCTTACGACGAGGGTGCGAAGGCCGCCAGCTTCGACAAGGTTCTCTGGACAGACAAGAACTACCCTGAAGCTTTCAAACTAGGTGCTGATCGCCTGGCAAAAAATCCGGACGACACCTATGTGATGGTTGCCTTGGGCACGAACGGTTACCTCGTGGTCGCGAAGAATCCGGAGTTAACTTCGCAGGCGTTGGATTACGCGCGCAAAGCGCTCCAGCTCCTCGAAAGTGGAAAGACCGTAGAGAATTGGGGACCGCTTAATAATAAGGAAACCGCACTCGCTTACCTGAATTTCACGGCCGGCACTCTGACCCTGGAGAAGGATCCCGCGAACGCGCTCAAGAACCTGATCAAGGCCGCGCAATATGAAACGCCGTTGAAGAAATCGCCTTTCACTTATGCGTATATCGCGGGTGCATACGAGACTGGTCCTTATGCCAAACAGTCAGAAGAGTACAAGAGACTCTACGGCGGCAAGGACGAGACTCCGGAAAGCAAACTCGCTCTGGCCAACATCAATCAGTTGGTCGATCGCATGATCGACGGCTATGCTCGTGCAGTTGCTCTCGCCGGCAACGATCCCGCTTTCGCCAAACAGAAACCGGTCTGGCAGGAGAGTCTGACGACCTGGTACAAGTATCTGCACAACAACACGACCGACGGCATGGATCAGTACGTTGCGAGCGTGACGACGAAGCCGTTGCCACCGGAGCCGACTCCGTTGACGTCGCTGCCGACCCCGGCGCCGGCTTCCACTCCGGCCGGAACTTCGGGCACGACCAACGGTAATGGCACTGCCAGCACCACCGCTCCAGCCGGAACGACCGCGCCAACGAGCAAGGCGTCAACCATGCCGGCCAGCAAGCCGTCAACCACGCCTGCTTCGACCACGTCGAGCAAGCCTGCCGGCTCGAAGCCCGGAACCAATCCGGATCGTCCGCGCAACTAAAGCAGTTTTCCGTCAACCACCACCCAACGCCGGAAGCGCGTCGCATTTTTCGACAAGCTTCCGGCGTTTGTTATAATCCCGTGCGTCTTGAAAAATTCCGACACGACTCCCGATCTGGACCTCCTCGAAACGGTTCTGTCCTATAACTTCCAGGATCGCGCTTTGCTCGAACGGGCCATCACTCACCGTTCGTGGGCGCACGAGAAAGTTCCGCCCGGTGACGAGCGTCAGGCCCGCAAACTCCACAACGAGTCGCTCGAGTTTCTCGGTGATTCAGTGCTCGGACTCATCGTCGCTAATTACCTCTGCAACTCGTATCCCGCCGGCACTGAAGGTGAGCTTTCGCGCATGAAGCATCGTCTGGTGAGTGCGCCGACGCTCGCCGAAGCATCACAGGCTTTGAAACTCGGCGACTTCCTGCGCTTCGGACGCGGTGAAGAGAAGAGCGGCGGCCGGCACAAGAATGCTTTGCTCGCCGATGTTTTCGAAGCCATCACGGGCGCGATTTTTCTCGACGGCGGACTCGACGCGGCGACGCAGTTTGTTTGTCGTGCCCTCCGGACCGAGCTCGAAGCCGCGGATCCGTTGAGTGCCGCGAAGGCGGATTACAAAACGATGTTGCAGGAGAAGCTCCAGGCGGAACGGCGGCCCGCGCCGCGTTACGCAGTGATCGAAACTCTTGGTCCGCCGCATCAACGTATCTTCCACGTCGAGGTTTCGTGGGACAACGGCAGCATTCGCGGCGAGGGACATTCGATCAAGGCAGCCGAGGCCGCAGCCGCCCGCGCGGCCATCGAAGCGATGGCCCCCGAGCGGACCGAACAGGCAGTGAGTTCAACGGACGAGAGATAGTGCCCGTATTGATCAGGCCCGTAATGAAGAGATTCTTAACGCCGAAGGCGTTTACTGAGGTCGTTAACGCCGAACGGTTTACGGAGGTCCTTAACGCCGAAGGCGTTTACTAATGTCAGCCCAAGGTTGGCACAACCTTGGGTCAAGAGTCAGACAGGAATCAACGCTGTAAGCGTTAGCCAACGCCTTCAGCGTTGCGAACGCAGGTTTCTTACTCCCAAGGTTCTCGCAAGCTCGAACCTTGGGCTGACATTAGCAAACGCCTCCGGCGTTCATGGCCGACGCGTTGGCTGTTCAAACAGGACGCGGCCGGGGCCGAAACTTGACCAGTGGAAGCAACGTATCTAGGATGTTTTTTTGATGGCCAGCAATCCAACTACTAACAAGGTAAGCAAAGGCGAAACTTCGACCGAGGCGAAGCCTTTCTCTTTCTCACGTCTCATCAATCGCAACGGCCACGACAAAACCCCGCCGTCCGCACCGGCGCCGGTGCAGGGTCCGCCGAAGAGCGTCTGGCGTGAATACTTCGAGTCGGCTGTAGTCACCGTGGTCATGGCCCTGTTCGGCATGACCTTCATCGTGCAGGCGGTGAAAGTTCCGACCGGATCGATGCAGAACACGATCACGATCGGCGATCACCTGCTGGTCAACAAGTTCATCTTTGCGCCGGGCGCGTCGCTCCCATTCCTGCCGCAAAGAGATATCAAACGCGGCGACATCATCGTCTTCAAGTATCCGGGTAACAAGTACGAACCCGACAAGGATCAGCGTCCCGACAACACACCGATACTCACCAACTACGTGAAGCGCGTCATCGGCATTCCGGGCGATCGCATCCGCATTGAAGGCAAGGACGTGATCGTCAATAACGAGATCGTTCCCGAGCACCGCATCACTGTTGAAGAAGTCGGCGAGAAGGCGCCGTTGAAGATCATCTCTAATCCACCGAAGCAACCGGGCGAGCGTTACAACGTCTATCACAAGCCTTACTTCGACTCCGACGGGCGCGAGCGCAACGTGTTCGAACACAAGGACGAGATCACAGTCCCGCCGAACAGTTACTTCGTGATGGGCGACAATCGCGACAACAGTGAAGACAGTCGCTACTGGGGTTTCGTGCCTCGCGATCTGGTGATTGGCCGCGCGATGTTTGTTTACTGGTCCTACGACGAGAGCGCGGACTCTACGGGGTCGTTCATCACTGACTTCTTCAAGAATACACGCTGGAGTCGTACCGGCACTTTGGTGAAATAGTGTGTACCGCCACTATCGAAATGCGATCTGTTCGTCGTTACTCACACTGATGGTGCTTGCCTGCGCCTGTGCGATCGACGTCGAGGCGCAGAAAAAGGCCAGAAAGAAATCACCCTCAGCCGCGCCCGCAAAAGTCACCGAACTAACGAAGCTCCGCGAGCAGTACGTTCAAGCGACCAAAGACTACAAAGCCAGTCTCGAAAAACTGCTGGCCTTCTACGAAGCGGACGTTAAGAAAGCCGAAGAGAAGCTCACTCTCGCGCAAAAGTTACTGGCCGAAGGACTCATTGCCAAAGCGCAGGTCACGGACGACGAGCACGCTCTCGCGGCGGCGCAGGCCAAAGTCACCGAGACGAAGCGCCAGATGAGCGGCGCTGACGATCAGATCGCGGGTGTGCTGGTGGAAGAGGACGCCGATCAGCAACTCGCGAAGAACCTTGCTCTCGCCAAACAACGATTAGTGCGCACTTCGTCGTTCATTCGTTTCGCCGGGGGACCCGGCTGGAACCTCGGCGAAGCGTGGAAAGTGCAACGCTTCTTTTCGGATACGTTTCATCGCGAGCTACCGATCGCGGTCTTCGGTCAGGGCGCGATTCACGATCGCTGGCGGCTGGACCATCACAACTCGATGGACATCCAGCTACATCCCGACAGTGTCGAAGGCCAGGCGCTGCTGAACTTCCTCGAACGCAACAGCATTCCTTTCCTCGCCTTTCGCGCGGCGATTCCCGGCACCGCGACTGGTCCACACATTCACATCGGTCGACCATCTCATCGCTATTGACTATGGCGCGGCTTTGCCGCCGGATGTGGCAAACCGCGGACGTTAACCGGCTCGGCTTCGCCGCCGGATGTGAGGCGAGGCTCCGCCTCGCCGTCGGGGTGGGAATAAAGATTTGGGCTCCGCCGTAGGTCCGGGCTTGCTAAGCCCGAACGAGGGGCATAGCCCCTTAGTTTTTGATCTGCTTCCGGCGAGGCGGAGCCTCGCCTCACATCCGGCGGCGAAGCCGCAAGCTCGATGCAGTTGACTTCCGCAAGCTCGATGCAGTTGACTTCCGCAAGCTCGATACAGTTCACTTTGTGTAAAGACTACTCATGCAAACGATCACATCTTTGCTTCTCGGCGCAACTGTATTCCTGATGGCAGTCACATTCGTGCAAGCACAAGACGGCGGCCAGAGACTTACTGAAAAAGAGGCGTCGCACTTCGCGGCGCTCGCACTGAAGTGCGTCACGCGCGAGTTTCCCAACAAGCCCGAACACGTTATCAACAACAACAGCGAAGTGCAGGGTCCGAAAGCCCTGCATCCGGCTTTTTACGGTTGTTACGACTGGCACTCGTCAGTGCACGGTCACTGGATGCTGGTCCGTCTGTTGAAATCATTTCCGAACCTGCCCGAGTCTTCACAGATCCGCGCCGCACTCAACGCGAACCTCACCGCCGAAAACATCCAGGCCGAGGTTGCGTACATGAAGCAGCCGAACCGCCAGTCGTTCGAGCGCACTTACGGTTGGGCGTGGGCACTGAAACTCGCCGAAGAGCTGCATTCGTGGAACGACGCTGACGGCACGCGCTGGTCCGCGAATCTCAAGCCGCTGGCGCAACTCCTCTCCGCTTCGTATCGAGATTTTCTGCCGAAGCAAACCTATCCCATCCGCACGGGCGTGCATCCAAACACTGCTTTCGGATTAGCGTTTGCGCTCGACTACGCCAAAGCAACCGGCGATCGCGAACTCGAAGCTTTAGTGAACGAGCGCAGCCGCACTTACTATTCAAAGGACACGAATTATCCCGCCCGATGGGAGCCCGGCGGCGAGGACTTCTTTTCCGCGGCGCTGATGGAAGCGGATCTCATGCGGCGGGTGATGAAGCCGGCGGAGTTTGCGGCGTGGTTTCGGCGCTTCCTGCCGGGGGTTGCGAAAGGCGATCCGGCGGCGCTGCTACAGCCCGCGATTGTCACCGATCGCAGCGATCCGAAGCTCGTGCATCTCGACGGCTTGAATCTCAGTCGCGCGTGGTGCATGCGCAGCATCGCGCGAGCATTGCCCGCCAACGATCCGGCACGCGCTGTTCTGTCTGAGTCTGCTGACAAACACGCAGCGGCCGCGTTGGCCCACGTCGCGAGCGGAGACTACGCCGGCGAGCACTGGCTCGCGTCGTTTGCGGTGTATCTTTTGTCAACGACGCAATAATTAGTTTTCTCGACCGCAAGTCTCCCCGCCTCATCCGTTCAATCCGTGGTTTGGTATCCGACTATGAAAACTACAGCTATCTCGATCACCGCCCTTTTCTTCCTCATCTTCAACGCCTTCGTCCAGCAACCCGACTACGAACGGCTCAAGACCGAAGCCGAGACGCAGTACGCACAGGGTTCTTACGCGCGCGCGAACGAAACGTACGCGCGTGTCGACAAGAGCAAGCTGAACGCTGCCGAGCTTCGCTGGGTCGAGTTTCGTTTGGCCGACACGTCGTGGCGCGCGCAGAATGGCAGCAACACACCGGACAACACGAAGTTTGAGCAGGCGCAGAAGCAACTCGAGGAACTGATTCGTGTTATCGAGAAACCCGACGATCGCGATCTCGTTTGGGCCGAAGCGCACGAGTCGCTCGGAGATTTCTTCTGGAACCGCCGCGGGTCGCTGAACTGGACCGTCGGTTGGCCGCACTATCAACAGGCGCTCGACTGGTGGGCCGGACAACGTGAGCTCGATCGCGCGCGCGACCGCTACCTCAAGATCGTTTTCAAGGCCGCCGAGCCACCGAATCACGACGGTTTTTACGTCTACAGTTACTACGGCAATTACATTCCGCTCGACGTTCTCGAAAACGCCCTCAAGATCAGCACCACCGCCAACGACAAATCACATCTTCATTTTCTGATCGCGATGACGATGCGTTCTACCGGCGGCGGTAGTCTTTCGATGCTCCAGCGCGTGCCCGACGAGTTTGAGGAAGCACTCGCGGGCGGACGGCAGAACGAGTGGTACGATGATGCGCTCTTTCATTACGCGGAATGGATGAACAACACCGGCACCCTGCGTCCGATGGGCGACGGCGAGTGGCGGCAACAACCGGACTACGCGAAAGCGCTCGAATTGCTGCGCCGTCTGGTCAGAGAGTTTGCAAAAGGCGAGACGCAATATTTCGATCAGGCCGTAGCGCAGATCAAGAACATCACCGATCCAACCCTCGCAATCGGCGTCGGCAACGTCTTCCTGCCGCGCTCGGAAATTCAATTTAATTTGAGTGCGCGTAACGTGCAGCGGGTCGATTTCGCGCTTTATAAATTTGACATGGCGCGCGACGTACGTCTCAGCAGCCGCAATGATGAGGATGAGGGAGACGTGGAGGCTGGATCGTGGATTAATAAGCTGCCGGCGACTGGACCCCCGGTCAAGTCCTGGTCCAAAAACATCGACAACAGCGAACCACATCAACCGTTCAGCGGTGAGGTTCGTGTCCAGGGTCAGTTACCCGCGGGCGCTTACCTCCTCGAAGCAAAGAGTGGCTCACTCTCCGCGCGCGAGCTCGTGCTCGTCACCGATGCGACCCTCGTGATCAAGACTTCAGTGCGGCAGGGCCTCGTATTCTTCGCCGATGCAATCAACGGTGCGCCGATTCCCAACGCGAATGTCGTCCTTTGGGAACAGTATTACCTGAACGATAAATGGCACTGGCGGCGGTGGCGTCAGACCACGAACAGCGACGGACTCGCGCACTTCAATCTTCGCAGCCCCAGCAACTCAAGCAATCTCTTCGCGACAGCTTCACTCAACGATCGCCAGGCCTTTGCGATGGCGAACTCGTATGCGCAGTCGTTACAGGAGGGCTGGCGTATCTACGCGTTTACGGATCGGCCCGCGTATCGTCCGAAAGAGACGATGCAGTGGAAGTTCATCGCGCGACGACAAGGCGTTGGAGGTTATTCCACGCCTGCCAATCAGGTCGTCGAATACCAGATCACCGATCCACGCGGCACGAAGGTGAACGAAGGCAAGGCCACACTCAACACTTTTGGCAGCGCCTGGGGCTCGCTCGAGTTGAGCGAAGCGTGGCCGCTCGGCGAGTATCAGATCCAGTTTTGGGACCAGGGAAGAACTCACAACATCGGCAGTGCGCGGCTGTTTCGACTCGAAGAGTACAAGCTGCCCGAGTTCAGGGTTACGGTAAAAACGCCGGGGGAGAACGGCCGGAAGAAAGCGTTTCGCAGCGGCGAGAAAGTCGAAGTAGAAGTGCAGGCTGATTACTACTTCGGTGGTCCAGTCAGCAACGCTTCGGTCGAAGTCGTGGTTTATCAGAACGCGTTCTATCACTACTGGTTTCCGCGGCGCGAATATCCCTGGTACTACGACGACCTCGAACAACAACGCTGGCGTTATTACGGCGGCCGTGGTCCGGAGATAAAACGCGAGACGATCAAGACCGACTCTACCGGCAAAGCAAAGTTCACATTCGACACGCCGCGCGAGAACTACAACCAGGATTACGAATTTGCGATTGAAGCGCGCGTCGTCGATTCTTCGCGCCGCGAGATCCTGGCCCGGGACACGGTGCGCGTCACGCAGCAACGCTATTACGTCTATCCCCGTCCGGAGCAGAACATCTACCGCCCGAAAGACAAAGTCACTGTCGAGATCAAGGCGATCGACGCGAACGAACAGCCGATCCAGACCGAAGGCACGGTGAAAGTCACGCGTGACTACTGGTGGGAAGTGTGGATCGATCCGCGCGGCCGCGAAGTGCAGGGCGAAGAGTTGAAGCAGTTGCGGCAGCGGTCGGACGTATTTCCGCCCGCGCCGCCGCGTGGCGAGCGTCCGTGGCAGTTGAAGTTTCGTGGTTATCAGCACGAGGACGTCGCCACGCAAACAGTGAAGACGGACGCTGAAGGCGAGGCGCAACTCAGTTTCACACCCGACAAGGAAGGTTACTATCGCGTCGCGTGGCAAAGCAGTCAGGGGGTAGATCCGAAGCGCGATCGTTTTTTACCGCCGATCAAGGCCGAGACTTACGTGTGGGTGGCAACGAACGCCACGACCGAGCTTGGCTACCGTCACGGCGGGCTCGAGTTGATCGTTGATAAGGACACTTTCCGCGCGGGCCAAACAGCGCCCGTGATGATCAACGTGCCGGCGCAGGATCGCTGGGTGTTGTTCAGTGTGGAAGGCGACGACTTGTACAGTTATCAGGTGGTCCACGTCACCGGCACCGCGAAGTTGATCGAGGTTCCGGTCGAAGAGAAACACATCCCCAACATTTATCTCAGTGGGGCGATGGTGAGCGACGCAAACTTCTATGTCGACACGAAGCAGGTCGTCGTGCCGCCGGTAACGCAGTTTCTGGCCGTTGCGGTGAAGGCCGATCGCGAGCAGTATCAGCCGCGCGATGAAGGGACATTAAGTATCCTGACGAAAGACGTCGACGGCCGGCCGATCTCGACCGAAGTGGCGCTTGGTCTGGTCGACGAGTCGGTGAAGTACATTCAAGGTGATTACGCAGGCGATCCGCGCCAGTTTTATTACGGACAGAAGCGCGGCCAGATGGTCCAGACGCAAAGCACGCTGAGTGTCAAGCCGTACGCGCGGCTGGTTGACATCAACGGTCAACTGCGCGATGCGCGGGAGGTCGAAGCGAAAGACAAGGAAGGCGTAAGGACCGTGGAGCTGTTTTCGAATTTTCCTACGGATGGTTCTGTCAATGCATCGCGGCAGACCATCGCCGAATTCGGCGTAGGCCGAGGCTTGGGCGGGGTCCCGACAGCGCGGGCCGAGGCCCTGGAGTCCGTAAGGGTCGTTGACAAAGCGCTTCCGATCATGGGACGCCAGATGCAAGCGCTTGACGCCATCGCACCAGGTGCACCACCTCCTCCTGGTCAGGAGCCCGCGGTACAAGTGCGCAGCGATTTCCGTTCGACGATTCTCTGGCTGCCGGACGTCACGACCGATGCCAATGGCGCCGCCACCGTGAAGGTGAAGTATCCCGATTCGTTGACGACCTGGACCGCGACCGCGCGCGCCGCGAGCACGACCAGTCAATTCGGTATCGGCGATACCTCGACACGAACGAAGCAGCCGTTGATCGTTCGTCTGCAAGCGCCGCGGTTCTTTGTCGTCGGCGATCAGGTAACGGTCTCCGCTGTCATTAACAACAACACGGACCAGCCGATGCGCGTCGCGCCCGCACTCGACGCCGAAGGTCTGACTGTTTCCGGTCAAGCGCCTGCGCCCGTTGAAGTCAAAGCGAACAGCGAGACGCGAGTCGATTGGCAGGTGAACGTCACGCACGCGAGCGAAGCGCGTTTGAAAGTCGAAGCTCGCGGCGCGCAATACGCCGACGCGATGGAGAAGCATTTCACGATCTTCGAGCACGGCATCGAGAAGTTTGTCTCGCGCTCGGGCAAGATGCGCGGCGACAGCGTTGCGGTCAAGCTCGACATTCCCAAAGAGCGCCGCGCCGACTCGACGAAGCTCACGGTCCAGATCGCACCGAGCATGGCGACTACGATGCTCGACGCGCTGCCGTATCTGATCGATTACCCGTACGGCTGCACCGAGCAAACGATGAGCCGTTTCCTGCCGGCCGTGATCACGGCCAAGACGCTGCGCGATCTCGGACTCAAACCCGAAACCGCGATGAACAAGATCTTCGGCGGCATCGAGGAAGCGACTGCCGATGCTACGCATCCCAAAGGACGTCACGATCTCAAAGAGCTTGATGCGATGACGAAACAGAGTCTCGATCGTCTCTACGACTTTCAGCACGCTGACGGCGGTTGGGGCTGGTGGAAGCAGGGCGACAGCGATCACTTCATGACCGCGTATGTCGTTTGGGGCATGACGCTCGCTCAGCAAGCCGGTATCGAAGTGAAGACTGACGTGCTCGCACGCGGCGTCGATTATCTGGCGCACGAGCTCGTCGAAGAAGAGAGAAATTACGATGCGCAGGCGTGGATGCTGCACGCACTCGCCGTTTACCACAAGTCGCAAAATTGGTCGCAGGTCGGGAAGTTTCAGGACACTGCGTTTCGGAATCTTTGGAAGAACCGCGACCAGTTGAACGCTTACACGCGCGCGCTGCTCGCGTTGTCGGCACACAACTATGGCTTCAACACCGAAGCAAAGACGCTGATCGAGAACCTCGAAAACGGCGTGAAGATCGATGCGCATCCCGACACTTCGATCGTGCAGAGTGGCGCGCAAACGTCCGATCCGTCTGTGATCGGCACGGCGCACTGGGGCGAAGACGGCATTTACTGGCGCTGGTCGGACGGAGGCGTCGAAGCGACCGCGTTCGCGTTGCGCGCGCTGCTG
>JADMIO010930442.1_pt1 | contig 53598 bp, 45 predicted proteins | sample 8958161 | NCBI WGS metagenome assembly JADMIO01 (sample SAMN16585339, study PRJNA669376) | soil metagenome | isolation source: Crop rotation soil | place: USA: Cullars Rotation, Alabama | collected 2011 | reverse complement strand
AAAACGGCGCCGACGACATTCGACCCGCCGGCGAAGGTGGTGCCGTAGAGCATTCCGTTGCCGGCTTGCACGAGACGGCCGAACGGCTCGGTGGCGTCGGCGGTGAAATTGGTGAACGAGTGGAGCACGGAACAGTTGTTACCGTTGGTATCAATGCGGAACACGGTGCCCGAGCCGGAGCCTCCGTTGAGGGTGGTGCCATACAAGGCGCCGTCCTGACCCTGGACGAGGCCGCCGTAGGGATTGGAGCCGTCGGGAGAATTGGTGAATTGATAGAGCACGGAATAGAACAAGCCGTTGGTGCTAAGTTTGAATACGGTGCCGTTGTCGTTGGTGCCGCCGTAGTAAGTGGTGCCGTAAAGAAAACCGTCCACGCCCTGGGTCACGCCGTCGTACGGAGTGGCACCGTCCGAGCCGTCACCAAAATGGTGCAGGATGGCGAAGCCCGTGCCGTCGCGGTTCATTCGGTAAACAATTCCGGCGGCGTTCGTCCCGCCTCCCCAAGTGGTGCCATACAGTTTGCCGTCGGTGCCCTGGATCACTTCGGAGTAAGGCGAGGCGCCGTCATTCGGGCCGGCGGTGAATTGGTGAAGAACGGAGAAGCTCACGGATTGAGCGTAAATTCCAGCCGCACTGATAAACAGGAGCAGTCGGGCCAGGCAGAAGCGCAGTGTTTTTAAGGCAATCATAACCTGATGCTACTAAAGAGAATTTTGTGGGAGGTTACAGAAAATCGCCTGGACCGATTCACGGGGCTACCTTACTGAATTACGCGGCGGGAATCAACGCACACTAGCTTCTTTGGCGGTAGTGCAAGATTTTGAATTCGGGGGTGTCGCGGAGTTCGGCGGCCAACTCGAAACGATTTTCAAACGCAGGAAAAAAAGCGTCGCCGTCCACCTCGCGTTTCACCAGGGTGAGATACAAATCCGAACAGAGCGGCAATGCCTGCGCATAAACCTGCGCGCCGCCGCAGATGAAAACCTCGCGCGCTTCGTGCGCGAGATCGATCTGGCCCAAATCCGACACGGTGCGCACACCGGGATACGCGAACTGCGAGCGGCTGAGGATGATGGTCTCGCGATTCGGCAGCGGCTTGCCGATGGATTCAAAGGTCTTGCGACCCATGACGACGACGTTGCCGGTGGTGAGTTGCTTGAACCACTTGAAATCCTCCGGCAGGTGCCACGGGATTTTATTGCCGGCGCCAATCACGCGATTGAGGGACATCGCGGCGATGGCTTTGAAGTGTTTCATCGCAATCAGGCTAAGAATTGTGGCGGTTTCGTCAATAAGTGACGTAAGATTCTGATTGCCAAATAGCTATATCTTGCGTATAAGAGCGGCATCAGGAGTATCCAAGTTTCACAACAAGCTTTTCTTTAAAGCCATCGAAACAAGGTCGATTATGAAAACCTCCAAGCTGTGGTCTCGCAGTGCATGCCTCTTTACGCTGAGCGTCGCGCTATTCTCCATTCAAAATGTGCGCGGACAAACGCCGACGCTGTTATGGCAAACCAACGTGGGAGCAAGTGTCATCGCCGTCGATTCCTTGACGAACGTGTACGCGAGTTCCAATGGCACGGTGATTACTTTGACCAGCGCCGGGGTGCCGGTACAGACCAACATCCTGGGGCAGGGACGCGGTCGGGCGCAGCGTGATGCAGCGGGAAATTTCTATTTCGCGGGGATTCGGCCGGCTTTTTTTGACGGTACATTTTACCGCTACGATGTTACGAATGCCTGTTATCTCGCAAAGTTTACGTCGGGAGGAACCTTGGTTTGGTCAAATGGATTTGGACCAATGTTCGAAATGAGGCAAATAAATGTAGACGATCTGCAGGTGGATACCAATGGAACGGCGTATGTAGGGTTCACCTACTTTGTCGACACCCATAGTCATCTTTCCCGGGTTGCAAAATTTGACAGCACAGGCTCGAACGTGTGGACTGTGGCGATGCCCAGCGTTGCAGGCGGACCTGCGACGGCCGTCGGAGTGATTCGGCCCCACATTGTTTCGCCCACAAATGGATATGTGCTCAGTTACTGGGACAATTCATTCCTCTCGTGGACAGTGACCCTGTCACGTTTCGACACCAATGGGGTCGCAACAGCGATTACAAATTGGACCATCGCGCACGGATCAGTACCTCCGGTAGTTCAGGATTCTGCGGATAATTTTTTTATTTCATCTGGACGGGCCCAAGCAGGGCCGGTGTTTTTGGAAAAGCGCACTCCGCAAGGCGCTGTCATTTGGAGCCACGATGTCGGATTCTCTGATCAGATTCCAGTCGGCCCTGATTTCTACGGGGGAGCACTCGTGGCTGACACCCAATCGCACCTGCTCCGCTACGATGCGGATGGGAATTTGATTTGGACGATGAATCTTTCGAACAATTGCCAGGAAGCCATATCGGATGCTTCGGGCAATCGTTTTTTGTCCCTGGTTGGCAGCGCAATCGCACGCATTGGACCCGAAACACTTTCTGGAACATCGATCACCAATCCGCCGCAATCACAAACAACGTTTGTCGGAAGCAACGTGGTTTTTTCGGTGGGAGCGAGTGGGACGACGCCGTTCCGTTATTACTGGTTTTTCAACGGCTCCCTGTTGTCCTTCCAATCCAACGCGGTCCTGAGCCTTCCAAATGTGACGACCAACCAGGCAGGATCGTACTACGTCATTGTTTCCAATATACTCAATACTGCCACCAGTTCGCCCGTGCAGTTGCGTGTGAAACAGGTGGAATTGTATGTTGGCAATCAGCTGTTGACGAACGGCACCTATAATTTTTCCACGAATCCCACGATCACGGTGCGTTCTGCTTTCCCGAGCGGGTCGGCGTTCTATACGCTGGATGGTTCGGCGCCGAGTTTCTCTTCCACGTTCTATTCAGGCCCTTTCACGCTGTTCACCAACGCCACGGTGCGGGCCATCGGTTATAGCTCGGATTTTTCGCAATCGGAGGAAGCGGATTCGATCAACGCTGTTGTGCTGGCGCATCATAGTCTCAGCGCAACGACTTCCGGCGGTGGGACGATCACTTTGAATCCGCCCGGCGGAGATTATCTCAGTTCTGACACCGTAACCGCCACGGCCGTGCCTGACGCGGGATGGTCATTCCTTTATTGGACGGGGGATGCAACCGGATCCAGTAATCCCATCGACCTGCAAATGCATTCCGACAAAACAATTCACGCAGTTTTCGGAACCACTCTTTCCACCACGGTCCAGGGCGATGGGCAGGTATTGCTCTACCCATCCCCCGGACCTTATTACTACGGGCAAATTGTCCGGCTGACCGCCGTGCCGAACTCGGGAAGCTATTTCGGCTTCTGGGGCAATGCCGCGACCGGCAATACCAATCCGCTCTATTTCAAAGTGACGAATGCCAATCCGACGGTGTCATCGATTTTTGGCACGAACGGCCCCAACCAAGTGACGCTCGTGGTGAACATCAATGGTCGCGGAAGCGTGACTGCAAGTCCCCAGGCGAACGTGTACTCAACCGGGCAATCCGTGTTGATTACAGCCACACCCGACTTAGGCCAGACGTTTGTGAACTGGACTGGCGATGCCACGGGCGCGCAAAATCCTCTAAACGTCGTCTTGAATCAAAGCCAGGTGATTACGGCCAATTTCTCCGGCGGCCCATTACTTAAAGTTAAGCCGGAAATTGGAGATGGTTTCCATCCCGAAGGGTTCCGCTTTTCTGTCGTCGGCGACTCGAATTCGGTTTACGAAATCGACTATTCGTCAAATCTTGTGTCCTGGTCCAGCCTCCGTTTTATAACGAACAACACGAGTGAAACGTCGGTGCTGGATACGAATGCCGTGAATTTCCCGAAACGGTATTATCAGATCAAACCTTGATGTCTTGGTCGTGCGGCTGCACGGCCATCGTTACTCGGAAGCCTGGGAACAGTCCGCTGCGCCGGGCTATTCCCGCGAGCCATTTGAATCAGGAAGCGAATCGCCATTCGTCACCAGCGCTGTCGTCGCTCCAAAGAGCTTTTCCTTGCTCGGGTGTACGGCTTGCCTGATAGTGGCCTCCATATTCAACAACGTTATGGGAGAAACCATCCAAAGCGGTGAAGCCGCCTGGCGCGCCGGCATCCAACACGAGCTTCAGTTCTGGGATGAATACATCCGCACCCAAGGCGGAAAGTGGAGCGAAGAATATAAACGCCGGATGGATCCCGATACTCCGCTGCAGCCGCGTCCGGCGGCGTTATTGCCGGATGGGGAACGGGCGAAAATTCTGGATGTGGGCGCCGGGCCGCTCACGTATCTCGGCAAAGTTCATGATGGCAAACACATTGATTTAACCGCCGTTGATCCGCTCGCGGAGGAGTACGACAAGATCATCGAGAAATACCAGATCTCGCCCCCGGTCCGGACTCAGAACGTCGCTGCGGAAGATTTGAGGAAACATTTTGAGCCCGATACGTTCGACCTCGTTTTTGCGCGGAATTGCATCGACCATGCCTACAGCCCGGAGCACGCGGTTTTGCAGATGATCGAGATTGCCCGCAAAGGATGTTATGTCCTGATGGAGCATCGGCAGAACGAGGCCGAGCACGAGCAATATCAGGGATTGCATCAGTGGAATTTCTCCATGACGCCGAGCGGCGATTTCATGATCGGGTCCAAAACGGGCCAAGTGAACATGAGCGAGAAATACCAAGACATCGCCACGATGAAATGCGAAGTGGTCTCCGTGGCGCCGGGCAATGATTGGATGGTGACGCGCATTTTCAAAAAATGAATTTGCCGTATGGCAGCCGCCGCATTGATGCCGGCACATTGAGCATGCGGAGAACTAATTCTTCGGTTATTTCAAATCAACAATACTGTTGACAGCCTATGCAGCAGGCGTAGTGTTCGATTCTAAGAGCATTTCCATAAAAGCTGTAGCGGTGTGCCGGGTGGTTCGATGAACAGCGGTCTTTTTGGTTTTTGGCTTCGTTTCGGCTCAGTTACAGGGTTTTGCAAACCTGCTCCTTCGCCGAAGCCTCGCCAAAAACCAAAAATCCCTGCTGTCGACCGCTACATCTTTTCTGTCAATGCTCCAACCACGGAGTGTTTCCATGAATCGAATAATGAAAAGTTGTTCGGGTCGGAAGCTCGTTGGATTTAAGCCGTTCCTCCTGCTCCTGTTCCTATTTCACGCGCAACTCGCGTCTGCCGCGCTGCAAGATATGGTCGGCCGTTACGTCGGTGCGTGGACGAATACCACGTTTGGGTCGACCGGCAAGGCGGTCATCATCATTGATATTTCCGGGACCAACGCGACGCTGACGTTTGACATGGATGGCTTCGTGTTCGGCTTTATCGACCCGCCCGTTATCAGCATGCCGGGTACGGTGCAGGGAAACTCCATTGTCATCGACAACCATGGCGTCGGAATTTTTGGCGATATCAAAGGCTCGATTGATGGCACTACGGGGGCGTTTAACACGACGCTCACGAATGTTCCCGGCGGGTTCATTAAAGACGTCACCAATACCGGATTCATCACCAACGGGGTCATCAGCCTGAGTTACACGGTGGATTTCCCCCAGCCGCCCAGTTCGACGAATCCCGCGCACGGCGTGATGGTGGCTGTGCTGACGCCGCCGATTGTGATTACCAACGCGGCGCGCGCCGGAGCGAACCTGACGTTGAAATGGAGCGGCGGCAAGGGGCCGTTTGTGGTGCAGGCGAATTCGAATCTCACGTCCGGGGTATGGACAAATTATTCCTCGCCGACTACCAACAATGCCACGGTGCCAATTGCCCCGACGGGCAATGCCTATTTTCGGATCGGTGGACAATAGGGCTCGCATTCCGCACGCGCTTGTGTAAAGATAGCTACGCCAATGAACCCAGGAGAATTCAGCCGACAGAAATTGACCCCCCTCCGCTCACGTCCGGGCGCTTTTACATCGATCGAACTGCTGGTGGTGATTGCGGTGCTGGTAATGCTGACGGCTTTGTTGCTGCCCGCTTTGGCGAGGGTGAAGGAAAAAGAAATCCGCGCCACCTGCCTGAACAACGAAAAGCAGCTCTACACCGGCTTACACATATATTCTGACGAGAACGGAGATAAGCTGCCGCTTTTAGTGGGAAGTGCGGCCTGGCCCTGGGATGTTCCGACTCCCGTTACGACGTTGATGTTGAACAACGGTTGCGCGAAGAAAACGTTCTATTGCCCCAGCACGGCACCGAGGTTCACGGACCAGGAAAACTGGGCGTCCGCGAACTCGCTTTGGAATTTCGGCGCCGCAGCTGCCGGCTTTAATATTGTGGGCTATACTTTTGCCCTGGGCGGGAATGCCTCCCGGCTTTTCCCGCAATATCAAAACTTCAGCATACTCACCGAGGTTCATACGAACCTATCGCCGTTTCAGGTGTTTGCGGACTCGCCGGCGACTCGTGAACTCGTCATCGATGTGATTCTGAGCAGCGGAAATGCGCTCCCGGCCAGCGCTGCAGATAACTTTGATACTGTATTCGGGGGGTTCAGCCTGAATGGCTTGTCTTATCCGCACCTGAGTTCGCACATGAATAAAGGGACACCGGCCGGGGGGAACATCGCCTACAAGGACGGTCATGTGGCGTGGAAAAAGTTTGATGCGGCCAACAGCACCGCAGCGGCCAACGATTCAAAGGTGCGCTCGACGACTGGTCCGTATTTCTGGTGGTGAGGCGGCTGGCAGTGCTTTATTTTCACTTGCCGGGTCGGAGACCGGCGCTCCGGCGACAGTGTCCAGTTGCGCAACGACTTCTGGGCAGGAGTATGTTCTTGAATAAAACCACGACCCGGCAGAAGCTGGGTGCAATGCGCTCGCGTTCTGGAGGCTTTACTTCGATTGAGCTTCTCGTTGTGATCGTCGTGCTCGCCCTGCTCACGGCGATGGTGTTGCCCACGCTGGCCAGAGTGGGGGAGAGAGACATCCGCGTCGTCTGCCTGAATAACGAAAAGCAACTTTATACCAGCCTGCACATTTATTGTGATGACAATGGGGATAAGCTGCCGGTCATTCAGAATGTAGGCGCGTGGCCGTGGGATGTATCGACGATTGCAATAACCTCCATGTTGAGCAGCGGCTGCACGAAAAAGACGTTCTATTGTCCCAGCACCGCGCCGAGGTTCACGGACCAGGAAAACTGGGTCGGGGCGAACTCCCTTTGGAATTACGGCGGGGGCAACTTTTCCATCGTCGGCTATACCTTTGCTTTCGGAGGAAACAGCTCCTATATCGCCCCACAGTATCAAAACCTGAAAATTGTCTCTGAGCCACACATTAATACGGGTTTTCCGGGCAATCCGGTATTCATGGATACTCCCGCGACTCGGGAACTGACCACGGATGTGATACTCAGCGATTTAAATAATCTCCCGGCAAGTGGCGCGAACAATTTCGACAATATAGCCGGGGGATATATCAGCCACCATCTCAGTGCGCACATGAAAAAAGGGACACCGTCTGGAGGGAATATTGCCTACAAGGACGGCCACGTGGCCTGGAAGAAGTTTGACGCTTCTCTCCCGTCCCCAACTGCCAACCCTTCAAAAGTACGCACGGGCAATAACCAGCCGTATTGGTGGTGGTGAGGATTTTGATGAGCACAACAGGACTACACCGATCACGGTCAGACGCCGTTCGTGCACGTGCAGGAGCCTTTACGTCGATCGAACTTCTGGTTGTGATTGTGGTGCTTGCTCTGCTCGCCGTGATAGCATTGCCCGCTCTGGCCAGGGTGGGTGAGAAGGACATTCGGGTCGTCTGCCTCAATAACGAAAAGCAGCTTTATGCCGGCTTGCAGATGTATTGTGATGATAACGGGGACAAGCTGCCAACCCTCGCGAGTGCTGGCTACTGGGCGTGGGATTTGCCGGCTTCGGCCACGACGGCAATGTTGAACAGTGGTTGCACGAAGAAGACGTTTTATTGTCCCAGCACGGCGCCGAGGTTCACGGATGATCTTAATTGGGCGGGAGCGCACTCGCTTTGGAATTACAGTGCCGGCTCCGGTGTTAATATTGTCGGTTATACTTTTGCAATCAGCGGTGGCCAACTTGACGGACAGTTTCAAAACCTAAAGATCGTCTCTGAGCCGCACACCAAGACGGGCTCGGGCAATCCGGTATTCATGGACACCCCGGCGACTCGCGAATTGATAGCGGATGTGGTTATCAGCTGGCTAAATTCCCTTCCGGCGTCCCCCTCCAACGATTTCGACGATATACCCGGCGGATTTGGGGAACACCATCTCAGTGCGCACATAAAAAAAGGAATACCGGCCGGTGGCAACATTGCTTACAAGGACGGCCATGTCGCCTGGAAAAAGTTTGATGCTACCCATGGTTCTGCACCTGCGAACCCTTCACAATCACGCACGGGCAGCGAGCGTCCATATTTTTGGTGGTGAAGGCAGCAGCACCCGTTGCGATGCTACACCGCAATCGGTGCTTTGATGCCGGGATGCGGGTCGTAGCCTTCCAGCGTGAAATCCTCGAATTTGAAGTCGTGGATGTTTTTCACGGTGGGATTGATGTGCATCGTTGGCAACGCGCGCGGCTCGCGGCTGAGTTGCAATTTCGCCTGGTCGAGGTGATTCGAATAGAGGTGCAGGTCGCCGAAGGTGTGGACGAATTCGCCGGGTTTCAAATCGCAGACTTGTGCGACCATCATCGTCAGCAGCGCGTAGCTGGCGATGTTGAACGGGACGCCGAGGAATAGATCCGCGCTGCGTTGGTAAAGCTGGCAGCTCAATTCGCCATCCACCGCGTAGAATTGAAACAGCGCGTGGCAAGGCGCGAGATTCATCTTGTCGATTTCACCGGCGTTCCAGGCACTCACGATGTGGCGGCGGCTGTCGGGATTTTTTTTTATTTGCGCGATGACTTCGTCCACCTGGTTGATGGAGCGTCCGTCGGGCGTGCGCCAGTTGGACCATTGCGCGCCGTAGATGCGGCCGAGATCGCCTTTCTCATCCGCCCATTCGTCCCAGATGGTCACGCCGTGGTCGTGGAGATATTTAGTATTCGTGTCACCGCGCAAAAACCAGAGCAGCTCGTAGATGATGGATTTGAGGTGCAGCTTTTTGGTGGTGAGCAGCGGGAAATTCGGGTGCAACGGAAATCGCGCCTGCGCGCCGAACACGGAATACGTGCCGGTGCCCGTGCGATCGGACTTGAACTTGCCGTGATCGAGCACGAGGCGGAGGAGGTCGTGATATTGCTTCATCTGCGCGGTTGATTAAATCGGCAATGGGAGATTTCTGCAAGTGATTGCGTCGCCGGCCCGCTAAGCTTCGGGCGGTTCGGCTAACCGGCGCGGCAAATCGCGAGAGCCGTGCATGAGGCGCTCGGCAATCAACTCACCGGCCTGTTCCCTATAAAAGATCAGCAACCTGTTAAAAGGTGATTCAACCTGGAATGAGCGAAGTCCAAAAAGCATTAAGTTTTTAAATCGCCGAGACCGACCCAAATCAGGTTGGCGAGCAAGCTTCAGGAGCGTTGAGTCGACAGCTGAGAAGAATTGCCGCGCCAATTCTTCTCCGGCTTTCTCGTAATACCAAGCGAACTGCCGGGTGACATCCTCGTGAAAGAACGGCGATTTCCGGATGGAAAGGCTCACCGCTTTTTTTCGCGTATGATTTTCTCACACGCTTCGCGCATCTCCTCTGATGAATATGGTGAGTGCGGCCCATTTACCGCTTTCAACAACTCTGCCTCCAATTCCGGACTGTCCTCTTCAGGATCCAAAACATCAGGTGCCAGTTTCAGCCGATGTTCCCCGTCGGTCAGCACAATCTTTTCGCCGCGACAGGCCTTTGCGAACAATTCGCCAAGCTGCCCTTCGGCTTCCTGGATAGTCACGGCTTTCATACTTCGATTCTACCCCCGTAAAGGACGGGCGGCAAGCGGCTTTGCGCCCAGCTTATTCTCCGAAAAACTTCTGGATTTCCTTTAGCACTTCGACGAGGCGGTCGATTTCGGCGGTGGTGTTGTAGAAATAAAAACTGGCGCGCGAGGTGGATTCGACGCCGAGTTTGTGCATCAGGGCTTGCGTGCAATGATGGCCGCCGCGCAGGGCGATGCCGCGCTGGTTGGCTAGTTCGGTGACGTCGTGCGCGTGGACGCCGTTCAGGAGAAAACTCACGAGGCCGGCGCGACCGACGTGCGGGCCGAAGAGGCGGATATTTTTCAGGGCGGAAAGTTTGGCGAAGGCGTATGCGCCCAATTCCAAATCGTGCGCGGCGATTTTATCGCGGCCGATGGCATCGAGGTAATCCATGGCGGCGCCCAGGCCGATGACTCCGGCGATATCCGGCGTGCCAGCTTCGAATTTATGCGGTGCGTGTTTCCAGGTGCTCTTCTGGTATTCGACACTGAGGATCATTTCGCCGCCGCCGTGGTAGGGTGGCATTTTTTCCAGAATTTCCTGGCGGCCGTAGAGCGCGCCGATGCCGGTGGGACCGCACATTTTGTGGCCGGACAGTGCGAGAAAATCGCAGCCGATTTCCTGCACGTCGAGCGGGCGATGCCCGGCGCTTTGCGCGGCGTCCACGAACGTGGTCACGCCCAGCTTGCGCGCGCGGGCGCAGAGTTCGACGATGGGATTGATGGTGCCGAGCGAATTCGAGATATGCACCATCGAAAGCATCTTCACACGTGACGTGAGTAATTCATCCACGCGGTTCATATCAATCTGGCCGATGTCACCGGTCACGGGCAGAAACGCGAGCTTGGCGCCGGTGCGCTCGGCGAGCAATTGCCAGGGGACGAGATTGCTGTGGTGCTCCATTTCGGTGAGCAGGATCACGTCGCCGGATTTGACGTTTTGATTGCCCCACGAGGTGGCCACGAGATTCACGCCTTCGGTGGTGCCGCGGGTGAAAACGATTTCCTCCGCGCTGCGGGCATTGAGGAATTTTGCGGTGCGGGTGCGGGCGGCTTCGAAGGCGTTCGTGGCGCGATTGCTCAGCTCGTGGATGCCGCGGTGGACATTGGCGTTGTCGTGCTCGTAGTAATGGACGAGCGCGTCGATGACGGCGCGCGGTTTTTGCGAGGTAGCGGCGTTGTCGAAATAAATCAGCGGATGCCCATGGACTTTTTGGTCGAGGATGGGGAAGTCTTTCCGCAATGTTTTGAAATCAGTTGTCATCTAACTTAAATTATAAATTTGCCGTGAACGGATGGATGTTTACGCTCGCCCTCACCCCGGCCCTCTCCCCCGGGGAGAGGGAGAAACTTTGGCGCGCCTCAGCTTGCCTTGCGATTCGAGACTTAATCCAGCATACGGCTTTCACGAAATTACATTAACCCCAGTTGCAGCTTGGCGGCTTCGCTTAGCATGCTTTGGTTCCAGGGCGGGTCCCAGACGAGTTCGACGGCCACATCATCCACGGTTTCGAGGCTGAGCAATTTGTTTTGCACGTCCTGTTGCAAGACCGGGCCCATGCCGCAGCCGGGAGCGGTCAAAGTCATTTTCACGCCAACCTTGTAGCTGTTCTCTGCCATCGGCTCGATGTGGCAATCGTAAATCAGGCCGAGGTCGACGACGTTCACGGGGATTTCTGGATCGTAGCAGGTGCGCAATTGGTTCCAGATTTCCTTTTCGATCTGTTCCTGTGTGACAGGGCCGGAGGCGGAGCCGGTTTTCTTTTGCACGACTTCCATTCCGAGTGCGTCGGCGTCCTTGCCTTCGATGCGGAACATATTGCCATTCACAACGACGGTGTAGCTGCCGCCGAGGGATTGCGTGATGGTCGCCGACTCGCCTTTCAGCAGCGTAACTTTGGTGCCGATGGGGATGACCGAGGCTTCGACGTCGCGGGCCAGAGTGATTGGTTCTGAGTTGCCATGCATAAATTCAAAGTAAACTGATTTCAGGTCTTTGCCAGTTTGTAGTTCTGTTCCGCCAGTTCCATCTGCTTTATAGAAAACTTCGTCCCCTGAACCCTAAGCACCACCTCTCCCCGGCCCTCTCCCCCACTTCATGGCGGAGAGGGAGACGGAAAGCTCTGGAATATTTCGAGCGCCTCTCAATACTCCAACGTTTTCTACGAAACACTTCTATCTCCGACTCAAGCGTTTTCTGATTCTGTGCTGACCGGTTGCTGGCCTTCGCCTTTGAGGGCGGCCATCAAGGCGTGCCAGGACAGGATCGCGCATTTCACGCGCGCGGGATATTTATGCACGCCAGCGAATACGGCCAGCTTGCCGACATCGCCATTCACTTTGCCCGACATCACCATCTCATGGACGAGGTCGAACATTTTTTGCACTTCCGCCTTCGATTTGCCTTTGACGTTGTCGGTCAGCAACGATGCGGAGGCTTTGGAAATGCAGCAGCCGGAGCCCACGAAGCTGGCGTCGGTGATTTTGTCGCCGTCCAGCGTGAGAAAGAGCTTCAATTGATCGCCGCACAGCGGGTTGTGGCCCTGGGCCGTGCAAGTGGCCGCCGGCGCTTCGTGGAAATTGCGCGGCTTCTTGCAGTGGTCGAGGATGACCTGCTGATAGAGATCGTTTAGGTCGTCGAACATCTTATCAAAGCTCCGATTGAAGCTCCAAATCCCAAGCTCCAAGCTCCAGAGAAGATCCAAATCTTAAGCTCCAAACGAGCGCCTCACCCGAGGCTCTGCAATTTGGATCTTGGAGCTTCTCTGGAGCTTGGATGTTGGATCCTGGAGTTTTCACTTCTTTTCCGCCACGTGTGGATTCGCTTCAATGCGGTCCCAGACGAGCTTGTCGAGTTCTTCGCGGGCGCCTTCGCATTGGATGCGCTCGATGATTTCGCCGGCGAAGGCGTGGATCAACATGCGGCGCGCGGTCTCGGTGCTCAGGCCGCGGGAGCGGAGATAAAAGATCGATTCGTCATTCAACTGGCCGATGGTGGCGCCGTGCGTGCATTTCACGTCGTCGGCGTAGATTTCCAGTTGCGGTTTCGTGTCGGCGGTGGCGTCGTCGGACAGCAGCAGGTTTTTGTTCGTCTGCTTGGCATCGGTTTTCTGGGCGATTTGGCGGACGAGGATGCGGCCGTGGAAAACGCCTTTCGATTTGTCGTCGAGGATGCCGTTGAAATATTCGTGGCTGGCGCAATGCGGCTGCGCGTGCTCCACAATCATGTGGTGATCGGCGAGTTGCTCGTCCTTGGTGAGATAAAGGCCGTTCAAGATGCACTCGAGGCCTTCGCCCGCGAGCTTGGCGCGGATATTATTGCGCGAGAGCTTGGCGCCCATGGCGAACGAATGCACGTTCACGTGGCTGGTGCGGCCGAATTGCCCCTGAATCGTGGCGATGTGATACGCAGCGGCGGCTTCGTCCTGGAATTTCACGTGCTCGATGCGCGCGTTGTCGGCGGCAACGAGTTCGGTGACGGCGTTGGTGAAGTAGGCTACGTTGCCGGAGCTCAGGTAGGTTTCCAACACCGTCGCGCTGCTGTTCGCCTCGGCGATGATGAGATTGCGCGGGTGGATGGTGTCGCCGGTTTGTTTGGCAGTGGAAATGAAGACGAGTTGGATTGGCTCTTCAACGGTGACGCCGCTGGGCACATAAATAAACGCGCCGTCCGAGAAGAACGCCTGGTTCAGCGCAGCGAAGGCATTGCCTTCGCCGGTGGCGTAACGGCCCAGGTGTTTTTCCACCAGTGCGGAGTCGCGGGTGAGCGCGGCGGCGAGATTCGAAACTTTCACGCCGGCGGGCAATTTGCCGATGGAGGACAATTCCGCGGCGAAATGGCCGTTCACAAAAACCAGCCGGCTGCCGGCGAGTTTGGTGAAGGCGGCGCCAGCCAGGAGTTCCGAGGCCGTCTTGTCCTTGGCGCCATCGAGCATCGGGTTGAAGGGCAGCTTGGCGATCGGAGCGACATTGGTGAAACGCCAATCTTCATCTTTCAGCGTGGGAAAGCCTTGTTCGGCAAAGGACGAAATGCCGGCTTTGCGCAGGGGGAAAAGCCATGCGGGCTGGTTCGATTGTTGTTCGAATCGTTCGAAGTTTTTAAGATACGGGTCTGTGCCGTTCACTGCGTTGTCCATCGTCTGAGCCATAAATCGAGTTACTAAATCGTTCCGTCGTAAGCCGTATAGTGTTCCATGACCGGGGAGGGAGCGCAAGTACACCGATTCACTGTCATTCTTAACAAAATCGTGACTTGTTCAATTCGCACTGTGGCTATAAACCAATCACCATGCTAAAAAGTTATCTCCTATTGTTTGGTGCGAGCCTCTTTTTCACGACCCCGTTTGCCACCCGCGCTGCCTCGGAAGATCCCAAGGATCGTATTGTGGTCATGATCAGCATCGATGGTTTGGCGGCATTTTATTTCGACGATCCCAAGGCTGAAATGCCGACGATCCGTAAGCTGGCTGCGGAGGGCGTTCGTTCCACCATGATGAAAGCTTCCACGCCGACCGTGACGTGGCCGAACCACACCACGCTGGTCACCGGGGTCAACCCTGCCAAGCATGGTGTCACGGGAAATAATTGCTTTGACCGCACCGCCCGCCAGCGCCTCACTTTCATCGGAGACCCGGTTTTTGATAAGGACCAGATCGTCAAAGTCCCAACTCTTTACGATCTCGCGAAGGCGGCGGGATTAAAAACCGCGGCCGTCCGGTGGCCTGCCACTCGCAACGCAAAGGCGCTCGATTGGACGGTGCCGGACATGAAAGCGGAAAGTTCGATCACCAATTATTGCACTCCTGCGCTCCTGGAGGAATGCGAGTCCGGCGGCATCCGCATTCGCGAAAGCTATGCGAAGGGAGCTCTCGACGACGATACGGCAACCGAGGCTTTTAATCTTATCCTCAGGAAAAACCGGCCCAATTTTGCGCTCCTTCACAACTTCAACGTGGATCATATGCAGCACGAAAAAGGCCCGCGCACGCCGGAAGCCTATGCGGCGGTAAAAGCCGCCGATGCGCAGGTCCGTTCCGTGTGGGAAGAATTGCAAAAAGATTTTCCAAACAAAGCGACGTTGATAGTTGTCTCCGATCACGGCTTTTCTCCCATCACTCACACGATTCTTCCCAACGTCACCCTGCGCCAGGCAGGCTTGATCACCACCGACGGCAAAGAAACCTCGGGATCGGTTCAGGTGGTGGTTCAAGGCGGAGCGGCGCTCATTTATATTCTCGACCAGGCCCATCGGTCGGAACTCATCACCAAAGTGGCGCGCGCATTCGCCGGCGCGGAGGGTGTTTCCAAAGTCGCGGGTCCCGAACAACTCAAGGACTATGGCATGGCCGATCCCGCCGCCGACCCGCACGCGCCGGACATGATTCTCTTTGCAGATGAAGGTTGTGCTTTTGGCAACACCGCGAACGGCGAGCAGCCCTTTCGGGACAAAGTGGAACTCACCGGCACTCATGGGCACGACCCGAATCTCCCGCATCTCCATGCAACGTTTGTGGCCTGGGGTTACGGGATCAAACAAGGGGTTGTCATGGGGGAAATCGCGAACACTTGTGTGGCTCCGACCATCGCCCAATTGTTGCATATCAAACTGCCGGACACCGATGGTGCTGTGCTCACGGGGGCTCTGGCACAGTAATCGCGCACGTCTTTGAAACACGGTGGAAACGCACGGGCGAGACGCTCGTGCCACTACACTTATCTTGCGTTCAGCCCCAACTCGGGCAGAGTGTATCTTCTTTTATGCCCACAGAAGATGACATTAAGAATGCGCTGAAAGCGGTGAAGTATCCGGGGTTCTCGCGCGATATCGTTTCGTTTGGCCTCATCAAAGAGATTTCTACCAGCAATGGCGCGGTGACAGTTTCGATGGAAATAACCGGCAGCCCGGAGGCTGGCCAGCAGATCAAGGCTGAAAGCGAACAGGCTCTGAAAAGCTTGCCCGGCGTGACGGTGGCGTTTGTGCAGATCAAACAAAAAGCCGGCGGACAAGCGGCCGGCGGCCAATCTCCGTGGGCGAGCCAGAACAAGGTGCCGGGCATCCGGCATGTCATCGCGGTGGCCAGCGGCAAGGGCGGCGTGGGCAAATCGACTTGCTCTGTCAACCTCGCGTGCGCGCTGACGTATCTCGGTCATCGGGTCGGGTTGCTGGATTGCGATATTTACGGGCCGAGCATTCCCCTGATGATGGGCGTGCATGAGCGACCGACAATCAGCGAATCGGAGAAGCTGGTGCCGCCGTCGAATTACGGCGTGAAGCTGATGAGCATGGGTTTCCTGCTCGAAGACGACCAACCGGTGATCTGGCGCGGGCCGATGATTCAAAAGACGATTCAGCAGTTCGTGATGGCGGTGGATTGGGGCGAACTGGATTTCCTGCTGGTGGATTTGCCGCCAGGCACGGGTGATGCCCAACTGTCTTTATGCCAGATTGTGCCGCTGGATGGCGGGGTGATTATTACCACGCCGCAGGAGGCGTCGCTGGGGGTGGTTCGCAAGGGTATTGCGATGTTCGAGAAGGTGAATGTGCCGATTCTGGGGATTGTCGAGAACATGAGCTATTTCACGACGCCGAATGGCGAGCGGGTGGAGATTTTTGGCCATGGCGGGGGGCGGAATGAGGCTGCCCGGAAGGATATTCCGTTTCTGGGCGAGGTCCCGATCTTTACGGAGATTCGGGAGGGGGGCGACGCCGGGCACCCGGTGGTGGTGGCCTCCCCGAACAAGCCGGCCGCCCAGGCATTTATTCACATTGCGGAAGGGCTCAAGCAACGTTTTAGTTAAAAACGGGGGTCAAAACCACCCTTTTGAGGGGGTTGCACCCCCGGGGATTTCGTGTAAATTAGCGGTGAAAAATGTGAGAATAAGATGATGATAACATCTCACAAACCGTTGCAAATTAAGGTTGTCACAACCGGGAACCCTGTCTAAACTCTCGCCTCATATAGACACTTAGGTCTGAGATATGCCTAACGATGCTAAAGAGCCGCCCCAGGCTAACGATCTGCTGAAGAACTCTTCGCTGTATCGGGAGTTCCAAGCTGAGCGGGAAGAGATTTTGCGGCACAAATGGATTGAGTCCGAGAAAGCCGGTCGTGATATTGGCTTTGAACGCGCCCTGACGGATTGGATCATCAAGCACCGGTCCAAGTGGCGCAAAGCCCGGCAGGCGGTCAGCAGCAATTAACCGATTAAGCCGGCACCGTTCCTTTAAGGCAACCCTGCGAGGTTGCGAAGGACTGATGAAAAACGAATTTATAAAAACGAACCATCCTGTCTGGGTTGGTTCGTTTTTTTGTTTTTCTGCCGGAGGAGCCAGCGTGAGCAATGTGTTTTACGCTCGCCCTCACCCCATCCCTCTCCCCCGGGGAGAGGGTGAAACTTTGTCACGTGTCGGTAAATTCCATTGTTCAGTGACTCGATCCAACGCAAGGAGTTTGTTCGTTACTTGATGAGATATGCCTGAGACCACCGTCATCCTGAATGCACAGGCCACGCAGCGGGCGCTGACGCGCATTGCGCATGAAATCGCCGAGCGCAATGAGAACAGCGGCGAGGTTGTGCTGGTGGGCATTCAACGCGGCGGTGTGCCGTTGGCGAAAAAACTGAGCGAGTTGCTCGCTGGGATCTGGAACCAACCCGTGCCCACCGGACAGCTCGATGTCTCCATGCACCGCGATGACCTCGGCCAGCGTGCCGTGCCCGATGTGCAGCCGACGGTCATTCCATTTGATATCAATGGCAAAACCGTGGTGCTGGTTGATGACGTATTGTTCAGCGGCCGCACGATTCGCGCGGCGATGGACTCATTAAACGATTTCGGCCGGCCGAAACGGATTCAACTGGCGGTGCTGATCGATCGCGGTCATCGCGAGTTGCCCATCAAGGCGGATTTTGTTGGCAAGAATGTGCCCACGGCGCTCGGTGAAAAAATCCGGGTGAAGGAAGACGAAGTGGTTTTGGAGAAACAATGAAAACCGCGAATATATTTAACGCAAAGGCGCCAAGGTTCAAAGGCGCAGAGTTTCGGATTTCTTTTTGCGCCTTCGCATCTTTACACCTCTGCGTTTAAAACAAATGCCCTGGAATCGCAAACATCTGCTCGACATCGAATCACTCACGCCGGAGGAAATCGTGATGGTGCTCGACACCGCGCGCGCATTCAAAGCCGTCGGTGAGCGGGCCATTAAGAAAGTTCCCGCGCTGCGCGGCAAGACGGTGGTGAACCTGTTCGTCGAGCCTTCGACTCGCACACGCATCAGCTTTGAGCTGGCCGAGCAACGGCTCTCGGCGGACGTGGTCAATTTCTCCGCGGAAGCATCCTCTTTCAAAAAAGGCGAGACGCTCAAGGATACCGCGCTCAATCTTCAGGCGTTGAACGCGGATTTCATTGTCATCCGCCACAGTGCATCGGGCGCGCCGCATTTTCTTTCGCGCGTGCTGGATGCCAGCGTGATCAACGCGGGCGATGGCGCGCATGAGCATCCCACGCAGGCGTTGCTCGATGCGTTTACGATTCACGAGCGGAAGGGAAAAATTGCGGGGCTGAACGTGACGATTCTCGGCGATATTCTCTACAGCCGCGTGGCGCGCTCGAACATTTGGGCGCTGACGAAGCTGGGCGCGAAGGTGACGCTTTGCGGGCCGGCGACGTTAGTGCCGCGCGTGTTTGAGCAGATGGGTTGCAGGGTGACTTACAACGTGGAGGATGCGATTGAGAACGCGGACATTATCAATTTGCTACGCATCCAGCACGAGCGCCAGCGCAAGACGATGTTCCCGAGCATCAACGAATACACGACGCTCTTCGGCCTCAACAAGGCGCGACTGGCGAGAACCAAGCCGGACGCGCTCATCATGCATCCGGGCCCGATCAATCGCGGCGTGGAGATCGACAGCGAAATTGCGGATGGCGACCGCTCGTTGATTCTGGACCAGGTCACGAACGGACTCGCGGTGCGGATGGCGGTGCTGTTTTTGGTGAATGGCGGGAAGGGACCGCAGGAGATTGCGGGGTAGGCTATTCTGCCGGTGGCTCGACGAATTCGATCCCTTCACGCTGCGCGAGCTCCTGCCAGCCGCCGGGAAAAACATAGCTGAACGCCGCGGGAAAACGGTTCGTGCGAATGGGCTCGGGGTAAGTGTTGATCGCCTCCCAACTTCCCATCGCCCAGCCCGCCCGATAAAACAATCCGGTCTTGCCAGGTACGCGCCAGACCTCGAGCTTGTTCGTGTTCACCGCCATCGCGCCGTCTTCATAGACGCGATGACTATCGAAGTAATGCTGAAGCAATTCCGTGCGTTGCGCGCCCAAAATATTACTGACTGCCGAATACAGCTGGCTTTGAAGCCCGCTCGCGAAATTCGCATCCACGGGAAGAGTGTAACTCACGAGCATATCGTTGGAAGCCCCGCTCCGCTGCAGATGCGCCTGCGCCCAGTCCGCTTCGCGCTGCAGTGCTGCAGCAAATGCGCTTTCAACTGATTTTTGTTCGTCCGAATTGATGGCGAGAATTTGCCGCGCAGCGGGGGTCAGTTGCCATGCGTTGATTCCTTTGCCAAACGCCCCGACCTGCGAACCGGCCAGCACCTGTTTGGGCACCACGACAAAATCGTCCGCGGAACGCGCAGTCGCGCCCAATGCGCCTAACACGCGGCCCTGGTCTTCCCACGAAAGCCGGTTGAAATCATTGGTCGATAGCAAATTGAGCAATGCTGACTCACGCGAAGCCGGCGGAAGGGCATTTTTTAAATTCCGCACACGAGTAGAAAGCTCTTCCGCTTCTGACCGGACTTGCGCGAGTTTTTCTGTTTCCTCCACCCAATTCGCCTCAGCTTGCTGCAACCGCTGTCGGTTGCGATGTGCGGTGTTGTTGAGCGCGCAGAAGGCAACACTGGCAGCGGCAAAGATGCCGAGAATGATGAGCATGCGTTTCATTTGTCAGCGGGGTTTTGCAAACGGATCGCCTGTGCCACGAGCCATTGGTTCAAGCGCTCTCTAAATGTTTTGGGATAACCATCGAGAAATGCGCCGACAGATTGTTCTCCCACTGATCGTCTGCCTCTTTGTGGCGGCAAAAACCATTTCAGTGGCACGGCGCTCATCCCAGTCCCCCGTTCACCGGTGAAACTGACCGTGGGTTCGGCACCCTCACCGACAAATATATTTGCGGCGATTTCCTGCCCCCCGTCCCAGGAAAGTTGATCATATCCCAGGAGGCGCACTTGCTCATAACGCGTCATTTCTTCGCGGTCGGGATTCAACATGGCCCATCGGTCCGGGCCGAGAAGCGTCTCCAGATTTGAACACAAGTCATCCATGGCGTTGCGAATTCCGGGTCCGAGCGGATTCACGCCGAACACCATCGATTCCGCGCCATCCGGCAAATGCAAGCGGGTGCTCCGATTGGTTTCATACGGCGCGTCGTGCATCGCCTGGTCAATCGCCGAAAAATAATTCGAGAAAACCTGCGTGGCCGCCTCCGCCTCCTGCGGATTGAGACCCAGCGCGGCTTGCACTTTGACCTGCAACTTGTCCGGTGTCAGCGGCCCGGACCACGCATGCAATGACGCAATGGCGGATTTGGGAATTTTCGCGAAAGGCACTTCATCCTGCCACCGGTATGCTTCGCCCGACACGAGCGCCTGCGCCTGGGCACGGAGCGCTTCCAATTTCTGCGCGCCTTGTTTCTGTTGCTCGCTGGTTTGATTTTCCGACTCTGCCGCGGCCGTGAGGCGGTTCTGCTGGTCCTGCAGTTTCGTCAACTCCGCCGAGGCTTCGCGCATTTGGAGGTCTGCGGCATTCAATGATTGCTCCATTGCGGCGAGTGCCTTCGCGCTGGAATGCGTTTGCTGCCATTGCCACGCCAGCGGCACGATGGCCACGGTCACGCAGGCGGCGAGCGTCTGCATTTTCGATAGACCAATCACCCGGGAAGCCAGGCCCAGGCCCAGGCCGGCTGGCGGCGCAAACTTCGCCGAGGCACCCAGGATCTTTGCCGCGATCGCAGCCGGCGCGGATTGGGCAGTGTGCTGGAAGGCTGCGGTTGCGGCCGCCACCGAGGCCATTTTGAAACCGCGGCGCTGGAAAAATTGCGCGATTTTTTCCAGCGCACTCGCCACTCGTTTGCGCGCGTTATCTTCAGAGACGCCGAGCGCAGTTCCCACCTCCCGCAGCGATTGGCTTTCATAGAAACGCAGCAGCAACGCAGCGCGCTCTTTCTCGCGCAACGACAAGAGCGCTTCGTCCAGCAACGGAACCAGCGCGCGGAAGGCGGTTTGTTCGTCGGGAGTTTTCATGGTGGTACCGAGTTCGGCGGCGGTTTGATCGCGGCGGCGACGGCGCAATTCCCCACGCAGCCACTCCTTGGCTTCGAGTAAAGTTGTTTTGTGCAACCACGCCGCCAGTGAATCCTCCGGAGCGAATCGCCAGGCTTTTTTTGCAAGGGCGGCGAAGACGTTTTGCGCGACTTCCTCGGCGGCTCCATGATCTTCGGTTTTTCGCAGCGCCGTCCCGTAAACCAGCGCCAGGTGCCGCCGGGCCACCTCCGCAAACGCCCGCTGGTCTCCTCTTCGGATGAAGTCCCGCAGCAGTTCAAAATCGGTTCGCGATTCGCTCATGCTTTACCGATAGGCTGCCGCCGCGAATCAGAATCGGAAATAAAAATTTAAGCAGGGCAAAGGAACTTTAACCGCAAAGAACGCTGAGGGCGCCAAGGCGCCGAGCCTATTTGCCTTTTTGAGTTTCCTGCGGCAATGCGATGCCTTCGCGCTCCGCCAATTCTTTCCAACCACCGGGAAAGAGCGGAAGGAATGCTTCCGGGAAAGGCTGCGAAGGAGTGAAGCTGCTGGGCATGATGTAAGAGGGTTCTTGCAGGTCAACCATGAGCGATCCTCCCGCACGTCTGACAACCATGACCGATTGGTCCGCTCGTCCGAAACCAGTAGGCTCAGTCAATTGGTGGGCAGCGCCCCACTTCCAGCTATACTGGAAAAACAATTTGTCGCGATCGTTGCTGCTGAGCGTGTCACGAATGACCCCGGAAAGTGACTGCAGCAGGTTCGAGGATTGCGGATCTCTCGGCAAAACATACCTGGCCAGGACATCACCGCTTGGCCCCTCGCGCTGGACGTGCGCCAACACCCAGGCATTGTATTCATCCGTTATCCGCTGCAGTTCTGTTTCGAGCGCTGCCTGCTCTCCGGGTGTGATCGCGAGCGCAGCGCATACGCCATCCGTCAGTTTGCCGTTGCTAACCGCAGAGAGCGAAAGCGAGGCAAGGGATTTTTTGCTGACAAAGACATAATCGCGAGGCGAATCCCAACTAAAGCCGAGTTCGGCGCGCAACTGTTCGGCCTGCGCAGGCGACAGATTCGTAAGGCCGCTCTTTGCATATTCCTCTGCCAACTCGTCCACGGAAATGTTCCGTTGCAGCGATTTTGCGTCGCGCCGGGCCTCCTCGACCTGCTGCTGCAGTTCGTTTCGTTCAGTCCGCAGTTGCTCGAGATGCGCGACCTGGGCGCGATTTTGTTCGCGCCGCGATTCACTCAGCTTTTCGAAGACCAAACTTTGATTTTGCGCGGCGCCAAACAAACATGCGGCGCTTGCGGCGATGGAGGCGGCAATCAGGAGTCGTTTCATGGATTTCCTTTTGTAGCGACACGGCTGGTGGCCTGCTGTTGGAGCCAATCGAGAATTGCCTGCGAGACGGGTTGCGGCAAATTCTCGTCCTTCAGCCAATGTTCGGCTACCGATTGCGGCGGCGACGGTGATGGGGACATCACAAAGTTATTCGGCGAATACGTGGTCGTCGGATACGGAGCTTTGGCACCGGGCAGGAATGCTCCCAACATCATACTGTAGGGAGATGTAAACGTCGCCGAGGAGTCGGCCCAACCATACGTTTCCGTAAGGACACCGCCTTGCTTCGAAATCCAAACGGCGAATTCCTGCCCCAGCTTGCTCGCGTCCAGATTCAAGGAACGCCGCAGTGAGTCTGTGCCGCCCTGGTCCAGTAGCGGTTGAACCCAACCCCACCGTTCCGTTCCAAGGACATCTTTGAAGGCGGCCTCAAGGTCGCCGTCAAGAGCGCCTGCTTGCTCACCGAGAGCAGGAAGGACGAAAATCTTGCTGTCGAGGGCCGTTTCCGGCACGCGCAATCGCTGCGTCTGGTTCGTCTCGTACAGGTGCGTCTGTATCAGGTCATCCATCGCCGAGAAATGGCGTTCGAGCGCGCCTTCAAGTTGCGTCCGCTCGTCCGGCGTGAGAGCCAACAACTCGCGCGTCGGCCCCGAGATGATGCCGGGCCGTAAAATGGGGCGCCGCACGTTCAGATCAGGCAGCACGGATTTCGGGATGCGCACGAACGGGCAATCATCGGACCAACGGAAATCCGCAGCCAGCAGGCGCTCACGCAGTTGTTTTTTCCACGCCTCAAATTTCTCGCTTGTTTCAGCCTGCCGGGCCACAGCCGCGGCCGCATCTGAACGGACTTTCTCCAACCTCGCCGAGGCATCGCGCAGGTTTCCAGTTTCCGTTTGCAAACTGTTCAATTCAGAATCATTCGAGGCGAGTTGCGCGGCGGCCAGCGCCGCGGTTTTGCGTTCGCGCTCCAAACGATGCCACTGCCACGCGACCGGCCCGATCGCGAGCACCGCACACACCGCCGCTGTTTGCAATTTCGTGAAGCCCATGAATCGACTGAGGAAAGCGGTCGCGCTCGAAACCGCCGGGGCATTCTCCAAGGCAGTATTCATGACCAAAGCTGCTGTTGAAACCGAAGCGGACACAGCGGTTCTCTCAAATAAGACCGCCACCGCCGCCGCCGTCGCCGTTTTATATCCGCGCCGCTGGAAGAAGACTGAAATCTTTTCCAGCGCTGCGGAAACGCGCTTTTGCGCGGTGTCGTCGGTCACGCCCAGCGCCGTCCCGACCTCCCGGAGGGACTGGCTTTCATAGAAACGCAGCAACAAGGCGGTGCGCTCTTTCTCGCGCAATGACAACAGCGCTTCATCGAGCAACGGGAGAAGCGCGCGGAAGGCGATTTGGTCATCGGGAGTTTTCATGGTGGTGCCGAGTTCGGCGGCGGTTTGGTCACGGCGGCGGCGGCGCAATTCCCCACGCACCCACTCCCTGGCTTCGAGTAAAGTTGTCTTATACAGCCACGCAGGCAGGGAATCGTCTGGTGCGAATTGCCACGCCTTTTTTGCGAGGGTAGCGAAGACGTTTTGGGCGACCTCCTCCGCGGCTCCTTCGTCTTCGGTTTTTCGCAATGCAGTTGCGTAAACCAGGGCCAGGTGCCGGCGGACGACTTCCGCAAATGCCCGCTGATCGCCTTTTCGGACGAAATTCCGCAGCAGTTCAAAGTCGGTTCGCAGTTCGTTCATGCTTTACCGATAGGCTGCCGCCGCGGAACAAAATCCGAAAACAAAATTTTAACCGCAGAGAACGCAAAGAGCACAAAGAATCAGGCATCTCTGCGTTCTCTGCGCTCTTTGCGGCTAAAGGATTTGGAACGCACGGACAGGATGCCCGTGCCACTATTGCTTCTCCGGCACGTCAATCACATCACCGTCGCGCAGCCAGAGGTCGGATTCGGTGGGATTGGTGGCATCGATGACCCATTCCTGTTTCTTTTTGGTTTCGGGATCGACGCGGGTGACTTTTACGCGGGTCAGATCGGAAGAGACGCGAACCAGTTTGGAATTATCCAGCACGGAGCGGAGCATGAAGGAGACATGGGTGAGTCGCACCTGATCGTCATCCCCCGTTCCGAATAGCACGGCGAATTCGGGCTTGAGCTTCAATTGCGTGCTGGCACCTTTGACGATGACGGTCACTTGCCGGGCAAGGCAGTTCGTCAGGGCGTTGACAGTTTCCGGCGTGATGCCGGCCCAGACCTGGTTCACCGGGTGATCGGATTCGGGAATTTCGATCACGTCACCCCATTTCAACCAGACATCGCGCGAGCAATCGCCGCGGCTCAGGATGTCCTCCACGTTGACGTTGATCGATTCCGATTTCGCAGAATCACCTGTGCGACGGTAAATGGTCACGTTCTTGAAGTCGGGAAAGGAGAGGTAATCCTTCCACAGCAGATGTCTCAGGTTTTCACGTTTGCGCCATTCGCCCCCAGTGTCCTGATCGATCAAGCCGTAGTTGCCGGCGATCATTTCGAGCAGACTGTAGCGGTTCCAATCGTGCGAACCCTTCGTAAAGTATGCCCGCGTATTCGAAGCGCGCTGGATTTCAATGCGGTCGTGTTTCGGGAGATTGGCGAGGCCGCCGGCGGCAGACAGCAGGTCCGCGATTTTTTTCTCGTCAACGGCAGGGAGATTCACAGAGCCGTAAGTACGGGTCACCATCCCTCCCCTGATTGTTCCACTCGAGCCGCTTTTGGCCAGATCGAGCGGTGTATTGCCCACTTCGTTTTGGATATTCGGGTTGGCTTTGTGCGCGAGTAACATTTCAACCGCGCCTACCTGCCCACGGAATACCGCTCGGTGCAGGGCTGTGTTTCCGTCCACGTCCTGCAAATCAACTCTCGCTCCTGCATTGAGGAGAAGTTCAACGTAATTCGTATATCGTATTTGCCACATTATGGGGGTTAGTTCCTGGTCAGCCCGCGCGTTCACATCCGCTTTGTGGTCAATCAGCCAGCGGCCGATTTCGACGTCTGATATCAGAAACAATGGAGGGCGCCCGTCTTTGTCTCGCGCATTCGCATCCGCGCCTTTGGCTAATAAGGCAGGAACCATCCGCTTATCACCCAAAGCCATTCTCAGAGCCGGATTTCCCTCGCCGTTCTTCCGATTTGGATCGGCGCCGTGATCGAGCAGGAGTTGGACGGCCTCGGCGTTCCTTTTATCAATGGCATAAAAGAGAGGAGCCTGCCAATACATCGCCGAAGTTCCCTCCGGGTTCGCGCTGGCGTCGAGGACCAGTTTCAGCATCTCGTTGTTGCCGGTATCCATGGCCGAATAGAGGGGTTGCAACGCGCGCCTGTTAGAACCCACCTTTCCCTCAAAACCAATGCGGTTCGGATCAGCTTTGTGTTGCAAAAGTACGCGGGCGGCATCGAGGCGGTCACGAAACACGGCGAGCAGAAGAGGCGTAGTGTTGTCGTTGTTGGTGGCATCCACGACGGCACCGGAATCCAACAACAAGGAAATCATATCCGCGTACCCTCTTTCGGCGGCTTCGTGCAGAGGCGTGTTGCCGTCTTTGTCCTGGGCTTCAATGGCGGCTTTCGATTCCAACAACAGTTTTGCCGCCTTGGTTTCATTCATGGACGCGGCGAATTCGAGCGGGGTGTTGCCTTGCGCGTTCGCGACGTTCACATCGGCTCCGTGTTTGATGAGCATCTGGAGCATTTCAGTCCGGCCATCCCGCGCGGCAACGTGCACGGGCCGCATACCGCTCGTGTCCGTGCCGGAGCGCAGGTTCACGTCCGCTTTGTTGGCCAGCAATACTTCAGCCACGGCCTGGTAACCGTTCTTCACGGCTTCGTAGAGCGGGTTGAGCCCGCCGCCGCTGACATCCGCGCCGCGAGCAACGAGCAACTCCACCATGGACTTGTGGCCATAGCCCGCAGCCGCGAGCAACGGCACATCGCCGTGGTTGCGGCTGCGGCCATTCACGTCCGCGCCGTGATCGAGCAGATATTTCGCGACGATCAATTGGCCCTTCTCCGCCGCGCGGATCAAAGGTGTCTTGCCATCCTGGTCCGGCGAATTGATCAAATCCGGGCTGTTCTGGATCATCGCCTGGATGTTGCGGATTTGGGTTTGTTCTTCGTCAGTGACGGGATTTGCATTGTCGGTGGCAGCGCCCGAGGGCTGACTGGCGCCAATTTTGCCCTGCGCTTGAGCGAGGGCGGCTCGTTCGGATTCAATTTTTTGCTGCAGTTCTTTGACACGGGTATTTTCCGGAAGGTAAGTTTTTAAAAGTTCCTGACGCTGCCTTTCGTCCGCCTCGAGCTGCGCCGTCAAAGTGGCGATATTCTGGCGCACTCGATTCACGCTCCCCATCAACTCGTCCAAATAACGACGTTCCCCATCCAGCCTTGCATCCACGCCGGCGACGATGCCCTTGGCGCGGTCGTTAACCATCTTCTGAAGCTCCTGCACGATCTCCTCGGCATTTTTATATTTCGGATGATCGGTAGAGTAATCTTTTTTTAGCGCAATCAAATCCTGCTGCGCCTGGCTCAAACGCATTTCCAACTGATCAAGTTGCGTGTCGGGAATCATCTGGGGAAGTGTTTGCCGCAGTTGTGCCACGTCCAGGACTGAAAGCGCCTGCGACAAAGCCTGGTCTTTCACAACCTGCGCCTTGGCCTGCTCAATCTGTTGCTGCACCTGTTGCATGGCGTCGGAAACATTGCCGGAAGCAGCAACGGATGGAACGGAGGCACCCATGCCCGCGAGATTTTGCCTGCTTAACGTGACGAGCGTTTGTTGGTCACTAAACTCCTTGATGATGCGTTGATATTGGGCGGCTGCCTCGCTGCTTTGGCCAAGTTTGCGGTAACATTCACCCAGCCGAAAAATTGCGGTGGCGGCAAGCTGCCGGTTTTTGTCAAAGGCGCTGGCGACGGATTGATAATCGGCGATGGCGGCGTTCAAGTCGCGATTCGCCTCCTCGTCGAACAATCCCTTTTGCAACAGGCTGGTGAGATCGTTGGTGGCCGCGTGGGCCATCGTTGCGAACGCGAGCGCGGTTGCCAGTATCCAGAATTTTATTTTCATAAAAGCCTCCAAAATTCGGAGTGCACTTTAGATTTTTTCGCAGATTGAGTTGTCACAGTTTTGCAAAATCCAAAATCCGAATTAACGCAGAGGCGCGGAGAACGCAAAGGTTCGCAGAGTAAAAAATAAAAGGCCCTTTGAGCCATTGCCCCTCTGCGCAGCTCTGCGTTCTCTGCGTCTTTGCGTCTTTGCGTTAAGTTTTCTTTCATATCTCGAGGCGATAGCCCACGCCGTGGACGGTTTTGATCCATTTCGGCAAATCGGGGTCGGGTTCGATTTTTCCGCGCAGGCTGGCGATGTGATTGTCCACCGTGCGCGTGGTCGGGAACGAGGCGTAGCCCCAAACCACATCCAGGAACCGCTCGCGCGTGACGGGTTCTCCGGGCGATTCGGCCATCAATCGCAGCATGGCCATTTCTTTAGCGGTGAGATGAACCGGCTTTTTTCCGCGTGTGGCGATTTGACGCGCGAGGTCGATTTCGACGTCGCCGAATTTCAGTTTCGCGGGTGATTTGCCGTGCTTTTGGAAACGGCGCAACAGCGCCCGAACGCGAGCCAGCAGTTCTTCAGTACTGAACGGTTTCACCAAATAATCATCCGCGCCGGCGTCGAGGCCGGTTACGCGATCTTCCACCTGGCCTTTGGCGGTGAGCATGAGGATGGGCACGGGGTTCGCAAGGCGGCGCAATTCCGCACAGACTTCGTAGCCATCGAGCTTCGGCATCATGATGTCGAGGAGGATGAGGTCGGGCTTTTCCTCGAGCGCGCGTTTCAGGCCGCTCTCGCCGTCGGGCGCGGTGATGGCGCGATAGCCTTCGTTCCCGATCACGTCCGCGAGCGCGGTGCGCATCGGCGCTTCGTCTTCGATAATCAGAATTCGCGGCATATTGATTTCAACGCAAAGGCGCAAAGATGCAAAGACGCAGGCTATTCATAGTTCTTTTGCGCCTTCGCTGCTTTGCGCCTTTGCGTTTAACACTGGCAACACAATCGTAAACCGGCTTCCGTCGCCAACGTTGCTGCGCACGGTGACAGTGCCACCGTGCGCCGCAACAATGTGCCTCACGATACTGAGGCCGATCCCCACCCCTTGTGTCTCCCGGCGCAGCTCTGAACCGAGCCGGTAAAAGCGTTCAAAAATCTTTTCGTGTTCGTCCGGAGGAATACCGGGGCCATGGTCTTCCACGTAGAGCAGCGCGGGCAATTTGCCGTTCAGCGAGGCATTCGAAGGGGAGTCGGGCGAGACGCCCGACGCACTTTGCTCCGCATCCAACCCAATCGTTACCGTCTGACCTTTCGCGGAATGTTTAATCGCGTTGTCCATCAGGTTCACCAACGCCTGTTGAATGGCTCGACCATCAATGTCCAGTTCTGAGTTTTGAGTTTCGGATTTCGGGTTGAATTCCAGACGAACGCCTTTTTCTTCCGCGTACGGCTCCATCAATTTCACTGTCTCGCGCGTGAGCGCGAGCAGGTCGGTAGGTTCGAATTCATACTGTTTGCGGCCTTGTTCGATACGTGAAAAATCGAGGACGTTTTCAATCAAGGACGACAGCCGACGGCATTCCTGGACGATGAAGCGGAAATATTCGTTTTGTTTGGCGCCTTCCGCGACTTTGCCGCGCTCAAGGCTTTCGGCCATCAAACGCACCGACGCGATCGGTGCGCGCAGTTCGTGCGAGACGCTGGACACGAAATTGCTTTTGGTTTCGTTGAGGTGAAGCTGCGTGCGGAACGCGCGGCGAGCCGAAACAAAACCGATCAATGCCGCGCCCGCTGCGCCGAGAACGAGCAGGCCGATCAATCGCGCGCGGCGTCGCTCGGTGGAGAGCATTTGCCCGCGACTGGTGAGGAGAAATTTCACTTCGAATGCCGCGGCGTCGGGAACTGCGGGTGCAGCACCAATGCGACCGGCTGCCGTTCCGAGCAGTTCGGGTTCGGCATTGGTGCGCGCGCCGGAAGAGGCGATGAGCGTTTTTCCTTCCACTGATAAAACCAGTTCTGCGAAGTTCGGGACCAGGAATCGATTTTTTTCCAGCGCGCGCGTGACGATGGCCTCGACGACCGGACGCGGAAAAAACCAGATGCCGTAACCTTTGCCCGAGAACGGGACGCCGTTTGAATCGCCGCCGACGCCCTGGAAGGTCATGGGTTCAGCCACTGCCAACGCTTCGCCTCCGCTGGTCCAGCGCGCCCAATTGGCGGGTGGCTGCTGTTTGGTTTTCAGTTCGGGCACTTGCCGCAATGACGCGAGCCATTCGCGTTTCTTTGCCTGGATATTCCAAAGCTGCCGGGTGTGGCTCAGTTTTTCGCAGGTGACCGCATCTGCTCCGTTCGTTCGCGCCTCGGCCATTTCCAACAGCATTGGCGCGAGGAAGGAAGGCTCCTGCATGACTTCGCTCCAGAAGGCGGATTGCACGGAGTTCGAAAGGCTCAACGCCGGGTCGCGCAGCATTTGCGCCAGCGCGATGCCGCGAAATGAAATGCCGGATTCGGAGTAATCCGCCGGGGACAATGGGACGCCGTAAGTGAAATGATGCAATTTCAACTGTTGCTCCAAATTCGCGGCGGCCTGCCGGGCATCGTTCGAGACGCCACTGTCTGTGAACGCCTGGGAAGCTTTTCGAAATTCTTTTTCGTCGCCCAATTTCTCGCGCAGCGTCTGCCACAATTGCCGCTGTTCCGGGGAAAGCTCCAGAAACCATTTCGGCGGCAACGGCGCGACGGGCGTATCCGGCGGGTCGATTTGCCGGCCGTCGACCAGAAGTTCACCCTGGCTGGTGGCGAGATCGGCCAATTTTAAGCCGGGGTAATTCTGTTCCCATTGCGCGATGTCCGAAAGCAGCTTGCGGTCCGGCGTGGTGGTCACCGAGGGCTGGCTCGCATAACCAAGTTCCATGGTCCACATATTCTGAAGCGTGAGGAAGCGTTGCATTTCTTCGCCAACGCTGTAGCGGATGACCTCCGCGAGGGATTGGACGCTCTCGGCGGCTTTTTGCCGCGCATCGCGCTCGGCGCTGCGCTCATCCCAGCGCAAGGAAGCCAGGCTGCCGAGGGCAAGCAGCAGCACAGGCAGGACGATCAGCACGCCCTGCCACAGGAAGGTCGGTTTGGATGACTTGCCGCCCATGCGCTCATAGAGCATTCTCAAAAATTCTATAGCCATTCGGCAAGACGGAATGGAGAGCGGTCTTTTTGGGTTTTGGCTTCGTTTCGGCTCAGTCACAGGGTCGCTTCGACCTGCTCCTTCGCCAAAGCCTCGCCAAAACCCAAAAATCCTCGCTCCGAATGGCTACAGTATTTTCTCAAATGCTCTGTGCTCCCGAATCTACGGATAACACAAGAACAACTTGTCACGGTTTTGCAAAATCGAGTGGAAGTGAGTTCGGTATGAAAAAGGCCACCAGCATTTTCTGCGAGAACGCGTCACTGGATGCGCGCGCTGCGGTTGCAACAGAAACGGCGCGCACGGAGTGGCGCGCCCTACCACGAAAGCACTTTTTTAGCACGTTCTAGAGCCCACGTTGAGTCCCTTGCAGTTTTTCGAGGTCGGATTTTATCGTTTCGGCGTAGGACTTACTGAAAGCGACCTTGGCTTCCAAACCGAGCATGATCCCCTCTATCCGCGCGTCAACTTTGCGCTTTAAATCATCCACAGCCTCCTGCGCGATTCGAACTCTTGGATGCTCTGGAGTGTACTTGGTCTGGAGTTCGGCCAGCGCTCGTTCCGCCAAATCCAGCTCGGACATTAATTCATTGAGTTGAGTGTCGGGCATGGCGATTGGCAGCGCCTTCTTCAGTGCTTCATGATCCATTGCCTTTAACTTCTCAAACTCGGATTTCTTTTGGACATATTCCGCGTCCTTTTGCTTAAGAAGGTCTTGCAGTTCCTGGAGTCGTTCGGCACTGATGGTTTTGGTCGAGGATGCGTTTGGCGACCCGGCGGCTCCGATTTGTCTGGAGAGATTGCTCACCAGTCCGTTGAAATGCGCCGGATCAATGTGAGCGGCGGCCTGGGCGATGAGCAGTGCGTCGGATTTTCGCTTTTGATCGAGCAGAAAATTTACGTAGCGGTAGACCGCTTCGGGCGAGGTCGGGCAAATCGCGAAGGCTTGTTTGAAGGCGAAGTCGGCTTCGGCAATCAGGCGTTGCCGGTCTGCGTCGTTCTTTGGCAAATACTCGTGCGGAACCGGGCCATTGTCGGGTGAGACGCCCATTCGCCACGAATAAAGGCCGCCAATCGAACCACGCCATTTGGAAAACATCTTCGGTGCGTAATTGTCGTGGATGAATTTCGGGTCGCCGGTGAAGCCGCTCAGGTCGTGGCGCACGTAAATTTTTTCGACGAAATCGGTGACGGCGTTTACCGGGGTTTCGGGTGTCAGCCAGTTGCCGAGCCATTCACCCACGCGGCGTTGCCAATAATCGTGGTCCTTATGGATGACATTGTCCTGCAGTTCGGCCAACGGGTCGCGATTGATATTCATGATCGGGCCGGCGGGTTCCAGGTGCGGATACATCCAGTCGAGGGGGAAACTTTCTTCGACGTAAAATTCGCGGTCCGGATTTTTATCGAAAATGATTTTGGCGATGCGCGCGTTGATGGCCATGACGGCAATCTGGCCGGTGGCTTGAACCACGCCGTTGCTGTCGACACGGACGTTCTCGCCGGGCTTGATCTGGCGCGGTTCATTGGGAAATTGTTGGTCGTGCTCCAGCCGTTTTTTAGCATCCGCAGTGTAATCCTTGAAAGCATTCTGCATCTCTTCTTCAGTGGCGATGTAGATGCTTTTGGGCGGCTGATTTAACAGCGCTTCCTTTTTCGATGCGTCGGTGCGCGCCTGGAGTTGCGCGAGGATTTCGCTAGTGCGTTGAACGCGCTTTTTTCGCAACGCATCGGTGGCATTGTCGGCGGCGTCGCATTTGGGATCGTGCTCCGGCAGATGGCTCATTAAGGAGGCTTCCGTGTCGAGGGCAGTTTGAAATTCACGATCCCACGTCTGCAATTCGCGATCGGCACGGCGCGCTTCGGCCAATGCTCCGAGCCAGTGCCGCCGCTCACCATAGGTGTCCTGCAGGTAGTCGAGATAATCTCCATTCGCGAGCGCGTTTTGAGTGAGCGTGTAAAATGGATCGGCGTCCACGTGTGATTTGCTGAACGCGGTGGGCAATCCGCGACCGGGATCGGTGCCGCCAAAATAAATGCTCCCCGGCGGAATGGTTTGGAACACGTCGTCGACGGCCGTTTGCGTGAATTTAGGATCGCAATTGGCAAAGTGGTCGTAGGCGAGCCCAATTTCCAGCGCACCTTCCCACGGGCTGGTGCAGAGCCGGATATCCATGGGTACGCCCGGGCGGCGTTCGTACTGCGGGTGGCGTTTCTTGAAGCTCTCAAACATGTTCGTCACGGTTTGCACATCGCCCTTGATGGCTGCGTCGAAAAAACGCTGATACTCGGGACTAATTTTTTCACCGGAACTCGCGGTCAACATTTTCGCCTGGTCGAGTTTTGCGCGGGAGAAGGATTTCAGTTGATCCAGTTGTTGACGTCCCTGAGCGGTGACCAAGTTTTGAACGGTTTCCGCGCTCCAGGCGCCGACGCCATAAATCAAGACAGCAACAAAAATAAGCACTGCGGCAGCGGCTGACGGACGGAATCGCCGAACGCGCGAGGTGTCCACGATGGCCACGATGCGTTGCTCCAAACCGGACGGGCGCGCCATGGCGATGGCGGTCACTTGTGGCATGGGGCGAAAAGCACGGGCGATTTCCACCAGGTGATTGGCGTAATCCGACGCGCGGCAGCCACCGTTCAGAACCAGATCATCGCACGCGCGCTCGCGTTCGATGCGCATTTGCCGAGCAGCCAGCCAGGCGAGCGGATTGAACCAATACAAGGCACACACTACCCGCGCGATATTTTGCGTCAGGCAATCCCAGCGTTTCACGTGCGCCAGTTCGTGCAGCAAAACAATGCGGCGGCGTTCGGACGACCACTGGTCGGCTTCCGCAGGCATCAACACTTTTGGCCACAGCCATCCCCACGTCAGTGGCATTACATTTTCCGAAGATTGGAATAACCAGACGGCCCGGCGGAGTCTGAGCGTTTCGGAAGCGTCAACCAGCAGGCGATTCCATCCGAGCGTCTCCAATCGATGTGCTTTGCTGGAAATTTTTCGCAACTGATATTGGCCGAGCGCGGGATAGAGCAGTGTGAGCGACAATCCGCCTACCCAAAGCGCGAAAACGGTCGTGAGCCAGTTGTGATTGAGATGGGTAGTGAGCAAAGTCTTTCCGCTTTCGCGATATGGCGGCACGGTCGAAAGAGTTTCGCGCGGCGTGTCCTGCGGAGGATTCGCTGCGGCAGCGCCGCCTGGGTCGAGTTGTATCGAGAGAGTAATCTGGTTGCCGGTGGTTAATCCGCCGGACACTGCCCATAAGGGTCGGTGCGCGGACGGGAGCACGAAGGGCAGCAGCGGCAAGAGCGGCAAACTCGCGAGCGCGGAAAACCAGATCAGGTGCCGCGTGGCGGCGGCTGCGCGGCGCCAAGCGAGGCAGAATGCCGCCGCAAACGCGAGCACCACAAAACTTTTCACCAGCGCGTCGAGGCAACTCGCGGCCAGCCTGGGATTTTGCAAGGCGGTTTCAATCCATGCGCTCATCTTAACGGCCCTCCTTTTTGGCTTGTTTGATGATTTGTTGCAGCTTGTTCAATTCTTCGTCGGAAATTTTGGCATCGGAGTTTTCCAGCAAGGCAGCCATCGCTTCCGAAATCGAACCTTTGAAAAATGTGGAGACCACACGGCGCAGCGCGGATTTGCTGGCGGCTTCGGTGGAGACGCGCGGTAAATAGACATAGCACGCACCATCGCGGTGATGCTTGGCGTGGCCTTTTTCCTCGAGAATGCGCAGCAATGCGCGCACGGCGGAATAGCTGGGCGGATTTGGCAGCGCAGCCAGCACTTCGGCAGCGGTGGCTTGGCCGCGCGCGTGCAGGACGTCCATGATTTGTCGCTCCCGACGACTGAGATGATGCTCCGTATTCATTTGAAGTGCTAAAAAATTAGCAGACGGCGCCAAAGTGTCAACGAAAAAGTGTTAAAAATTTAGCACTGATTTGAGAGTGAGCCTGAGTTCAACCGCCCGGCGGATTTTTTGGGTCCGAACTGCGGATGGATTTCAAGTTGGTGAGCAGCAGGCGAAATTGCGTCACCTCGGGATCGCCGTCGCGCACGGCGACAGCGGTTTCCACTACCCCGATGGCGTCAGCCGTCCGTTTCTGATTCACAAGAAAATTGGCGTAACGATATACCGCCTCCGGTGAACCCGGAGCGAGAGCGAACGCCTGACGAAACGCGAAGTCCGCTTCCTTGATCATGCGATCGCGCGCCTCATCTTTCGCGATGGATTCCGCAGGCACAATTCCGCCCGAGGGAGCAACTCCCAGTCTCCAGGAATAAACACCCCCAATGGAACTGCGCATTTTCGACATCCAGTTCGGCCAACCCACCTTTGCGATTCGCGGATCCCCTTTGAATCCAGTGAGATCATGCTTGACGTAAACCTTCTGGACAAAGGCGCAAATTTCCTGCACGGAGGTATCGTCCTTCAGCCAATCTCCGATCAATGGTGTGAGCTGCGCGGTCCAAAACTCGTGGTCTCTCCGAATAATTTCGTCGGGCAATTCCGCCAATGGCTCGCGGTTAATCTTCATGATCAAACCGTGGGGCTCCAAATGCGGAAACATCCAATCAAGCGGGAAACTTTCCTCGACAGAAAACTCGCGGTTGGTTTCCTGGTCGAAGATGACCTTAACCAACTCGGCATTGATCGCCATAACCGCAACCTGGCCGCTGACCTGCACGTGTCCATTGCCATCCACGCGCACGTCTTCGCCGGGCTTCACTTGCTTCGGTTCGGCGGGAGACGTTTGGTCATGCAGAATGCGGCGCTGGGCATCCTCCATGTAGTCCTGAAAACATTTCTGTGAATCATTCGGCGTCGGGATGTAAATTTTCGCACCATACATGCCGCGGACATAATCCAGGTATGTGGGGTCTGCCATGGCATTTTGCGTAAGAGTGAAGAAAGGTTCTCCTTTCACGTGGGACTTCTGCAAAGCCGTGATGACCCAACGGCCCGGGTCCGTGCCGCCGAAATAGATGCTCCCCGGTGGAATTGATTCAATGATCCCGCGGCCGAGCTCGGCGTTCAGCTGGTAGTCCTCCGGGGAAGCGAAAGAATCGAAAGTACCCCAAATTTCTTTGGCCACTTGCCAGGGTACACCCTGAAGGTTGTCATCTGTTCGGCTGTTTCCCTGATAATGTGGGGCCTGGCTTTTCAGGTCCTCATAAAGATTGCTGACGGATTGTGCGTCGCCGTTTTCCGCGGCGGAAAACAGGCGCCGGATTCCCGAGGGCAACTCCTTGTGTTTCGCTGCGGCATCCGCTTCCGCCTGGGCCTTCTTCTCCGCAATGAACGTTCTCAATTGGTTCGCGGCAGGGGACTGGTCGAGGGACCAGGCGGCAGATTGCTTTTTTCCGCCGCAACCCGTTACCGCGAACCCAATAAGTAGAATCGCCGTAAGTGCCTTAATGCCGCCTTTCATATATATGTTTGCATCCTTCCCTAGAAAGACACTGTTTAACCAGAATTTGTATAAGAAATCGAACAAATAGTCTGCATTAGTGAGTAGATTTAGAATTATTCCAAATCTTGACAAGGGCGGGGAAGGGCCATAGCTTAACGAAGGAATGTCCCGAGTCGAACACAAAAAACTGGATGAACAATTGAGCCGGCAGCTCTCCACGAGCGGCTTTCGGTTCACGCCGCAGCGCCAGCACGTTTATGATGTGCTGATCGAGGAGCGGGATCATCCGACGGCCGAGGAAGTTTTCATCCGCGCCAAGCGCGAGATGCCCGAGATTTCCATGGCCACGGTTTATAATTGCCTGGATGCACTGGTGCAATGCGGCATGGCCCGCCAGGTGAACGTGGACCGCGGGGCGACGCGCTTTTGCCCGAACATGCGGGAACACTGCCATTTTCATTGCGACAATTGCGCGAAGATGTTCGATATTGATCTTCCTTGTGAGGGTCCGGAAGGCATCACTCTGCCGAAGGGTTTCAAGGCTGCACGATTTGAAATTGCGATTCACGGGCTTTGCGCAAAATGCGCAGGGCAGAACAAATAGCGTGAATTGCCTTCGCGGCCCGATTTTACGATTTTAACATATTTGCATTTTTACGAATGAGCACGGCAACAGAGACAATTGAGGGATTAGTCCAGCAGGAATACAAATACGGGTTTGTCACGGACGTCGAGACGGAGTCCGCGCCGCCCGGTTTGAATGAGAACATCATCCGGCTGATCTCGAACAAGAAAAAGGAACCCGAGTGGCTGCTCGAATGGCGGCTCAAGGCGTTCCGCCACTGGCAGACCATGAAGGAGCCGACGTGGCAGTTCGTGAAATATCCGCCGGTCAATTTCCAAGACATCACGTATTACTCCGCGCCGAAGCAGAAGACCGACGGCCCGAAGAGCCTGGATGAAGTCGATCCCAAGCTGCTCGAGACTTACGAGAAACTCGGCATTCCGTTGCGTGAACGTGGGCGGTTGGCCGGCGTGGCGGTGGATGCGGTGTTTGATAGCGTTTCAGTCGGCACTACGTATCGCGACACCCTCGCCAAGCAGGGCATTATTTTTTGCTCGATGAGCGAGGCGGTGCAGGAGCATCCCGAACTGGTGCGCAAGTATATTGGCTCAGTCGTGCCGCACACGGACAATTATTACGCGGCGCTGAATTCCGCGGTCTTCACGGACGGCTCGTTCTGCTACATCCCGAAGGGCGTGCGTTGCCCGATGGAGCTGTCGACGTATTTCCGCATCAATGCGGCAAAGTCCGGCCAATTCGAGCGCACGCTGATCATTGCGGACGAAGGTGCGCACGTGAGTTACCTCGAAGGTTGCACAGCGCCGATGCGTGATGAAAACCAATTGCACGCGGCGGTGGTCGAGCTCATTGCGCTCGACAACGCGGAAATCAAATATTCCACGGTGCAGAACTGGTATCCCGGTGATGCGCAGGGGCGTGGCGGTATTTACAATTTCGTGACCAAGCGCGGTTTGTGCAAAGGGCGCAAATCGAAGATTTGCTGGACGCAGGTCGAGACCGGCTCGGCCATCACCTGGAAATATCCGAGCTGCATTTTGCAGGGCGATGATTCCGTGGGCGAATTTTATTCGGTCGCCGTCGTGAACAATTTCCAGCAGGCTGATACGGGCACCAAGATGGTGCACATCGGCAAAAACAGCCGCAGCACGATTGTGTCGAAAGGCATTTCGGCGGGACGCGGCCAGAACAGTTATCGCGGGCTGGTGAAAATTCAGAAGAGCGCCGCGAACGCGCGCAATTTCTCACAGTGCGATTCGATGTTGATCGGTGACCGTTGCGGTGCGCACACGTTCCCTTACATCGAGGTGAAGAACACGACGGCCTCCGTCGAGCACGAAGCGACCACTTCGAAGATCGGCGAGGACCAGATTTTTTACTGCAACCAGCGCGGGCTTTCCACGCAGGACGCCGTGAACATGATCGTGAACGGCTTCTGCAAGGAAGTCTTCAAGGAACTGCCGATGGAATTCGCGGTCGAGGCGCAGAAGCTGCTCGGCGTGAGCCTCGAAGGAAGCGTGGGGTAAGACACTAATTTCACGAATTGGCACGAATTCAATTGGTGAAGATTCGTGCAATTCGTGTCTCAACTATTTTGAAATGAGCAAACCTATTCTTGAAATCAAAGACCTTCACGCGGGCGTGGAGGGGAAGCAAATCCTCAAGGGCATCAGCCTGACCATCAATCCCGGCGAAGTGCATGCGGTGATGGGGCCCAACGGCAGCGGCAAAAGCACGCTGGCGGCGGTGCTCGCGGGACGCGACGGCTATGACGTCAGCGGCGGCGAAGTGATTTACAACGGACACGATCTGCTGGATCTCGATCCCGAAGAACGCGCGCGCGAAGGATTGTTCCTGGCATTTCAATACCCGGTGGAAATCCCCGGCGTGAACAGCACTTATTTCCTCAAGGCCGCGTTGAACGAAGTGCGCAAGGCCAAAGGCCAGCCCGAGCTGGACGCGATGGAATTTCTCGCGTTGGTGAAGGACAAGATGAAACTGCTCGAGCTGAAGGATGATTTGCTCAAGCGCTCGGTCAACGAAGGCTTCTCCGGCGGCGAAAAGAAACGCGCCGAGATTTTCCAGATGGCCATCCTGGAACCGAAGCTCGCCATCCTCGACGAAACCGATTCCGGCCTGGACATCGATGCGCTCAAGATCGTGTCGCACGGCGTGAACAAATTGAAGCACGCGAACAACGCGCAATTGGTCATCACGCACTACCAGCGGCTGTTGAATTACATCGTGCCTGACTTTGTCCACGTGCTCGTGGACGGCCGCATTGTGAAATCCGGTGACAAGATGCTCGCGCTCGAACTCGAGGAAAAGGGTTACGACTGGATCATCAATCACCTGGTGCCGGCATAATGACGTTCTGTAGCGGCGGTCCCGCCATGGCGGGACCGCCGCATTTTTTTGACCGGCGCTCATAGAGCGCCTCTACAAGATTACGCAGCTAAAGCTTGCGGCTGTAAAACGGCGCTTTTACGCTGCCTCCCAATGCGTCTGATTGATCGTTACCTGCTGCGCGAGTTTCTTTTCTGGCTCGCGATTTTTCTCAGCGCATTCCTGGTGATCTGGATTTCGTTCGATCTCACGTTCCACCTGAATGGCTTCCAGCAAGCTCACCTGCGCGGCAAGGACGTCGTCCAATATTACTTTTTCGAAATTCCGGAATTCCTTCCCATTGCGCTGCCGGTCTCGCTCCTGCTGGCCACACTTTACGTCATCACGAATCACTCCCGACATAACGAGATTACGGCCATTCGCGCCGCGGGCATCAGCCTCGTGCGATTGTGCATGCCGTATTTCGTCGCGGGCCTTTTACTGAGCGTCCTGCTCTTTGCGTTCAACGAATATTTTGCCCCGCAGGCCGGGGACCGTGCGGATGAAATTCTGCTGCGGCGCGTGGATCCCTCCGCCAAAGCCAAACGACACCTCGTCAAACTGGATTTCGTGAACTACGGCATCGGCGGCAAGGGCCGCGTCTGGCACGCCTCGACTTACAACACCGAGACGTTTGAAATGTCGCACCCGCTGATTACCTGGTGGCCCACGAACGACCAGCTTCAACTTTCCGCCACCACGGGCGCCTGGACCAACGGCACGTGGGTGTTTTCGGGTGAAGTGGTGGAAACTCTCGGGACATTGCGCGTGTTGAAAACCAATTATCTCGCGATGCCGGAATTTGCGGAAACGCCAATCGAAATACAGAGCGATATCAAAGTGAACGCGTATCACGGAATCAGCACAAAAACGCGCCGCGCGGACATCCCGCTGGCAGACATTGTAAATTATCTGCAGTTTCATCCACGGCCGGACCGCAGCATCCGCAACTGGCTGTATACAAAATTGCATGGCCGGTTTGCGGGACCGTTCACCTGCCTGATCGTGGTGATTGTCGCCATTCCGTTCTCGGCGCGCTCCGGCCGGCGGAATATTTTTGTGGGCGTCGCTGCGAGCATCTTCATTTTCTTCGCCTATTTCGTCCTGCAACAAGTCGGGCTGGCATTCGGCGAGAGTGGCTGGATTCCTCCGTGGCTAGGTGCGTGGGTTCCGAATCTATTTTTTGGAATCGGGGGATTGTATTTGATGTCGCGGGTCAGATGAAACGAAAGTTGAGGGCCAATAGTTGAGAGTTGAGAGTTAAAGATAGCGCTGGTATCAACTGGGCATCGATTCTGACGCGCCATCCGAACTGGAGCAATTGAAGGGACGTTACGAGCGGCTCAGCCTGCTGTATCACGTCGGCAACGTCATCCACTCGACCCTCGATCCGCAGGAGGCGCTGCAACTCATCGTCAACGAAGCCGTCCGCGTCATGCGCGCCACGTCCGGCTCCGTGGTGCTCATCAATCCCACGACAAATTTTCTCGAGATCCAGGCCGCGAAAGGATTGCCGGCGAATGCGGCGGAATTGAAATTGCGCGTCGGCGAAGGCATCACTGGCTGGGTGGCGCGCGTCGGCAAACCCGCGCGTGTGGGCGATGTGGCGAGCGATCCGCGTTACATCATGCTGCAATGCGGCGTGCGCTCCGAGCTCGCCGTGCCGCTGGAAGTGAACGGCGAAATACGCGGGGTGCTCAATGTCGACTCGGACACCGAGAACGCGTTCAGCGCCGACGACCAGGAATTGCTCGAAGCGCTCGCGGTGCAGGCGGCGCGGGTGATTCACAATACGTGGCTGTACGAACAATTGCGCCTGAAAGCGCGTTTGTTCGAAGCGCTCGCCAACGTCAGCCGCATCATCAACTCCACGCTCAACCTCGATGACGCATTGCACGTGGTCACGGCGGAGACGTGCGTGTTGATGCGCGCGAAAATGTGCTCATTGATGATGCTGGACGACTCGCGTGAATGGCTGGATTTGCGCGCGAGTTACGGTGCGAGCGAAGCGTACACAAGCAAGCCGCGATTGAGCGTCGCCGAGAGCCTGCTGGGCGTGGTCGCCCGCCGAAAAAAACCGTTGCAGGTGGCGAACGTGCAAATTTCGTCGCGCTACCAAAATGTGGAGGTGGCGCGGCGCGAAGGACTGGTGTCGCTTTTGAGCGTGCCGTTGTTGTTCGCAGAGCAGCCCATCGGAACCCTGAGCGTTTACACCGGGGCGCCGTACAGTTTTTCCAACGAGGAAATCCGCATCCTCTCAGCACTGGCGGAACTTTCGGCCATCGCCATCGAAAAGGCGCGGCTCTATGAGCGCATCGTGGACGTGGAAGAGCAATTGCGCCAAAACGAAAAGCTTTCCGCGCTCGGCCTGCTGGCGGCGGAAGTCGCGCACGAAATCCGGAATCCGCTCACGGTGATGAAGATGCTTTATCACTCGCTGAATTTGAAATTCCCGGATGGCGATCCGCGCAACAAGGACAACCGGATTATCAGCGAGAAAATCGATCACCTGAACAAGATCGTGGAGCAGATCCTGGCGTTCGCGCGGACGAGCGAACCGCGATTGGCGCCGGTGAACTTGAACCAGTTGCTCGATGAGCTTGGCCTCCTCGTGCGGCACAAGCTGAAGAATCAAAATGTTGTTTGGAAAACAAAACTACAGCCGAACCTGCCGCCGATCTCGGGCGACGCCACGCAGCTCGAGCAGGTGTTTCTCAATCTCATTCTCAACGCTGCCGAAGCCATGCCCAACGGCGGCACGCTGACCATCACCGCCAAAGCCACGACCACAGGCCGCGAAGGTTCACGCACGTCGTTGGTGGTCGTAGAATTCCGTGACACGGGCGAAGGCATGACCGAGGAACAGCAGCAGCGGGCATTTACGTCGTTGCTCAGCACGACCAAACGCACCGGCACGGGGCTCGGGCTGGCGATTGTTCATCGGATCGTTGAGGCGCATCACGGGAAATTGACGCTACGGTCCAAACGCGGCGAGGGCACGGTGATTCGAGTGATGCTGCCGCTTTAGGAGCGCGGAATTCATTCCGCGTGTTCGGCTTTTGATAAACTCGCGGAATGAATTCCGCGCTCCGCGTCACTTGCCGCAACCTCGTTTGCCTGTTAGTTTGCGCGCACGTGCACAGGCGATTTGCAATTCTCGCGGTCGGGCTCGGCTTGTTCGTGGCTTCCTGCAGCCAGCCTCCTCCGTCGTCTGTCTCCGGCACGATTGAAGCGGACGAAGTGCACATCGGTTCTCGTTACGGCGGCCGGGTCCAAAAACTTTTCGCGCAGGAAGGCGATTCTCTCACCAACGGACAGGTTATCGCGGAACTCGACGCCGCCGAACTGCCCGCGCGGCGCGATCGCATGGCGGCGCAACTCGCCGAACTTGAGGCCGGGCCGCGCAAAGAGGAAATCGCCGCCGCCAAAGCCGATTGGGAAGCGCAACTCGCCGACCTCGCCCTCGCCCGCACGAATGCTCAACGCTCGATAGAATTGTTTGCGCAGAATACGGTGTCAGCCACCGAGCGCGACCAGACCGTGACCCGCGCGAACCTGTTGGAGAAAACCGCCGCTTCTGCGAAAAGCCGCTACGACCTGCTCGTCGCGGGCACGCGGCCGGAGCAAATCACGCAGGCACGCGCGCAATTGGCAGAGCTGGACACGCAAATCAGCGAAATGAAAATCAGCGCGCCTTCGAACAGCACGTTGGAAGTGCTCAGCGTAAAAGTCGGCGACGTGATCGCGCCGAATCAACCGATTGCGACGCTTATTTTGCCGCACATTTGGGTGCGCGTTTATGTGCCGGAGACGTGGCTGGCGCACATTAAAGTGGGCGACACGGCCACCGTGAGCATCGATGGTTATCGGGGCAGGGATTTTTCCGGAGTCGTCGAGCAAATTGCCCGTTCGGCGGAATTCACGCCGCGCAATGTGCAGACCGTCGAAGAGCGCATCAAACAGGTTTTCGGCATCAAAGTGCGTCTGGATAACGCAAACGGCGACCTCCGCGCGGGCATGTCGGCCGATGTGAGTTTTCCGAACGTGGGGAAATAGACCCTGCCATGTCCGCCGAAACCATGATTGAATGCGAAGGGCTCACCCGGCGCTTCGGTCATTTCACCGCGGTGGATCATGTGAGCCTCAAGGTGGCGAAGGGTTCTATTTTTGGTTTTCTGGGGCCGAACGGCTCGGGGAAATCCACCGTGATTCGCATGTTGTGCGGCTTGCTCGAGCCGAGCGAGGGCTCGGCGCGCATCGGCGGCTTTGATGTCGTGAAACAGAACGACGACATCAAAAACCTCATCGGTTACATGTCGCAGAAGTTCTCGCTCTACGACGAACTGACCGTGCACGAGAACCTGAGATTCTACGGGCGGCTCTACGGCCTGGGCGGCGCGGAACTTGCCAAACGACAGGATGAACTGATTGCGCTTACGCATCTCGAACCCTATCTGAACCGTCGCGCGGCGCTGCTCTCCGGCGGCTGGCGCCAGCGCCTCGCCATGGCATGCTCGCTGATGCATCACCCGTCAGTCCTGTTTCTCGACGAGCCGACGGCGGGCATCGACCCCGTCGCGCGGCGCGAATTGTGGGATTTGCTTTTTGAATTTTCCAGCCAGGGCATGACGCTGTTTGTCACTACGCATTACATGGACGAAGCTGAACGCTGCACGCACGTGGGCTACATTCATATGTCGAAACTGATTGTGTGCGGCCAACCGGATGACCTGAAAACGATGCCCATCGTCAATCCACCGGGAACAAAACGGCTCGATGTTACGTGCGATCATATCACGACCGCCTTGCAAACCATGCGGCATCTCAAGGGCGTTCGCACGGCGACCGTTTTTGGCCAATCCATGCATTTGCTCGTGGACGACACGCTGCCGGAGGAGCGCATTCGCGCGGACCTTTCGCGCGCAGGTGTGCCGAATGCGGACATTCATCCGATGGGACCGTCGTTGGAAGACGTGTTTGTGGCGTTGACCACGCAGAAGAACCAATGAAGCTCCAAATTCCAAGCACCAAGCTCCAGAGAAGCTCCAAACATCAAGCACCCAACATGCGACCCGCGAAGTTTAGTGTTTGGAGCTTGAGATTTCTCTGGAACTTGGATGTTGGTGCCGAGAGCTTTTCTCAAGGAGGCCAGTTATGAAGTCGCCCTTCCGAGGTTACACCGCCATTCTCTACAAGGAATTCCTGGTCGTGCTGCGCGATCCGTTGACGCTGTTCTTCATGTTCGTGCCGCCGCTGATTCAATTGATCGCCTTCGGCTTCGCGCTGGATACGGATGTCAAAAATCTTTCGCTGGTTGTGCTCGACGAGGACCACACGGTGGACAGCCGGAAGATCGTCGATCAATTTGTGAACACCGGCACATTCAAGCTCAAGGGCGAAGTAGGGAGCCCGGAGGAATTATCCGCAGCGGTGCGCCAGGGCAAGGCGTATGTGGGCATTGATATTCCGCCGAACTTCACGCGCGAACTGCACGCGGGCCGCACGGCCCGGATCCAGGTAATCATCGACGGCTCGAACTCCACCATCGCCTCCTCGGCGCTCAACAGTTCGATTGGGATCACGTTCCGCGAATCCATTGTACAATTGCTCGGCAAAACCGGCGGGCGCGATGTGCCGATCGAAGTGCGCCCGCAGATTCTCTACAACCCGGCCATGCGCAGCCCGAACTTTTTCGTGCCGGGCGTGATCGGGCTTGTGTTGCAAATCGCCACGGTGTTTGCAACGGCGATGTCGCTGGTGCGCGAGCGCGAGCGGGGCACGCTGGAACAATTGCTCGTCAGCCCGCTCTCGCGCTGGGGATTGATGCTCGGCAAATTGACGCCTTATCTTTTCATCAGCGTCACAATGGGCGTGGGCTTGTTCGTAGCGATGCGCTGGGTGTTTCACGTGCCCATTGCCGGTTCGGTCGGCGCGTTGATGGTGGCCGTGGTGTTTTACGTCTTCGCGCTGCTGAGCCTGGGGCTGCTGATTTCCACGCGCGCGCAAAACCAGATGCAGGCGCTGCAAATGTCGATGCTGTTCATCCTGCCCTCGGTGTTTTTCTCCGGATTTATTTTTCCACGCGAAACGATGCCGGGGATTTTCTACGCGCTGAGCACTTGTCTGCCGGCGACGTATTTTATCGAACTGATGCGTGCGATTATTTTGCGCGGCGCAACCCTGCAGGAATTCTGGCTGAACATCGTGATTCTGGGGGCGATGGGAATTGCGCTGTTCTCGCTCTGCGCGATTCAGTTTAAGCGGAAGATTGCGTAAAAGCTCTCAACCGATCGTAGCCGCGGACGTTAGTCCGTGCTGACTTTATCCAACTCGCTTCACCAAAAAATGCGCCGACTGACGTCGGCGGCTACGGGGTTTAAGCCGATGTTTTTGCGGTCGGCGCAGGATTCAATTGTGCGGGCGAAAGATGCGTCAGCGCGTAGAGCATCAGGTAGGTGACGAAGAGAAACGCGGCGAACAGGATTGCGAAGCCCAGGGAATATTCCACCGGCGTCCGGCGGGCGAAATCACCGATGATATGAGCCATCCGGCTGGGCGCAACAATGTCCCAGCTATTCAACCGCATGAAACGCCCGAGGCAAATTCCGAAGCCACTCAAAACCGCAACGCCTGCGATAAACAGCCAGCTCATCCATTCACCGGCCACCCGCCGCACGGCTGATTGCATCAGGTAAAGCGATAGAAAACCCAGCACCATTCCGGTCACGGCGTTGATCAGGACTAACATCAGGTCCGCCCAAAATCGGCCCTGATAGTGCGAGAGGTGAATAATGTCGGTGAAAATGTAAGGCGCATTGGGAAAGAACAGCAGCCACGCTCCGCCGAACGCGAAAAAGCGCCAACCGGGACTGCGACCGGCTTTCTGGTGCTCAAGCGCCAGCACCGCGAAGACCATCGGCATCCAGGCCAGGAACAGGTTCCAGATGAGAAATCCAAAATGCGCGTCGCGCGTCCACACAATGCGGCCGATCACGAGCGCGACGCTGACCACCGAGGCAAACGACAACGCCAGCATCGGTAGCAGCGTTTCCCGCTTAAACATCAATTGAAACAGTTTCATAACACTGAGCATTTTCAAAAATATGGTAGCCATTCGGCAAGGCTGAGACGAAAGAGCGGTCTTTTTGGATTTTGGCTTCGTTTCGGCTCAGTTACAGGGTTATTTTTAACCTGCTCCTTCACCGAAGCCTCGCCAAAATCCAAAAATCCTCGCTCCGAATGGCTACCGTATTTTTTCAAAAGCTTTAAAGTTCGACCCTTGAGCCTAGCATATTGCTCAATCGCGGCACAGGGGAATTGACCTTAGTCCCGCCGGACTTTAATCGGCTTGCCTTCGCTAAAGGCACCGCTTTCAATCAGTTCCAGTGAAATTGAAGCGAATCCTCCTGGTCCTTCTGTTGGGAGCCATTCTCGTTTGCGGCGCGGCTTTTTACCTTCACTTTTGGATGAGCCGCCCCGTCGGCACCGGCCCGGCTGGGCCGGCGATTTCCAAGGAGGCGTTTGCGAAGCCCTGGTCCACGAACGAAATTCTGCTCGTCGGCCTTGGAGATAGCGTGACGGCGGGGTTTGGAGCGCGAAGGGGCTATTCGTATTTTGATCGGCTCGTTACAAATCCCACGGACGAATTCGAAGACATGCGGGGTATTTGTCTGAGCGCCGTTTTTCCGAATCTCCACTATACCAATCTTTCCGTCTCGGGCAGCACTTCGATGGAACATGCGGAAAAGCAAATCCCCAAAATGCCCGCGGTGAACTCAAATGTGCTGGCGATCGTGGTCATCACTTCTGGTGGCAATGATTTAATCCACAATTACGGCCGCACACCGCCGCGAGAAGAGGCGATGTACGGCGCTACGTTCGATGAAGCGAAGCCGTGGATTGAAAATTTCAGCCAAAGGATGGATTCGATGATCGAGCAAATCGAAAAACATTTTCCGGGCGGTTGCGAAATTTTTATCGCAGATATTTATGATCCAACAGATGGCCAAGGCGATATCCGGCACACCGGTTTGCCCGAGTGGAAAGACGCCGGGAAAATTCTTGGCGCCTACAATGACATCATTCATGGCGCGGCGAAAAAGCATTCGCATGTTCACGTCGTCGACATGCGCGAGGGCTTTCTGGGGCATGGCATTCATTGCACTCAGTTTTGGACGAAGACTTACGATTCGAAGGACCCGCACTATTGGTATTATGTAAACCTCGAAGATCCGAACGAGCGCGGCTATGATGCCCTGCGCCGGTTGTTCCTGATGGAAATGCAAAAGACCTTCAGCCCGGGGAAATAATTCATGCCGCTGCCTTACAAAATCGCCACGGCGTTTTGGAGATTATGACAAAAACTTTCGGTGTGTCAATTTCCCTTCAATTTTGAGGTTTCCCCACGTTCTGAGCCTCGATAGAAGAACATACGCCACAGACCATCTGGCGCAACGGCCGTCCCTATGAATTTAGGAATCAATCACATCGCCAGCGGCTCCATTTTGGCGGTGGCCAAAAAATCAAAGGCAGAATCCCCGGAGGAAAGGGCCAAATATATTGAGCAATTGGCTGAGATAATTATTTCCGATGCGACAAGACGTGCGGCTGAGAGACGCCGCCTTGCAGATGAAGGAACGGAAAAAATTAGACGCCACTTCGCCGACAAACAAAAAAGGGGGAGCCTATGATTGACGAAGTTTTTCGCCAGGCATTCACCGATGTTCTCTATGAAAAGGCCCGACACGTCCTGTGTCCTGCGTGTTCCAAGTTACTCCACGGTGAGAATCATCCCGAGCGGTGGCGTTAATGGATTGCTCGTATCGTGGATATATTTCTCAACCTCGGGTTTCATCTTGATGAGCAATTCATACTGGGACTGACAGTTTTCAAAGGCCAATCGCATTTTGTTCAAGATGGTTTCGGGGGTTTCCGGCTCCTCAATCGCCGGGTCAGTGTCCCCGTCAACAGTTTCGGGGGCTTTGTCAATCTGTTCGGGTGGGCGTGCGCCGGTGGCAATATGGTATTGTCTCACCCCTGTAAAGTGTTCCAAATCCGTCCGTCGGACGTTTTTGGCTGCCGCCATGTGAAATTGGGCAGTCCTTGGCTTTATCTCAGGACAGTTTTTTTTCAACCACGGCAACCACTCCCCATGCGGTATCAGTTTCGATTCCTTGAGGGCGTTTAGATATTGACCACATTTGAAAGCCCATTGGACGGCCTCCCGGCCTTTTTTTTTCGATTCCTTGTCTGCGGCCTCACAGTTCCGGTGGGCCTCCAATATCGCTTTGGCATAATCCTCCAGCGTCATTTCGACCGGTTCGGTTGTGGTGGCGGGGTCTGAACTCGGATTTTCCATTTGGTGATTCCATCAAAGAATTTTTGTTTGTCAATCTTCGCACTTCACCTGAAATTTGTTTGGTCTTATACAGACCCGGCGCATAAAGAACCCGCCCGAAGGCGGGTGTGGCAGCCGGAATTTTCGGCCCCAGCCTAGATGGTCTTCAATGTGTATTTGCCATCAGCCAAGGTGAAAATGGCCTTCGCACCAGTAGATTTCTTTTTCAGTGTGTTTTTGACCTTCCAAGCCGTGAACAGGTCGCCCACACCGGCGATGATTTCCTCCGGTGTCATCGGCTGACCCTTGGCAGTGATGATTTCGGCAATCTTGGTTTCCGCCTTGGGCTTCATCGGCTCCGGCTTCCATTCTCCGTCGAGCGAGCGGATTTCCGTTTCCAATGCGACCAATTCGCCACGCATTTCTGCGTATCGGTTCTTTAGGGGTTGAGCCAGCGTGACTCGCTTTTGGTTCAGCGTCTCAATCTGAGCGTTGATTTCGGCGAGCGCCGCCTGTGCGTTGATGTTTCCAGTCGATTTGTTTTTTGTAGTATTGTTTTTCATACGTGACTGGACTGGAACACGGGACGCAAATCCCGGCAACAGCGAAGGCGTATCACTGGTGTCTAATGCGAGATGCTTTCATAGTTTGATAATCTCAATTGCCACGCTGCGTATTTTTGCGAATTGAATAATGGCCGTCATTTCCGATTCATCCGGTTTGTTAAGACAATAGACTTCAATCGTCGGGGCGGGTTTCGTAACGAACTCCGCTCTTTCAAACCACCGCTTGGTTTTATTTGCATCGTAGAATTCTCCCAAAATTGTCCGCTGTTCGATTTTTTCTGGCATTCTTGTCGGTAGTCTCATGCGCCAATCTTATTTTTAAGGTCGCTGGCTTTGCGGTTAACACATTTTCAAGGTCTTTGTGGCTCCGTTTATCATCGAAACGGTGAACCTTCCGCCCTTCAAATCCAATACCACACGTTTAACCAAATCCGGCATTATCTGTTTCAACTGCAATCTCACGGATTTATCTTTCAATAATTCGCCGATACGTGCCTGGTCAGCCGCCACAGTTGCACGATACTTTTTCTCGGATATCAAAACGATTTTTTCCGTTTCCAATTCCATGTTGTCATTTACCTCCCTAACCGTGGATTTGGATTTATTGAACAATTCTTTCAATTTTAGAACGCTGACCGGATTTGTCTGAACAGCCAACTGCGCCGATTCTTCTTTCTGAATGTATTCTTTGATTTGATTTCTCTGCTGATTCAGTTTCGTTAAATTGCTTTTCAATTCCGCCATGTCCATTCCTTCAAAGTCTGGCGAACTAATCATGTCAGACACACGGCGAATGGCGGAATTGACCTTCGCAAGTTCCACTGTCAATTTCCCAAGTGTTGAGTCAGATTTGACCGCCGGTTTTGCCAGCAATTCATCCGGCGATTGTTCCAACACTTCATAAAAGAATTTCAATTCAAAAGCGGCAGTTTTCCAATTGGTTGTATCCTTGCAGAGTTTGACCTGAGATTTACGACACCCCATGTAACTGTAAACGCCTTTTCCCACGGTGTGGTATCTAACGCCGACATCATTGCCGCAACACTCACAGAATAACAGACCCTTGAACAAACTTGTTGCGCTGATAGGTTCGGCGCCTCGACAGTTGACAGCGTTTTTTTCCACCCGAATCTGTGCCCGTTCAAACGTCGTAGCATCAATTACCCTCGGGTAAAAATTATCCGATTCAAAGTCGTTAATCTTGCACCAGCCCGTAAGGGATTTATTCGTTAAAATATTTTTGATGGTTGTGTTATACCAAAACGATTTTGACGCCTTGGTGCTCGCCGATTTCTTGGACACACCGAAACGGGTTTTCTTTTCAGTATTCAGAATCTTTGCGATGCCGACACAACTATTGCCAGCCAAATACAGTTCAAAAATTCTTTTGATGTCGGCAATCATTCCGTCATCCGTTACCCATTTCCCATCCGATACGCCCTTAATCCATCGAGGGGACTGCCCACCGAAATAAATCCTTTCCCCGGCCTTAGCCATCGTGACTTTTTTGAGAAGATTTCTTTTGCTGAACCCACTCTTGCGTTGCGACTCCTTTCGTGCCCGTTGAATGTCATTAACGACCAGTTGTAAAATGCTGGAATTTTCGGCCAGAATTTTTTGGTCAATTACGATGTTCATGGATACAACACCAATGGACACCCCTGCGTGTATCAAATCCAAAAACCGTTTTGTGTTCTTCCACTCCACGTCTCTGCCAAATCGGTCCCAATTCTCGAAACAAAGACAAACCGGAACCGAGATATTGCCGGTTTTGACGTCCGCCATGAATTTTCCAAGGACGGTATCATTATTGAAATTCTTGCCCGTGAAACTTGAGCCCACGTAAACGAGTCGTTTTTCAATTTGGAGTTTATGGACCTTGATGAAATCCAAAACTTCCTCGGATTCTGACTGTCTCGACAATCCATCACCCACAATCTGCTTCCCCGAACTGATACGATTGTATAAGTATGTTTTCATTCGATTCTTTCGTGTTTTACCATGAATTCAACGATTTGTCACAATTTCCAAATCGCCACGCTGCTGTATTGCTTCAACGATCGCGATGAAGTGCTGCTGTTGGAACGCGCGCAGGAACCAAACCTTGGCTTTTGGAGTCCGTGTGGCGGGAAATTGCACACGGATATTGGCGAATCTCCCTACGCTTGCGCGTGCCGCGAGGCGGAGGAGGAGCTTGGGGTAAAGCTCGTTCCGTCGGATTTGCACCTGGCGGCCATCGTGAGTGAGCATGGGTTTCTCGGGCAAAGCCACTGGCTCATGTTCCTGTTCGAGGTGAAAAAGAAGTTGAACACCCTTCCGCCGCCTCATCGGGAGGGACGGTTTCAATTTTTCCCACGCGAGGCGCTATCCAGCATAAAGATTCCGCAGACCGACATGGAGCAAATCTGGCCGTGGTTCTGGCAATTTCGTGGCGGGTTTTTTGCAGCGCATTGCCATTGCCATCCGGATGGGCGAAATGACTGGAAACTCGAAGAGTCCCGAGTTGCAAGTCCGCCGTCCACAATCGAAAGTATTCGACTCAGGACTGTGGACTGAGGACTGTAGACTGCGTTATGGACGAACCGATCATTGATTTGCAGAGCGATCATTATTTCATGGGTGAGGCGTTGCGGCAGGCGACGAAGGCTTATGAAGCGGAGGAAGTGCCGGTGGGCGCAGTGGTGGTGCGCAACGGGCGCATCATCGCACGGGCGTGGAACCAGGTGGAGTTGCTAAAGGACGCCACGGCGCACGCGGAGATGCTCGCCATCACCCAGGCCGAGGAAGCGGTGGGCGACTGGCGGCTGACCGATTGCACGCTCTACGTGACGAAAGAGCCGTGCCCGATGTGCGCGGGGGCGATTGTGCACGTGCGTTTCGCTCGGGTGGTTTTCGGGGCAAGCGATCCGAAGGCGGGCGCGGCGGGCAGCGCTTTGAATTTATTGCAGTTCCCGACCTTGAATCATCGTTGCGCGATCACGGGGGGAGTGAGAGAACCGGAATGCCGGTCGTTGCTGCAGACGTTTTTTGCGACGCAGCGCGCGGCGCAGAAACTGGCGGAGGGTAAACCACCGGGAACGCCGAGCGACAACTGATGCTCAAGCTGTAAAAAAAAGGCGCCGACTAACGTCGGCGCCTACGAAATTATTCGAACGGTTCTAGTCCGACGAGGTCGTCACGTTGAACGAGATTTTTTGGCCGAGCAACTTGCCATCGACCTGGAGGGTGTCGAAGGAAGGCGTCAAAAGGATTTTCGCACTCGAGCCTTTGCCGGAGGAGGTGTTGGGCACATCGGTAGCGCCGGTCGCCTTGAGATTGATCAGGCCACCCTTGAACTTGCCGTTCAGATCGACGCCGAACGATTGGGTCGGCATGTTAACGGAGCCGACGCCGGTGAATTTGCTCAGGCCGGCGACGTTCAGGCTCAAGTTCCACGAACCGTTCACACCCGAAGGCAGTCCTGTAACGAAGTCCGCCGTGCCTTTGACGTTATTCACGCCGGGCATGTTTGCTTCGAAATGAGTGATCTTCGTGGCAACCAGCTCGCCAGTGGAAGGATCCGTGTCAGCATCCACGTTGAACGATCCGGTAACCGTGACGTTCTGAATGCCGCCAAAGAAGCCGTTGCCCTGGAAATGAACCGTGAAATGTGCGTGCGCGAATCCGCCGGAGCCTGTCACCTTGCCAGCGATTTTGGTCGTGACCACGAAAGAACTATTATCGTCGTTATTGAACACCAGGCCGCCCGTGCTGTCGGCCGGGTTGGAAAGTTTTCCGGAAGCATCCTGAATCAGGAAAAACGAAATCTGCACCGGCATCGAAAGACCGTTGCGACCCTCGACATCCAAATTGATGTTGTATTGGCCGGTGAGGTCCCACAGTTGCGTTTCCGGCGCGACTTCCGGGCCGAGGTTAAAGCTGAGCGAAGGCGGGATGGATTGGGCCCGGCAAAATTGCAATGAAAACGCGAGGACGGACACCAGCAACCAACGAGGATTGAGTCGGATTGTCATAACTAGTTACAGGCCGTGAAGAATGTCGACCCCCGGGGGATTCGTCAACGCAAAAGACTCGTCAGTTGAACGAATTGCGGCAGCGCCACGGTTTCGGCCCGGGTCTGGGGCGACAGCCCGATGGCCGCGAAGGCCTGCGCCAGCGAGGCCTCCGGCCAGTCCGTTTTCAGCAGCTTCAACATCATCTTGCGCCGCTGCGAAAATGCCCGTTTGACGATGGCGTGGAAATCAGCCCGGCGTTCGTCGGGCAACAGCGGTTTGGCTCGTCGCTCCAGGATCACGCAGGCGGAATCCACGTCTGGTTGGGGAAAGAAGCATCCGGCCGGAATCTTGAACCAGTCGCGCGGCTCGAAATCCAACTGCACGAGCAGCGTGAGCAGGCCGTAGTCATCATCGCCGGCCTGGGCCATGAGACGGCGGGCGACTTCCAATTGGAGCGTGGCAACGATGCGGCGGGGGGAGCGT
>JADMIO011409296.1_pt1 | contig 53605 bp, 48 predicted proteins | sample 8958161 | NCBI WGS metagenome assembly JADMIO01 (sample SAMN16585339, study PRJNA669376) | soil metagenome | isolation source: Crop rotation soil | place: USA: Cullars Rotation, Alabama | collected 2011 | reverse complement strand
CGGGTCGCGGAAGATTTTGTCGACGTCGTCCGTGAAAAGGCTGCCGCCGTATTTCCCACAAAAGTCCTTCGCTTTCTCCGTAAACACGTCGGCAAACGCATAGAGTTCCGCCCCACCGACTTGCTTGATGGCGTCGCAATGCGCGCGGCCCAGGTTGCCGCAACCGATGAGGGCAATTCGGATGTCCGTCATGCGCCATTCTTTCTAGCAATCTTTCGGGCGCTTCAAAGAACTTTCTCGATCTGATCGCGTTCACGCCTCTGTCCGCAGGATCTCAAGCGGTGGATGATTCAAGACACCAACGCTCATGGCGAGGCCGGTAACCACCGTCAACAGCGGCACGATCAACAACGCGATCAGCAGAGGAGCAAACAGAGGGATGAAGGTCACCTTGAAAACGAACGCCGACAATGCCCAGGTCGCGACAACCGCCAGCAGTATCCCGGTGAGTGCGGCCAGCACGCCCAGGGACAGATACTCCACGGTCAGGATCTTGAAAATCTGCGCGCGCGACGCGCCGAGCGTGCGCAACAAGATGCTTTCCTGGATCCGTTGATAGCGCCCCGTAACCAGCGCGGCCACCAACACGAGAAGCCCCGTCAACACCGTGAACATCGCCATGAAGCGGATCACGAACGAGATCTTGCCGAGAATCGAGTCGATGGTCTGCAGGATGAGTGTCAGGTCGATGGTAGAGACATTGGGGAATGCTTTTACGACTTCCCGTTGCAGCCGTGCGGATTCTACGCTCGACTGGACACGCGTAACCAGGACGTGCATCGTCGGCGCGGTCTCGAGTACGCCCAGCGGAAACACGACGAAAAAGTTTGGTTGAATTCGTCTCCAGTCCACTTCGCGCAGGCTGGCGATTCGCGTTGTCAGAGGAACGCCTTGCACGTCGAATACCAGCTCGTCGCCGAGTCCTACTTTCAAATCCTTGGCGATCCCTTCTTCCACGGAAATCGGCACGACTGCGGTGTCGTTGGTCACCCGGGAGTGCCAGGTGCCGCTGGTGACTTTTTCGCTGTCTCGCAGACCGCTGTTGTACGTGCTGCGGTATTCGCGGCGCAGCGTCCAGGCGGGAACACGGCTCTGTTTGTCCACCAGAATTGATTCTACGGGTCGACCCTTCACCGAGGTCAATCGCATGGTGACGATCGGCGCCTCGTCCACCAACGGCAGTTTCAAAGCCCGCAGAAGTTTGATGACGTCTTCCCGTTGGTCCGTCTGGATGTCAAACAGGATGGCGTTCGCCTGCTTCTCTCCGCCGGTCGAAATCAATTGAGTCAGCAGTGTTTGCTGCACCAGGTACAAACTCGACATCAGGAAAGTCCCGAGTCCAAGAGAGAGGAGGAGTAACAGTGTTCGGTTGTTTGGGCGATTCAGATTTGACAGGCCTTGCCGGATGACGAACGGCATGGCGACCGGCACCAGTCTTCGCGTCGCGAAAACGAGACCTTTTGCCGTGGCTGCCAAAAGCGCGAAGACAACTCCGAGCCCGAACGCGAAGCCGAGCCCAATCCGCCAATCGCGGCCTTGCACGAGCGCGAAGACAAGCACGCCGATGCCGAGACACGCGCCCACCAGCCAACGCAAAGGGTCGCGGTGCGCGGACTGCGGCTCGAACGATGCGCGGATCGCCGCCAACGGCGAAACGCGGCGCACACTGAGCAGCGGCAAAAGCGCAAACAGCATGCAGATGGCGAAACCAATCGTGACGGCGCGTCCCACCGCCAGCCACGAGACGCTGAATTGAAACGTGAACGGAATGAAATCCGCCGCGACCCTTGGCAGTGCGGATTGGATCGCGATACCCAATGACGCACCGAGCAGGGCGCCGAACAGGCCGAGCGCCATGCCCTGCGCGAGGTAGATGGCGAAGGTTTGCGGGATCGACCCGCCCAGGCAACGCAGAATCGCCACGGTGCCGAGCTTTTGTTTGACGTGCACGTGGATCGCGCTCGCCACTCCCACACCGCCCAGGAGCAACGCGATGAAACCAACCAGGTTGAGGAAATGGTAGAGATTGTCCATCGACCGGCCGAGGTCGCGTTTTCGCTTCTCGACCGTGGTGGCGCTCAAACGATTCTTATCGAGGCGCGGTTTGATTCTTTCGACCAGTTTCGGCACGTCCGTGGAGGAACTGAATTTGAAATGGACCTTGTACCACGCGAGACTCTCGGCGCGGATCAGGCCGGTTCGCAGGAGATCGTCCATCGACAAATACACTCTCGGCGCGATAGTGGCGAAGGCGACGGTCTCGCCTGGGACCTTTTTCAGACGACCCACGATGCGCGTGGTGAGGTTGCCAAGGCGAATGCTGTCGCCCACGTTCGCCTCGAATTGCGTGAGCAGACTTTCTTCCACCAGCGCGCCTCCGCTCCGACGGAACTCGTCCACTGCGCTAGCGGGTTCGGTTTCCAGCCGGCCGTAATAAGGGAAGTCGCCGCTCAATCCGCGGACTTGGACGAGACGGGTGCCTTCGGGATGCAGGAAATAGATCATCGAGGAGAATGAAATCTCCCGGGATTGTTCACCGCCCAGTTCACGAAACAACTGCTCTTCCTCGGGCGAAAACGCCTGGCGGGATGACAACACCAGGTCCGCCCCGAGCAGACTTTTCGCCTGTTCCTCGACCGCTCGTTCCAGGTTGCTCCCGAGCGAACCGATGGCTGTCAGCGCAGCAATCCCCAGGACGATGGAACAGGAAAACAATAATAAGCGCCTTCGACTTCGTCTGCTGTCGCGCCAGGCCATCCGCCAGGTCCAGGGCGAAAGCAAATAGCGAAGGAAACCCCGGGAACCTGGAACCGAAGACGGTTCACTTGGAGCGGGTTCGATCAGTCGGAGGTCATCCTTTGTGTTCGGAGTCTCCATGGCTAAGCCGAAATCGTGTAGTCGCAAGCACCCCTCACCCTGCCCTCTCCCCCAAGGGGAGAGGAGTTTTCCACCTCCGTGCATCGTCTCTCGTGTTCAATGAACGACGACTCAACTTCACGCGTCAGTTTACTTCCTCTCCCCTTGGGGGAGAGGATTGAGGTGAGGGGTGTTGGTGGTTTGAACTGCATGAATAGGTTGAGGAACCCTACTCGCCGTTTACGATCGTTCCACCTTTCAAACGGATGAGGCGCTGGGCGCGGCGTGCCAGTTCCGAGTCGTGCGTGACGAGCACGAGCGCGGTGCCGGCATCGGCATTGAGCGCGAACAGGCTGTCGATTACCAGCGCACCCGTCTCGGCGTCGAGATTACCGGTTGGTTCGTCGGCGAAGAGAATTTTGGGTCGATTGATGTACGCCCGGGCGAGCGCCACGCGCTGTTGTTCGCCGCCAGAAAGCTGCGCCGGGTAGTGTGACAAACGCTCGCCCAATCCCACCCGTTGGAGTAGATCGATGGCTTGGCCTTTTGCGCCGTTCTCTCCGCGCAATTCGAGCGGCACCATCACGTTTTCGAGGGCGGTCAGCGTGGAAATGAGTTGAAAGTTCTGGAAGACGAAGCCGACGAGATCGTTCCGAACTCGCGCGCGCCCGTCTTCGTTGAGCGTACCAAGATCGATGCCGCCCAACCGCACCTGGCCTTCGCTGGGCTGATCGAGCCCGGCGCACAAGCCGAGAAGAGTCGTCTTGCCGCTGCCCGAAGGCCCGAGGATGGCGCAGGTGGCGCCGGCAGAAAGCGAGAAGCTGATGTCCTTTAGGACCGTCAGCGTGCCGGTTCCGTTCGGATAGCTCTTCGTCAACCGCTGGACATCAAGGATTGGGCCGGCAGTTGACACTGGCGTTGGCTTCATGTTGTGTACCGCAACTTTGCGGGTTGCTTCGATGAATGTTTCAGTCGTAATTCCCAGCATGGTTCGGTCGTCGGCCACTTTGACGGCGATGCTGGCCGTCGCCCTCACCGGTCTCGCTTCCGAATCGCCCGTGGCCGAGCCGGAGCGCAAGACTATCATCGTGTTGGGCGACAGTCTAGCGGCGGGGGCGGGCTTGGACCCCTCGGAGGCGTTTCCCGCGTTGCTCCAAAAGAAGGTCGATGCGGAGGGTTGGAATTTCACAGTGGTCAATGGCGGGATCAGCGGCGATACATCCGCCGGCGGTCTTCGTCGCATGGACTGGTTGTTGAAGCGAAAAATGGATGTGCTGTTGCTCGAACTGGGGGGAAACGATGGTTTGCGCGGAATACCCGTGGAGGCCACGCGGACAAATCTGCAGGCAATCATCGATCGCGCTAAGAAGAAGTATCCGCAAGTGGAGATCCTCGTCGCGGGGATGCATATGCCGCCAAACATGGGCGAGGAATACAACGCCGCTTTCCGTAGGATTTTTCCCGAACTCGCCAAGACAAACAACGCAAGTCTTATCCCGTTCCTGCTCGAAGGCGTCGGGGGCAAAGCGGACCTCAACCTTCCGGACCGCATCCATCCCACCGCCGAAGGTCACAAGATTGTGGCTGAGAATGTGTGGAAAGTTCTAAAACCGGTGCTAGAAAAGATGAACTCCGCCAACGTTCAAGGTGAGCCACGAGCCCCGGCACGACGCGAGTTGGCTCAGTCAATTGTTAGGGACTGCTTAATGCCCGCCTCGCCTTTTTGTGGTAAAGCCACGTGTAAAATCGTCCCGTGCAAAAATCAAAGTGCAATGAATTGTTCACCGAACATACTGCCCTGAGACCATCCATGAACGAAAGTAGCCTCTCTCGCGGCTGAGCACCATCCAAACAAATGTACGCAAAGTTCCCGTGAATCAGATAGCCACTGAATGCTGGCAAGACTATGTCCCCCGTCTGCTTGTGGTCAAGAGAGCGAATCCCAAGCTCCTCTTTGTGCCGCTCAATGTACTCACGGACTGACTGCCATCGTCTCTTGACAACTTTCTGTTCGTGAATCGTGAGCGGAATGGCAATACCCATGACGATGGCGATAGTGATGCCTGTCCATACATACAAGCCGGCATCGCCGTACAGTGATAATTGCATGGCAACGGTCATTTCATCCCCAACAGTAACGCTGGCATTCCCTGGTTCGTGGGAGCACAGCCAGGATGCCTGTGTCACACTACAATGCGTCTCACAACGACACGCCTTCCTCGCTCCAGATCATGAACTCACGATGCTTGTTGAGCTCGGCCTTGCAGGCCTTGCCGTTGGCGATGGCAATGATCTCGTCGAAGATACGTTTTCCGACCTGGTCGATGGACTCCGTGCCGTCGACGATCGTGCCGGCGTTTACGTCGATATCGCCGGCCATGCGCGTGGCCATGGGAGTGTTCGATGCGATTTTGATCACGGGGGCGATGGCGTTGCCGATACCGGTTCCGCGGCCGGTTGTGAAGCAGCCGACCTGCGCTCCGCTCGCGATCAAGGCCGGCATGCTCTCCTGGTCGTAGCTCGGACAATACAAAAGCCACAACCCCTTACCGGGCACCTGCTCGCCGTATTCAACCACTCCTTCAACGGGGGCGGTCCCACTTTTGGCCATTGCGCCGAGGCTTTTGATGGTGATGTTGATCAGGCCACCTTCCTTGTTGCCGGGCGATGGGTTCTCGCCCATCGAGTGGCCGGCAGCACGTGACGTATATTTCGCGAATCGATCCATCGCCTTGAAAATCTCCAGCGCGCCTTCCCGGGTACGGCAACGTTCGGCAAAGAGATGTTCCGCGCCGAAGAACTCCGGCACTTCGGTAATCATGCTGGTCCCGCGGTGTTTCACGAGTAGATCGCTGGCGTAACCCAACGCCGGGTTGGCGCTGATGCCGCTGAACCCGTCCGAGCCGCCACATTTGGTGCCCAGGATGATCTCGGAAACGGGAACCGGCTCGCGTTTGCACTGGTTGGCTGCTGCGAGCAATTCGGGCATCAACGACAACCCGTGCTCGATGGTCTTTTGCGTCCCGCCACATTGCTGGACACCGATCACCTTGACGGGCTTATCGACGCGCTTCTTGTGCCTTGCGATCCACGAATCGAGCAGTCCCGCATTGGTTTTCTCGCAGCCCAGCTCGATGATCAACGCCGCTCCCACGTTTGGGTGATCGAGGTAATCGGCCAGGATCTTGAAGGTGACGTCCACGGTGGCGCCGTCGGGACAGCCGCAGCCGCGATTGTGTGGAATGGCAGTGACGCCATCCACGTTGGGGTATTTCTCGCGATTGTAGGTACCGTTCATCTCGGCCATCAACGAGATCGTTTGCGATTCATGGCTCGAACACATGCTGGTCGGCACGATCAATACCCAGTTGCGCACGCCGACACGACCGTCCGCCCGGCGAAATCCCATGAAGGTTGGGATTTTGTTGTCGGGCACATAATCAAACCTGGGTGTTTTCAGTTCCAGCGTCGCCGGATCGACCGAAGGAACTTTGCTGTCGAGATTGGCGTTGGTGATCGGATCGCCGGTGCGGATGCCCTTGGATTTTCCAAACGGCTGATTGTATTGCCGGGCCCATTCACCCGCGGGTATGTCGCGCACGGCGAAACGGTGCCCGGCCAGCACGACGCCTTTGACGGTGATTGACTTGCCGTTGAACGTCACGACCGTGCCCGCTGCGATGGGTTGCTTGGCCACCGCGATGTTGTCGGCGAGATCGACGATGATGGCGTGCTGGTTTGAGAGCATGACAACTTCATTGCACCACAAATGCCAACTCGGGTCAAATCGGGGAATGAGAAACCCGCCCCGGACGTTCTGCTTGCCAGAAATTTTCGAAAATAATTGTTGACCCTTTCGGAGCTTTCCTTGTACTAGGCAAAACGCCTACAGGGTGTTAGGCGTCTACCCTACCTTCCGGTAGCGGCGTGTCGAGGATTGGAAAAACGTGTTTTGAGGCTGTCGTTTCGTTTGCCCATTTTTCCACTGTCAGCCCTGGGTTGTGTTGTAGTTCTAGCTGCGACTGATCAGGCTAACGGTCAGGTTTTGATTGCTCCCAGCAATCTTGCCGGAAGTGGTGTGTCTTCCTCCCGGATCAACCTCACCTGGATCGACAATTCAAGCGGCGAAAGCGGTTATGAGATTTACAGAGCAGCCTCCCTTTCGGGTCCGTGGGATCAGGTAGGTTTACTCGTGAAAGACAGCGTGTCGTATGCGGACCCAGGATTGGCTGCAGGCGAGATTTATTATTACCGCGTCCGGGCCTATGGGCTCGCCGATGCTCGTTCCCCGTATTCAAATACCGCGGTTGCGTCCACCCCGCCGGTGATACCGGCTGTGCCCAGCAACCTTTCAGCGATGGCCCTCTCATCGAGGCGGATCGATCTCACATGGGACGATAACACCAGCAACGAAACCGGCTTCAGGATCCAGTGCGCTCCTTCTCCCTCGGGCCCGTGGTCCTTGATTGCAACCGGAGCGGCGAACGTGACCACGTTCAGCCACACGAATCTTTTGATCGACTCGACCTATTGCTACCGTGTATGCGCCGCAAGTCCGGGAGGCGATACACCATTCTCCGCTGTTGCCTCGGCCACAACCTTGCCTACCGTCACGAGTCCTGCCAAAGGCATCTTCCTGCTCGACAACAGGAATGGCACCAACCGCCTGGGAACCATCCGTTACACGAACAAGCCGTGGATCGATGGCTACGCATGGCGTGTGACGTGGCGGGCGTTCGACACCGGCACGACAGGACCTCAGTACGATTTCTCGACTCTTGACTCGGCAATCGAGCAGTTACAGGCGATGAACAAGAAACTGTCCCTGATGCTGAACGTGCAAGAAGTGCCCGATTATGTTCTGGCCAACGCCGACGAATCGTACCTGACCAAGGTGCCGTTCTGGCAATACAGCGCCATGACCTGTGTGCCGTGGGATCAGCCGTCGTTGCAGCATTATCGAACCTTTCTGGAAGCATTGGCGAGCCATCCCGTGTACGACAGGATTAGCGGTGGGAACGTCCCCTTGCGCGATCATCCGACGATGGGCCCGATCCGCGCCGGGGTACTTGGGCAAGCCCATGTTTCCCGGGACCAATTCGGTGAGTTGCGGAGGATCCCATCGTACACGCGGGACAAGTATCTGCTCGCGGTAAAAAACTGTTTGGTCGCGATTCAGAACAAGTTCCCTTCCAAGCCCATTCACGTCGGCTTCTTTTCGTCCAAGGACAATGTCCGGTCGCCTTCTCTCCATTCGGCAATTTTGGAGATGATCGTGAACAATTTCGACGGCATCCAGAGGCCCCGCATCGGCCTGTTTGAAGAGTGTCTCACCGGGGATAAGCCGACTGCCGTTGGCATGTATGGCGCCGCACTCCTGGCTGGCCGTGCCGCGGGTTGCCCGATCCTGTTTCAGGCGCTTGGCTCATGGCAGCATCACTCGCTGGGCAGTTGGACCCCGGGTGATGACACCCCGGCGAACGGCTTCCGCCACGGGTACAACACGTACGGGTGTGTGTACTACGAGATGTATTTGGAAGACCTGTACCACGATCCTTTCAGTGGGGTCTTTCAGTGGTGGCATGACTTCCTACAGTCGCTCCCCTAGTCGGGATTCAGTTTGACCCGACTCCGCGTGCCCGATAGCTTCGGCGCCCAATGACGACCGGACAGGCGGTGGTTTATGGCATCGTGCAGGGTCTCACCGAATATCTGCCAATCAGCAGCACCGCCCATTTGCGGATTGTGCCCGCGCTGCTCGGTTGGAAGGACCCGGGTGCGGCGTTCACCGCGGTCATTCAGATCGGCACACTCCTGGCAGTGCTGGCGTATTTCTATCACGACATCGTTCGGATCGTCTCGGCAACGTGCAGGGGGTTGATTCACGGCAAGCCATTCGAGACCACCGACGCGCGCATGGGTTGGATGATCGCCGGAGGCACACTTCCTCTGCTCGCCTTCGGGTTTCTTTTCAAGGACAACATCGAGACCAACCTGCGCTCACTCTACGTGATCAGCGCGGCCTTGATCGGATTGGCATTGGTGCTCATGGCCGCGGAAGGATTGGTGCAATGGCGATTGCGAACGGGCCACAGGCCCCGCGAACTCGAGAACTTGAATTGGCGGGATGCGATTCTGGTGGGACTGGCGCAGGCGATCGCCTTGATCCCCGGCTCTTCGCGTTCGGGCGTGACGATCACGGCCGGCCTCTTCCTGGGCATGTCTCGGGAAACGGCGGCGCGCTTTTCGTTTCTGTTGTCGTTGCCGTCCATCCTGTTGGCGGGACTCTACGAACTCGTCGGGCACTGGTCGGATCTCTTGCACTCGAATTCGCAAACGATCAACCTGATCGTGGCGACCGCGGTCTCGGGCATCGTGGGTTATCTATCCATCGCGTTTCTGCTCCGCTACCTGAAGACGCACACCACGTGGTGCTTCATTGGCTACCGGCTCGTGGTGGGCGGAGCGTTGTTGGTGCTGCTCGCCACGGGCAGGCTTCAACCGTGAGGGATGTTTTGTCTGGTTTCACAAGTCGGAAGGGCCGAAGTAACTTAGCCCAGTGTGCAACGCCCTATTCCCATTATGCTAGTGCATGTGTCTACGGCGCAACGAACTCTCAAACACACGCTCGCGCGGGGGATCCAGCCCCCGTGTGCAGGATTTGCGAGGCTCCAGCCTCGTGTCGTGCGACACCTCGATTTTCGGCGAGGCTGGAGCCTCGCAAATCCAGTGGCACGACGGCTAGAGCCGTCGCGCCAGCGCAAGCTCTATTACATGTTCAAAGAGGCGGTCTGGCCCCTACTCGATCCAACCTTGCTGCTTGAGAATTCGTCTGAACTCCGGGTCGTCAAGCGATAGCGGTGGAAGATAGCTACCGACACGTTCGCGTCTCCACCAAGGACCCTTTTCTCCCGAATCGGTAAAGTGGTAGCGGTAGAGCTCAGCGCGGACGTATTTCGGGGGAGTATCTGGAAACGGATTTCTGGCAATGAGACGGAGCACCGGCTTGTCCCCCTCGAGCAGCTTCGCAACCAGGTTGAGGATCCAGGGATGATATTGATAGGGCGACATCGCCGCGAACCACATCTGCCAATCGAGCTTGTAATGATAGGGCGAGACCACGCAAGGACGACGATCGACATCGCCGGGTTTTCCCTTGAATTCGTACTCGCGCCAGAGGGAGGTGGCGTGGGGGACGTCGGAGTCGGTTCCCTCAATGATGATCTCGTAGCGCTCCCGGGTGACGCTACCGAATGCTCCATACGTGTTGACGAGATGCAGCGGATTGAAGCTGGCATTCATGACCTGGTGTCTGGAAAACAGGTTGACCGCCGGCTGTGCACTCAAAACCACCACGAGTAAGATCAAGGCGATCACTGCCGCCCGATGTGCCGTCTGCAACCTTTTCGGCCGCTTCTCTTCTGCAGGAATTCGAGCAGAGATAAAGTGGGGCGTGAGTCGCGCCAAGAACTTGTCGTCGAAGCACGGAATGCAGAGGGCGATGGTAACGTAATTGAGCCAGGACAGGTTGCCGCTCAGGATCAGCAGGAGCTGAAATAGAAGAGTCAGTCCGCCCGCAACGTAACGGACTCGCCTCGGGGTAAAAAGGAACCACGGGACGATCAATTCCACGAAATGATTGAACAGCACGCTGGCCTTCTGGATGCCGTGCGGGAGGTGATGGAAATACCAACTCAACGGGTTGGGCAGCGGCTGCGTTTCGTAATGATAGTCCAGGCAGGTCAGGTCGCTCCAGCAGGGGTCGCCACGCATCTTGATCATGCCAGCGCCGAACATGATTCGAAATAGCACCCACAGCAGCAACCACATGACGACGACCGGCGGCTTGCTCTTGGTCGGGCCGAGGAAGATGGCGAGAAAGCCGGCTTCCAGTAGGATCATTTCCCATCCGAAGCCGTAAAAGACCTGTCCAACGTTCGAGAGCGACAGATAGAAGACCCAGAGGAGAGTCCACACCGTCACCGAAAGCCACATCCCGAATGCGTCGGAGATTCCCGTGAGCGCGACCACGGACAGCAATAAGCCACACCAGATGATCGCCGTAATGAATCCGTCGGAGTGATCGATCCAGAAAAGGCTCGGCGCATCTGAAAACCGGACGCGCTGCAGAAACAACGAGACCGGCTGCAACCCGTGATCGCCCAGGAGCGGGATGAATTGGTTGGCGGCGATCAGGTACGCGAGCAGGTAGATGAACGCCAGCGATCGTTGAAACCAAAACCGGGTCAGCCAGTACTGTGATCCGCCCCAATCCCAGGACCGCGCCCAGTCGCGCCAAGTTCTTCCATCTTGCATCTTCGCTCGATTCTAGCGGAACGAAAGGGAGCGACTCGGCTGCGCACTTTTATCCCAAGCGACAGACGTTCCTTCCCGGTTTCAGAACCAGTCGTTCGCTGATTCCTGTTTCCCCGAGCATGCATCGCACACGACGCGTCTGTCGGGAGAGATTGGCGATCTCCAGCCTCTTGATACGGCCTTTCTTCACCTCGGCAGAAACGACGAGACCATCGCCGGCATGGATGCCCTTGAATCTCACGTCTTGCCACGCCTTCCCGGTCCCGCTCAAAATGCGCAGCGTGCCAGTGCTTATGTTCGCGAGCATCCCGTTCACAGCCCACACCATCGATGCGCTGCAGGTGATCGTGTAATGGTTGTAAAACTCGCCATGATACCAAACACGCTCGGGGATGCCGCCGAAGAAGTTTGTGCTGGCCAGGGCGTTTTGCACAAGCTTGAGCGCGGTCGGATCGCCAATGCGTGAGAAGCATCGCGCCGCCCAGCAGGTCGCCCAGGGAAATGATTTCTCCGCGTAGCGAGTCACGCCGTGGAAATTGTACAGCTTCATCTCCGGATCATAGTTCTCCATCATCTTGCGCAGAGTCGGCTTGTGCGCGGGGTGCTCGGGAAACAGGTCGAAGATGAGCGAACCCCAATGCGGCAGACGTCCACCCGCGAAGGACTGCATCACACCGCGCTTGTCCACGTTGCGGTCAAGGCCGCGTCGGAGTTTGGAAATGACCAGATCGAGGCTGTCGAGGAACGGCTTGCGCTTCAGCACAAAGGCGGCGTCGCGATATTCCGTCAGCGCCTTGAGAAAAATCGCGCAGGTCCAGGTGTCGTTTGTTTTTTCGTTCGAGACCGATTCGTCGACACCCTCGCATTTGCCGACCACGTAATGATCGCCGCGATCTTCCAGGATGAAATCGTGCAGGAACAACAAGAACTCCTCCACGATGTCGATGTGGCGGCGCAGGAACGTGCGGTCGCCCGTGTGCGTGTAAAACCGCAGGATCGTATTCGCCCACATCGCGTTATTGTGGACCTGCGTGACGACGAACGGGTAGCGGGTGAATTTCTCACGCTCGACCGTCCATTCCAATCGCGCGCCGCGGGCCTTGTAGGATTTGGCGTATGCACGCGCACGAGGCATGTACACGCGCAGATGCTCGAGCGCGTGACGCGCTTCCTCGATGTGGCCGCTGCCGATCAACGCTTCGATCGCGAAACAGGAATCCCAGAACATGCAGCCTTGCCACAGGTGCGGGGTGATGCCCATGGGCAGGAACCCCGACGGATGCAGGTTAGCGCGGATCAGGTAACGCCCGAAATCGTACGTAAACTTTGCGGCCGGGTCGGGGATATCCACCCGGCTGTCGGCGAAGTAATCGAGCCATTCCTTCTGGTGCCGGTCGCGGATGCGCTGGTAGCCGCGCTTCCGGCAATCGGCGAGTGTGCGGTGGAGCGCCGCGCGGTGATCTGTGGCGTCTTCGTTGTCGATGGCAACCAGGTAACGCGTGAACGATTCGCCTTTGTGGAACATCCGCGTCCGCATCCGCCCATACGCGAATACGTCCTTCCTTTTCTCCTGCGCGCTCGCATCCGCCGCTTCACAATCGAACCACGATCGCACGCCTCCCCGGTATTTCTCGATTGCGTAGTCATAGCTCAGCAGCGACTTCGCTTTGTCTGCCCGCAACGACACCCGGTCCATTTTCACCGGCCGTTTGTAGAGATCGAGATGCGTCGGCGAAGGCGAGTTGAGGAAGAACACGATGCCCGCGCCAGAACGCGGCGTTGCCAAAAAGTCGTAGTGCTCGACGAGCACGTGATCCTTTGTGAGGAATGTAGTGACCCGCACCTGCATCCACTCTTCGGTCTCATTGTCCTTCTGATCGTAGAAGGTGGTCAACGTGGCCTTCTGCGGATCGAAATACTGCTTGCCGTTGCGCGGCACGGCAAGGTCGCCGTTCAGAAAGGGACACGACGCGAACTCGAACAAGGGGAACATCGTGCCGTACACCAGGTACGTGTCGCGATGCGTGCGACGGTCACTCTTGAACCAGCCCGGTGGACGCTGTAACGGCAGCGGTGCCCCATAATCACATTGCTCGAACCAGGCATCGCCCGAGCCGAGGATGTTGATGAACATTCCGTCCACGCCATTGGCCAGGTACAGTGGAAAGTACGGTTGGTACGGCAGACAACTGCCCCATCGGGTGGTTTCGATTCTCATAAAAGGCTTGGAGTATCGGAGTGTTGGAGTGTTGTAAAGGAAGTCGGGAGGAGACGGGGCATTACTCTAGGGCTCCAAAACTCCATCACTCCATTCCGCTCCCCCAGTCGTAGCCGAAGATTTCGCCGCGGGTGACTTCGAAGCGCAGGAATAAGCCCATCGTCCGCGGAATGTCTGCAACCGACTTCTTGCGGAACCGAATCGGCGCGCGGACGGAATCGCCCGTGAATGGAATGCAGTCATCCATCGAGAAGCCGGGCAGCGGTTTGTCCTTGCCGTGTTCGAAGAGCGCGACGCGGATGCTGCCCTCGGGGCAACACGCGTTCACAAGAAGCTCATCCCCACCACGCGGGCCGGCGTCGAGGTGACGGCGCCCCGAAGTCAGTTCCATCTTTGTCGTGTTCTCGACGTCGAACGTCGATCGGTACGGTGCCGACAGGCTGGCGAAGCGGTCTTTCTTGATCTTCGCCATCATGATGCGGTTGGTCTGACGCTGCTCGGAGAGCGCGATATCCTTGCGCAGCGAGAAATCAGGGTTGATGCACCAGCCGTGCTCGTATCGGCAGCCCGTGTAGTACAGAAAGAGATCGTCGCCGCGTTCGGTGAAGGTGTTGCACCCCACCATGAAACCGGAGTCGTACTCGCCCGGCTTGCCGAGTTCCAGGAACGGGGGTCGACCTTTCGGATGCCGCCAGTTGAACCCGTTATGGGAATACGCCAGCCGCAGGTAGCCGAGGCCCTTCGGGTTCTGTCCGAAATATTGGACGAGCGGATCGCCGATCAGGAACATAGACTCGACCGCGATGTAGAGGTCGCCCACGCGGTGCATCGTGATCCCGTAATGGTCCGCAATGCGCAAACCCGCCCTAGCCGCGATCATGTCATCGTAATCGTCGGCGAGGAAACATTCGCGGTGCGTGCTGATGCCGTTGTATCCCTCCCAGTGGACGGCGTCGGTGCTTTCGAGGCCGATCCATGCCCGCCGCGCATCGAGCCCGTGGACCAGGCCGAGCTTGTTGTAGAGAAGGTAACGCTTCGTCTCAGGGTCGGCGTACAGGCAGAGAATATCGCCGTGGATGATCAACGGTTCCCTGGTCAACTGCCGCCAGCGAAATCCATCGTCGGATGCCCAGAGATAAGTGCCGCCGCCGTTGTACTGGAAGCCCCATTTCTTTTGATCGCAAATATCGGGCTCGAGCGGGTTGATCTGCACCGTCGCCGCGATGTACTTGGCGTCCGTGCCGGGCAAGGCGGGCACCACGCTCTCCATGTGGCCGGGGATTGGGATGAGGTTGTTGCCGGGATAGCGGTTCTGCCCCGTGATGCCGAGATCGGGTTTGATCCAATGAATGCCGTCATCGCTCTCCGCGTAACAGGCGAACGTGTGGTCGGGATTCTCGTCATGGCTGTCGGCATCGGGCATGACCATGTACCACATGCGAAACTTGCCCTTTTCGATCAGCACCGTGCCGTAAATCTCCGTCGTGCGCGCGTCCCACGAGCCGGCAGGGCCGGGATCCAGCCCGTAGATCGGCACCTTCTCCGCCTGCGGAAACCGCTGGTACAACGCCGTGTCCCATTTGCGCAGGTTGTCGGTATCGAGAAAAATGCGGCGGTGATCGTTGATGACGTATCGCTGTGGAATTGTTCCGACGCGTGCCCGGCCCGGCATCGCGGCGTGTGCCGCCTCGTGGTGGGTCGGGTTCTTGATGGGTCTACGCGTTCGCTTTTTCATGGGAATGAACCGTTGCCGCGTGACTGTATGGGTGCCGACCCGGCGGACAAACTCAAAACGATAGCCTGTTTATTGGGGCAGACTGTCTCGATTCGGTCACGGATTTTTCGCGCCGGACATGGGCGGGTTGATGGTCTGTCGAAACTCCACGCGCCCGTCGGCGAATAACACGTATCCTCCGTCGGATTTGTGGGTCCACCGGTTTCTCTTCCACGGGTTCGTTCCCGTCGGGTTGCCCACGCTCGATCGGTCGCACGCCAGAGGCATGTTGGTAGGCGCGATCTCTGTCAAAAGGAATGCACCATACGCATAGCTCAGGTTGGTCGCCGTAAATGGCGAGGAAGCAGTAGCCGCTGTGACGCCTATGTCGCTGGGGCAAATCCACGTTTTGTACGAGGTTTGGTATGAATTTGTAAGCAGCGCAAACGAGCCCAGAGTTGTCCCACTAGCATCGCACGGAAATCTTTCGTTGTAGTCGCCCGAGTACAATCGCAGACTGAGGCCGATCTGCTTGAGGTTGTTCAGGCAACTCGCCCTGCGGGCCTTGTCACTTGGCGCACCCAGAGGGGGCTGTAGCAGAGTCAACCCCGCAAGGGCCGAAAGAACAGCGATTAGAACGATCACCTCGACAAAGGTCATTCGGCGTTTTCTCTCATTGGGATCCATGTTGCTCATCTCGCTCTGGCCGCCGATCTCACACGCCCGTCGTCGCCGTTGCCAGGCAGCAGCCCTCAATCCCTCACATGCAGCAACTTCTCCCGCGGCGTGCTGGCGTTCGAGAGATCGGCGTCGTCGCGGACGTAGTGGCAGATGAACGATCGCCGCCAGTTCGGGCTCGTGTTTTGTCCCGACATGTGGAGACAGAGACCATGATGAAACGCGATTCCGCCGGGCTTGAGCGGCACGGGAACGGACTGGTCGATGGTGAATCCGTCGGGCACCTGGTGTGGCGTGTTCGGGATCCACTTGTGCTCCAGCAACCCGCGCTTGTGGGTGCCGGGAAAATAGCGCATGCAACCGTTCTCGAGCGTTGCTTCATCGATCGCGCACCAACACGTGATCACGGCGTCGGCGGGTTTGACCTTGAAATAGGCGTTGTCCTGGTGCGGTGGTTTGGGTGAACCGACCGCGGGCGGCTTGAGCAATGCCTGATCGTCGTAGAGGCTGAACGGGGTCCCGACCAGGTCGGCCACGATGCCGAGCAGGTTCGGATGCAGCGCGTGGGCCCGGAACAACGGTTCATGGGGAGTCAGTCCATGCGCTTTGCGCACGGTCTTCGCGCTGCATTTTTCTTGGGGCAACCCGGTTTCGTGCGCGACGTTCACTCGTTGCGCCTCGGGACTATCCCAATGGCTGCACAACCAGTCGAACCGTTCTTTCTCGGCGGTAACGGTGTCGAGCGGGATCACGCCCTCAACGGCCAGATAGCCGTTGTCCCGGTAGAATTGGATCTGTTGTTTCGTCAGTTTCATGTCTCATTCCTTTCTGAGGTTATTTTTAGATGGAAGCAAAAAAGCAAATCTTCATGGAAACTGCCGGCCCACGAAACACACGAAACACACGAACAGGTCAAGACCAGCAGAAGTCAACGGAGGAAACCGAGACGAAGAGGGATTGTCAGTCCCCCTTTCCTTAGTTTGCACCGGTTTGTTCCTTTCGTGTCTTTCGTGCGTTTCGTGGGCAAGCCCCTTTTCACATGTCAGGTTCACGGGAAATCGATCGTTACCGAATCAAGCGTTACATATCCTTCGGGAAGTTTCGAACGCCATACGGGATAATCACGCTCGGGGCGCAACCGGTGCATGTTGGCTCCGATCGGGCCCATCGGGACAACCGTCAATGGGAATAGAATCAGCATGATATTCACGTTCACATCGCGCAACACATCCGCAAGCGGATGTCGGACATAGTAATCCCTCCGATCGTGACGGCCACCGAGACATGTCCACTGCCTTTCGTCGGGCACGAGCCGGATGGTTTGAGTGGACCATTTGGGCGTGACGCGAAACGGCTGGCCATTCAGCAGCCAACCCGAGATGGTGTCGTTGGCCGCTGACTGCGCCAGCAACACCAGTTTCGCTCCATTTTCGATCAACTCGCCCCTGATGCTAACCGTCATCCTGGCATTCGTGAAATTGCGGGGACATCCGCGGGCGACGAAACCGTTGGAACCCGCGGCTTCCTTGATGTGTTCGCCGAAGGGGCCCTTGGTATTCAGGCACATCACCATGTGGAGATAACCCGCGCCCGGAGGGGCATGGTTGTAATCAATCCACCAGGGACTGCGGGAGGTGACGCTGCCCTTTTTCCATTCCAGCGGTCTGTAGCCTTTTTCGTTTCCATTCCAACCCCACCAGCCGCCTGGGCCACGGTCGAATTTTTCAAGGTAGTTTTTCATGAGTTCAGACTCAGTTGCAGCCAGGCGCACGCATCGCGTTGCATGGGCCGATCAAACTTGTGAGGGCCAGGATAAAATGCTCCGCGGTAATTCCCGGCTGCGCCGACTGACCGGTATTGCGCCGCGAGCCGGCGATCGGCCGCTCGCATGCCATCCAACGTATACAATGGATCGCCCCGGGTGTATTGCACCAACAACGGCGATGGCGCCCGCGCTGCGGCGATGTCCGCCCAGTCGCCATAACACGCCCACACGGAAGGAAAAAACATCCAGGTGTGGCAGACGATGTTGTGATCGAGCAGCCCCTCGGAAGTGCTCATTGCGCCCACCACAACCGCGCCCCGAATGCGAGCACAGGTGCCCTGTAGCAGGACCGACCTCATTCCTCCGCCCGAGAGTCCCACGCACCCGATCCGGGAAGGCAACACATCCGGCCGACCTGCCAGATAGGTGGTAGCAACCCGGTCCTCGAAGCTCACCACTCCAGCGAACGTGGTGCCCAGCACCGTGCAATATTTCGCGATCGTATTTTCATTGAAGAGAGCGGTCCAATGATAGGTGGCGACCTTTCGCGGTTGGTAGCTGATCTCATTTCTCGTGGGTTGCACGATCCGTCCCAGCCAACGATCGAATTCCGGCATGGTTTCGTAGGGGACACGCCGGCTTCCCCACAGGAAGGTGTCATGGACCAGGACGACAAACCCTTCCCGCGCCATCTCGTTGGCGAACGCCCGGCCGCCATACGCAATGTCGCGGAAATGGCGGATGAAGCCGGCTGTCTTCCCGGGTCCATCCGCAACCTTCTCTTTGCCACACAATTTGAACCCACCATGATCGTGCAGCGCCAGCAGTCCCGGTAAGCGACCACGCTCGCCCTCGGGTTTCAAGACCCAGGCCCGGGTGCGCGGACCGTATCCAACCGACCACGAGATCTCCTCGCCCTCGATGCCGTCGCGTTGCCAACGGCGTTCCACTCGGACGGCGAGCGGGCGCTCGGGGCCGGGCGCGAACGCCAGGGACTCGAGCAATCGACGACGGGTGGACGGCCCCGGCTTGGCGAGCGGGTACAATTGCTGCGAACGATTGGCAGCTTCGACGAAATCACTGAACGGTCCAAGATGCTGGAAGACCCGGCCCCGTCGGCTGGAACCAGGCTGAATCGACTTTGCGCGCTTCATGTTTCTTCTCCGGCGGATCGACATGCCGCGGAGTCTAGTGAGGGGAACCACGGTATCAAAACCAAAAACGTCGCTGACGGCCGGGCGCCTTCGACATTCACGACTCAGGCAGGCTTGATACGAACGATAGGCCGCTGGGGCTTGCGACGCGCCACTTCCTTGAAGCCAGCTTTGTCGTACATGGACTTGGCCCCGAACCACATGTACTCGTCTTTGGAACGAGTAGGTTTGTCGACAGGATAGGCTTCAACCAACGTGGCGCCCTGTTTCTTGGCGTATGCAACTGCTTCCTTGAGGAGCGCCCGTGCCACACCCTGGCCGCGGTACTCGGCAGGCACAACGAAACAGATGACCGACCAGACGGGTTGTTCATCGACAGCCTTCATCACGGGAGAACGCTTGAGCCTGGCGTACTCCTCACGTGGACCGATAGAGACCCAGCCGACTGGGATCTTGCCGCGATAGCCGATGAGGCCGGGTGGATTGCCGGCATCGACGAGCGCCTTGAGGCCAGCTCGATTCGCTTGAGCGCGGGTCATCCCCGGCGGCGATGGTTCGCGTGAGCCACTGAGACGGTAGGCCATGCACCAGCAGCAACGAGCGATCGAACAACCTCTGGCATGGAAGATCGCTTCGAGGTCGGACCAGCGCTCTGGCGTGAGAGGAGCGACTGTGAGCTTCATCGACCTTGACTCAGGCGGCGCGCTCATCCGTGCATTGCCGTAGTCATATGGATTCAACGTTCAACATCCAACGCTCAAACGCTCAAAACTCAACGTCCAAAATGGATGCTGAAGCAGTTTATCCAAGAATGGATAATTTCCATCTTGAATGTTGAATGTTGAATTTTAGTTACTTCCCTCGTTACGAGGTGTGACGGCTCATGCCGCTTTCATTGCTACAGCCCAAACCAGCGGGCGCGGCGGCTCGAACCGAAATGCTCCTTGTCGGCGCGCAACGCGACCGACGGTTCATAGTACTTGCCGACCGGGCCATCGGGATTGGAGAAAAAATCCACATCGACGCGACCGATCCGTCCGGCGCCGAACTCGATGTAGCACGAGCCCGTTCCCTTGTGAGTCACTGGAACCTCCTCGTTCCTCAGGCGCGCAATCAACGCCTTGCCGACCGCGCGCGCTGCCCCCTCGGCGAAGACGCCGGCTTTCGGCGTGCCCTGTCGCGCGCAGTCGCCGACGGCGTACACGTCGGGGAAGCGCGTCTCGAGCGTCTTGGGCTTGACCGGCACATAGCCGTCCTCGGTCATGCCGCTCTCCTCGAGCATCTTCGGCGCACGGATGGCCGGCACGCCAAGGAAAAGGTCGTAGGGAAACACGCGGCCATCGTCGAGGGTCACTTCCCGGCACTGCGTGTCCACCTTTTTCATTTCACGGTCGGCAACGAACGTGATGTTCCGCTCCGCGAACGCGGCGAGCAACGCCCGCGAGGTTTCGGGCGACGGTGGGATGGGAACTTCGAGCGGGAGGATGAGTGTGATTTCGCAGGCGCTGCGGATTCCGCGAGTCGAGAGGTAATCGTGCATCATCAGCGCCGCTTCGCTGGGTGCCGGCGGGCATTTGAAAGGCGCCCCGCCGACCGCGATGAGAACGCGGCCCTTGGTGAACGAAGGGAGCATTTCCCCCAACCGCGTCGCGCCCGCCAGGGTATAGAACTCGGTGGCGTCCGCCATGCCCGGCGTGACGGCAAAATCGTAGTCGGCTCCGAGCGCGACGACCAGGAAATCCGCCTCATGGGTGCCGCGATCGGTCGTGACGCGCTTGGCGACGGGATCAATCCGCGAGATCGTTTCCTGGAGAAGCCGCACGCCGGGTTTCACGAATTTCTTATAGGGCAGTCGCACCGCGTTGGGCTGCGCATGCCCAAACATCACGTCGAGCTTCGAGAAGCCGAAATAGAAGGAGTCGTTCTTGTCAATCAGCGTCACTTCGACGCCGTCGCCAAATGCCTCGGAGAGCATGGTACTGAGTTCGAGCCCGCCGAAGCCGGCGCCGAGAACAAGGATTCGCTTCATAGATTGCTGAATGAAATACTCATTGAGTGTTACCGCTCCGCAGCGAACGTCCAAGCTCAGCGTGGCGCGGAGGCGCCGTTGGCTGAAGCGCATGGTTCGGCGGAGTTACTCGGCCGTCGTGGGATCAATTTGGCCGGTAACTCTGGAGACGCGATTCGCAGGAAAGCCTCCACACTTGGCATGCTCTAGAACCAGCTTTTCATTGGGTGCGATGTAAACGCAGTAGATCTTGTCGTCGGTCACATAGCTGTGAAGCCATTGAATTTGTGAACCCATCTCGCGCAAAACCCCGCATGATTTCTGAGCGATTTTCTTGAGCTCTTGACCGGACATTTTCCCTACCCCCGGCACGTCTCGTTCGATTACGTATTTTGGCATAGTAGTGTTGCTTTCTTGTTCTTGTTTACTGTTCGTTTCTACCAATCATCTCAGCAGAACATGAATTAGACGACCTAACGTCGTGGAAAAAGGCGACCAACAGTCGTCCAATTCGGCAGGCGCCGGGGAGTCGATTGGTGGATACTTCGGCCACGGGCGCACGATACGGACTGTCTCGGGCGCCAACAAGCCGAAATTGCTGCCTGTTGAATTCCTTCCAACTCAACCACGGAGTTCACGGAGGCACGGAGAAGGAATCACCACGAATCGTGTAGCCGCGGCCCCCCGCTCGCGAACGCTTTCGGAGTTGTGTCCTTGTCCGCGGTGGTGGGTAACGCGAGGGCAGTTGCCCGATTCGACGAGATCCGAATGCCGCCTGCTCCTATCTCATCGAGTGCAGCCCGATCATGTTTCCTTCCGTGTCCAAGATCAGGGAAATGAACCCATGTTCTCCAATCGCAAACTTCTCGCGTTGGATCGTTCCGCCATTCTTCGCAGCGCGGCCTGCTTCGACGGAACAGTCATCGCAGACGAAATAGATGATCGTTCCTCCCACACCTGAATCTTTGCCGTTCATTTTTACAATCGAGCCCGGGCACCCCGGCTTTTCGGGCAGCATTGGGAAAGTCCACATTTCAAGACCGGGAGACTCAAGACGCTGGAGAGTCACCTGAAATGTCTTCTCATAAAAGGCCTTCGCCCGGTTGATGTCTTGCACATAGATCTCGAACCAGCCTACGGGATTATGATTTGCTCTCATGATCTCCTTCCATGATGGGTAGGAATTCTTCTTCTTCTGTTGTCTTACGCGGACAACGTATCATGACTCAGATTCGCAGCCACATTCAATCGGTCAAACACCGTTTCTGATTTGGGAAGACCTCTGAGGAACCAAACGGACAAGAACGTCCGCTCTCCTCGCTCTTCCAGAGGGTAGGGCGTTCAAGCGCAGCAGTCTTTTGATGCGTCCTTGTATTCGTCGTGGTAGCGCACCCAATCCTGCGCGGCACCGGGTTTTTCGTCGCGGCCTTTGGCGGTCATATCGAGGAAATTATAGGTGGTGTTCATCAGGTCAATCCCGCGCTCGTACGACGAGTAGGTGTGGTACATGTCGCCGTTCTGATCGCGGTAAAACGCACTGACGCCTTGCTTCTCCTCAAGGTTTTCCATTTTGTACCTGCCGTAATTGTAGGGAAGCACCCCGCTCTTGACCTGCTCCGGCGTGAACGACACGTTGAAATCAAAATTGAAATCCGTCTGGAACGAGGAAAGCCACTTGAACCGCCAGCCCATGCGCTTCTTGAACGGCTTGATTTCTGTCAGCGGCGCGCGGGAAACGACGGCGAAAGCCGTGTCGCGCTGTCCAATGTGAATGTTCACGCTGTCGAAATGGTCGGCCCAAAACGAGCAATGGGAGCAACCTTCCTTCCAGCCCGGCCCAAACATGAAGTGATAGATGAGGAGCTGGCTCTTGCCGCAGAACAAATCGGCGAGCGTCACCTTGCCCGTCGGTCCGTCGAAAATGTATTCCTTTTCGACCCTGACCCAGGGCAGCTTGCGACGTTGAAGGTTCAGTTCGTCGCGCAGTTTCGAGGACTTCTTTTCTTTCACCAGAAGTTTCTTGCGGGCGACAAGCCATTCTTTTTGCGAAACCACCTTGCGGTTTTCGATTCCGTGGACGGTTTTGATTTTCGGCATCGTGTTCTCCTTTTGTTTTATTGTCGCTACGCCCCGTAGGGTGAAACAGGCATCTTGCCTGTTGTCGTTTCGTCCCTCACAGGCTGGAAGCCTGTGTCACCCTGTTGCGAGCTTCGCCGCCTTAGGCAGAGGGATACTTTTCAAACTTTGGCAACGCGGGATTCATTTGGTCCCACTGGTGCGCGTCTGATGTCCACACATCCATTTGCGGTTTGAACCAGCTCGGATCATCCAGGCTGGCAGTTCGGATCGCGACAAGGTGAGGGATCGAGTCGGGCTTGCCCATGACCGGCGAGCCGCAGTCAGGGCAAAAGCCTCGACGGGTCTTGCCACCCATCTCGCTGGGTGAAGCATGGAAGCGCAGTGAGCCTTGCAAGAGCTTGAAAGCTTCCGCCGGCACGACGACGAAAGACGAAAACGGACCTCCGCTGGATTGCTGGCAATCTCGACAGTGACAGTGAAGCATCATCATCGGTTCTGCCGTGCATTCGTACCGAATCGCGCCGCAAGCGCATCCGCCTGAGAAAGATGTGGATATTGTGGCCATATATTATTTCCGTATTGGTTGATGGTTTTCGTTCGTTCAATGATACGACGAATAAGCGAGTGACTTCAGGACAGCCATTTTTCGCTTTGGGTGGCGTTGGCGGTGAAGGTGTCTCAGTGGCCTAACGGAAAGTCTGGCACTCCTTCTTTATTAGGCTTCACCTGAAATAATGCTCCGACTCCTCGTAAGGAACACCGACAGGCAAATATATCCTATGGCCGCCTCCTATTTCTTGATCGCGAAATCGGCCGCGTCGAAAATCTGGCGGATTTCAATCACGTCGCCCGGGTCCGCGGGGCAGCGTTGCGCCCATTTCACGAGCTCTTCTTTCGAATTGGCCTCGACCATCCAATAACCGCCGAGCACTTCCTTGGCTTCAATGAAGGGGCCATCGGTCACGGTCGGTTTGCCTTTGCCGAACGCGACGCGCGCGCCGGTGGCCAACGGATGCAGGCCGTTCAGTGAAATGATTTCAACGGCCTTTCCCAATTCCTCATTGAACCTGGCCATTTCTTCCATTTTTTTTGGATCGGGTACAAACCCCGGGCCCACTTTTTTACCGCCTTGATAAACGGCGGGGATCATCAGCATCATGAATTGCATGGTATTTCTCCTTTGGTTTTATTTGTCCTACACCCTTAGTCGTTTGGCATCCTCTAAATTCGACAGCTCGGCCAATCTATCTTCTTTTGGGCCGGGGTCGGACCTGAGCAATTACCTCTGACACCAGCTGTTACAACAGATTCGCTGTTGAAAATATGTTCATAACGAGATTTTTGGCCACCAATTTCAGTTTTTACTAATTCGGTAGCTTGCGTTCCGTCCAGAATTCATTTTGTCCCTCCAAAAAACGCGTTATGAGCCCTGGATCACCGCGAAATCACCTGTAAAACCCTGGGAACCAGTACCTTGCTCAGGTCCGACCCCGATCAAAAGCTTCCGACCCCGATCAAAAGCTCTTTAGGTCCGACACCTGGTTCTACCCATCCGTGACATCCCCGAAAGCTTTCGGGGTTAAACCCTCCGTGCCTCTGTGTCCTCCGTGGTCAATTCCGTTCCTTTGGTTGCGGCTCCGCCGCGCTGTGCTCTTTGCGGCCTTCTGTTCGACCGTCACGATTGGAAGCCCCAGCCGAACAATGCGTCTCTCTTCAATTTCAACCGCAGACGCACGGGACCGCGCGTCGGGAATTTCAACACTCGCTTCGGCCCGGCGCCGACGTGGGGACCGAAGGTAAAGGAAATATCCATGGCAGACACGCAGAGACAAATTCGAAATCCGAACTCGAAGCACGACGACGAAACCGGTGCGTTATGCCGAGCCGGTCATTTGCTTCAAGTCAGCGCGAGTCGTTTCGTATGTCGTTGCGAAGCCGGCAACCTTGGGATCGGGTTTCACGCCCTGCCGACGGCACACATCCTCGTAAAGCTCGGGCCACCAATTGCGGTGTTGCGTCAATCCCCGGTCGCGCCAGGTCTTCCATCCCATCAGCACCTTGGACCAGCATTCGTCGCCGTATTTCACCGCTTCGGCGGAAGTGGGGAACTGCGACACGAACCATTCTCGGCCGATCCGCGCGTGCAACACTTCGTCCGCCCAATCATAGTCCTGCATCGTGGCCGAAAGCGGGTTCTGGGCGGCGACAGCGGTTTCCCATTCGAATCGTTTGCCTGTTTTCGGCATCAGCCCTTGCTCGATAAAATACAAGACAGCGTGGCGTTCCCAGGCCTCGAGCTGGGTGTTCAATCCAAGCGACCAAGTGTGATTGATCATCACCTTCCTTGCCCAATCCACGCCGAGGCTGGCGAACCCCACCTCACCCATCATCGCGTGTCGCGCTTCATCCCAGATCTGGCGCGTCATGTCACGGTAGTATTCCCAAGGCTTGCCTTTCGTTTCCGCAAGGATGCTCGCCATCATTTCCGGCACGTCGACCTCGCGCAGGCGTTTGTAGTACATCATCAACACCTTGGCCGACGGCGGGTACTGCGGATCGTACAAGAACACCTCGGCGTTTACGCCCATGTTGTACGGGTCGGGAAACCGTTCATCGCGCTTCGGTACGGCTTCATACTTGTACGGCCTGGCGGAATGCTGACGTCGAATCGCGATCGTCCGCGGTGTGTCTCCTCCGTGCAACCCACCGCCTGCCGCCAGGCATTCGTCGAGCAATCCGAGCCACCCGGCCAGGCGTTTCCGCGTGGGGGCGTCAACGAGACACGCCACCGCCTTTGTGCCGAACTCGATAAGGTCGTTCAATTCGATCAAGGCGAACCGACACAGGCGCACAGAGGGATTGTCCGTGAGCCGGTTGGTGTCGGTGATGTGGCGCTCCATCGCGCTGTGCAAGGCCGGCACGGCTTTCTCGTACAGGCCGAGAATCAACTCCTCGGTGGACGGCGCGCACAGGATTTCGTCGAAGAAAATCTCCAGGTTCGCGTCGGGCACAACGTCGAGCCCGAGTGGTGGCTCGCGCATTTCGCCGACCCGTTTGCGCAGCGCGGTGACGTGTTCCGCGCACAGGTGGCCATGCAGGCTGAAGGCCATCTTCAACTCGTAGATCGGCTCCGCCGTGATGCGCGCGGTGAAGATTTCGTGGAGTCGTTTCAACGCATAATGATAACGCTTCAGTCGACCCACGGATTGTTCCACGCTCAACCCCGGGCGCATGGCCTCGGTCATGGAACAGACGCCCGCCAGGGACGGCAAGCCGCGGTAGGATTGGTACGTCGTTGTGCTCATGGCTTGGACTGCTCCTTTCCTTCTCTGGGATTCGACAATCAGCTTGTGGCAGATGGCCCGATCAGGCAAATCCTTTTTCGGCGTTCGGGTCTGTTTTGTAATCCGTAGCGGAAGTCGTGAGGACTTCCGTGGATCGCGCGAAAAGGGCGGAAAATTCACGTTTTCCGCTACCACGTTCGACGGTGATTACGGCGATGTCCCTGGGGCGAAGGGACCGGGTTGTGGTTGGACTTTGACGAAGTTGTATTTGACGAGGATGGGAACAAGGTCGCTGTGGGTCTGGGAAAATCCCTGCAAATCTCGGAGCAGCATGGTGAGCCGTTGTTTGGTGTTCTCGAACACGGGCTCGTTTTGATTCAACAGCCGCGTCTGACTATCGAGTTGGGCGATCAACAGGTTGTTCTGTTTGTAGATATACAGACCGAAACAGGTGCTGAGCAGCAACATCGCCACGCCCAACACCAGCACAGCGAGGCGCAAGTACTGGACTTCGGCGGCGAGTGGATGATCAGGGGTCTGGGTCATGGGGGAGGTCCCTTGGGAATCCGGGGCGGCGGCGGCTTCCATGCTCAGCGAGGTTTCGTCGCGGGAGTGGATTGCTTGATCATGTACTTTTGCAACACGGGGTCGAGCGCGGGTTGCTTATGGCTGTACTCGACCAACTCCAGCATGAACTGTTGCCAGTCGCGCATTTGCGACTCCATCGACGAAAGTCTGACCGCTTTGCGCTGGGTCTCCCGATACAGCCCGACATTTTTCCAAACCAAGTAGACATTGACGATCAAGCTGAGCAATAAAATCGCCGTCCCCAGGGCGGTTATGATCCGTAACGCTTTTTGCTGCGGCTCGGGTCCCATGTTGGCGGGGATCGTATGGAGTTCAGACCCAAAGTCACGCCAGAAATGTCAATGAAGTCACGAAGGGCTCTTCCATCTCTTGCGCACCGAAGGTGCGTCATAGTGGAGCCCAGGGCAACGCCCCACGGCATTAAGTTAGGCACAAGTGTCAGCAGGACGAGAGCTTGCGCTCCCAACCGCGCTGGCGTGACGGCTCTAGCCGTCGTGCCCCGGATTTGGAGGCTCCAGCCTCGCCGAAAATCGGGATGTCGCACGACGCGAGGCTGGAGCCTCGCAAATCCTGCACACGGGGGCTGGAGCCCCCGCGCGAGCGTTTGTGGAGAGTTCGTCGCGCCGCAGACGCATGCACCGGAGGGTGGGCTCGGGCGCTCAAAACGGAGATGCACGCGGTCAGCATGGCCTCGCGCAGCACACTCGCGCAGCACGGGCTTGACCGCGGCATCGTGTCTCCCTAGAGTCGCCGCCACTTTTCAACCCAAGGAACGCAATGAGCAAACTCAAACTCGGTGTGATTGTCGGCCTGGGCGATAACGCGGAGGAAGCCTTGAAGAAGGTACACGACCTCGCATTGCCCACATGCCAACTCGCCTGTTGGCAACCCATGCATTACACCAGGGAGAACATTCGCAAGGTCAGAATGCTTTCCGACCGATACCGGGTCGGCATCTCCTCGATCTGGGCCGGCTACCCGGGACCGGCTGTCTGGAATTTCATCGAGGGCCCGAGCACGATCGGACTCGTGCCGCGGAAGTGGCGCAAGCTGCGCGTGCAAGCGTTGAAGCAAGGCGCCGATTTCGCCGCCGCGCTCGGCGTACCCACCATCAGCACGCATTGCGGGTTCATTCCCGAGAACCCGAAAGATCCCGTGTACGGTGAGGTATTGGCGGCGTTGAAAGATGTCGTCGCTCATTGCCGGCGGAAGAAGATCGCCTTCACATTCGAGACCGGGCAGGAAACGCCGGTGGTGCTGCTGCGCTGCATCGAAGACCTCGGATACGACATGCTCGGGATCAATTTCGATCCCGCCAATCTCATCCTCTACGGGAAAGCGAACCCGGTCGATGCTCTCGACGTCATCGGCAAATATGTGATGGGCGTTCACGCAAAGGATGGATTTTATCCAACCAACGGTCGCGAACTGGGCAAGGAAGCGGCGCTCGGTGATGGCAAGGTGAATTTCCCTGTCTTCATCCCAAAACTCAAGAAGCTCGGCTACCGCGGCGCGCTCACGATCGAGCGTGAGATCAGCGGTCCGCAACAGATCAAAGACATCGACAAGGCAAAACGATTGCTGGGGCCGTTGCTGTAAGGGCATGCAAACCACGCTGGATCCGGAACTTCGCCCGATGGAACACTCGGACAGTCTAAAGACTGAACTCTAAGCGCCGTTTCGATGGTGGGTTGTTCAGAGTTCACGCTTCAGCGTGCCGTCGTTCAACAACTGAGATGTGCTCCCGGCCCGCTTTGAGCACTTCCGCGAGCATTGACTTATCTGGCTCAATTTCCTAGTCTGCCGCGCTTTCCGGGTTCCCTCACGTTTGGGGAATCCCTTTTCGCAGTATGAAACACTTGCTCAGCATTGAGTCCATGCCCACGGCGAAGTTTGCTGAAATCTTCGCGCTGGCCAAGGAACTGAAAGCGACACGCGGGCGACACAAGGAACATCCACTGCGCCATAAGACATGGGGGCTCATCTTCGCGAAATCCTCCACGCGCACGCGCGTCAGTTTCGAGGTGGGCATCCGCGAACTCGGGGGCGACGTGGTGTTCATGAACACCAACGACATCCAACTCGGACGCGGTGAACCGATCGCCGATACCGCGCGGGTAATGGGCCGCATGCTCCACGGTTGCGTCATCCGCACCTTCAAGCAGAGCGACGTGGAGGACTTTGCGCAGTTCAGCCAGATCCCGACGATCAACGCGCTGACCGATGACGAGCATCCATGCCAGATCATCACGGACATTTTCAGCTACCAGGAAAAGCGCGGCTCGATCAAGGGCAAGACGGTGGCGTTCATCGGCGATGGGGCGTGCAACGTGCCGCTCTCGTGGATTTTTGCGGCGGCACGGTTGGGTTTCCGGCTGCGGATCGCTTCGCCGGAGAAGTATCTCCCATCGGCGAAGGCCCTTTCCCGCGCCAGCGGGCTGGCAAAAAAAGAAAAGTCCGGCGGGCGCATCGACGTGAGCACTTCCGTCGAGGACATCGCGAAGGACGCCGACCTCTTGTACACCGACACGCTCGTCTCGATGGGCAAGGAAGCCGAGGCGGGCCAACGGATGCGCGATTTCGAAGGGTACCAGATCAACGCCGACGTGTTGAAGCTGGCAAAGAAGAACGCCCCCGTCATGCACTGCCTGCCCGCCTACGTGGGAAAAGAAATCAGCAAAGAGGTCTTCGATGCGCACGCCGACACCATTTTTGACGAGGCGGAAAACCGGCTGCACGTCCAGAAGGCGATCCTTACCCTGGTGGCGAAGAACTGAAGGGATAGCCACGAATTTCACGAATGGACACGAATGAGAGCAAGATTCTGTACAGAGAGGAATCGTACCAAGTCGTTGCATGCGCGATGGAGGTCTTGAACGAACTGGGCCCCGGCCTGCTTGAGAAGGCTTACGAAAATGCTTTGGTCATCGAGTTCCAATTTCGTAATATCCCATGTTTGCAACAGAGTTGTTTTCCGATCATTTACAAAGGACACAACGTGGGAACGCATGTTCCGGATCTCATCGTTTACGAGAAAATCGTTGTTGATCCAAAAACAGTGGAGGCGATCACAGACGATCATCGAGCGATCATGTTGAGCTATCTGCGGGTCACTGGATGCCGGCTGGGGATGTACCTGAATTTCAAGCGGCCCAAGCTCGAAGTCGTTCGGATCGTGCTGTAATTAAAACATTCGTGAAATTCGTGTTATTCGTGGCTAATCCCAATTCATTATGAAAATCGTTGTCGCATACTCCGGCGGACTCGATACGTCCGTCATTCTCAAGTGGCTGAAGGAAACTTACCGATGCGAGATCATCGCCTACTGCGCGGACATCGGACAGGAAGAAGAACTCAAGGGCCTCGATAAAAAGGCCACGGCGACGGGCGCGAGCAAGTTCTACGCGCTCGACCTGGTCGAGGAGTTCGCGCGGGACTTTATTTTCCCGATGATCCAGGCGGGGGCCATCTATGAGAACCAATATTTCCTCGGCACCAGCATCGCGCGCCCGTTGATCGCCAAGGCGCAGATCGACATCGCGCGCAAGGAAGGCGCGGACACGGTCGCGCACGGCGCCACCGGCAAGGGGAACGACCAATGCCGGTTCGAGCTGACCTACGCCGCGCTCGCGCCCGACCTGAAGATCATCGCGCCGTGGCGGTTGCCCGAATATCACAACCGCTTCAAAGGCCGGGCGGAAATGCTCGCCTATTGCGAAGAGAAAGGAATCAAGGTCGAGGCATCGGCGAAGAAGCCCTACTCGATGGACCGCAACCTCCTGCACATCAGTTTCGAAAGCGGTGTCCTCGAAGACCCGTGGTTCGACGCCAGCAGCGAGAAGTGCGAGGACATGTACAAGCTCACTGTCTCACCGCAACGCGCTCCCGACCGCGCCGAGTACGTCGAGTTGGTCTTCGAAAACGGACGGTGCGTCGCGATTGGTTATCATGAGTTGGACGCGGTGTTGAAGTCGCTTTCCTATAAGGGAGCAGTCAAGACCGACAAGGAGCACCACGTCGCTCTCGGTCCACACTGGGTGTTGAAGGTGCTCAACGTCATCGGCGGGAAACACGGGATCGGCCGCGTGGACCTGGTCGAGAACCGTTTCGTCGGGATGAAATCGCGGGGCGTGTACGAGACGCCTGGCGGCACCATCCTGCACTACGCCCATCGCCAGATGGAAACGCTGACCATGGACCGCGAAGTGATGCACCTGCGCGATTCGCTGATCCCGAAATACAGCGAGCTCGTGTACTACGGTTTTTGGTTCAGCCCCGAGCGCGAAGCGTTGCAGGCATTTGTTACCGAAAGCCAGAAAAACGTCACCGGCACCGTCCGCCTCAAGCTCTACAAGGGCAATGTGATCACCGCCGGACGCAAGAGCGCGGTGTCACTCTACAATCCGTACGTCGCCACGATGGAAGCCGACAAAGGCGCCTACGACCAGACCGATGCGACCGGCTTCATTCGCCTCAACGCGTTGCGGTTGCGGACCCGGGCAGGCGTGTTGGCCAAGGCAAAAACGCGAAAGAGCAAGTAGCCACGAACTCCGAAAGCGTTCGCGAGCAGGTTTCACGAATGCTGTCGCGGCGAGGTGCTATTGTTTCGTCGCGCGGATCGTGATTTTCGCGCCGCTTTGGTTGGCGCCCTGCAGCACGATCGTTTTTTGGAAGGGGTCGACGGAGCCGGTCAGGGAGCGGGCCTGCAGGGAGCCGGTGATCATCCAGGCGGCGAGTTGGTTTCGCGAATTCGCCACGACTGCACCGCTGACCTCGTCGCCTTCGCTGTTCAATCGAAACACCCCCGGCAATTCCTCGGACACACTCAATTCGTAGGTCTCGATGATCGTGCCATCGGCCATTTCAACCTCGGCGAGCCAGGTGCCGGCAAGATCGGGCTGATCGCTGACCGGCCGACCCGTCAGCCCGAACGCGACAGGCCTCGAGCTGACAAGTGCTTCCAGGTTGCCTCCCGTGATCGTGCCCTTCAGTTCGCCGTCCACGAGGATCGCCTCTCCGATTTCCGCGACGTATCGCCCCGTCAGTCGGCCGTCGGGATCTGTCCTCCAGGCGCCGGAGATGGTGAAAATGCCGCTCGACCTCAAGCTGATTCCGTATCCGCTCAGCGTGTGATCGTCGGCAAAGATCAGAAACGCCAAACCTTCGTCGGCGCCCCGGAGTTGGACTTCCCAGGTGTTCCCAAACGCGAACGACTTGCGTTCCAATGACCGCTCGCTCGGAGTCGGGCCAGCCTTGGCTGCTTGGACGGACTCGTTGTCCGCGATGGTCACGGTGGCGCTGGTGTTGGCGCCCAAGAGATAGGCGCTGTTGCTGACCAGGGTAACAACGACCGTCTCGGCGCTCTCGGCGCTCGCGTCGTCGATCGGCTTCACCGTCAGCGACCCCGAGGTCTTGCCTGCCTGGATCGAAATCGAAGTGCCGAGGCCCTGGTAATCGCTTCCGGCAACCGCCGTGCCGCTGACGGTGAAATTGACCCTGAGCGATACGTTGGTGCAGCCGGTGCGCGTCACCGTGAACGCGCCCTTGTTTGATCCGGGTTCGGAAGCGCTGGGATCGCTCGCCGCGATAGTGACCGTCGGGAGATCATTGTCCTTGAGATCGACGATCGCCTGCGAGGACGAACCAACTTTGTACACGGCGCTGGTGGCGAGCGTCGCGATCACTGTCTCCTTGCATTCGACCAATGCATCGTCGACCGGCGTCACGACGATCGTCGCGTTGGCGGAGTTGGCGGGGATCAAGACCATGCCGGACAAAGACGAGTAATCGATGCCCGCGGTGGCCGAGCCACTCAGGTCATACCTCACGGTCAGCGCGACGTTGGTGCCGCCGACCCGATTCACCGTGAACTTGCCGATGTTGATCGCCTGCTCTCGGGCGTTTGAGTCGGTGGCGCTAATCGTGACCGTCGAAATCGCGGCGTTGGACACCACAATGTAGCCAGGCCGGTTTGTCACGCTGGATCCCTGGGGGCCGTTAACGGTCAGGCCGACGCTATACACGCCGACGGCGTTGTAGGCGTGGGACACGTTGGTCAAAGAGGTATTGAGCGTGCCGCCGTCCCCGAAATCCCAGGAGCGGCCGGTGATGGACCCGCTCGAAGTGTCGCTGAAGTTTACAAGCAGGGGCACCGGTCCGCTGGTCGGGCTGGCGTTGAATCGAGCCACGAGAGAATTGTTCTGCTGGACGATCACGCGGAACACGCAAGAGCTGTCCGTACCCGATGAATTGGTCGCAGTGCACGCTACGCTGTTTGTGCCCAGCGGGAAGGCTGCGCCGGAAGGCGGATTGCACGCGACCTGGGCGCACGCGGAGACAGCCGGCGCAGGATAGCTGACCTGAGCGGTGTTCTCGCCCGGCGGCGCATCGGCCAACACATCTGCGGGACAAGTGATGGTTGGTGGCTGGGTTTCGCGCACGGAGATCGTCACCTGGCGCTTCGCATCGTCGTAGTTGAGCGGACCCAATTCCAAACCGTTTGAAAGCGCGGGCTCCGAGCTGAAGTTGTCAAAGGTCCCCGTCCTTCCGCTGTAGTTCGTGAGGATGACCCACGAGTTGCTGCAGGTGGGAGCGAATCCGTCGGCGAACCGGACCTTCAAACTGCCGGCCAGCGTTACCGGTCCTTGAACCTGGATCGGGCTGCTGGCATCTGAACCAATCTCAACGAGAAGCGTCGAGGCCACATTCTGGCTGTAGCTCGCCACCTGGAGGATCGCGTTGGAAAGAGTCAACGCTCCGCGCGCGCCCACAGTGAGCGATTCCAGCACATTCAGTGGGAACGTACCCGTATCGGTGACGCGTAACGTGTTCGTCGTTCCGTCGGGGGCGGAAACCGACAGCACGCGGACGGTCATGGTTCCGCTCGCGTTGGTGGTCGCCGCGTCGATTGTCACCGTCTTGGTGTTCTGGTTGGTGATGAAAACTCCCAGTTGGTCGCTCTTGGGAGGCACAGCCAACGACCAGTTCGCGCCGTCGTCCCACCGGCCATCGTCGGAATTGATCCAACTGTTGGCGGGTGTATCGGCCGAGCCCACGCCGACCACGGTGTTTGTCGGATTCCCCCCGTTGCTGCGAACAATCACCGGGTATGAGAACGGACCCACGTTCTGGACCGTGAGTTGTACCCTGACGTTCGTCGTGTCGCCGCCAGCCAAACTGTACGGACTGCCCGAGAGCAGCGTCAAAGGGGCCGCCGCAGTGGCGGTGCCGTTGAGGGTCAGCGCGCCGGCATTCGTCACCGTCAAGGTCACCGTCAGCGTCGTGCCGGTGGGGATGGTGCCGAGGTCGGCGGGCGATGGGCTGATACTGAGGGAGGCGGGCGTGAAAGCGCTGCTGACGAACAGGTCGCTCAGGTCGACGGCATTGGTGGCATCGCGGATGAACGGGCTCACCCCGAAGATGGTCTGCATCGTCCGCAGCATCGAACTATGGTTGTAATAGATCGTGTTGAAATATCCGTTGCCCTTGGCGAGCGGCGACAACAAGATCATCGCGATGGGCCCATCGCTCTGGCTTCCTTCGTCGAAGGTAATGAACAGCGCGCCGCCCTCCTGGAACGGCTGCGAGTTGAGAATCGGCGGGACGGCATTGCTCAGCCAGTTGTCGAGTTGGCGGACCTTGTTGTTGAGGGGCGGGCAGGCGTCGTGGCCGTCGTTGCAGCGGACGGGCGTGATGAAGTTGTATCGTGCGACGGTGTTGCTCTGCAGGTCCCCGGCAAGCGCAGTGTACGGTCGGTGGTGAGCGATGCAGTACTGCGTGTTGTTGATGACGTCGTCGAAATTTGCGAAGGGATTGTGGTTGGGCATGTAGCCTGTGGCTGAAATATGCTTTGACGGGCAATCGGTGCCGCTAATGCCTTCCATGTAGGCCATCCAAGAAACGCCTGACGCGAACAGCATGGTCGAGAGATGGTTGGTCGTGGCTTGATGATTTTGCACAGGCGGCTGGTTGTTGGTGATGCCCAGGCTCGACCCGGCTTCCAGCCACACGTAGTTGCGCAGGCTGGGATGCTCTCCCGGCGGGTTGTAATAGGCCTCGCAATAGGACGCCATCGGCAACAGCGAGTTGATGAAGGGCGCGTCCGTGCTCCCCTTGATGTCTTCGAACCAATCCTTGTTCTCGAACAGGATCAGGAACACGGTCCGAATGCCCGCCGGAAGCGGCGAGGCAGCCGACGCAGTTTGCACCGCACCGGTCAGATGGTCCGCGCTGGCCGCGCGACCGCCGCCTGATAGCAGCATTCCGCCGCAAACAATCGCCAGGCAGCCGGCGACTGAGAACGGACTTGCCTGGCCAAATTCTCCCTTCAATAGTTTCATGTGAAATCGAGCGCTGGGGCGAATCTACCACGGCCCACTACGTACGGGAAGCGATTGCTTGCAACGATTCGGTATCGGGTGCATTGCACTTTTTGAACACCAGCAAGCTGAAGCTTTCCAGCCACAGGCGGATCCGCCGAGGCGGAGAACTCTGAACGCTCTCTCGAGTGAAGGGGCGTTAAGAGTTCAGCCTTCAGGCTGCAAATTCGGGGGGCGCTCAAAAACTGGGATGCACCCTGTCGGTGGTCGGGCTGCGATCAGTGAAACGGCCACACGAATGGAATCATCAAGGTGGCCGCGATCCAGAACAGGATATTCAGGGGCAGACCCACTTTGACAAAGTCCATAAACTTGTACCCGCCCGCGCCATACACGAAGGTGTTCGTCTGGTAACCGACCGGGGTGGAGAAATCGAAGCTGACGGCGAACACCATCGCCATCACAAACGGACGCGGATCCACGCCGAGTCCCAGCGCGGTCTTGATCGCCAGCGGTGTCATCAGCACCGCCGTGGCGGAGTGTGAGATAAACGCGGTGAGAAAATTGGCGATGAAATAAAGCGCGGCCAGCACCATCCAGGGCGACCACGAGCCAGCCACTGCGAGCAACCCATCGACGAGAATCTTGGCGCCGCCCGTTTTTTCCATGGCCAATCCCACACCCAGCATTCCGCAGATGACGAGAACGATGTCCCAGTTGATCGAGTTGTAGGCCTCGCGCGCGCTCACGCAACGGGTCAACACCATCGCCAGCGCGCCGAGCAAGGCCGCGCCTCCGATGGGCATCAACTCGAAACTTGCCACCAACACCACCAGGGTGACGATGGCCATGCTGACCGGCAGCTTCCGCCGACTCACGGGTTCGGGAGCGTGCGACAAGGACAGAAAGTCATTGTCGGTGCGCAGACTGTTGAGCGCGTCGACGCTGCCTTCGACCAGCACGGTGTCCCCCATGCGTAGCGCAACGTCCTCAAAGTTCTCCCTCAGATTGGATCCCTGCCGGTGCACGGCGAGGACGATCATGCCGTACCGCTGACGCAGGTTGATCTCTCGAATCGTTTTGCCCCGAAAGCTCGAATTGGGGCTGATGATTCCCTCTGCGACGACCACTTCCCGTTCGCCCTCCGCCCGCAGACCGAGGTTGACCTTGGGCGTCACGCCGATGCCTTCCATTTGACCCATCTCCAGCACGTGTTCGCTCGCGCTGAGGAGCAACAAGCGGTCGCCGGCCTCGAAGAGGATCGTGTCCAGAGGATCGGTCAGCCGGTTTCCGCGGCGGAAGACGTCGATAATTTGCAACTTCGGCAGCTCTTTGATCGCCGTCTGGCGCAGTGTCTTTCCAACCAGGGGAGAGTTTTGGAGGATCACCGCCTCGGTAAAGAATTCCTTCATGTGGGCGCTATCGACCAATGAACTAAGTGTCTCGCGCGAGGGAAGCAGCTTATGGCCGATGGCAACCATATAAGCCACACCGAGGATGCTCAGCGGGATACCGACCCAGGGCCAGTTCAAAAATGCCGATCCCCTTCAGGCCGTACTGCACGGCGATGGCATTGACCACCAGGTTCGAAGCGGTGCTCATCAAACTGACGCCGTTGCTGAATTGGGACGAGTAGGAAAGGGGAATCAGCAGCTTGGATGGCTTGATGTCTTGTTGCCGTCCCAGCGCCAGGACCAAGGGCAGGAAGGCCACCACGATGGGCGTGTTGTTGACGAACGCCGACAACAGAGTGACTGCGCTCATCATCACGAACAGCACTTTCAACTCGCTGGCGCCGACGAGGCCGGCCATGCGGCGTCCCACCCAGTCGATCACGCCGGTTCGTTCCAGCCCCGCGCTGAGGATGAACATGCAAGCGATCGTGATGACAGCTTCGTTACCGAAGACGGCGAATGCCTCCTTGGGTTTGATAACTTGCAGAACCAACAACAGCCCCAAGGCGCACATGGCAATGAGATCGGGCGATAGCCACTCCTTGAGGAAGGCAGCCATCGCCAGTGCGATCACGGCGTAAACGATAATGATCTCGATGTTCATTTGTGACGAATCAGGCGAAGCTGATTGCTGCTCTCGCAATCATCTCCCTAATAAATAGGAGAAGCTTACTAAGCAGGCTAAGTGCCGGCAAGCGTGCGGGTTAGCCATTATCCAAGCCAATGAATTTGGGCATTGGGAGACCGCTTCCATTTGGCCAAGCCAGTGCTGGTTTATCGATTGTCAGCCCCCGGCTGCCCCGCTATAAGCCAATGCGCATGATGCTAGGAGTCGATTATCATCCCGAACAATGGCCGGACGATTGTTGGCCGGAGGATGCACGGCTGATGAAAGAAGCCGGCGTAAGCGTCGTCCGGCTCGGCCACATGGCCTGGTCGCGTATCGAGGCGGACGACAATTACTACAACCTCCGCTGGCTGAATCGCGTCATGGATATCCTGTTCAAGCATGGCATCAAGGTGGTGCTCGCCATCCCAACTGGATCGCCGCCGCCGTGGTTGGTTCACAAGTTTCCCGAGATCCTCCCCGTGGATGCGCAGGGACGCCGGTTGCAGCCGGGCACGTACAACCATCGGTGTTTCCTCAACAAGCATTACCACGATTACGCGCGCAACTTTACGATGAGGCTCACCAAGGAAATCTGGGGACACCGCGCGATCCTCGGGTGGCAGATCGACGGAAAAATTGGCGCGCATCGATGCTATTGCGAGACCTGTCAACGGGCCTTTCTCGACTGGCTCAAGAACCGATACAAGACCGTGGAACGACTCAACGCCGAGTGGGGAACAGTGGCGTGGGGACACGAATACACGGATTTCATCCAGATCCCACTGCCCTGGCAAAACACAGGCGCGGCGCGCGATCTACGGGCAAACCATCCTTCGCTGATCCTGGATTTCTGGAGGTTCAGCGCGCATGTCGTATCCGAATTCGTGCGCGAACAGGCCGTCATCGTTCAGCGTTTTACCACCCGGCAATTCATCACTCTCGATTGCGACGAGGCGTGGGCGGGACAGAATTGCTTCGAACTGGCGAAGTCCGTGGACTTCGTTTCCTGTGGGACGTTCGTGGGACCCGAATCGTTGCCATTTCGCCATGATGTGTTTTTCGGGATCAAGCAAAAGGATTTCTGGGTCATGGAACACCCGATCGGCGCGTTCGGTTGGAACGCGTTGGGACCCTCGCCGCGTCCGGGTGAAGCACGGATGCGAGCCTGGCAGGCGATCGGTCATGGCGCGAACACGATTCTGTTCTCACCCTGGCGTTCGAGTCCGTCGGGCACCATCCAACTCGCTGAAGGTGTTCTCAGCCACGATGGCGTCCCGCAACGACGTTATGCGGAAGTAAAGCGCATGGGCGAAGAGCTCAACCGCATCAATCCCTCATTAGAGAGCACTCAGCCGAGGCGCGAAGTGGCGATCCTTTGGGACCACGAACAACAGTGGGCGCTGCAGATCCAGCCGCAGACGAAGGGCACCGGCCTCGATAACGAGGAAATCGCGCGATGGTTCCACCGAGCGTTGCAACGGATTGGCCTGAATTGCGAACTGGTAGGCTGGAAGCAGGATTTCACGCCATTCAAACTTTTGCTGTTGCCGCCCCAGTACATGATCGATCCCGAGCGCGCCGAAAAACTGACACAGTACGTAGCGGCGGGAGGTTCAGCGGTGGTCTCGACCCGGAGCGGCATCAAAAACCTGCGCAACGTGAACTACGCGGAACCGGCACCGGCCACCCTGCGAGAGCTGCTCGGAATCGAGGTAATCGACGCCGACGTGCTGGGTGATGATCGCTCGAACCTCGTTCGTCTCACCAGCGGCGAGGAGTTCGCGGCGCTTCGTTGGTGTGATGTGCTGGCGCTGAAAGGGGCCGAGGCATGCGGCCATTATGCGCAGGAGTTCTACAAGGATTCAGCGGCGTTGACAGTTCACGCGCACGGGAAAGGCAAGGCCTATTACGTCGCGACTCTGATGGGAAGCGATTTCTACCGCCTTTTCCTGACCCGGCTCGCGGAGGAACGCGGCCTTCGCATCTACAAAGATTTGCCAGACGACGTGGATATCGTGACGCGCCAGAAGGAGGGCAAGGAACTCCTGTTCGTCACCAACCAAAGCGGCGAATCACACACGGTGGCAATTGGCCGGCGCGGGAAAAACTTACTCGGTGGCGCCGCCATCGAGAGCGCCGTGCTATTGGAACCGAATGGCGTAGCTGTGGTGGAACTGATCGGCTGAACGGCGAAAATCGTAAATGTTGAATGAGGGCGAGCGATCCCGGCTATTGCCGTGCGTTTTCCCGGCAAAAAAACGCGTTATGCGGTCAATTCCACCATGAAATTCTTTGCAACAGCCTCATGCAGAAAGCGTTGCTCAGGTCCGACCCCGGTCGGATGGTCTCTGTGCGTCGTGGCGTGGTCTTGCACGCCACTGTTTCAGTCTTTTCGCTTCCATTAGCCAGGGGTCTGTCTTACCTCCGACCTCGAAAGCTCCGATGCTCAACTCCGAACGCGCAACTCGGTAACCACCTTTCCCCTTGAAGTAGAAATACTCGAATGAGGAGTCGCAACCCATGTAGTCGAAGTACTTTTGACTCTCCGCAAGCTTTTCGAGTTCCGTGTAAGATACTGTCTGCGCGTTCTTCGCTCGGAAGAAATATCCACCACAGCCTGTGAGCACACAAAGTGTGGCGATCACAAACACGTGCGCGGCACATCGCATAAGCATAGCTACTGCCTAACATTAGTATTCGGCCCGACTCAACGACGGTTCCAATGAACGGAAAGGGCCTTGTTCACGACAAATGTAGGAGTGCGGAAAAACGTGTCAAACTCCAATCCAACGACTTACGCAACACCTTGCCTTGCTCAAAATGAATTGCCGGAGAATCTGCGGGGTGCCAATATCGCCCCGGTAAAACCCCAACTAAGTTGGGCTTTCGCCAGAGCGATATGCGCATGGAACGGCATCAGAACCCCGTCCCCCGTTTCGCGCGCTCGATCACCTTCATTACTTCGAGCACGCTCTCGGGCGTGATATCCTGTTTGGCAGCGCGACGGACCACGGCGAACACATTGTCGTAGAAATCACCTTCGCTTTTCGCGACTGACGGCGTCTCGTATTCTTCCCAGGGCAACACATCGTCGTTCCCATACCGGCGGTTGACGGGCGGTGTCTCGACTACCGCAAGCGGCTTGACCTTCGTGGGATCGAATCGCTTGATTTTGCTGGTCTTGCCATCGGAGACGAGCGTGCCATTCGACCCGAGCAGCGTCCATTTGGTTTCCGGGAACGCGCAGGAAGTGCATAACTCGATGTCCACGACGCGGCCGTTCTCGCCGCGGATCAGGAGTTTGACATGATCCTCGGTGTCACCGGCATCCGTGATCAATTGCAGATCGCTCCACACATCTTTCACGGGCGAGGCGATCAACTGCAACGCCATGTCGACGAAATGCGGGCCGGTATTGTTGAGCACGCCGCCGCCAAACTTCTTCAGCGTCTGCCAGTCGTTGCGCCGGTTGAATCCCAGGTTGCGCATCCGGATCTCGAACACGCGCCCGATCGGTTCCCCGCTCTGCACCACCTGCAACATGTACTGGGAATCGGGCAGATACCGGTAGTTTTGATGCACGAACAATTTCTTCCCCGAGGTTTTGGAGGCGTCGATCATGCGTTGCGCGTCGCCCAGGCTGGTGGCCATCGGTTTCTCCACGACGACATGCCGGCCCGATTGCATCGCCGTGATGGAAATCTCCGCGTGCGTCGACGATTGGCTGGCGACGACGATGACTTCCGCATCCACGCCTTTCAGCAGCGACCGGTAATCCTCGAACGTGGCGCAACAAAACTCGGTCTTCGCCTCGTTGCGGCGCGACTCTTCGAAGTCGGCCACGGCGGTGATTTGAAATTCGGGATGGCCGCGCATGCGGCGGACGTGAATGTCCCATCCGGCACGTCCCAAACCGACGACAGCAACCTTGATTGGTGATACTTCTGACATGACGGACATCATTGGCAATGAGTTCCCACTTGCAAGAGAGAACTCGGTGGCGTATCAGGCGCTTCGATATGGAAACTGAAACGTTCGTGGCCAGCCGTTGCACCGGCGGCAACCGTTTGTTCCCAACCGTGATCGAGGTCAGCCCCACAACCGTCACTCATCGGAAGAGCCGCATGTTCGGCCGTGACGAGAACACCATGAACATCGGCCACATCGCCAGCGTGCAGGTAAAATCAGGCATCCTGTGGGCCGATATCCGCATCGAGTCCAGCGGCGGGTCCGATCCCGTCCACAGCACCGGCCACTGGAAGAAAGACGCGCACCGGATTCGCGAATTGATCGAGCAGTACCAGCGGCAGATCAGGGAGGAGCAGAAGGAGAAGTGAGGGGCTGGTGATTCGTTATTCGTTATTCGTTCCTGGTTATTGGTAACTGATGATCCGTCTTCTGATGGTCACTATTAACAAATAACAGAGAACGAATAACTCACGACTGCCCCAACTGCTCCTTCAACCACGGCACCGCCTTCTCCCCGCACCAGCGATGTTCACCGGGGAACACGTGATGGACGAGTTGCTTGTCAGCACCCATCGCCTTGAACACCTTCCGCGTGTAACCAACCTGCGAATTCACGTTGTCGAGGCTACCAGCTTTCCCGTTGAGCGGATCTTTGTCGCCGGTCTCGATGAACAACCCGCGGGGCGCAACGAGCCCGCCGATGTCGCCCATGTCGGCGTATTTCCAAAGGTTGGGCACGCAGTTGCAATCGCAATTGCAGGCGAGGCGGATCAGCGAATCTTTGACGCCATAATAATATCCGCTGACAACGCCGGCCTTGATGCGCGAATCCATCGCGGTCAGATACAACGTTTGCAGCCCGCCCCCCGATAATCCCGCGCAACTGATTCGCTTGGGATCGCACTCGGGTCGCGTCTCGATGAAATCGACGAGCCGCATCAGGTCCCACACCCACATCCCCGTGATCGTCTGGCCGAGGGGGTAACTCATGATCATCAGTTCATGGCAGGAATTGCTCATGAAGAGGTTGGGATCCTGTTTGTCGTTCTGCTTCCCTTGAATCCGCCGCTGACCGAACCCGCGCGCGTCCATTGCGAACGTCACGAAGCCCTGCTCGGCCAGTTTCACCGCGTAATCGTAGTTGTATTGCGCGATCGCTTTCGCCACCAGTTCGAGGTCCCGCCGTCCACCGGGAGAGAAGCGTCCGGCAGAACCATGCCCGTGCGGACAAATCACAGCCGGGCGGCGTTCGCCTTTCTTGATGTCCTTGGGCACGAATGCGTAGAAGGTCGCGATCACGTCGGGCTCAGTGTAGATGGTCCAATCCTCGCGCCAGACCGAGCCCGTGTCATCGCGGGCGTGTAGTTTCGGCCGAGGCTTCGTGGGTTCCATCGTGTCCAGGCCAAGCACCTCGACAAGCTTTGTGCGGAGTTTTTTCTGCCACACCGCCGCGTCCTTGCGCGTCTTGCCCTTGAACGCCATCTGGCGACCGGCCTTGTCGAACCGTTTCGCGAAATGTTCCGTTACGTCGTAGAACTGATTGAAATAGGAAATCGCTGAACTTTCGGTTTGCATGGCGGTTCGTTGTACTGGTTTCCATCGATTTCACCACTCTTTTTTGGGCCCGCGGCATTCGACGCGCATCTCTCATTTACCTCCGAATCGCGGGTCGACGTCCGTAGCTGCAGGACGAGAGCTTGCGCTCCCAACCGCGCTGGCGTGACGGCTCTAGCCGTCGTGCCCCGGATTTGGAGGCTCCAGCCTCGCCGAAAATCGGGATGTCGCACGACGCGAGGCTGGAGCCTCGCAAATCCTGCACACGGGGGCTGGAGCCCCCGCGCGAGCGTTTGTGGAGAGTTCGTCGCGCCGCCGACACATGCACTAACTTAATGGCAGTGGGGCGTTGCCCTGGGCTACGTTATTTCGGCCGTTCAGGCCTGTGGCTCAATCACGCTGACCGGTACCGGCGTCTCATCCGGGCCGGACCGGTGATATCGACTCCAGGGCGGACCCTCAACTACACCCCGCCTTCCGAACCTTCCGTAAAACCGCTTGTAGACACTCCCCTTCTCAGGCAATGGTTCCCTATGCGGCTCCTGTGCGTGGCATTGTTCGCCGTAATGACTCTCACCTTGACGGGTTGCGCACTGCCCGCGTCAAAAACCCGTTATCGGCGACCGCAGATGACGGCCGAAGAGATCCGTTCCTACTACGAATATCCATGCAAACCGATCGAAGCGCGTATCCGCGAGAAGGAACGGACCAGCAAGTACATTTACCAGATGGTGGAGTTCGATCTGCAGTTTCCGCCGGACGTCGATCCCGCGTCGATCGAGGAGGCCCGGTTGCTGGCCGCGGCGGCACCGAACAAGATCCGCCAGAAAAATCTCTCGCTCGATTACACGGTCCGTTTTGCCTACTTCCGGCCGACCACCCCGGGTCGCCATCCGCTCGTGTTGGTCAGCCCGATCCTGGGAGGGAACACGATTTTCACCGAGGATTTCTGCCGCTATTTCGCCAGCCACGGATTTTGCGCCGCGTTGGTCCATCGGAAACGACTCAGCCTCCGGCCCGAAGACGGCCTGGACAAAGTGGAGGCCGACTTGCGCAAGTCCGTGCTTCGGATTCGGCAAGCGTTGGACTGGGCCTGCCAGCAGCCGGAGGTCGACGTATCGAAGGTGGGATCGTTCGGGATCAGCTACGGCGCGATTATCAATACCATCGCGGCTGGCGCGGAGCCGCGGATCAAGTATCACATTTTTGCGTTGGGGGGAGGCGATCTGCCCAACATCATCAGCAGCACCACCGAACCGCAGATCCGGCGTCAGGTCGCGAAGATCGGCGGCTACCGCAGTTGGAACAGGGAACAATTGCGCGATGCGCTGGAGGAAACGATCCGCTCCGACCCGCTCAATTCCGCTCCGTTGCTCGATCCCGATAACGTGCTGATGGTGGTCGCGCAGTTCGACGCCGTGGTGGGAACGCAATACGAGAACCTGCTCTGGCGCCGCATCGGCAAGCCGCGGCGGATTGTCGTGCCACTGGGACACGCTACCTCTGCCCTGGCGCTTCCGTTCATCAAGGGCGAGACGCTGCAGTTTCTGGAAGAGCGATTTGGGATCCCTCCAAGCGGCAACGTGGATGGCACGCTGCGGTTTTATCGATCCAAACAATACTGACCAAATGAATCGTCGGCTGGTAGCGGAAGTCGTGAGACTTCCGCCGACGTGAAACGAAGAACGGAAAACTCACGTTTTCCGCTACGCCAAAACACTCGGAGCTGATTTTCAAAACGCGCACGTTGAGCTCACGATCATTCTTGTATTGTCTCTTTGGCTCGCTTGGGTTGTCTTGTACCGCCATGGCAACACCGGATGCGCCAACGATTCTCACAACCAATGGCGTCCGCTTCGGCATCGGCGGCGGCAAACCCGGCGTTCCCGCTCCCACCTTGTTCGTGTTTGCCTCCGATTTGGAAGGTACGCTTCAGAACGACGGATTCGTCAAGGCAGGCAAAATTCTGCAGAAGAAAGAAGGCTTCCTGCTGGTGGCGCTCGATATGCCTGCGCACGGGCAAGACCAGCGAAAAGACGAACCGAGCAGCCTCAATGGATGGCGTGCGCGACTGGACAAGGACGAGAATTTTGTCGACGCGTTCGTGAAAAAGGCATCGACCGTGCTCGATACCCTGATCAAGGAAGGTTACACCGACCCGCACCGCGTCGCCGTGGCAGGCACCTCTCGCGGGGGATTCATCGCGCTGCATTTCGCGGCGGCTGACTCGCGGGTCAAGGCGGTGGTTGCTTTCGCGCCGGTTACCGAATTGCCCGTGCTCGCGGAGTTCAAAGGACTTGAGATCCAGCCGTTGACCAGGTCGCTCACGGCAGTGAATCTCGCCGAAAAGCTTGTCGGCCGGCCAATCTGGGTTTGCATCGGCAACAACGACGAGCGGGTCGGCACCGACCAATGCTTCGCGTTTGTCCGCAAAGTCGCGCAGGCGAACCTCGCTGCAGGTAAACCCGCGCACATCGAACTTCATGTCATGCCGTCGGCGGGCCATCGCACTCACGAGACCGCACACGACGAAGCGGCAGCATGGCTCGCGCAGACGATGGCGAGAAAGTGACGTGCTGAGCCCTTTCCGCGACAGGACACTCTCCTAGGATATTTTGGCGGTTTATCCGACCACGGTTTGGGCCCTTGGCTGATTGCGGCTCATCGAGGCGGAGCAGATAGTGCCACCGCTAGGAAAGGAAATCGATCAACCATGAATGCACCACTCCACGTCATCCGTTCAGCCTTTTGTGTCCTCATCAGCACGGCGATCTTTGCGTGTATGGCGCGCGGAGCCGACAAACCAGAAGCAGCCAGTGCGGTGGCTGAATTGAAACCGACCCAGGGCTCTCAAGTGCGAGGGACTGTCACGTTTACCCTCACGACCTATGGCGTGCGCGTCGCAGCGGATATCACGGGGCTAACTGCGGGGGATCATGGTTTTCACATCCACGAGAAGGGCGATTGTTCTGCGCCGGATGGGAGTTCCGCGGGCGGACATTTCAATCCGTCAGGGATGCCGCACGGCGGGCAACGGGATGAACAACGTCATGTCGGTGACCTGGGCAATGTGGTTGCCGACGACTCGGGCAAGGCTCACTACGAAGTCGTCGATCGCTTTCTCGCATTCGAAGGAACCAACTCGATTATTGGTCGCGCGGTGATCGTTCATGAGAAAGTCGACGACTTGAAGTCGCAACCAACGGGGAACGCCGGCGGTCGTGTCGCCTGTGGCGTGATTCGACGAGCTCCCTGACGCTTGGCCGGTGCGGCGTCGAAATGAAACGAACAATCAACTCGAGGTTGGGAGGAGGAATCCATGCCACGCGGAGATAAGTCAGCCTACACGAAGAAACAAAAACGCCAGGCTCATCACATCGAAGAAGGATACGTCAAGCGAGGGGTATCCCGGAAGCAAGCGGAGAAACGGGCCTGGGCGACGGTGAACAAGAGCAGCGGAGGCGGAAAGAAAAGCGGCTCTGGCCGCGGAAAACCCACCAAGAAATCCTCGTTCCGAAAAGGCGGTCGCAAGGGCGGGAAGCGATGAAGTCGGAAGTGTGGCCAATTCTCCCGGTGGTTTCCCTGTGTGCAGGGGTCTGTATTCTCGGGTGGGCTGTGGTGGTGGTGGTCTGGCTGCTTCGTCTCTGCCGAATCACGGAGTCCGTCGTGCGAGCGGTGGAAGGGCAAAAAGAGAACATACGGGCGATGCTGGGCGAAGCGCGTTTTCTCGTGCAGCGAGTTCAGGAAATCACGAGCGGTTGGGAGAGGCGCTGGCCAACCATTGAGGCCGGCATTCATCGAGCACACGATGCGACGCAAAGGGTGGACACTGTGGCTAAACGAGTCGGGTCAGGGCTCGAGACGATATTCGCCCGTGCCAATCGGGGGATCCATGTTCTCTATGCAGGCGCTGCCGGTTTCCTAAGACGAATTTTCCGCCCCCAGGTAATGAACGACAGACCATCGAGGGCGAGCCTATGAACGTAGAGTTGCCCGTAATGCTGCAAGCCGCCGTGCTCATAGCCTCCATCGCCGTGGTCGTTTTCACCGTCGTTGCGCTCATCGTGCTGCTTCGATTGCGGATGCAGGCTGACCGCATCGTCCAGATGTGTGAGGAACTCAAGTCGGAGCTGAAACCGCTTGCCCAGGAAACCCGGGGTGTCGTCGAACGGCTCCACGATCTTTCCTGGCGCGCCCAGCGGGAGTTCCAGGAGGTGGAAGAGGTGGTTCAAACCGTCCGCAGTTGGTCGCAACGAGCGAATCGGGTGGTGGCCGAAATTGGTTCCGTGGTGGCACCGCCCGTCTCTGCGGCCACCCGCACGATGAGCATTCTCCGTCGGGGCGTGCAGGCATTCCTGTTCACGCTGCTTCGCGGAAACGGACACTATCCAAATCAACATCAACCAAACAAAGAAAGGCAGTTCAATGAGTGACAATCATGATGGAGGCGGCTATTTGACCGGGTTCGTGGCGGGAGCGGTGGTCGGGGCGGCTGTGGCGTTGCTATGCGCCCCGCGCTCCGGCAAGCAAACCCGCGATTTGTTGAGCCGGAAAGGCAGGGAGCTTACGGACAAAACAAAAGACGCGTTCGAGAAAGGCAAGGAAGCAATACGCGAGGGCGCGGAAGAGGTCAAGAAATTGGCGGGCATGAAGGGCGAATCGAAACACACCTGAGAATCCACCGACCGGATCGACTGGAACTCTTGTGAAGTCTGGCGCCCCGGTTCGCCAGCAGTGGCGTATGCCCGCGGTGTTCCTGCAGGCCGTCTCAGCGTGGAAAGAGCACAACGTTCCTCGCCTGGCGGCCGCGCTGGCCTATTACACCCTGGTCTCGCTCGCGCCACTGCTGATCATCGTCGTCGCTGTGGCGGGATGGGCCTTCGGTCGCGAAGCCGCCCAGGGCAAGATCTGCGCTCAGGTGGCAGCCTTGGTCGGCGAACAGGGTGGGCGCGCGATCGAATCGATCATTCAGAACGCAGACCAGCCGGCTACCGGGGTCATCGCCACTCTGATCGGTGTTCTCATTCTTTTGTTCGGGGCCGGTGGCGTGTTTGTCGAGCTGCATGATTCTCTGAACCTCATCTGGCGCGTTCCCACGAAACCCGGCCGCGGCATTTTTCGGGTCCTGCGGGAGCGCTTCCTTTCGTTTGCGATGGTACTGGGCGTCTGTTTTCTTCTTCTCGTGTCTCTTGTAATCAGTGCCGCCTTGTCGGCACTGGGTACGTTTCTCGGCGAAGTGCTCCCCAAGGTGATGGTGCTCCAGGCAGCCAATTTCATTCTCTCCTTCGGAATCATCACATTGCTTTTCAGCATGATGTTCAAGTACCTGCCTGACGCCCCGGTATTGTGGAAGGATGTCTGGCTCGGCGCCGTGCTTACCGCGCTGTTGTTCACCATCGGGAAATATCTCATCGGCCTGTATCTGGGCCGCAGCAGCACCACGTCCGTGTTCGGAGCTGCCGGTTCACTGGTGACCCTCTTGATCTGGGTCTACTATTCGGCCCAGATTTTTTTCTTTGGCGCGGAATTTACAAGCATTGTCGCCCACAAACGCCGATCGCCTCACGCCGAGGAGAAACGGATCGCTCGTCATCCTGCAAAGGTGACCCAAAGTTGACGCTCTCGATAGGAGAGACTCCTAACGTTAGATAATATTTTCACCGACGCCAAAAAAGGGGCTTGCCTTATTGCCGGTTTTGTCGCTCATGTACAGATTCGCGTCTGAAGAACAGACCCGTTCACCCCACACAAAATAAATCGCAAGGAATCATCATTTATGAATGCAAACATGTTTTACAGAGTGTCACCAAAGTTGTCCGCTACCTACCCGTTGCTTTTCTCACTGTTCGTCGTGATCGCATTGATGGTGGGTCTCGGCACGGCGAACGCCGCCATTATAGTCATTCCTAACACCAATGAAACCCAAGTCGCCGAGGCGATCCAGCAAGGGGGCGGAGGGGTTACGAATGTAACGGCAACGATCAGCGCCCATGGTACCAACACGGCGCTCTCCCTCGGTTTGTACCTGCTCACGCTGTCGCCCGACACATACGGACTGACCGGCGATGGCCTGGTCATCAGCACCGGCGACGTGGCGGATTACGGCTCCGGCGCCGACGCATCTGTCACCAATACCACTGCGTATGCGGTCGCCGCCACCCCGACTCAGAATTCGCTCCTGTCGCCCATCACCGGTTCCAGCACCAACTTCGACGCCACCCAGGTCGATATCACGTTCGACGTGCAGCTGGGCGTCAGCAATCTCACATTCCAGGTCGTCTTCGGTTCCGAGGAATTTCCCGAGAACAACTCCAACGACGGTCTGGTCCTGATCCTAAACGGCACCAATGTCGCTTCGATCGCCAGCTTACCGATTAACGTCTTCCATCCCGGATTGACGAATGCCATCGGGACGGAACTCGACGCCGTCATCACGACGGACGGCACGAACCAGGTACACAACATCATCGTCCCGGTCACGCCCGGTTCCACGAACAACACGCTCACGATCGTTATCGGCGACGCCGATGATGATCTTGTGGACAGCACGGCATACCTTACGATCGTGCCTACTGTTGTGGCTTCGGCCGTTGATCTTGCCATTTCCAAAATCGCGACCCCCGAACCGGTCTCGGTGGGAAGCAATCTCACCTACACCATCAGCGTAACGAATATTGGCGTCGACGTAGCCAGTGGCGTCACTGTGACCGATGCGCTGCCAGTCAGCGTGACCTTCAGCAACGCGACGCCTTCGCAGGGCACGTGTACCAACATCGCCGGGGTGGTCACCTGCGCCCTCGGTACGGTCAGCAACAGTGCCAGCGCCTCCATTACGCTGGTCGTGATTCCGACGGTGGTTGGTTCGATTACCAACACCGTCACCATCACATCGGTTGAATCCGACGTCGAGCCGACCAACAATATCGCCACGGCGATTAGCACGATCAGCGCGGCGAGCACCAACCAGGTCGACCTTGCCGTCACCAAATCGGATTCGCCCGACCCCGTGGGTGTCGGGAGCAACCTCACCTACACCATTGCGATAACCAACATCGGCCCCGCCGGTGCAACCGGAGTGACGGTCGTCGACCAGCTTGTCCCCAGCATGACCTTCTCTAACGCGATACCCACACAGGGCACTTGCACCAATATCGCCGGGACGGTCACGTGCAACCTCGGCTCCGTCACCAACGGCGGCGTCGCCAGTATCCAACTCATCGTCATACCGCAAAGCGCGGGCACGTTCACAAACTCCGCCAGCGTCTCGGCGAACGAAACCGACTCCAATGCGGGCAACGACAGCGTCAGCGAAATCACCACCGTCAGCGGCGCGCTCGTCAACACGGATCTGGGAGTGGCGAAGAGCGACTCGCCCGATCCCGTGGGCGTGGACAGCAACCTCACCTACACCATCGTGGTGACGAATCTCGGGCCGCAAACGGCAACCGGGGTGACGCTCACCGACACGCTGCCCACCAGTGTGACCCTGACCAGCAGCAATGCGACGCAGGGTACGATCACGGTGGCAAGCAATGTGGTCACAGTGACCATCGGCTCATTGGCCGTGGACGAAGGCGCTACGATTACCCTCGACGTCGTGCCCAGCGTGGTCGGAGTGATCACGAACGTCGCCCTGGTCACCGCCGATCAGTCCGATAACAGCGTAGGCAACAACACGGACACCGAGACGACCACCGTGACGGGTCCGAACGCGGATCTTTCCGTTACCAAGACGGCCGATCCCACCACGCATATGGAGGATTGTCTGCTGACCTACACGGTAACGGTCGCGAACGACGGACCCGATACGGCCACGAACGTCATCTTGACGGACGATTACCCGCCGGTCCGGTTCTTCATCCAGGCGGACCCAAGCCAGGGCACCTGCAGCAACGACAATGGTGTCGTCACTTGTAACCTGGGCGATCTCGCAGACGGCGCCAGCGCGGAAGTGATCATCTACGTGGTCACGGGACCCGAGGCGACACTGACGAACGTGGCTACGGTTACGTCTGATCTGGCGGATCCCAATCAGGCGAACAACATTGCCACCCTCATCACCGGTCAGGAGACGGGCGTGACTGCTGTCTTCGAGAAGGTGGAATCCAAATGCAAAGAGAAGCATGGCGTCCTGCAATGCAAGCTCAAGGGTCGACTCGTCGTGGATAATGCCAGTGAAGAGGAGGTCCCGGGCCAGCAGATCCGTTTCTACCTCTCCACGGACGAGACGTTCGACGGCGGTGATACGTTGCTGGGAACAGACGACACCAAGGACATCAAGCCTGGTAAATCAGATAAGTTGAAACTCAAAGGCGAGCTCGAGGTCGATCCCTCCGGGAGCTTCGTGCTGGCCGTGGATGAGAACGACAACGTCATTGCCTCCGAGGAGATTCCCTAGGCGGCATTGATTCGGAGCTGTTCGGGAGCAGGCCGGCAACGGCCTGCTCCTTTTTTTTCACCACGAGAAAAGGCCCTGCATTTCTGGTCAGGCTCCAGAAAGAAAACCGCGCACGCGGCCCATGTCTAGGGACTTTGACCGATGCGACAATGCGTGGCGTTCCCAGATCAAAATCAGCCGTACTGCCGATTGTAACCCTCCTCATCCAGCCTATACTGAACGGTGACAGTCGAGCGCATCGCCGAATTGTGCCGGTCGAGCGACGGCCTTACACAACCAAACACACACAGAGAGAGGATGAAGATGAAAACAATTGTAGTCGCAGTTCTTTGGATCGGATTCGCCCTGAGTTCGCCGCTCTTCGGCGATGATGGGAGTAGAAGCACGTCGGGCAAACGAGACATCCTGTCGTCGAAAGGGAGTCTGGCCTATGGGCGAAACGTGATCGGCCAACCTGTCCGCAACCAGGATGGACGCGTCATCGGTCGCATCCACGAAATCATCATCGACCCAAAAGAGGGAAAAATCCTCTACGGAGTGGTCGACGTCGGCGCCAACTTCCTGGGGATTGGAGACGAGCGTGTGTCTGTTCCCTGGAGTTCGCTCAACCTGAGCCCAACCCAAAGCGGGTACGTGTTGAATGTCGAGACATCCGCGCTGGACAGGGCGCCGGTCACCGCAGCGGATACGCGTCGCTCGGGCGGTCGGGTTTTTGAAGGAACGGTGCAAGAGTTGAATGACCAGGCCAACACGCTCAAGGCAAAAAAGATGGGAGTGGTTTACAACTTCGTTCTGCCGGAAGGTGAAACCGTCAGTGTGTCCAAGTACAAGCCCGGCGAAGAAGTGCTCATTTACTACTCCGTGCGTGACGACGGAACAAAGGTCGTCAGCAGCATCGCCCCTGCTTCCGATGAACGTGGCACCTATCGATCCACTTCCCGCAAGGTCGACAGCGACGTCGATCGCAGTGTCGAGACCAAACCGGGCGAGAGCCGCTACGCCGGTACGGTCGAAGAAATCAATCCGCAGGAGCGCACGATCAAGATCAAGAAGATGCTCATCAGCCACACGTTCAAGTTGGACGAAGGTTTGCCGACCTCCACGCTCGATCGAGTGAAGGTGGGGGATGAAGTGGACGTTGTGTACGCCGATCAGCAGGGAACAAAAGTGCTGCGCCAGATCACCCGTCAGTGAACGGGGCTACACGGGGACAGGGCCGAACCAGGGGCAATCCACCGGGCTGCCCGCACGTCAGATTCTGACGGCGAGCAGTCCGGTTGCAGGCGGCGGAGGAGAACAAATGAGGCAGAACTCCAAGAACTCCCAAACGAATCGCAAGATTCGCTATGCAGTGGTGGGTCTCGGTTACATCGCTCAAATCGCCGTATTACCGGCGTTTCAGCATGCGCGAAGCAATTCGCAACTCGTAGCGCTGGTTTCCGGTGATCCTCTCAAGCTGCGGAAGCTGGGAAAGAAATACGGAGTGGCACGAACCTACTCTTATGAGCAGTATGATGAGTGCTTGGAAAGCGGCGAAGTGGACGCCGTGTACATCGCGTTGCCCAACAGCATGCATTGCGAGTACACGGTACGCGCGGCCGAAGCCGGCATCCAAGTCCTTTGCGAGAAACCTCTCGCGGTCACAGAATCGGAATGCCAAGAAATGATCGCGGCGACTGACCAGAACAACGTGAAGCTCATGACCGCCTACCGTCTTCATTTTGAAAAATCGAACTTGGAAGCGATCGAGATCGTGAGGTCGGGAAAGCTGGGCGAACCACGAATCTTCAGTTCCCTCTTCACGATGCAAGTCCGAGAAGGTGACATTCGTCTCCAGAATGACCTGGGTGGCGGACCCCTGTATGACATCGGAATCTACTGCATCAATGCGGCGCGTTACCTGTTTCGAAGTGAACCGCTCGAGGTGTGCGCCTTCAGTGCGTGTGGCCGGGACCGGCGTTTCCGTGAAGTGGACGAGATGACGAGTGGGATCATGCGTTTCCCCGACGACCGCCTTGCGAGCTTCACTTGCAGTTTCGGGTCTACCGATCTCGGTTGGTACCAGGTGTTGGGTACAAAGGGCCAACTTCGAGTGGATCATGCCTACGATTACGCGGAGAAACATGAACTCGGGGTTGCCATGGGGGGCAGAACCCAGAAACGGGTCTTTTCATTGCGCGACCAATTCGCGCCCGAGCTCGAATACTTTTCCAAGTGCATCCTGACCAATCGAACTCCGGAGCCTTCGGGGGAGGAAGGATTGGCCGATGTGCGGATTATTCGTGCGCTGCTCAAGTCGGCGAGGACCGGGGAGGCCGTCCAGTTGGGGAGTTCTTTCCGGAGGACGAGGCGCCCAGACATAAAGCAGGAGATACAGCGCCCCAAGGTTGAGAAACCCGAACTGGTTCACGCTACAGCCCCCTCGAGAGAATAGTCGAAGTGAATCATTACGTTGCGCTCCGGAAACGGTCCGTTCATGCTCCTCGCTGACCACCGCAACGTGAAATGGTTGAATGTTCTGATCGAATTCAGCCGAATGAGAGATCTGCATGACACTCCACGATCTGCGCGCAGAAGCGGCACGATGCTTTCCAGCACATTGGGATCCTAAGCTTAGAATTCCACGTGGACAAGTTGTCGCG
>JADMIO010789722.1_pt1 | contig 53611 bp, 50 predicted proteins | sample 8958161 | NCBI WGS metagenome assembly JADMIO01 (sample SAMN16585339, study PRJNA669376) | soil metagenome | isolation source: Crop rotation soil | place: USA: Cullars Rotation, Alabama | collected 2011 | reverse complement strand
CTTTCCCCATGGCTATCCCGAAGCGTCGTGCCGGCCGGGTTGCCGCGACCGCCGCCCCGTCGGGCTGCGCCACCGGGGACGCCACCGACGTGCTGACGGCTCCCGCCTGGGGTGCGGGTCCGAATGGCGATTCAGACGCCACAGCGGCGGCCGCGCGCGGCGGCACCGTCGCCGGGCGCGCCGCGAGGTAGTTGCGCAGCCAGTTCGCCACCGCCACCGCGCTCTCCGGCCGGTCGGCGGGGTCGGGCGCCAGCATCGACCGCAGCAGCGGCAGCAGCGACGGATCGAGCCCTTCGAGGTCGGGCACGCTGCGACGCTTCTCGATCACCGAGACGTGGGTGCCGCCCATGTCGAGCGCCTTGCCCTTCAGCGCGGCGATCATCACCAGAGCGAGGCTGTAGATGTCCGATCGGCCGGTGACCTCGCCATTGGCCAGCCCGAGCTGCTCCGGCGAGACGAAGTCGAACTTGCCGGCAAAACCGGACCCGATCAGCGTGCGATCGCCCGGCCGCACCGACCGCGCGATGCCGAAGTCGATGATGCGCGGCTGCCGTACGTCGCCATTGCTGAGGATGATGTTGTCGGGCGACAGGTCGCGATGGACGACACCGGCCTGGTGCGCCACCGCAAGGCCGGCGGCGACGCGGCCGAACACCACCGCGGCCTCGCGAGAGCCCAGCGGGCGCTGGGCGATCCGCTCGGAGAGCGCCATGCCGTCGACGAATTCCATCGCCAGGTAGGGCACGCCGAGGGCCGGGTCGCGCGAGAACGAATAATAGCGCACGATGGTGTCGTGGCGCAGCCGCCCGAGCACCGTCGCTTCCTTCTTGAACAGCGCGAAGATCGCCTCGTCGCGGGCCAGTTCCGGCAGCACCGCCTTGATGGCGACGGGCTCGCCGGTCTCGATATTGTGGCCGCGATAGACCTCGCCCATGCCGCCCGACGCGACATGCGCGTCGATCTCGTAGGTGTCGTTGAGGTGCGTTCCCGGCTGTAGCGCGGCCACGAAGAATTGGGTCTTTCCGTCGGAGGGCATCGATCGGGACCTCGTAAGGCCTGGGCCCGTCCTTGGGCGCGGCGGAAATGATGTTTGGCGCCGGCAATTGGGCAAAGCTCGAGTGGCGCCTGCCAGCCAAGCTGCAGGAATGCGGTTAAGGATTGATTTCGGGTGGCAGTGGCAATTGCTCGAATATAGATGTCGAACTTCTATAGTCGGTGAAGACGATTAATGTTCTATTTGAATCCGAACGTCGCTGCAGTCGCTCGTTCGAACTGAGGCAGTTGCTTTCCTGCCCCGCATTCGGGCCGTCGGCCGGCAAGCTGACGCACGCGGCAAGAAGCGAACTGCCCCTCTCCACTCCTTGGCCCCGCCGCTGGGGCCACTCCACTCCTCAAGACACCGGAGGTGCGCCGCCCTCTGCCGTCCGCCGCAGGATGAATTCGTCGAGGACCGCGCCGGTCGCATCGGCTCCCGCCGGCGGCTGGAAATCGGCGAGCACGCGCTTCCAGATCGCATTGGCGCGCTCGGTCGCCGACTTGCCGCCGCTTTTGGTCCAGTTGCCGAAATTCGAGAGATCGGCGACCAGCGGCTCGTAGAAGGCGGTGCGGTAGCGCGCCATGGTGTGCGCGGCCGCGAAGAAATGCCCCCCCGGCTGCACCTCGGCGATGGCGTCGAAGCCGATCGTGTCGGTATCGTCGGGCGTCGCGGCGCAGAGCTCGGCGACCGATTGCAGTGCCTCGAGATCGGTGATGACCTTCTCGTAGGAAACGCTGAGCCCGCCTTCGAGCCAGCCCGCTGTGTGGATGCAGACGGTGGAACCGGCAAGCACCGATCCCCACAGCGCGAACTGCGTCTCGTGGGCGGCCTGGGCATCGGCGACGTTTGCCGCGCTGCCGCCGCCCGAGCGCCAGGGAAGGCCGATGAAGCGCGCCAGCTGTCCCGAGCCGAGCGTCGCCTTCATATGCTCCGGCGTGCCGAAAGCCGGAGCGCCCGATTTCATGTCGACGTTGGACGAGAAGCTGCCGTAGAGCACCGGCGCGCCGGGGCGCGCGATCTGCGCCAGCGCGATGCCGGCGAGCGCCTCGGCGTGCTGCAGCGTCAGCGCGCCCGCCACGGTGACCGGCGCCATGGCGCCGGCCAGGCAGAACGGCGTGATGATCGAGAGCTGCCCGGCCCTGGCGAAGTCGATGATCCCCTGCGCCATCGGGATATCGAGCTGGCGCGGCGAATTGGTGTTGATGACCGTGTAGCAATGGACCTGGGCGGCGAAGGCGTCCCCGGACAGCCCGCGCGCCAGCCTGATCATCTCGAATCCGTCGGCGCATTGCGGCGTGCCCCGCGCGAACACGAACGGCAGCTTGTCGGAGAGCGTCAACTGGCCGCGATTGATGGCGTAGTGACGGAAGCGGGCCTCGATGTCCTGCGGCTCGACACAGGGTCCCTGCATATGCAGCACGTCGAAGCTCTGCACGATGCGGGTGAGATCCTCGAAGGCGGCGAGCGTGCCGGGGCGGCGGCCGCGGTCGAGGTCGGTGACGTTGGGCGCGCCGGCGCCGGCGAGGAAGCTCAGCGCCCCTTCCTCCAGCGCGAGGTCGCGGGCGCGGCTGCCGGCCCTGGCGACGATGGACCTAGGAGCGGACGCGAGCGCCGTCGCCACGATATCGCGGCCGATGCGCACCATGCCGTCGTCCTCGTCGACGATGGCGCCGGCCGCCCGGTACAGCGCCCGCGCCTCCGGCAGCAGCACCTTGAGGCCGAGTTCCTCGAGCACGCGCAGCGCGGTGTCGTGGATGGCGGCGATCCGGTCCTCGGAAAACAGCGGCTGCGGGATGAACGGGTTGCGCAGCCTGCGGTAGTCGGTGCGGCGCGAGCTCGGCTGGCCCGCCTCGGACCGCCCGCGCCGACGCTCCGGCCTCGCCCCTCCTGCCTCGCCCGCCATCGCCACCTCCCGTAAGCGCACAATAGTCCGTCCGGCACGCTTGGGTGCGACGAAACCGACATGGCGAGGCAGCAGCCGGTCGTCGCGCGCCTTTCAGGCGATGCCGGGCGCCGGCCGCTCAGCTCGCGACGCGGACAAATCGCGCCCTGCGCACCAGTACGGGCCGAACCAGTACCCGGCGAAGGCCAGGCAGAAGGCAGGCAAACGTGATGGATCGCGTTCCGAAAAACATGAGCGCCAATATCGCGACCAATCTGCCGATTGCGCGCCGGTCCGTCGGCTCGGCGCGCGGCTGTCAAGCCGCCTGGAAAAGTCTCGCGGCGAAGCCATCCGGCCAGGCGCTGGTCGAGGCCCTATTGCGGTGATCGCGCCGCGAAATGGCTGCGCAGCTCGTCGACCAGCACGCGGGCGTTCTCGGAATAGTCGATCGCAGCCTCGACCAGATGCACGCCGCCTTCGATGAACGCCGCCTCCAGCGCCGGCACGAGATCTCCGGCGGCCGCGACGCGCACCCCCTTCGCGCCATAGGATTCGGCGTAGCGGACGAAATCGGGATTGCCGAACGTCATCCCGAAGTCGGGAAACCCGTCGACGGCCTGCTTCCAGCGGATCATCCCGTAGGCGGAATCCACGAGGACCAGCACGACGAGGTCGAGCTTCAGGCGGACCGCGGTCTCCAGTTCCTGCGAGTTCATCATGAAGCCGCCGTCGCCGCACACCGCCATGACCCGGCGCCCGGGATTGAGAAGCGACGCCATCATCGCCGACGGCAGTCCCGCCCCCATCGTCGCCAGCGCGTTGTCGAGCAGCAGCGTGTTGGCGTGATGGGTCCGGTAGTTGCGGGCGAACCAGATCTTGTACATGCCGTTGTCGAGGCAGACGATACCGTCCTCGGGCATGACCGTCCTGACGTCGCGGACGATGCGCTGCGGGGCGATCGGAAAACGATCGTCGAGGCTGCCCTCGTTGATCCGCGCGAGAATGCCCTGCCTGAGCTCGAGCAGCGACGGATCGGGCTCCAGCCTGCCGCCGATGCGGTCGGCGAGCGCGGTCACCGTCGCGCCGATGTCGCCGACCACCTCCGCGTCGGGGTGGAAGACCTGCTCGACGGTGGCCGACGTGAAGCCGATATGCAGGACCTTCGGGCCGCCCTCGTCGCGCATCAGGAAAGGCGGCTTCTCGACCGTGTCGTGGCCGATCGCCACGATCAGGTCGGAAAGCTCGATCGCATCGTGCACGTAGTCGCGCTCGGAAAGTGCCGCCGTGCCGACATAGAGGTTGGAGCCGCCGGTGACGGCGCCCTTGCCCATCTGCGTGTTGAAGAACGGGATGCGGCTGCGCCTGACGAAGTCGGACAGCGGCGCGACCAGCCGCGGGCGATTGCCGGAGGCGCCTATCATCACCAGCGGACGCCTTGCCGCCAGGATCATTTTCGCCGCGCGATCGATGGCGTCGGGATGGGCGACGGGATGATCGAGCGGGTGCACGGGAATCGATGGGACAGGAGAGACATCGTCACCCGCGACGTCCTCGGGAAGCTCCAGATGCACCGGACCCGGCCGTTCCTCCATCGCAACCCGGAAGGCATCGCGAACCACGGTCGGGATGCTGCGCGCGCTGACGATCTGCCTGCTCATCTTGGTCAGCGGCCGCATCGAGGCGATGACGTCGACGATCTGGAACCGCGCCTGCCTGGCGCTCATGATCGCCTTCTGCCCGGTGATCATGATCATCGGCATGGCGCCGAGATGGGCATAGGCCGCGGCGGTCGAGAAGTTCAGCGCGCCCGGCCCGAGCGTCGATATGCAGACGCCGGGCCGCCCGGTCAGCCGCCCATGCGTCGCCGCCATGAAGCCGGCCGCCTGCTCGTGCCGCGTCAGGATCAAGCGGATGCGCGACGTCCTCAGCGATTCCACGACGTCGAGGTTCTCCTCGCCGGGCACGCCGAAGATCTGCTCCACGCCCTCGTTCTCGAGGGCGGCAACGAGGAGATCGGAGCCTTTTGTCATCAACGGTTTCCTTGCGAGTTGCAGTCGGGAAGACACGGTCACGTCGCGGCAGACGAACCGACGCGCGGATGGCCGACGCCGTGCCTCGCGCTGCTTTCCAGGATAGCCGCACGGGCCGGCATGCCAAGCCCAGGCATCGCGGCCCCGCCACAATGTAACACCGCTACAACATTTGCGGGCCTCTCGCGGCATCCGTCGGAAACCACCCTCCGCCATCCTCGTGCGGCCGTGGTCCAATGCGACGAGGAGAGGCAGCGATGCCCCTGGGTGAAGGCGATGTCCTCAATACGCTCGGCGATCCGATTGCGCTGGGCATGAATTTCCGGGTCGGCCCGGTCCCCATCTCGGGCAAATCCTACGGCATCATCCGCGACCACGTGCGCGCCGGCAACATTCTCGTGGTCCCCGGCGACAGCACGCTGGCTTCCTACAGCGGCTGGACGGATATCCTGACCACGCAGACCGGCAACCCGCCCGCCGATGTCTTTCAGCGCGCGCAGCTGCTGCACGAGTGCACGCATGCACTAGTCGACGTCTTCACCGGCGGCCTCAACGTGACACGCCATACCGGCGAGCTCGCCAGCTACATCGCGCAGCACGTCTACATCATGCGGTCGAGCCCGACATGGGCGCCCGGCACGGGCACCGACAAGTGGGCGGTCTTCTACAGCAGCGTCGTCGCCATGATCAAAACCTACGGCCTGGAGACGATCGCCGGCAACGGCAAGAGCATCCCCATCGATGTGCTGGAACCGCTGAGGCTGCAGCTCGTCGCGCTGCCCGGGGTCAAGTATGGCAGCTACCCCAAGACCGAGCTGGCCAAGACCGATGGCCTGACACGCGTGAATTTCTTCCTGGACGACACGCCGGCCGACGTCTCGATGCGCTCCTCCTCCGTGGCGAACGAGACCTATCCGGATCCGACGGACGACTATCTCGGCGACGTCTTCCTCGAGAAATACACCGCGACCGACGTGCGCGGGTACAAGGGCCGCATGAAGCGGCTGAGGATGGACTTCGCCAAATGCTCGCTGGCCCGCGCCCGCCGGCTTGCCGTGCGCTTCGCCTCGCGCATCCGCGGCGACCGCACCTCGGAACTGTTCCACGACCGCCTGGCCACGTACGAGCGCAACATCCTGCTGAAGGTGCTGAAGGACAGGGGATAGTTGATCGCAGCTGCGATCACGTCAGCCGCAGCGAAGGCCGACATTCGCTCGGCGTTCAACCGAGGCGATCGGCACGCCGCCACGACAAGCGCCGGGGTCAGGCGGCCAGCTGAGCTTCGATCGCATCGATGATGATCTTGTCCTGCGGCGGGATATCCGGACCGAAGCGGCCAACCACTGCGCCATCCCGGCCGACCAGGAACTTCTCGAAATTCCATGCCACCTCAGTGGCGCCGGCCGCCCGGCGGGCGGCCATCTTGCTGTCGGGCTTGAACAGCGTCTTCGGCCTGGCTTCCACCAACGCCCTGTAGAGCGGATCGGCATCGCTGCCCTTGACGGGAATCTTGGAGAAGACCGGGAAGTCGACCCCATAGGTCAGGCGGCAGAAATCCTCGATCTCGGCATCCGTGCCCGGCTCCTGCCCGGCGAAATCGTTGGACGGAAAGCCGAGCACGACCAGCCCGCGATCGCGATAGTCCCGGTAGAGCGCCTCGAGCCCGTCATATTGCGGCGTGAGGCCGCATTTGGACGCGACATTGACGATCAGCAGCACCTTGCCGGCGTAGTCGCCCAGGCTGGCCGACGAGCCGTCGGCGCGTTTGACGGAGATGTCGTGGATGGAGGTGGTCATTCAGCGGGCCTTTTTGGCGAGAAACGAATGTGCTGGAAGATAGGTTGGCGGGAGCGGAAAGCCAGCGTGAAATCGATCCTTCTCCCCGTTCACGGGGAGAAGGTGCCCCGAAGGGCGGATCAGGGGCGGAGCCAAGATTTACAGAAGAATAAAAGAGCCTATCTGAAGAAATTGCACGAGGGAAAGCAGCAAATCGGTAATGTAGCGCCGCCCCTCATCCGGCCTTCGGCCACCTTCTCCCCGTGGAACGGGGAGAAGGAAGTGCACTAACCCGCCATCGTCTCCAAACTCGCGAAACCCTGCGGCGCGTCGCCTTCCTCGAACGGCGTCGAGACCTCCACGAAGGTGTCGGGATAGAAGCCGTTGAAGCGGGTTCTCAGCGACAGCGAATAGGCGCCGATATGGCCGATCTCGATCCAGTCGCCGGTGTCGATGGTCTCGGGCAGCCAGAATGGCCGTGACAGGATGTCGACCGAATCGCAGGTCGCGCCGCACACCTTGAACGGCACGATGGAACTCTCGTCGCCGTTGCGCTGGCGGATCGCCGGATCGGGAATGAAGCGGGCCGGCAACGTGATCTTGCCGACCCACGAATCCGACAGCGACGCCCATATCCCGTCATTGATGTAGAGCCGCCTGCCCTTCCTGAGCAGTACCCTGACGATCAGCGAGAAGGCCCGCGCGACGATGACCCGCCCCGGCTCGGCGACCAGCGGCACGCGGTGGAACTGCCAGTCCTCCAGATCGGCCCTGAGCCGCGACATGATCTGCCCGATCGAGGGCATCTCGACCACCTTGCTGTTGGGGTCGCGGCCGTAGTCGGCCGGAAAGCCGCCGCCGACATCGAGGCCGGCCAGCGGCACGCCGATGCGGTTGCGCACCCAGTCGGCGGAGGCGAGCGCGCGTTCGTAGGTGTCGGGATCCTGGATCTGGCTGCCGACATGGAAGCAGATGCCGACCTTGAAGCCGGTGCGGTCGAGACGCTGCGCCAGCTCGACCGCATAGGCCGGCCCGGCGCCGAACTTCTTCGACAGCTCGAACACGGCAAGGCCCTTGGTCTGAATGCGCACGAAGACGGTAACCGAGGCCGGGTCGATGTCGAGCGCCCGCACCACCCGCGTGAGCTTGGCGACCTCGTCCTCGTGATCGATGGCGATGACGCGGATGCCGTAGTGCTCGAGCGCCAGCCGGATATCCGACTGCGCCTTGACCGGATGCATGTAGAGCATCTCAGCATCCGGCGACACTGCGCGAACGGCGGCGAACTCGCCCGGCGAGGCAACGTCGAAGGCGGTGACTCCGGCTTCGACCAGCGTCTTCAGCACAAGTTCCTCGCCATTGGTCTTGACCGCATAGGCGGTCTTGCCGGGGAACATGCTCATGAACTGCCGCGCATCAGCCTTCAGCACGTCCGGATGGAAGCAGTAGACCGGAGCGTCCGGCCTCAGCGCCAGCGCCGCCTCGCGCGCATTCTCGAACTTCTGCATGGCTTTCTCCTGGCGAGCAAAACCTCGCGCCGATGCGGGACGCCGCGGCAGGAATCGTCTTTTGCAGCGGCCGGTGGTGGCATGCAGTACTTTGACCGGAGCACAATTCCAACTGAGGATTGCGTGACACAGGGCGGCGGGGCGTTGTTTGGACGACGAGGCCTGGTCCGAACCGGGGTTTTGTTCCGAGATAGGACTGTGCTGGTTGGTGCCCGGATGAACCGACGCCCCCTCTCCGTCGCGGCTTCGCCGCGCCACCTCTCCCCCATTCAAAGAAATGGGGGAGAGGAAGGGTGCCAGGCGTGCCACCGCCTTTCCTCGCTCCCACGAAGTGGGGAAAGGTGGCGCGGCGAAGCCGTGACGGAGAGGGGGGGAGCGACGGCCCGGCTCTGGCATCTGCCTGAATCGGGTGGCTTCTTCTCCGCTCCTGCGGAATAGCTGACCGTCGACAAGACCATTCACCATCCCCAGGGAACCGCACGTGCAGCATTCCGATCCGCCCGCCATCCGCCCGGCGATGGGCCTGTCCGAATGGGCCATGCTGATCCTGCTCGGCGCGATCTGGGGCGGCTCCTTCTTCTTTGCCCGCATTGCCGTCGCCGAGATCCCGCCGCTGACGCTGGTGCTGTTCCGCGTCGCCATCGCCGGTGCGGCGCTGCAACTCTATCTGCTGGTGCGAGGCCCATCCTTCCGGCAGGCGCTGGCGCATGTGCCGATGTTCTTCGCGCTGGCCATCCTCAACAACGTCATCCCGTTCTCGCTGATTTTCGTCGGCCAGACCGCTCTCGGCGCCGGGCTGGCCTCGGTGCTGAACGCCACCACCCCGTTCTGGACCATCGTGATCGCCAATGCCGTGACCAGCGACGAGAAACTGTCCTGGAACAAGATCGCTGGCGTGCTGTTCGGCGTCGCCGGCACGGCGGTCATGATCGGTCCGGGCGTCGTCGCCGGGCTCGGCGGGCCGGTCTGGCCCAAGCTCGCGCTGGTCGGCGCTTCGGTATCCTATGCGATGGCGCTGATGGTGGCGCGCCGCTTCAAGCTTGCGCCGGCCCTCGTCGCCACCGGACAGCTCACCGCATCGACGGTCGTCATGGTGCCGGTCGCCTTGCTGGCCAGCGGCACCTCGGGGCTGTTCGATGCAAGCCCGCACGTCTGGGCGGCCGTCTTCGGCCTGGCGCTGCTGTCGACGGCCTTCGCCTATCTGCTCTATTTCACGATCATCGCGCGGGCGGGCGCCACCAATGCCTCGCTGGTCACCCTCATTGTCCCGGTCAGCGCCATCCTGCTCGGCGCGATATTCCTGTCCGAGCGCCTCGAGCTGCTGGACTTCGCGGGCATGGCCCTCATCGGCGTCGGCCTGCTGACCATCGACGGCCGCCTGCTCAGGCGCCAGCCGGCGGCCGGACCGATGCCCGGCTAAGTTTTTTGCACAGGCACGCGCGCGCGATTTCCGTTTCGAAATCAAGCGCGAAGGCCAGGACGCGTGTCGGTTTTCCTAAAGTCATGTCGCATTGCAGCACAGTTTCCGCTTGCCAGAAGCTTCAACCGGCATAGAATCTCTACCTAGTCTGTAGAGGAGGCTGACCATGGGACTGACACGACCGATCAATGCGTTGATGGTATGTGCGGCGTTCGCATTCATCGCTGCCCTCATCGTCGGAGTGCTGCCCTGAGCCGTGGAATGGCCGGGCGCTGACAAAAAGACAGGCATCGAATTTCGAAAAGGCCGGGCAGTTCGCCCGGCCTTTTCGTTCTGGGACAACAGGCGATTCGCCGATCCGGGCGGCGCCGCCGGGTCAGGCCGCCGCCGGCGACGCCTTGTCGAGGTCGCCGCGGATGCCGATCATGTGGCAGATCGCGAAGGCGAGGTCGGCGCGGTTCATGGTGTAGAAGTGGAAGTCGCCGACGCCGCGCTCGACGAGGTCCAGCACCTGCTCGGCAGCCACGGCGGCGGCGACCAGCGCATGCGTCTGCGGGTCCTTGTCGAGCCCGTCGAACCGCTCCGCCAGCCATGCCGGCACCAGCGTGCCGGCGCGCGCCGAGAAATTGGCGACCTGCGCGAAATTATGAACCGGCAGGATGCCCGGAACGATCGGGATGTAGATGCCGGCGCGGCGCACCCGCTCGACATAGCGCTCGTAGAGATCGTTGTCGAAGAAGAACTGGGTGATCGCCCGCGTCGCGCCATTGTCGACCTTGCGCTTCAGCATCTCGATGTCGGTCGCGAAATCCGGGCTCTCCGGATGTTTCTCCGGATAGGCCGAGACGGAAATGTCGAAATCGCCTGCCGCTTTCAGTGCCCCGACCATATCGGCGCCGTTGGCATAGCCGGCCGGGTGCGGCCGGTAGAGGGCGCCGACGCCTTCGGCCGGGTCGCCGCGCAGCGCAACGAAACGGGTCACGCCCATTTCAGCGAACTCGGCGATGACCTGGTCGACCTGCTCGCGGCTGGCATTGACGCAGGTCAGGTGCGCGGCCGGCGTCAGGGTCGATTGCTCGAGGATGCGGCGGACGGTGCGGGCGGTGCGTTCGCGCGTCGAGCCGCCGGCGCCGTAGGTGACCGAGACGAAATGCGGCTTGAGCGGCTGCAGCCTGGTCACCGTGTCCCATAGCCTCGCCTCCATCTCGTCCGTTTTCGGCGGGAAGAACTCGAACGAGACACGCACCTTGCCGCCGATGTCGGGACGGCGCGAAAAGCGGAACTGCGACATCAGACGGTCTCCCTGGCGACAGTTGCCGGCAAAGCCGGATCGGCAATCAGCAGGCGGCGGTCGCGGCCGAGCCACAGCTTCACCGTCAGCGCCGGCTCGGCGCCGGCGCGCGGCTCGAACTGCTGGCTTTCCTCGAGATCGAGCCCGGCCTCGGCCAGCCACTCGGCGATATGGGCGTCCGAGAAGCCGAGCCGCACATGCGCATGCTCGTCGCGCAGGAACTCCAGCCCGTGCGAGGCGAAGTCGACGATCAGCAGCCTGCCGCCGGGGCGCAGCGTGCGCGCCGCCTCGCGGATCGCCGTCTGCGGGTCGTCCAGATAGTGCAGCACCTGATGGATGGTGACCAGGTCGAACGCGTCGCGCTCGACCGGCGGCGCGGTGATGTCGCCCTGGCGGACCTGCGCATTGTTCACGCCGGCGCGATCGAGATTGGCCCGCGCCACGGTCAGCATCTCGCGCGACATGTCGATGCCGACGCCGCGCCGGTAGAGCGGTGCCAGCAGCTCGAGCAGCCGGCCGGTGCCGGTGCCGAGATCGAGCATCGCCTGGAACGGACGCTTGCCGACGATCCGGCGGATGGCCGCCTCGACCGAGCCGTCGGCGGCGTGCAGCGCGCGGATCTGGTCCCAGCTGGCGGCATTGGCCGAGAAGTAGGAGGCAGCCCGCTCCTGCCGCTTGCGCTTCACCGCGCCGAGCCGTTCGAGGTCGCGCTCGACCTGTGGATCGCCGTCATGGACGCGGGCGACGAGGCCGTTGACGAACTCCCGGGCGGCATCGTTGTCCGACAGCCGGAAAAACGCCCACGAGCCCTCCTGGTAGCGTCCGATCAGCCCGGCTTCGAGCAGCAGCTTGAGATGCCGCGATACCCGCGGCTGCGACTGGTTGAGGATCTCGGTCAGGTCGGAGACGGTGAGATCGCCGCGCGTCAGCAGCGCCAGGATGCGCAACCGGCTGGATTCGGCGGCCGCCTTCAGCGTATCTACCATCGCATCGAGCGTCACATGCGGCCTGGACAGCATCGCCAACTCCAAAAAGACATAAACATATCTTTATGTGAGTTTCGAGCTGCTTGCAACCGTTGATGTCGCGGACGGAAAAGAAAATGGCGCAGTCGTAGCGGAGCGGCAGGTGTTCGAGAAACGCGAAGGCGAGCAGGAACTCGATTTCGACCCTGCCGGGCTCGCCGGCGACGCCCGCATCGTGTTCATCGGCGTTGTCCGTTCGTCCTGGACCAGCCGCGAGGATTGCCCGAAGAACATGGAGGCGGCGCGCCGCACCGGGCAGAGCGCCTCGCTGGTCATCGACGAGCCGTACCGCCGCGGCCTCGACGGCCTCCGGCGGGCGAGCCATGTCGTCATCCTCACCTGGCTGCATCGCGCCGGCCGCAACCTGATCGTCCAGAAGCCGCGCCACGCGGGCGCAGCGAGCGGCGTGTTCGCGCTTCGCTCCCCGGCTCGCCCCAACCCGATCGGGCTGCACGTGGCCAGGCTGATGTCCGTGGACGAGGGCGAAGGCGTGCTGGCCCTGGAAGCCTTGGATGCGCTCGACGGCACGCCCGTCGTCGATGTGAAGCCCTATTTCGCGTCGGTCGATGCGGTGCCGGAGGCCAGCGTCCGCCCGGCGGCGGACGGCTGATGGCGGGCACCCAGCGCCAGCGCGCCGTCGCCAAGGCGCTGACCGCGCTGCTGCCGCTGGCGCCTTTCGTCGATGCGGAGAAGATCCGCACCGACGCCTATGCGCCCCACCTGAAGACGCTGCCGCCCTCGACGGCCGTCTGGCTGGCCGCGATCGCGCATATCCGCCACGCCCACACCGAGTACGAAAAGCTGCTCGGCGAGGGCTACGATCGCGAATCGGCCCGCTTCTTCGTGATCGGGCAGACCAACGATGTGCTGACACGCTGGCGCGCCACGCGGCTGCTCGAGGCCGACGACGAGGAGTGATGGCGCAAAGGGCGCGGCCGCAAAGGGCACGGGCCGGAGCGTTTCATATTCGCACGCCAAATCGCCGCCCGCCTCTGGAAAACCGGAAACCGCTTCGTACATGTCCGCGAGGCGCTCGGGCCAATCTCAGCAGGATGGATCATGACGACGAACAAGGTTTGGCTCATCACCGGATCATCGAAGGGTTTCGGCCGCGTCTGGGCGGAGGCGGCGCTGGCGCGTGGCGACAGTGTCGCAGCAACCGCCCGCGATGTCGCGACGCTCTCCGATCTGGTCGCGAAATACGGCGACCGCGTCGCGGCAGTCCGGCTCGACGTTACCGACAAGGCCGCCGTCGACGCGGCCGTCGCGGCGGCGCATCGCCGGTTCGGCCGGCTCGATGTCGTCATCAACAATGCCGGCTACGGGTTCTTCGGCGCGGTCGAGGAAGCGAGCGAGGACGAGGCGCGCGCCCAGATCGAGACGAACCTGTTCGGCGCGCTGTGGGTCACGCAGGCGGCTCTGCCGATCATGCGGGCGCAAGGCTCCGGCCACATCATCCAGATCTCGTCGATCGGCGGCGTCAACGCGTTTCCCAACCTCGGCCTCTATCACGCCTCGAAATGGGCTCTGGAGGGTTTCAGCCAGGCGTTGAGCCTCGAGGTTGCCGAGTTCGGCGTGCATGTGACGCTGGTGGAGCCGGCGGGCTTTGCGACCGACTGGGCCGGGCCGTCCGCCAGGTTCGCCACGCCGATGCCGGCCTATCAGGGTGCGCGCGACAGGATGAAGGCGCGCCGCGGCAACGTCGTGCCTGGCGATCCGGCCGCAACGGGAGCGGCGATGCTGGCGCTCGTCGACACCGCGGAGCCGCCGCTCAGGGTGTTCTTCGGCGATGTCGGGCTGCCGATGATCAGGCAGGAATATGCCAGCCGCATCGCAAATTGGGAGAAGTGGGACCACATCGCCGACATGGCGCAGGGCGACGCCAAGAACCGCAAGGCGTAAGTCGCCTGCGGCAGGGCTCGGCCTGAATCGTTGTCAGCCGGGCCGCAGCCCGGCCGATCACGCCCTGTAGATCCACTGCTCGGGAATCCGCACCGACACCTTCTCGCCGGCGGTCACCATGCCGGGCTTCTCGACCCAGCCGACCAGCCCGCGCAGTCGCTTGGCCGCCTTGGGAAACAGCAGCGCACCGGCCGCGACATCCTCCATCCCGGCACGTTCGGCGATGGATTTGCCGGCGATCCGGCACGGCTTGTTCTGCGCGTCGACCTTGATGGTGACCCCGTCGACGAAGAACAGCAGCGTTCCGGCCGGCAGCATCGACAGCCGCGGGATGCCGTCGATGACCAGATTGGCACCGATCCACTCGGGCCTGATCCCGGCGATGGCCATGCGCGAGGCGACGAGCGCGAGCTCGTCGGCGGCCACGATCGACAGCTGCCGCTCGTTGCGCATTTCGGTGTCGCGCGGATACCAGGGCTCGCGGCTGCCGGAGCGGCGCGTCGGACCGGCATGCACATCGTCGTCGATGCCGTCGAAGCCGAGGCGGATCGTGTCGGTCGCCTCGGTCACGAAATCCCTGCCGCGCGCCACCAGGACGGCGGCGACGCGGCCTTCGAGCTTGCGCGACGGCGCGATTTCGATGTCGTCGGTGGCTGCAACGGAGTCGAGCATGGCGATCCTCATCGTGTGACGAGCGACATTTGCCGCCTCAGGCGCCGCCCGTCCAGCCAAAACCGGCCTGGCCGGGCCGGAGATCGGCGTCACATCATCCTGAGAAGCGCGCCACCGATCGAATAGCCGGCGCCGAAGGCGCAAATCAGGCCGAAATCGCCTGAGGCCATGTCCTCGTGGTTTTCCTTGAGCGCGATGATGGCGCCGGCCGCCGCGGTGTTGCCGAGGCGCTGCAGCACCATCGGCGCCCGGTCGTGGTCGACCTCGTGGCCGAACGCCAGCTTGAGGATCATCGCGTTCATGCGCGCATTGGCCTGGTGCAGCCAGAAGCGCCGGATGCCTTGCGGCGTCAGCCCGTGCTCGGCCAGGAACCGCACGATGAAGCGGTGGCCGGCGACGGTCACTTCCTTGAAGACCTTGTTGCCGACCTGCTTGATCATGTTGCCTTCCATCAGCACCGCCGACGTGTCGTCCTGTCCGGCGCGGACCAGGAAGCCGAAATTGGTGCGGATGTTGTTGGAGAACTGTGTCCAGCTGCGCGTGTCGACGATCTCGAAGCGTCCCGGCAGCGAACGGCCCTCCTCCAGACGCTCCACGACCATGGATGTCGAGGCGTCGCCGAAGATGAAATGCGTCTGGCGGTCGCGGAAATTGAGATGGGCCGTGATGATTTCCGGCGTGACGACGAGGATGCGGCGCTGGGCGCCGGTGCGCACCAAGTTGAAGGCGACGTGCAGCGCCGCCGCCGCCGACGAGCAGCCGAGCCCGAGGTCGAAGGCAGCGCCCTCGATGCCGAGCGCGTGCTGGATCTCGATGGCGATCGCCGGATAGGGCCGCTGATGATGCGACGCCGCGCAGATCACCATGTCGATGTCGGCGGCGGCCAGTGCGGCGTGATCGAGCGCCTGTCTCGCCGATTTCAAGCCGAATTCCGCCATCACCGAGAGTTCCGAATCGTCGCGGAAAGGAATGCGCGGCGTCATCCGCTCCGGGTCGAGGATGCCGTCATGCACCAGCACATGCCGTTCCCTGACCCCGGAGGCATAGAGGATGAATTCGGTGTCGGACTTCTGCAGCAGCGGCTGGCCGGCCGCCTGGCGGAGCGGATTCTCCTTGTCCACCCAGGCGTTGAAGCTTGCGACGAGTTCCTCGTTGGTGATCGAGGCTTCGGGGATCTCGACCCCGATGCCGGAGATGGCGGCGCGATACATTTTTGTGTTCTTGTCCCGGTGTCCGCATTGCCAGCCGCCCGACGCGACCCCGCCGCCATGCTGCGCTGCGGCAGTTTAATGTCAGATTAACCGTATCGCAGAGGCCGCTGCAAATGCCAACGCATCGGATTGCGGCATCATCGCCGGACGCCGTGCCCGGGCAGCCCCCGGAGCTACCAGGCGCAGATCCTCGATGACGTCTCCGGATTGTTCCAGCAGGCGCCGTCGTCGCGGCTGCGCACATACTGGCCGGGCAGCGAAACGTTGCCGTTGCCGTAGTTGGCATAGCCGTAGGCGAAGCCGGGCTGGTCGACCTCCAGCGTGAAGGTTGGATAGCCGGAGGCCGAGATGCGGAAGCTGCCGGCATCGTCGAGCCCCCTGAAATTGCAGGGGTAGTAGCCGTCGTCGGTCGTGAAGCAGCGCGCCCGCTTGGCCTCCGCGGCACCTGCCCAGGCCGATATCGCGGCCAGCACGAGCGCGCCCGCGCCGAGTTTCGTCATCTTGTTCAAGAGTGTCGCCTTTCCCCAATGCAAGAACCCGCGCCCGCCGCTTGCCGGGTCGAGCCATTCACCGCACGGCCCGCAGACCTAGTCAAGAACGAGCCGTCCGCCAAACCCGCACTAATTTTGGGTCCAACCGCCGCCCCCCTCTCCGTCACGGCTTCGCCGCGCCACCTCTCCCCCACTCCGTGGGGGAGAGGAAAGGCGGTGGCACGCTGGGCTCCCTTCCTCTCCCCCATTTCTTGAATAGGGGAGAGGTGGCGCGGCGAAGCCGTGACGGAGAGGGGGAGCCGCGGAAAGACTGATCCGCGCCGCTGCTGCTCGACCTCTCGCCCCCTACCTGGCCGCCGCCACGATGAACAGCCGCGGGAACCGCAGCAGCACCTTTCCGTCGCCGTGTACGGGATACGCCTCGGCGATCCGCGCCTCATACGCCTCGAGGAAGCGCTGCCGCTCGCCCTCATCCAGCGGATCGAGGAACGGCTTCAGGCCCGTCGACTTCACCCATTCGACGATCGCCGCCGCATCGGCCAGCGGATGGTTGTAGATGGTGTGCCAGATGTCGAGCCGCGCCGAATCCCCCGAAAGCAGATCGTAGTAGCTGCCGACGGCCGGCAGCGGCGCGCGTGCGGCATCGGCAAGTTTTGCCGAAAACGGCATCGCCGCGGCCGTCTCGCGCATCAGCACATGCGACGGCTGCATCAGATTGTCGGGCATCTGCACGGCAAGCACGCCGCCCGGCGCCAGCAACTGCAGCAGGCGCGACAGCAGCGCCGGATGCTCCGGCAGCCATTGGAACACCGCGTTGGCGAAGATCACGTCGACCGGGCCGGCGGGCGACCAGGAGGCCGCGTCGGCAAGCTCGAAAGCGACCCCGGGCAGCCGCTGCCTGGCCTTGGCGATCATGTCGGGCGAGGTGTCGAAGCCGCTCACCTTGGCCTGCGGCCAGCGCGCGACCAGCAGTTCGGTAGAATTGCCCGGCCCGCAGCCGATATCGACGACACTGGCGGGATTTTTCAGCGGGATCTGCGCCAGCAGGTCGCGCGCCGGCCGCGTGCGCTCGTCCTCGAATTTGAGGTACTGGGCGGCGGACCAGTCGGGGGTTCTTGCGCCGGACTCGGCAACAGGACTCATCGATAGACCTCGCGACGGTTGCCGATCCGCACGACATAGACCGTGACGGTTTGATCGATCAAACGTGCGATGACACGATAGTCACCGACGCGATACTTCCAGTAGCCCGAGAGTGGGCCGACCAGAGCATCACCGAGCGACCTCGGGTCCTCCAAAGCCGCGACGCGCTCGTGCAGGAAACGCAGGATGCGTTGGCGGTCGACGGAAGACAGGCGGGCAAGTTGTTTGTCGACCTTGGCATCGAGCACCACGGCCCACACGGGCTAGACCTTGTCGATGTCTGCGTATTTGCGAATGACCTCTTCCAGTGGGATCGTCGGCCCACCCTCCCGCACCCGCTGCTCCGCGAGGTACAGATCCTCAAGATCGTCGATATATTCGAGAATGGCCTGCCGCGCGTAGAAGCTCTTCGTGCGACCAGTGAGCTTGGCAAGGTCGTCGAGGCGTTGCTCGATGTCCGGTGGTAGGCGCAATGCAAGCATGGTAACTCCTCTGCTATACATGTATAGCAGAGAGTTCGGAAAGCAAGGCTGTTCGCAGAGCGGCCGCAACTTCGCAGGGTCGATGGAGGACGCAGCGAGCTGCTTGGCCACGATCGCTCATTGTGGCATTTTGTCCGAGGATGAAGTTCTTCGATTGAAACTAACGGTCCGCGATTGGTTTCGGTCGATGGAGCAAGTCACCGCGTCAGCCGCTTGTACGTCATGCGGTGCGGGTTGACGCTTTCCGGCCCGAGCCGGCGGATCTTGTCCTGCTCGTAATCCTCGAAATTGCCCTCGAACCATTCGACGTGGCTGTCGCCCTCGAATGCCAGGATGTGCGTCGCCAGCCGGTCTAGGAACATGCGGTCGTGGCTGATGATCACCGCGCAGCCGGCGAAGCTTTCCAGCGCGTCCTCGAGCGCGCCCAGCGTCTCGGTGTCGAGGTCGTTGGTCGGCTCGTCGAGCAAAAGCACGTTGCCGCCGGTCTTCAGCATCTTGGCCAGATGCACGCGGTTGCGCTGGCCGCCCGACAGATTGCCGACCTTCTGCTGCTGGTCGCCGCCGCGGAAGTTGAACGAGGAGCAGTAGGCGCGCGTGTTGGCCTCGTATTTGCCGAGCTTGACGACCTCGGCGCCGCCCGAAATCTCCTCCCACACGGTCTTGTTGGGATCGAGCGTATCGCGGCTCTGGTCGACATAGCCGAGCTTCACCGTGTCGCCGATGCGGATCGAGCCGTCGTCCGGCTTCTCCTGTCCGGTGATCATGCGGAACAGCGTCGTCTTGCCGGCGCCGTTGGGGCCGATCACGCCGACGATGCCGCCCGGCGGCAGCTTGAACGCTAGGTCGTCGATCAGCAGGCGGTCGCCATAGCCCTTCTCCAGCCCCTCGGCATCGATGACCACGTGGCCGAGCCGCTCGCCGTGAGGGATGACGATCTGGGTATCCGTCGGCCGCCGGTTGTTGGCCGCCGCGACCAGATCGTCATAGGCCTTGATGCGCGCCTTGGACTTGGCCTGGCGGGCCTTCGGGCTCGACGCGATCCATTCGCGCTCGCGGGTCAAGGCCTTGCTCCGGGCGTCGTCCTCGCGGCCTTCCTGCCGCATGCGCTTGGCCTTGGCGTCGAGATAGGCGGTGTAGTTGCCCTCGTAGGGGATGCCGCGGCCGCGATCGAGCTCTAGGATCCAGCCGGTGACGTTGTCGAGGAAGTAGCGATCGTGGGTGATGATCATCACCGCGCCCGGATACTGCCGCAGGTGCTTCTCCAGCCACGCCGTCGTCTCGGCGTCGAGATGGTTGGTCGGCTCGTCGAGCAGCAGCAGGTCGGGCTCCTGCAGGAGCAGCCGGCACAGCGCGACGCGACGCCGCTCGCCGCCGGAAAGCTTGGTCACCTCGGAGTCCTTGGGCGGGCAGCCGAGCGCCTCCATCGCCATCTCGACCTGCTGCTCGAGGTCCCACAGGTTGAGGCGATCCATGTCGTCCTGCAGCTTGGCCGCCTCGTCGGCGGTCTCGTCCGAATAGTCCATCATCAATTCGTTGTAGCGATTGATGATCGCCGTCTTTCTCGACACGCCTTCCATGACGTTCTCGAAAACGGTCTTGCCCGGATCGAGCTCGGGCTCCTGCGCGAGGTAGCCGACGGTCGCGCCCTCGGCGAGCCAGGCCTCCCCGGAATACTCCTTGTCGAGCCCGGCCATGATCTTCAGCACGGTCGACTTGCCCGAGCCGTTCGGCCCGAGAATGCCGATCTTGGCATCGGGGTAGAAGGAGAGATGGATGTTCTCGAGGACTTTCTTGGTGCCATAGGCCTTGTTGAGCCCGGCCATGTGATAGATGAACTGGCGTGCCACGCGCGCTTATCCCGATCGAAGGTTGCTGGAAGTTGCGCGCTATGTAGGCGATGGCAGCGAACGGAGCAATCGCCATTCGCCGGATTTGGCCGCGAATTGCCCGGCCGCGACGATCGGCGCAAACGCCTGGAAAGGGGAGATTAACTCTTCCCGGTCAAAAGATGCAGGCGTTGGGGGGAACCGGCGACCGGACGAATGCCGGCGGGGCAATTGCATGGCGAACACCGTTCTCCTCCTGTGCGAAGCGGCGCTGTATTTCGGCGCGATGGTCGGCCTTTTCCGGATGCGCAGGCGCATCGGCATCGGCGTGTTCATGTGCGCGCTGGGCGTCATGCACTTCCTGGAAACCTACCTGGCCGGCGTGTTCTACGTGGCGACGCCGGTCGGTCTGCTGTCGCCGGGCTCGACGGTGCTCTTTTCCGGCAAGCTGGTCATGCTGCTGCTGCTCTACATCAAGGAGGACGCCGCCAGCGTGCGCCAGCCGATCTACGGGCTGCTGCTGGGCAACGCGCTGACCGTCAGCCTCGTGCTTGTGCTGCGTTTCCACGACGTCGCCCCGCTGCCGAGCGGGCTGTCGCCGGACATCGGCTTCATCGACGAGATGGGCTGGCTGATGGTCTGGGGCACCACGCTGCTCTATCTCGACGCGATCCTGATCATCCTGCTCTACGAGCGCCTCGGCCGCAGCTTCAGAGGCGCGCTGTTCCCGCGCATCGCCGTGGCGGTGGCCTGTATCCTGACCTTCGACCAGATCGGCTTCTTCGCCGCGCTGCACTATGTCACCGACGCGCCGCTCGACGTCCTGATCGGCGGCTGGGCCGGCAAGATGGCCGCGGCGCTGGTCTACAGCCTCATGCTCGTCTTCTATCTCCGCTTCCTGGAATCCGAGGAACTGCCCTCGCCACGCGGGCTGTCGGACGTCTTCGAGAAGCTCACGTTCCGCGAACGCTACGAAGCGCTGATCGACCGCGCCGGACGCGACAGCCTGACGGAGCTGCTGCACCGCGGCAGTTTCGACGAGCTCGGCGAGCGGATGGTGGCGACCAGCCAGCGCACTGGCAAGCCGCTGACGCTGCTGGTCATCGATGCCGATCACTTCAAGTCGATCAACGACCGCTTCGGCCATTCCGAAGGCGACCGCGTGCTGAAGATGATCGCCGAACTGCTGCTGCGGGCGGTCGGGGCCGAAGACAAGGTGTTCCGGATCGGCGGCGAGGAGTTCGCCATACTGTGCAGCTTCCCGCACGCGCTCGGCAGGCTGCTCGGCGAGAGCATCCGCCAGTCGGTGGTCGCGGCAGGCCGTTCGCGCGCGACGCCCTGCTCGGTGAGCATCGGCGTCGCCACGGTCGACGGCCGGATCGGCAGTCTCGCCGATCTGTTCGCGCTGGCCGACGAGCGCCTCTACGTCGCCAAGACGGGTGGCCGCGACCGCGTGATCGGCGACGGACCGGCAAACCCTTCCGGCCATGGTCGGGCCTTGCAGGCCTGAGCCTTTTCCAGGGGTTCGCAGCGGTTTCGGTCAAGTCGTATCGCCTGGATCCCGTCTCGCGCGACACGCTTCCGCTCAGGTCCCGCTCCAGGGGACGCGTCGCCACACCGGAAACACCGCATTGGCCGTCGAGCCCATCGCCATGATCATCGCCTCGTGGTCGAAGCCGGGCAGGCCGGTCAGCCAGTCGATTGCCGCCTCCTCGCCCGAGGCGCCTTGCGGAAACGCGACCGCAATACGGTCGTCGGCGCCGAACAACAGCCACCAGACGTCGGCGCCGAGCGGCCCGCTGTCATTGGTCTCGATCATGACGCCGTTGAGCTCCGCCAGGGCCAACGTCGTCTGCTCGCCGTCGGGATCGGTGACCCCGACGCGCTCGCCGTCGAGGCTCACGATGTACCCGGCCTCGCTCACGCCGCCGCCCCGTCGCCGGGCGGCCGTCGTCCGGCCGGCGGGATCGCGACAAGATGTCTGGACAAGCCGCTCTCGCTCACGGCCGGCTCCTTTGCGGGTGGAGAAGAAATTATCAACTTCGGCCGGCATGAACAGCGCCGCCGCCAAAATGCATTTCTGCTTGACGCTGGCTTTTGCCTCACCCAGCATTTTTGGAGGGGAGGTTCCGCATGGCCTTCGATACCGAGACGAGCCACGCCTCGCCGACGGGGGCGACGCTGAGGCTGTTCGCCAGTCGGGCCAGAGGCGGCAGCCGCGGGGTCATCCAGATCAACCACGGGCTGGCAGAGCACGCCGCCCGCTACGCCCGCTTCGCTGAGATCATGGCGGGGCTCGGATTCCACGTCTACGCGCATGATCACCGCGGCCATGGCGCCACGAAGGCTCCCGACGCGCCGCTCGGAACCTTCGGCAGCCCCGATGGCGGCGACAAGGTCATCGCCGACGTGGCGGCCATCCACGATCTCATCGCCGCAAGGCATCCCGGCTTGCCGGTCATCGTCTTCGGTCATTCGATGGGCGGCCTGATCGCGCTGAATTTCGTCCTGCGGCATTCGGCGCGGGTGGACGGAGCCGCGATCTGGAACGCCAATTTCTCGGCCGGCGTCAGCGGCCGCCTGGCGCAGGCGATCCTCGCCTATGAGCGCTTCCGCCTCGGCTCCGACGTGCCGTCCCGAATATTGCCAAGGCTGACTTTCCAGGCCTGGGCCAAGCAGATGCCGGATCGCCGCACCGCGTTCGACTGGCTGTCGCGCGATCCGGTAGAAGTCGACAGATATGTCGCCGACCCGCTGTGCGGCTGGGACGCCTCGGTCTCGATGTGGCGCGACCTGTTCGGCTTCATATTTTCCGGCGCCGACGACCGCAATTTCGATTCCGTGCGCAAGGACTTGCCGTTCAATCTTGTCGGCGGACAGAAAGATCCGGCGACGGACCGCGGCAAGGCGGTGCACGAGCTCGCGAGCCGTCTCGGCAGGATGGCATTTTCGCGTGTCTCGGCAAAGGTTTACGACAACACCAGGCACGAATCGCTCAACGAGTTGAATCGGAACATCATCATCGAGGATTTTTCGGCCTGGGCCGGCCGCATCGTCCAGCCCTGAGTCGTTCCCCGGGGCGGCGTTCATCGCATTTGCGGTGACATTCGCCCGCGCGGTTGCTAAAGGCCGCGGCAACGAAATCTCCAACGGTGCGAAATGGCCGAAGCTCCGCTCAAAGGCGTCCGCGTGATCGAGCTTGCGCGGATCCTGGCAGGTCCGTGGGCCGGCCAGTTGCTGGCCGACCTCGGCGCCGACGTGATCAAGGTCGAGAATCCGGACGGCGGCGACGACACCCGCAAATGGGGTCCGCCCTTCGTCGCCGGCGAGGACGGCGAGAACCTGTCGGCCGCCTACTACCATTCCTGCAACCGCGGCAAGCGCTCGATCGCCGTCGACTTCGCGACGCCGCAGGGCGCCGAAACGGTCAGGAAGCTCGTCGCCACGGCCGACGTGCTGATCGAGAACTTCAAGCTCGGCGGCTTGAGGAAATACGGCCTCGACCATGCCAGCCTGTCGCGGATCAATCCGCGCCTTGTCTACTGCTCGATCACCGGCTTCGGTCAGGACGGGCCCTATGCGCCGCGCGCCGGCTACGACTTCATCATCCAGGGCATGTCCGGCATGATGTCGATCACCGGTGCGGCCGACGGCGAGCCGCAGAAGGCGGGGGTGGCGATCTCCGACATCTTCACCGGCCTCTACGCGGTGATCGCCATACAGGCGGCATTGCGCCATGCCGAACGGACCGGCGAAGGCCAGTTCATCGACATGGCCCTGTTCGACACGCAGATCTCGGTGCTCGGCAACCAGAACCTCAACTACCTGGTGTCGGGCGTCTCGCCGGTGCAGATGGGCAATGCTCATATGAACATCGCGCCCTACGAGGTGCTGCCGGTCAGGGACGGCCACATCATCCTGGCGGTCGGCAATGACGGCCAGTTCCGCAAGTTCTGCGCGGCGGTCGGACTGGACGGCCTGCCCGGCGACCCCGATTTCGCCACCAACCCGTCCCGCGTCGCCAACCGCAGGCGGCTGCGCGAGGCGCTGGTCGGCGCATTGGCCGGGTGGGACCGCGGGCCGCTGCTCGCCGGGCTCGATGCGGCCGGCGTGCCGGCCAGCCCGATCAACACGATCGGCCAGATGTTCGCCGACCCGCAGGTCGTGGCGCGCGGCATGCGGCTCGACCTCGACGACGGCCGCGGCAACGCCCTGCCCTCGGTGCGGGCGCCGATGCTGATGTCGAAGACGCCGCTCGCCTACCGGCGCCCCTCGCCGCGCCTCGGCGAGCATACCGAAGAGATCCTTGCCGAACTGGCGGAGCCAACCGAATGAAGAAGTCAAGCGAATGAAGACCGGCGGACAAATGATCGTCGAGGCGCTCGAGGCCAATGGAGTCGAGCGCCTTTATTGCGTGCCGGGCGAAAGCTATCTGCCGGTGCTCGATGCCCTCTACGATTCCCCGATTAGGACCATCGTCTGCCGCCAGGAGGGCGGCGCGGCGATGATGGCCGACTGTCACGGCAAGCTGACGGGCAAACCCGGCATCTGCATGGTGACGCGCGGTCCCGGCGCCACCAATGCCTCGGCCGGCATCCACATCGCCATGCAGGATTCGACGCCCCTCATCATGTTCATCGGCCAGGTGGCGCGCGGCATAAAGGAGCGCGAGGCATGGCAGGAGGTGGACTACAAGCGCTTCTTCGGCGGCATCGCCAAATGGGCGGTGGAGATCGACGACGCCGCGCGCATTCCCGAGATCGTCACCCGCGCCTTCGCCGTCGCGACGTCGGGCCGTCCGGGCCCTGTCGTCATTGCCTTGCCGGAGGACGTGCTGACCGACAACGTCGAGGCGCCGGCGTGCCTGCCGTTCACCCCGGTCGAGACGCGGCCGGGCGACGTCGAGCTTGCCGAGCTGGAGAAGATGCTGGCCGCCGCCAGCCGCCCCTTCGCGATCGTCGGCGGCTCCAGGTGGAGCGCGCAGGCGGTCGCCGATTTTCGCGCCGTCGCCGAGGCCTGGGCGCTGCCGGTCGGCTGCACGTTCAGGCGCCAGATGCTGTTCGACCACCTGCACCCGAACTACGCCGGCGAGATCGGCCTCGGCGCCAACCCGGCGCTGTCGGCCGCCATCACGCAGGCCGACCTCGTGCTTCTGGTCGGCGCCCGCTTCGGCGAGGTGCCGTCGGGCGACTATACGCTGCTGCGGAGCCCCTACCCCGCGCAGGCGCTGGTGCATGTCCATCCCGACGCCGGCGAGCTCGGGCGCGTCTACCGTCCGACGGTCGCCGTCAACGCCAGCCCTGGCGCCTTCGCCGAAGCCTTCGCCCGGCGAAGGCCGGCGTCGGCGCCGGCCTGGGCGGCCGAGACGGCAAAGCTGCACGCATCCTATCTCGCCTGGTCGAAGCCGCCGCAGACCGGTCCCGGCGCTGTCCAGATGGGGCCGATCATCGACTGGCTCGAAACGGTGCTGCCCGAGGACGCGATTCTCTGCAACGGCGCCGGCAACTACACGACCTGGATCCATCGCTTCCACCGCTTCCGCCGCTTCGGCACGCAGGCAGCGCCGACATCGGGCTCGATGGGCTACGGCACGCCGGCCGCCGTCGCTGCGAAAGAGCTCTACCCCGACCGTCTCGTCGTCGCCTTCGCGGGCGACGGCTGCTTCCTGATGAACGGGCAGGAATTCGCGACCGCCGTCCAGTATGGCCTGCCGATCGTCGTGATCGTCGTCAACAACGGCACCTACGGCACCATCCGCATGCACCAGGAGCGCGAATTTCCCGGGCGCGTCATCGCCACCGATCTGCGCAATCCTGACTTCGCGGCGCTGGCGCGGGCCTATGGCGGCCATGGCGAGACCGTCGAGCGCACCGCCGATTTCGCGCCCGCGTTCGAGCGGGCGCGGACCAGCGGCAAGCCGGCCATCGTCGAGGTCAGGCTCGATCCCGAGGCGATCACCCCGACGAGGACCCTCACTGATATCCGCGAGCGGCGCTGAATTTCGGGACGAAGCGTCGCGGTGGCTTTGGCCAACGGTCGATGCTAATGAGGCCGCGATTTTTTGCGAAATACGAGCTAAATGCCAGAAGCCAGCAAACCGGCCATCTCGGTCGTCATTCCCTGCCGCAACGAAGCCCAGAACCTCGCCTTCCTGCTCGGCGAGGTCGATGCTGCGCTTGCCGGCAAGGACTATGAGGTGCTGGTCGTGGACGACGGCTCGACCGACGACACCGGCCGGGTGCTTGCCGCTCGAATCGCCAGGGGCGACGGTCGCGTCCGCCACATCCGCCACGGCAGGTCGGCGGGACAAAGCGCGGCCGTGCGCTCGGGAGTATTCGCCGCGCGCGGGGGGACCATCGTGACCATGGATGGCGACGGCCAGAACGATCCCGCGCACCTGCCGCGACTGGCCGAGGCGCTGGCGGCCGCCGGCCCGAAGGTCGGCATCGCTGCCGGCCAGAGGCTGAAGCGCCGGGATTCGGCGACCAAGCGCATCGCCTCGCGCTTCGCCAACAGCCTGCGCGAATCGATCCTGCGCGATGGAACCCGCGATTCGGCCTGCGGGCTGAAGGCGATCCGCACCGAGCTGTTCCGCACGCTTCCCTATTTCGACGGCTGGCATCGCTATCTCCCGGCGCTGGTGCTGCGCGAGGGCTACGGCGTCGTCCATGTCGATGTCGCCGATCGTCCCCGTCGGCACGGCAAATCCAACTACGGCATCGTCGATCGCGGCCTGCGCGGCGCGCTCGACCTCATCGGCGTCTGGTGGCTGCGCCGCCGGCGCAAGGTGGTGCCCGAGGTAACCGAGGTCCAGCCATGAACGAGATATTCGGACCGCTTGCCGTCTGGCTGCACACGGTCTTCGTCGAGCAGTTCGACGCCTGGATCCTCCTCGGCTTCGTCGCGCAGGCGCTGTTCACCATGCGCTTCATCGTGCAGTGGGTGGCCTCCGAGCGGGCCCGTCGTTCCGTCGTGCCGGTCGCGTTCTGGTTCTTCTCGCTGGGCGGCGGCGCGCTGCTGTTCATCTACGCGATCGTGCGGCAGGATCCGGTCTTCATCCTCGGCCAGGGCATGGGGCTGTTCATCTACATCCGCAACCTCTGGCTGATCGCCAACGAGCGCAAAGCGGCGAACGGAACGAGCTGAGACCGCCTATGGCCAGCGTTTCGGGCAAAGCCGACCCGTTCCTGTCGATCGTCATCCCCGCCAGGAACGAGGGGGAGAACCTCGGCTGGGTTCTGGCCGAGCTGGAAACGGCGCTGGCCGGCCGCCGCTTCGAGGTCATCGTGGTCGACGACGGCTCGAACGACGATACCGGCGCGGTGCTGGCCGCCGAGCGCAAGCGGCGGTCGTTTCCGGTTCGCCATCTGCGCCATGACCGCTCGACCGGAAAGAGTCTGGCCTTGAGGACCGGCGCATTCGCCGCAAGGGGCGAGCTGGTGGCGACGCTGGACGGCGACGGCCAAAACAATCCCGTTCACATCCTCGAGCTCGCCGACAAGCTGATCGCCGCGGGTCCGCAAGCCGGCATCGCGGTCGGCCAGCGGCTCAAGCGCGGCGATTCCTCGGTCAAGAAATATGCCTCGCGCTTCGCCAACGGGCTGCGCTCGCGCGTGCTTGCCGACAACACCCGCGACACCGCCTGCGGGCTCAAGGTCGTGCGCACCGAGGTTTTCCGCCGCCTGCCCTTCTTCGAGGGCAGCCACCGCTTCCTGCCGGCGCTGGTGCTGACCGAAGGCTACGGTGTCGTGCATTCCGACGTCGTCGACCGGCCGCGCCAGCATGGCAAGTCGCATTACGGCATCCTCGACCGCGGCATGCAGGGGGCCCTCGACCTGTTCGGCGTCTGGTGGTTCAGGCGGCGGCGCAGGATCGTTCCCAGGGTTGAAGAGCTCGGCGATGATTGAACCGCTCGAGCGGCTGGCGCGTTCGGACGGCATTAGCGGCCATCTGACGAAATGCCTCCTGCTGATCGTGCTCTGCCTGATCGCATTCGCGCCCGGCATCAGCAGGTTGCCGCCGGTCGACCGCGACGAATCGCGCTACATGCAGGCGACCAGGCAGATGGTCGCCTCCGGCGAGCTCGTCGACATCCGCTTCCAGGACCAGCCGCGCTACCTCCAGCCGATCGGCATCTATTGGCTGCAGGCGCTCGCGGTGACCGTCAGCGGCAAGGGCGCCGCGGCGCCGGCCTGGGTGTTCCGCACCGTTTCCCTCATCGCCGCGACGATCGCGGTGCTGGGGTGCTACGCCGCCGGCCTGCGGCTGTTCGGTCCCGCTGCGGGCTTCACGGCGGCAATCGCGCTCGCCGGGATCTTCATGCTGAATTTCGAGGCGCGGATCGCCAAGACCGACGCCACGGTGCTGGCTGCCGCCGTCGCCATGCAGGCGGCTCTCGCCCACGTCTATCTCGGCGTGCGCCAGCGGCGCGCCATCCACCGGGCGGTGCCGTGGCTGTTCTGGATCGCGGTCAGCCTGGGGACGATCGTCAAGGGGCCGATCGTGCCGGGCCTCGGCCTTCTCACCGTCGCCGCCCTTTCCATCTACGACCGCGACCTGTCCTGGGCGAAGAAGCTCAGGCCGCTCGCCGGCATCGCCATCGTCATTCTCGTGGTCGCGCCGTGGCTGGTGGCGATCACGGCGCAATCGGGCATGACCTTCTGGAAGGAAGTGCTCGGCAAATCGCTGTTCGGCAAGATCCAGGGCGGCCAGCAATCGCACGGCTTTCCGCCCGGCTACTACCTCGTCACCTACGCGCTGGCGATGTGGCCCTTCGCCGTCGAGACCCTGCGCGGCGGGCTGAGGGCGCTGCGCAACCTGCGCAACGATCCGCGCGTCGCCTTCTGCGTCGCCTGGGTGATCCCGATGTGGATCATCTTCGAGCTGGTTCCGACCAAGCTGCCGCACTACGTCCTGCCGCTTTTTCCGAGCCTGCTGATCCTGATGGGCTGGGCGCTGACCGACCGCGACGCCGGGACGACCACGCTCGGCAAATGGGAAGTCTGGCTGGTCCGAGCGGCGACGTTGGGGTGCATCGTGGTCACATCGGGGCTGGCGGCGCTTTGCATCGGGCTGCTCCCCTACCTGACCGGAGAATGGAACGTCTGGGGCATTGTCGGCGCCGTCTTCGTCGTGCTCGCCGGCTGGCTGGGATCGGGGCTTCGGCCGCCGATGCCGCAGCTGCCGAGGCTGCTGCTGGCGACGCTCGCGGCGGTCGCCTTCACGGGCATCTTCACGTCGAGCGTGTTGCCCTCTGTCAAGCCGATCTGGCCGGCCCTGCGGATCGCCGAAGCGTTCGAGGCGAACCGGCTGTGTCCGGGATCGGAGCTCGCCGTCACCGGCTTCCTCGAGCCGAGCGTCGTCTTCGCGGTCGGCACCGAAACGCTGCTCACCGAGGGGGCCGGCGCGGCCGCTCATCTGAAGGCCGATCCCGCCTGCGCGATGGCTGCCGTGGAAGCCCGCGACGATCCGGCCTTCCAGGCCGCCTTCGCGGACGCCGGCGTCAAGCCCGCCGCCGTCGCCGCCCTCTCGGGCATGAACTACACCACTGGCGACAGGCTCGATTTCAAGCTCTACCGGCTGCCCGCAGGCTGACATCGACGAGGGCGTCGATCGCCCTCGTCGATGAAAACCTCCGCCCTACATCGCGGACTTGGTGACCTGGCCGCGGATTTCGCCGCCCTTGTTGGCCTCGGTGTGGATGTTCACGTAGTACTTGCCGGCCTGCAGGTCGGCGGCCTGCGCGTCCGTCAAGGTAGCAGCTCCCTTGATCGGGCTCGCGAGCTCGCCTTCGAACGGCACAGCGACGTCGGCGTTCTGCCCGGGATCGGCGGGACCGTGCAAATGCGCGGCCGTGGCCGGCCCCGTCAGGTCAGCGTATTCTACGGTCCATTCGAGCTTCTTGCTCTCTGTGTCGAACGTGAACTGGCCGGTGCCGGTCCCCTTGCTTTCGTTGGGCGGAACCTGCTGAGCAGCGTCCAGCTTGGCCTCCATCTTGATGGCCTCGGCATAGGCCGACGAGGCGGCAAGCATTGCGGTCAATGCCAGCGAGCCGGCGAGGGTTCGGGCGAATTTGAGCGATGTCATCGGTTTTCTCCTGAATGGCACGCATCGCGGGCGCGGGGTGGCTCCGCATATGCGCGACGACCGTCAGGAACGGCTTGGCGGTTTGCCGGGTTGCACGCCGATGCGACGATATTCGCTCGATCGGGACGGGAGGCGGCCTGCGGCCCGCCTCCTGTCCCGATGCAGGTCCCAACGTGCTGCCTAGGCGGCTTCGAGCAGCCGTTCGGCAATGGCGTCGTCGAGCTGCATGACTGCAGCACCGATCGACTGTTCCCGGGCCTCGTCGCCGGACGCCAGCCGCTCGGCCCTGACGACAGCGACGTCGGTGATGCCGATGAACCCGAGCAGTGTCCTGAGATGCGGCTCCTGCGAGTCCATCGCCTGCGCCGGACCCTCGCTGTACAGCCCGCCGCGGGTAAGCACGACGATGGCCCGCTTGCCTGCCAGCAGGCCCTCGGGGCCTGCCTGCGTGTAGCGGAACGTGACCCCGGCCCGCAGGACATGGTCGAACCAGGCCTTCAGCGTGGAGGCGATGCCGAAATTGTACATCGGCGCGCCGATGACGACGATGTCGGCGGCGTTGAGCTCGGCGACGAGCTGGTCCGAAAGCGCCCGCGCGGCAGCCTGCGCCTCGTTCGCCGGCTCGGTGCGCAGCGCCGCGGCGGAGTCGAAGGACAGATGCGGGATCGGATTGGCGCCGAGATCGCGCGTGACGACCCTGAGGCCGGGATGCTGCCGGCGCAGCCGATCGACGGCCTCGCGCACCAGCCGGTTGGAAATCGATGCCCCGCCCAGCGCGCTGCTGGTGAGGACGAGAGCGGTCGTAGACATGGGAACCCTCCTAAGGCTCTGTTCAATGCGATGACAGGCAGGTAGTGGTGCGCAGGAACCAGCGGAATGCCTGTTTTCAGCACCTGACTGTTGCACCGGGAGGAACGGCGCGATGACCGAGCTCGACGATCTCCGGACCTTCGTCGAAGTCGTCGACAGCGGCGGGTTCAACCGCGCCGCCCGGCGCCTCGGCTTATCGAAGTCGATCGTCAGCCGCCGCATCTCACGCATCGAGGCGGATCTCGGCACCCGCCTGATCAGCCGCACGACGCGCGGGATCGGCCCGACCGAAGCCGGCCTCGAGTTCAAGCTGCGCTGCGAGCGAATCCTGGCCGAGCTCGACGAGGCGCGCGAGGCGGTGGCGCACCAGGCGGGCGAGGCCGTCGGGCGCCTGCGCCTCTCGGTGCCGCTCTCGTTCGGCGTGCGCCATGTCGCGCCGGTATTGGCCGAGCTGGTGAGACGCCATCCCAGGCTCGAGCTCGACGTGTCGTTCAGCGATCGGCTCGTCGACCTCGTCGGCGAGCGATACGACGCGGCGATCAGGATCGGGACATTGAGGGATTCGAGCCTGGTCGCCCGCCGCATCGCCGGCGTGCGGGCCGTCATCGTCGCCAGCCCCGGCTACATCGCGCGCCACGGCCGCCCCGAAACCCCGGCCGACCTTTTGGTGCACGAGTGCCTGCTCTATACGGGGCGCAGCGCGGCCGAATGGCAGTTCCGCGCCGGCAAGCGCTCGATCTCGATCCGTCCCAACGGCCGCCTGCGCACGGACACCGGCGAGGCGATGGTGCAATGGGCGGTCGCCGGGCTCGGCATCGCCGAAGCGCCGTCCTTCCTCGTCTCCGACGCCATCGAAGGCGGCGCGCTGGTGCCGCTGCTGCAGGACTATGCGACCCCGGGATTCGGCATCCATGTCGTGCGGCCGCCGGGCACGCATGTTCCGGGCAAGGTGCGCGTCGCCATCGATCTGCTGGCGGAGCGCTTCGGCGGCGTGCCGAGCTGGGACCGCTGCCTGGCCCGCGGGCCGGCCGACGATCGAGCGGGCTGACGCCGCCGCCGGCCGGCGGCACCGAAAAAAGGGGCGGTCGCCCGCCCCTTCCCGTTCACGGCCTGTGTGGCTTCTACTTGATCGCCTTGTCGGTGATCGCCGCGGTCCAGGCGCCGGTCGGCTCCTTGGTGATGATCTTCTGGTCGAGCAGCGCCTTGGCGGTGCGCTGGTAGGCGGCTTCGACGAGCTTGCCGTCGGCGTTGTCGATCAGCTTGGCGATCTCGCCCATCATGCGCTTCTGGTGGTTCTCGTCCTGGCCGCCATTCTCGACGACGATGCCGGCCGCCTCGTCCGGATTGTCGGTAGCGTATTTCCAGCCCTTCATCGAAGCGCGCACGAAACGCACCATCTTGTCCTCGAAGGCCGGATCCTTGAGCTTGTCTTCAAGCGCGTAGAGGCCGTCTTCGAGGAGGTCGTTGCCCATCGCCGAATAGTTGAACACGATAAGGTCCTCCGGCTTGTAGCCGGCGTCGATGAGCTGCCAGTACTCGTTGTAGGTCATCACCGAGATGCAGTCGGCCTGCTTCTGGATCAGCGGCTGCACGTCGAAGCTCTGCTTGAGCACCGTGACGCCGTCGGCGCCGCCTTCGGTCGACAGGCCGAGCTTGTTCATCCAGGCGAAGAACGGATATTCGTTGCCGTAGAACCAGACGCCGAGCGTGTGGCCCTTGAAGTCTGCCTCGGCCTTGATCGGACCGTCCTTCGGGCAGACCATCTCCATACCGGCCTTCTTGAAGGGCTGCGCGATATTGACCAGCGGGACGCCCTTCTCGCGGGCCGCCAGCGCGCCGCCCATCCAGTCGACGATGACGTCGGCGCCGCCGCCGGCGATCACCTGCTCGGGCGCGATGTCGGGGCCGCCCGGCTTGATGTCGACGTCGAGGCCTTCCTCCTCGTAGAAGCCCTTGTCCTTGGCCACATAGTAGCCGGCGAACTGCGACTGCGTCACCCATTTGAGCTGCAGCGTGACCTTGTCCGCGGCGATTGCCTGGAACGCGGCCAGCGACATGGCGCCGGCCAGCATTGAAACAACGAGTCTTTTCATGTCTTTACCCTCTGAAGTTAATCTTGAACCCTGACTGCCCTCACCGCGCCTATCCACCGCGGACAGACGGATGCCAGAATGTGGCTGCCCTCTCGATGAGCGCGACCACGCCATAGAAGACCGAACCCGCGAGTGCCGCAACCGCGATTTCGGCCCATACCATGTCGACATTCATCCGGCCCACCTCGGTCGAGATCCGGAAGCCCATGCCGACAATAGGCGTGCCGAAGAATTCCGCAACGATTGCGCCGATCATCGCCAGCGTCGAGTTGATCTTCAGCGCATTGAAAATGAACGGCGCCGCTGCCGGCAGCCGCAGCTTGAGCAGGGTCTGCCAGTAGTCGGACGCATAGGTGCGCATCAGGTCGCGCTCCATGTGGCCCGAGGCGGCAAGGCCGGCGACGGTATTCACCAGCATCGGGAAGAAGGTCATGATGGTCACGACCGCCGCCTTCGACTGCCACTCGAAGCCGAACCACATCACCATGATCGGCGCGACGCCTATGATCGGCAGCGCCGAGACCATATTGCCGATCGGCAGCAGCCCGCGCCTCAGGAACGGCACGCGGTCGGCGAGGATGGCGGTCAGGAAGCCCAGCGAGCAGCCGAGCGCATAGCCCGATATCACCGCTTTGAAGACCGTCTGCCTGACGTCGGCGGCGAGGATCGGCAGCGAATTGGCGATGCGCACGCCGATCAGCGAGGGCGGCGGCAGCAGCACGAAGGGCACGCCGGCGCCGCGCGTGATTCCCTCCCACAGGATCAGGATCCACAAGCCGAAAATCAGCGGAACCAGCAGCCGCAGGAATGTCCGGGCCTGCCGCTCCGCCGGCTTCAGCGCGGCGAGCAGGCTGACGCAGAGCCAGGCGAGCAACCAGGCCGCGGCAAGCAGCAGGAAGAACGAAGTCCGCGCCGCGCCGTCCGAGCCGACGATGCCGTCGAGCAGGATCCACGCCGCCGCATGCGCGCCGGCGAACAGGATCACGATCGAGATCGTCCGGGACTGGGACAGCACCGACGCCAGCGCGGCGACCACGATCAGGGCGAAGATCAGCGCGGTCTTCGACGCGCCGAGACCGGCCGCGGCCGTATCCGGCCTCAAAAGAGGCAGGCTCGCCGCCGCCGCGATGCACAGCACGATCGCCAGCGCCGCTTGCCAGGGGATCCTGAGGCCGCTCATGCCGGCCGCGCTCCCATCGAGCGCTCGACCAGCCGGCCGGCGATGCCGACGATCATCACCAGCAGCGCCGCGACCACCGAGCCGGCGACGAGCGCCGCCCACATGTCGATGGTGGCGCTGTAATAGGAGCCGGACAGCAGCTTGGCGCCGATTCCCGCAACGGCGCCGGTCGGCAGCTCGCCGACGATCGCCCCGACCAGGCTGGCCGCGATCGCAACCTTCATGGAGGTGAACAGGAACGGCACCGAGGCCGGCACACGCAGCTTCCAGAAGGTCTGCGCGGCGCTGGCATTGTAGGTGTGCATCAGGTCGAGATTGATGATCTCCGGCGAGCGCAGCCCCTTGACCATGCCGACCGCGACCGGAAAGAACGACAGATAGGTCGAGATCAGCGCCTTCGGGATGAGGCCGGTGATGCCGACGGCGGCCAGGACCACGATGATCATCGGCGCGATCGCCAGCACGGGGATGGTCTGCGACGCGATGATCCACGGCATCAGGCTGCGGTCGAGCGTCGTCAGATGGACGATGCCGACGGCAATCAGGATGCCCAGCGCCGTGCCGAATGCGAAACCGAGCAGGGTCGAGGAGAGCGTCACCCAGGCATGGTAGACCAGGCTGCGCACGCTCCACGGCTTGACCATGAAGGTGGCGTCGAAGAAGGCTTTTGCCACCTGGTGCGGTGCCGGCAGCGTCGGCTTCGGCAGCGACATCGTCTTGCCGAGGAATTCGATCATGCCGGGCGTCTCGCCGGATCGGCGGTCGAGATCGCGCTGGAACGGCGCGTTGAGGATGGCGGCAAAGACGTACCAGATCACCACCAGCCCTGCGAGCAGGGTGACCACGGGAATGAATTTGTCGCTGGCCCGATCCATGGCTGGCGTCAATCCTCGTAGGAATGGCCGGCGCGCAGGCCGTCGCGCACGCGCGCGGCGATCGCCAGGAACTCCGGCGTCTCGCGGATGTCGAGCGGCCGCTCCTTCGGCAGCGTCGATTCGATGACGTCGGTGACGCGGCCGGGGCGCGGCGACATCACCACGATGCGCGTCGACAGATAGACCGCCTCGGGGATCGAATGGGTGACGAAGCAGATCGTCTTGTCGGTGCGCGCCCACAATTCCAGCAGCTGCTTGTTGAGGTGGTCGCGCACGATCTCGTCGAGCGCGCCGAACGGCTCGTCCATCAGCAGGAGGTCCGCGTCGAATGCCAGCGCCCTGGCGATCGAGGCGCGCTGCTGCATGCCACCCGACAGCTGCCAGGGATATTTGTTCTCGAAGCCGGAGAGATTGACCAGGTCCAGCGTACGCTTGATGCGCGCCTTCTGGTCGCCGCTGGAGACGCCCATGATTTCCAGCGGCAGCGCCACGTTGCGCTCGATGGTCCGCCACGGAAGCAGCGCCGGCGCCTGGAAGACGTAGCCGTAGGCGCGCCTGCTGCGCGCCCAGGTCGGCGTCATGCCGTTGACCAGGATGGTGCCGGCGGTCGGCTTCTCCAGATCGGCGATGACCCGAAGGAAGGTCGTCTTGCCGCAGCCGGACGGGCCGATGAACGACACGAACTCGCCCTTGGCGATGGAAAGGTCGACGTCCGAAAGCGCGCGCACCGGACCGTCATTGGTCTGGAACGTCAGGCCGAGCCTTTCGGCCGAAACGACGATTGCAGCGTCCTTCGTCATGTCCGCCTGTTGACCATTGCGGCGACGGCCTCACAATGGCGTCCGGCCAACGCGACCCTCGATTTGTTCAATTACGCCCCCCGACGACCCATCCGCGACCCTGGAGTTCCACCCATGTCCGTATCACCGAAGCCGACCTGCCGTCTCGTGCGTCCCGGCGACACCTATGACGGCAAGCAGGGCCTGACCTACTTCACCGGCATAGCCGCCGAAACGGTCGCTTCGCAAGGCATCTGCATGCATCTCCTCACCATACCGCCGGGCGGCCGCGCCAAGGCGCACATGCACCAGAGCCACGAGACCGCGATCTACATGCTGAGCGGCGAGGTCGACACCTGGTACGGCGACAAGCTCGAGCACCACATCCTCGTCAAGGCGGGCGACCTTTTCTACATCCCGGCAGGGGTACCGCACGTTCCCGCCAATCGCAGCGACAAGCCGGCTGCGGCCGTCATTGCGCGCACCGATCCCAACGAGCAGGAGAGCGTCGTGCTGTTGCCGCACCTCGACGCGCGGGTCCCGGCGTGAGGCGCCCGCGCTGACGGCGCATCGGCCGCGCGCGGTCAGGGACAAGGGCTGACCTCGCCGAACACGCTGCCGTCGCTGTTGTAGACGGTGAGCGCGGCGGGGTCCTTGGCGCTCTTCCTGACGACGAAGCTCAGCGTGCCGAACCCGTCCTCGCCCTCGAACTGGCACAGCCCGGTCACCACCTTGCTGCCGTCCCTGGCGGCAAGCACCTCGACGAACTCGCAGGCGGTGCCATAGCTCGCGAAGCCGTCCGGCTTGAGCAGCAGCGCATCGTCGCTGCTCATCTCGCCTTCCCTGGCATATCTGCAGCCGCCGGCATTGCCATAGCAGGCTGTTGAAAAAGGCGCTCGCCATCGAATTGCAGTGATGATTCATTGGCTCCGGAGAGATTCGGAGATGGTGCGTGCGCGGCGGCGACAATCGGACTGGTCAACTGTTCAGCTATGTAGACCTCGAGGCGCGGGTTCGGCGGAGCCATCCGTTACGGGCTATCCGGTCGATCGTGAACGATGCGCTTTGTGCGCTGGAGCGTGACTTCGCGGCGCTGTATTCGCCGATCGGGCGGCCGTCGATCGCGCCGGAGAAGCTGCTGAGGGCGATGCTGCTGCAGGCACTCTATTCGATCCGTTCGGAACGGCTTTTGATGGAGCGGCTGGAATACGACCTGCTGTTTCGCTGGTTCGTCGACATTGGCGTCGACGATGCGGCGTGGGATCACTCGGTGTTCTCGAAGAACCGCGACCGGCTGCTGGAAGGCGACATCGCGGCGAAGTTCCTGGGCGCGGTGCTGGCGCATCCCAGGGTGAAGAAGCTGCTCTCCACCGATCACTTCTCGGTCGACGGCACGCTGATCGAGGCGTGGGCCTCGATCAAGAGCTTCAAGCGCAAGGACGGCTCGGACGAGCCGCCGTCGGGTGGCGGCGGGCGCAATGAGGAGACGGACTTCCGCGGCCAGAAGCGCTCGAACGAGACGCATGCCTCGACGACCGATCCCGACGCCAGGCTGTTCCGCAAGGGCAAAGGCAAGGAGGCCAAGCTCAGCTTCATGGGGCACGGGCTGATGGAGAACCGGCATGGCCTTCTGGTCGATGCCTGCCTGACGCTGGCCGACGGGCATGCCGAGCGAGTGGCGGCGCTGCACATGATCGAGCCCCGCGCCGAGCGGCCGCAGGCCATCACGCTCGGCGCCGACAAGGGCTATGACGCGCAGGACTTCGTCAACGAACTGCGCTCGATGAAGGTGACGCCGCACGTGGCGCAGAACACCAGCGGCCGCAGTTCGGCGATCGACGGCCGCACGACCCGTCACCAGGGATATGCCGCCAGCCAGCGGATCAGAAAGCGCATCGAGGAGGCGTTCGGCTGGATCAAGACGGTCGCCGGACAGGACAAGACCAGGTTCCGTGGCCGCGATCGCGTCGGGTGGGCCTTTACCTTCAGCGCTGCCGCCTACAACCTGGTGCGGCTGCCGAAGCTGCTGGCGGTGCCGACATGACCACGCCGGCTGGCTGCCAGTTGATCGGCCGGTGGCGCATCGTCGAGGCCGATCTGTGGGATCGCGACTATCTCGACCTCTGCGGCCCCGCCCTAATCACAATCGGGGCCGACAATGACGGCGAGATCGCCTTTGGCGCCCCGGCCTCGATCTCAGCTACAGCCCCTCGATGGTCTTCTCCACATGGGGCGGATGCGACGAAATGGACGAAGTCACAGGCGACGGCCACGCCGAATTGCTCGACGACGGCTCGCTCGAGGTCACTTTCGCCTACCACAACGGCGACGAGGCCATCCTCAAGGCCAAGCGGGATAGTTCTTCAACAGCCTGATAGGGGCCGGCAAGATCGAGCGTCTGCGCCGAAGCCGGCGCCGCGACGAACAGCGACAGGCCGGCGAGCGCCAACCGCGAGCGCCGCACCAAGCGTCAGACCCCGGCCGGAATGCCGCTGCGCTCGACCTTGCGCGGCGCCACCACCTGCTTCCATTTCGACAGCGCGCGGCTGACCGGCGCGTTGGCCTCGCGGCCGACGAACTGCCCGTGGCCCGGCTTCGTCTTGATCTCGCTCTCCTGGATCAGCAGCTCGCCGCGCGACAGCACGAAGCGCGGCAGGCCGGTGACCTCGAAGCCCTCGAAGACGTTGTAGTCGATCACCGACTGCTGCTTCCTGGCCGTGATCTTCTTCTTGCGCTTGGGGTCCCACACCAGGATGTCGGCGTCGGCGCCTTCGACGATGGCGCCCTTCTTCGGATACATGTTGAGGATCTTGGCGATGTTGGTCGACGTCACTGCGACGAACTCGTTCATGGTCAGGCGGCCGGTGTTGACGCCCTTGGTCCACAGCACCGGCAGGCGGTCCTCGAGACCGCCGGTGCCGTTCGGGATCTTGGTGAAGTCGCCGACGCCGAAGCGCTTCTGCTTGGTCGTGAAGGCGCAGTGGTCGGTCGCCACCACCTGCAGCGAGCCCGCCTGCAGTCCGGCCCACAGCGAATCCTGGTGCAGCCGGTCGCGGAAGGGCGGGCTCATCACCCGCCGCGCCGCGTGGTCCCAGTCGGGGTTCTGGTACTCGCTCTCGTCGAGCGTGAGGTGTTGCACCAGCGGCTCGCCATACACCCGCATGCCCTTCTGGCGGGCGCGGCGGATCGCTTCATGCGCCTGCTCGCAGGAGACGTGCACGACATAGAGCGGCGCGCCGGCCATGTCGGCGATCATGATGGCGCGGTTGGTCGCCTCGCCCTCGACCTCCGGCGGCCGCGAATAGGCGTGCGCCTCCGGCCCGTCATTGCCTTCGGCGAGCAGCTTCTGCTGCAACTGCGCCACGACGTCGCCGTTCTCGGCATGCACCAGCGGCAGCGCGCCTAGCTCGGCGCAGCGCTTGAACGACGAATACATCTCGTCGTCGTCGACCATCAGCGCGCCCTTGTATGCCATGAAGTGCTTGAACGAGGTGATGCCCTTGTCGACGACCTCGGCCATCTCGTTGAACACCTGCTCGCCCCACCAGGTGATCGCCATGTGGAAGGAATAGTCGGCGCAGGCCTTGGACGTCTTGTTGTCCCACATCTGCAGGGCTTCGAGCAGCGACTGTCCGGGCGACGGCAGGCAGAAATCGACCACCATCGTGGTCCCGCCGGACGCCGCGGCACGCGTGCCGCTCTCGAAATCGTCGGCCGAGTAGGTGCCCATGAACGGCATTTCGAGATGGGTGTGCGGATCGATGCCGCCCGGCATCACGTAGCAGCCGGTGGCATCGAACTCGTGGTCGCCGTGCAGGTCGGGGCCGATCGCGACGATCTTGTCGTGCTTGACCAGCACGTCGGCCTTCCAGGTTCTGTCAGCAGTGACGATGGTGCCGTTCTTGATGACTTTGGACATGAGTTTCCCCGAGGCTAAAGAGCTCGATCTTTTAACGGAATAGCTGGCCGAGCGCTCTGCCATGCCGAAAGTTGGCAGACGCGGCGGCGCCACGCGATTCCCTCCCCCTTGTGGGCAGGGTCAGGAGTGGGGGTGGTGGCGAAATGTGCCGTCGCCCCCGCAAGACTTCCTCGGGAGAGTGGCAACTGACGAGCGTGCTCTCGTTCGAGACAGTAGCGAAAATCCCGGAATGACGGCTCGGCGTAGCCACCCCCAGCCCTGCCCCTCCCCACAAGGGGGAGGGAATCGCAACCCTCGCGCCCTGCCATCAGCTCCCGCTCATTCAACAATCCCTGCCGTCTCCACGACCGCGTGGAACAGCACGTTGGCGCCGGCTTCCGCCCATTCCTTCGAGATATCCTCGGCCTCGTTGTGCGACAGCCCGTCGACGCACGGGCAGAACACCATCGCGGTCGGCGCCACGCGATTGATCCAGCAGGCGTCGTGACCGGCGCCCGAGATGATGTTGCGGTGCGAATAGCCAAGCCGCTTTGCCGCGTCGCGGACGGCCTTGACGCAATTCCTGTCGAAGGTCACCGGATCGAAATGCCCGACCTGCTCGATCTCGACCTTGATGTCGAGCGCCTCGCAGATCGTCGCGATGCCGGCGCGGATGCGCGCGTCCATCGTGTCCAGCGTCTTCTTGTCGGGCGAGCGGATGTCGATGGTGAAGACGGTGCGGCCGGCGATGATGTTGCGCGAGTTCGGGTAGACCTCCATGTGCCCGACCGCGCCGACGGCGTCGGGCTGGTACTCCATCGCCACCTCGTGGACGAGCTCGGTGACGCGCGCCATGCCGAGGCCGGCATTGCGCCGCTTCGGCATCGGCGTCGAGCCGGTATGGCTCTCCTTGCCGGTCAGCCGCACCTCCAGCCACTTCAGGCCCTGGCCATGGGTGACGACGCCGATGTCGATGCCCTCGTCCTCGAGGATCGGCCCCTGCTCGATATGCAGCTCGAAGAACGCATGCAGCTTGCGCTCGCCGACCGGCTCGTCGCCCTTCCAGCCGATCCGCTCGAGCTCGTCGCCGAAGCGCTTGCCGTCGCGATCCTTGCGGTCATAGGCCCAGTCCTGCTTGTGGACGCCGGCGAACACGCCCGACGCCAGCATCGCCGGCGCGTAGCGGGTCCCCTCCTCGTTGGTCCAGTTGGTGACGACGATCGGATGCTTCGTCCTGATGCCGAGGTCGTTCAGCGAGCGCACGACCTCCAGCCCGCCGAGCACGCCCAGCACGCCGTCGAACTTGCCGCCGGTCGGCTGCGTGTCGAGGTGGCTGCCGACATAGACCGGCAGCGCGTCCGGGTCGGTGCCTTCGCGCCGCGCGAACATGGTGCCCATCTGATCGACGCCGACTTCGAGACCGGCCGCCTCGCACCATCGCTGGAACAGATGCCGGCCCTCGCCGTCCTCGTCGGTCAGCGTCTGCCGGTTGTTGCCGCCGGCCACGCCGGGCCCGATCTTCGCCATCTCCATCAGCGAATCCCACAAACGGTCTGGATTGATCCGCAGATTTTCGCCGGGTGCGGCCATGCGTCGGGTAACTCCTCAGTCGAAGCGGCGCGTCAGGCGGTCATCCTGAGCACTTCGCGGACGTGGTCGATCAGCTCGTCGATCTGGCCCTTGGTGACGATCAGCGGCGGCGACATGGCGATGATGTCGCCGGTGGTGCGCAGCAGCGCGCCGCGCTCGAACGCCTTGACGAAGGCGGTGAACGCCCGCTTGGTCGGACTGCCCGGGATCGGCTCGAGCTCGACCGCGCCGACCAGGCCGATGTTGCGGATGTCGATGACGTGCGGCTCGCCCTTAAGCGAATGCAGCGCCTCCTCCCAATGCGCGGCGAGCTCGGCGCCGCGCGTCAGCAGGCCTTCCTCCTTGTAGGTGTCGAGCGTGCCGAGCCCGGCCGCGCAGGCGATCGGATTGCCCGAATAGGTGTAGCCGTGGAAGAACTCGATCAGATGGTCGGGCCCGTTCATGAAGATGTCGTGGATCGCGCTCTTCACGAACACCGCGCCCATCGGGATGACGCCGTTGGTGACGCCCTTGGCAGTGATCATGATGTCGGGCGTCACGCCGAAATAGTCGGCGGCGAACGGCGTGCCGAGACGGCCGAAGCCGGTGATGACCTCGTCGAAGATCAGCAGGATGCCGTGCTTGTCGCAGATCGCCCTGAGCTTCTGCAGGTAGCCCTTCGGCGGCACCAGTACGCCGGTCGAGCCGGCCACCGGCTCGACGATGACGGCGGCGATGGTCGAGGCGTCATGCAGCGCCACGATCCGCTCCAGGTCGTCGGCGAGCTCCGCGCCATGCTCGGGCTGGCCGCGCGTGAAAGCGTTCTTGGCCGGAAGATGCGTGTGCGGAAGATGGTCGACGCCGGTCAGCAGCGTGCCGAACAGCTTGCGGTTGTTGACGATGCCGCCGACCGAGATGCCGCCGAAATTGACGCCGTGATAGCCGCGTTCCCTGCCGATCAGGCGGAAGCGCGATCCGTCTCCCTTGGCGCGATGATAGGCGATCGCCATCTTCAGCGCGGTGTCGACGGATTCCGATCCCGAATTGGTGAAGAAGACATGGTTGAGCCCGGCCGGCGCGATGTCGACAAGCCGGTTGGCGAACTCGAAGACGATCGGGTGGCCCATCTGGAAGGTCGGCGCGAAATCCAGCTCGCCTGCCTGGCTGGCGATCGCCTCGGTGATCTTCGGCCGGCAGTGGCCGGCATTGACGCACCACAGGCCCGCCGTGCCGTCGAGCACCTTGCGCCCGTCCGTCGTGGTGTAATGCATGTCCTTGGCGGACACGAACATGCGCGGCGCCTGCTTGAATTGCCGGTTCGCCGTGAACGGCATCCAGAACGCGCTGAGATCGTTCGGCGTGACTTTGAGACGGTTCGACATGACCAAGTTCCCTGATGGTGCCCCTGTTTGATCGCGGCCAACGCTTGGTCCTGCCACCGTTTTCTGCTACGCAAATTTTGACCGGATGGACAAACGTTAGCACCGCCGCATGGACGGTCAAGGGAATACTAGTTGAAATGACCGGCCGGAAATGCCCGCCACGCAGCGAAGAAGAACTGGTCCAGTCCGTTGGGCCAGACCGCTCCTCGATAGCCCGGCCGACAGATCCCGAGTGAGCATGGAAACCGACGCGCCGCGCCGCACGCGCATCCAGCACGAGAAGCGCGAGATCATCCTCGAAGCGGCTCTCGAAGTCTTCTCGGCGCAGGGTTTCCGCGGCGCCACGATCGACCAGATCGCCGAGGCGGCCGGCATGTCCAAGCCCAACCTGCTTTACTATTTCCGGCGCAAGGAGGATATCCACGTCACGCTGATGCAGCGCCTGCTCGACACCTGGCTGGCGCCCTTGCGCGAGCTGGACGACATCGGCGATCCGGTCACCGAGATCCGGAGCTACATCAGGCGCAAGCTGGAGATGGCGCGCGATTTCCCGCGGGAGAGCCGGTTGTTCGCCAACGAGATCCTGCAGGGCGCGCCGCGCATCATGCCGCTGCTCGAGAGTGAGCTGAAGCAACTGGTCGACGAGAAGGCGGAGATCATCCGGGGCTGGATGCGGGCCGGCAGGATCGCCCGCACCGATCCCTGGCACCTGATCTTCGCGATCTGGGCGACCACCCAGCACTACGCGGATTTCGACGTGCAGGTGCGCGCCGTTCTCGGCCCCGACCGCGGCAGCGACGGCCGCTTCGAGGACGCGGCGAGGTTCCTGGAGCAGCTGTTCGTCGACGGGCTGAAGCCGAAGGGCTGAAGCGAACCGGGGTATGGCAGGTAGCGCGGCACAACGCCATCGCAGCTCACAGCGCGTCGGCGATCACCATCAGCAGGCCGCCCGTCAGCGTGATGTTGACCAGCGTCAGGTAGAGATGCGGATCGCGCTCCTTGCCCTGGAACATGAACAGATTGTGGTAGAGCGACGTCGCCACGACGAGGAAGACGATCAGCACGACACAGCCGGCGATCGGCCATAGGGGGATGATCAACGACAGGCCGCCCAGAAACTGCATGGCGAAGCCGACCGCCAGCAGCGGCGCCGGCATCACCCAGCCATAGTTGGTTACGGCGGTTACTCGGCGCTCGCCGAAATGCGCGAGATTGCGGATGCCGGCGATCAGGAAGAAGGCGCCGAAGATCACCCTGCCCGCGCTCATCAGGATTGCCGCTGTGGTCATGCTTTGTCCTCTTGCCCTCCGATGCCTGACAGAGTCGGGCGGGGAGGACAATGTGCCGGAGTGGGCGCGAGGCAATTGCCGGAGAATGCAGCGTTTCTTCGCACCCCCCTCTGTCCTGCCGGACATCTCCCCCTCAAGGGGGGAGATCGGCCGGCCGCTTGGTTTTCGCCAACCCTCGACCTTGTAGGAGAAGCGCCGGCGCCGATGACAGCCGATCTCCCCCCATGTGGGGGAGATGTCCGGCAGGACAGAGGGGGGCGCGACGAAATGCAACCTCTGCAATGCGCATCCGCGCCAAGGCTCCGAAGGCGCAGGTCTAGTCGATCTGGCTTCCAGTCAGCGCCAGCGGCGGCGCGAACCGCCTGCCCTACTCCGCCGCCACCTTCGCCATCGGGTTGTTCGGGTGCTGCGTCCAGTTGGCGTAGGCCGGCGACACCGGCTTGCCCGTGCGCTGGTCCATGGCGCCCACCGCCAGCGGCTCCATGGTGATGCAGCTGTCGACCGGGCAGACGTTGACGCACAGATTGCAGCCCACGCATTCCGCCTCGATCACCTCGAAATGCCTGACCCCGTTCACCGTCTGCGTGATCGCCTGATGCGATGTGTCCTCGCAAGCGATATGGCAGCGTCCGCATTTGATGCAGGCGTCCTGGTCGATGCGCGCCTTGGTGATGTAGTTGAGGTTGAGATACTGCCAGTCGGTGACGTTGGGCGTTGCGCGTCCGACGATGTCGTCGAGGCTGGCATGGCCCTTCTCGTCCATCCAGTTGCGCAGGCCCGAGATCATCTCCTGCACGATCTTGAAGCCGTAGGTCATGGCCGCCGTGCAGACCTGCACGTTGCCGGCGCCGAGCGCCATGAACTCGGCCGCGTCGCGCCAGGTAGTGATGCCGCCGATGCCTGAGATCGGCAGGTCCGACGTCTCGCCGTCGCGCGCGATCTCAGCCACCATGTTCATGGCGATCGGCTTGACCGCCGGGCCGCAATAGCCGCCATGCGTGCCCTTGCCGTCGATCATCGGCTCCGGCGAGAAGCTGTCGAGGTTGACGCCGGTGATCGAATTGATGGTGTTGATCAGCGACACCGCGTCGGTACCGCCTGCCTTGGCGGCGCGCGCCGGCTTGCGCACGTCGGTGATGTTGGGCGTCAGCTTGGTGATCACCGGCATGCGCGTGTTGGCCTTGCACCAGCGCACCACCATCTCGATGTATTCCGGCACCTGGCCGACCGCCGCGCCCATGCCGCGCTCGCTCATGCCGTGCGGGCAGCCGAAATTGAGCTCGATGCCGTCGGCGCCGGTCTCCTCGACCACCGGCAGGATCGCCTTCCAGGCTTCCTCGACGCAGGGCACCATTAGCGAGACGACCAGCGCGCGGTCGGGCCAGTCGCGCTTGACCTGCTTGATCTCGCGCAGGTTGACCTGCAGGTCGCGGTCGGTGATCAGCTCGATGTTGTTGAGGCCGAGCAGCCGCCGGTCGGCGCCCCAGATCGCGCCGTAGCGCGGGCCGTTGACGTTGACCACCGGCGGGCCTTCCTCGCCGAGCGTCTTCCACACCACGCCGCCCCAGCCCGCCTTGAAGGCGCGCACGACGTTGTAGGCCTTGTCGGTCGGCGGCGCGGAGGCCAGCCAGAACGGGTTCGGCGACTTGATGCCGACGAAGTTGTTTCTGATGTCTGCCATTCTCATGCCCTCCCGTTGGAGCGGAGTGCCCGGTGGATGCTTTCGGCCGCATCGCGGCCCTGCGCGACGGCCGAGACGGTGAGGTCGTCGCCGCCGAATATGCAGTCGCCGCCGGCCCACACTTTTGCAAGCGAGGTGCGGCCTTCCGCATCGACCCTGATGCGGCCCGCCTCCAGGGCGATCCCAGCGCCGCTGCCGTTCAGCGTGCCGGCCTCGAACGACTGCCCGATCGCCTTGAACAGCTGGTCGGCCGGCAGCACGACCGTCTCGCCGGTGCCGGCGAGCCTGTCGCCGGCAAGCGCGGTATATTCCATCTCGACGGCGGTCACCTTGCCGCCCTCCGACAGCACCCGCTTCGGCTGCAGCCAGTGGCGTATGACGACGCCGTTGGCGGTCGCCAGTTCCTGCTCGTATTCCGAGGCGTTCATGTGCTCCTGGCCGCGCCGGTAGCAGATGGTCACCTGCTCGGCGCCGAGCAGCTTCGACTGCACCGCGGCGTCGATCGCCGTCATGCCGCCGCCGATGACGACGACGCGCCGCCCGACCGGCAGCGCGGCGAGATCGTCGGCCTGCCGAAGCGCGGCGATGAATTCGACCGCGTTCTCGGCGCCCTCGGCGTCCTCGCCCTCGGCACGCAGCGCGTTGACGCCGCCGAGACCGAGCCCGAGGAACACCGCGTCATAGGCCTGGGTCAGGTCGGAGAGGTGGAAATCGCGGCCCAGCGCCTTGCCGTTCTCGATGGCGATGCCGCCGATCGCGGTGACGTAGTCGACCTCGGCCTGCGCGAAATCGTCGGTGCTCTTGTAGGCTGCGATGCCGAACTCGTTGAGGCCGCCCGATTTCGGCCGCGCCTCGAGGATCGTCACCTCATGTCCATGGCGCGCCAGCCTGTGAGCGGCGGCCAGCCCGGCCGGGCCGGCGCCGACCACCGCGATCTTCCTGCCGGTCGGCTCGGCGCGCCGGTAGAACTGCCTGCCCTGCTGCATGGCGATGTCGGTGGCATAGCGCTGCAGCCGGCCGATCTGCACCGGCTTGCCCTCGGCGACCTCGCGCACGCAGACTTCTTCGCACAGAGTCTCGGTCGGGCAGACGCGCGCGCACATGCCGCCCAGGATGTTCTGATCGAAGATGGTCTTTGCCGAGCCCAGCGGATTGCCGGTCGAGATCTCGCGGATGAACAGCGGGATGTCGATCGACGTCGGGCAGGCGTTCATGCAGGGCGCGTCGTAGCAGAAATAGCAGCGGTCGGATTCGACCAGCGCCTCGTGTTGGTCGAGCGGCGGATGCAGGTCGGAAAAATTGTGGGCATATTCGCCGGGCGACAGCCGGCCGGCGGCGATCCCCTCCTTGAATTGACCTTCGGCCATGCGCAGTCCCCATTATTGGTTTTGCCGAAAGGCTAGCACAATTTGTTTTTTTATCAATCGGTCAAAATTCGTCCTCGCGCTGCTAAGCGATGGAAATAGTTGACTATTATTGTCATGTTTTCGTAATCGACGGCGAGTGGATCTTTCTGAAGACCATCTTCCCGAGCCGAAGGGCCAAGAGGGATTATTTGGGAGACTGACATGCCAAAGACGCCAATGATTTCACCAGCCGAAGAGCAAGAGCTGATCGAGAGCTCCGAGCGCGGCGAATGGGGTTCGGTCGGCAACATCGAGGCCCAGCGTGCCTTCTGGCGCAAGGCGGCTCAGCAAGCTCTGGATGGCAAGCGGCAACGGATCCCGATCTCGATCCCCGAGCGCGATCTTGCCCGGCTCAAGGCTCGTGCCGCCGAAGAGGGAATGCCTTACCAGACGCTGATCAACTCGATCCTCCACAAATACGTCGAAGGCTGAGTGCGCGGCATCACCCCCTCAGCCGCTCCAGATTGGCGTCGAACAGAGGCGCGGGCTGCACGCGTGCGGCGAGCCGCCTGCCGAGCAGCTCGATCTCGAAACCGTCGGCCTCGTCGGCGATCTCCCTCGGCACGTAGCCCATCGCCACCGATGCCTTCGCATTGTGCGCGTAGCCGCCCGAGGTGACCCAGCCGCGCACCTGCCCGCCGAACCAGATCGGCTCGTCCCCGATGACGTCGGCATCGTCGGCCTCGACGATGAAGGCGCGCAGCCGGAGCTTGCCACCACTCTTGCGCTCGGCGATCGCCGCCGCCTTGCCGATGAAGTCGGCGTCCTTCGAATAGGCCACGAAACGGTCGAGCCCGGCCTCCAGCGGGCCGTAGATCGGACGGTACTCGCGCGCCCATGAGCCGTAGTTCTTTTCCAGCCTGAGCGCGTTGAGCGCGCGCGAGCCGAACAGGCCGATGCCGAATTCGGCGCCGGCCGCGAGCAGCGTCTCCAGGACGTGGCGCTGATATTCGGGCGCCGCCCAGATCTCGTAGCCGAGGTCGCCCGTATAGCTGACGCGGCCGACCAGGCACGGCGCCAGGCCGATGTCGATGCGGCGAATGGCCATGAAGGAGAAGGCCGTGTTGGAGACGTCGGCGCGCGTCGCCTTCTCGAGCACCTTGCGGGCATCGGGTCCGGCGATCGACAGGCCGGCGAGCTTGATGCCGAGCGCCTCGATCCGGACCGAGCCATCCGCGGGCAGATGCTTCTCGAACCAGCGCATATGGTATTGCTCGGCAATGCCCGAGCCGGCGATGAACCATTCCTCGCCGCCGGGGTTGGCCAGCGTGAAGTCGCCGATCAGCTTGCCGTCCTCCTTGAGCATAGGCGTCAGCGTCATGCGGCCGGGCTTCGGCAGCCGGCAGGCGAGCATGCGGTCGAGCCACGCCGGTGCCCCCTCGCCCTTCACCTGGTACTTCGCGAAATTGGAGATCTCGCACAGCCCGACCCGCTCGCGCACGGCGCGGACCTCGCCGGCGACATGCTCGAAATCGGTCGAGCGGCGCCACGAGAACCTGTCCTTGACGCCCTCCGGTGCAAACCACAGCGGCACTTCGAGCCCGTAGGAAACGCCCCATTGCGCGCCCTTGTCGGACAGCCGGTCGTAGACCGGCGTGGTCTTCAGCGGCCGCCCCGCCGGCAGCTCCTCGTTGGGGAAGCGGATCGAGAAGCGCCGCGAATAATTCTCCCGCACCTTGGCGTTGGTGTAGGCCATTGAGGCCCAGTCGCCATAGCGCGCGACGTCCATCGCCCAGATGTCGGCACCGGGATCGCCATGCATCATCCAGTTGGAGAGTGCCAGGCCGACGCCGCCGCCCTGGCTGAAGCCGGCCATGACGCCGCAGGCGACCCAGAAGCCCGGCAGCCCGCGCACCGGCCCGACCAGCGGATTGCCGTCCGGCGCGAAGGTGAACGGGCCGTTGATGATCTGCTTGATGCCGGTGTTCTGGAAGGCCGGGAAATGCCTGAACCCGACCTCCAGCGACGGCGCGATGCGGTCGATGTCGGGCTCCAGCAGCTCATGCCCGAAATTCCACGGCGTTTGGTACTCCGACCACGGCCTGTTGGCCTTCTCGTAGGTCCCCATCAGCATGCCGCCCCGCTCCTGGCGCAGGTACAGCTCGCCGTCGAAGTCGACCGCATGGATGATCTCGGTGCCGGTCTTCTTGTTCCAGGCGGCGACCTCGGGCATGTCCTCGGTGATCAGGTACATGTGCTCCATGGCCAGCACCGGCAGCTCCAGCCCGACCATGCGGCCGACCTCGCGCGCCCACAGCCCGCCGGCATTGACCACATGCTCGCTGACGATCTCGCCCTTGTCGGTGATGACCCGCCACATCCCGTCGGCGCGGCGCACGATGTCTTCGACCTTGGTGAAACGCTCGACGGAAGCGCCCAGCACCCGCGCCGCCTTGGCATAGGCATGGGTGACGCCGGAGGGATCGAGATGGCCGTCCTCGGTATTGCGGACGGCGCCGACGAACTCTTTCGGATCGAGCAGCGGCATCAGTTCGCCGGCTTCGCTCGCCGAGATTTCCTCGAGGTCGATGCCGAGATAGCGGCCCTTGGCGACGACGCCGCGCAGCCAGTCCATCCGCGCCTCCGTCGCCGCCAGCAGCACGCCGCCGGTCAGGTGCACGCCGGTCGCCTGGCCCGACAGCTCCTCGATCTCCTTGTAGAGGCCGATCGTGTATTTCTGCAGCTTGGCGACGTTGGGGTCGCCGTTGATCGTATGCATGCCGCCCGCCGCATGCCAGGTCGACCCCGACGTCAGCTCGTCGCGCTCGACCAGCACGATGTCGGTCCAGCCGGCCCTGGCCAGATGGAACAGCACCGAGCAGCCGACGACCCCGCCCCCGATGATCACGACCTTGGCATGCGACTTCATGGTTCCACTCGTATTTTCAGTAGCTTGGGTTGAATTCACGACTCAGCCCGGCAAGCACTTGAATCGCTTCGTGAGGTCGGCGCTGCCGAGCGACAATCACTATGGTTCCCCACTCCCGATCTCCTCCTTGCGCCGCGCCACATATGCCTCCAGCGCCTCGCGCCGATCCGGCTCCATCACCGGCTCGACATACTCCTCCAGCGCCTTCTTCCATAGCTTGGTTGCACGTGCCGTGGCATCCAATCCCCCGGCTTCCTGCCAGGCCTCGTAGTTCTGCCAGTTGGACAGCAGCGGCTGGTAGAAGGCGGTGGAATAGCGCTCCAGCGTATGCGGCTCGCCGAAGAAGTGGCCGCCGGTCGGCACCCGGCCGAGCGCCTCCAGGGCCAGCTCGCCCTCGTCGACCTCGATCGGCGTCAGGAACGCCATCATGTGCTGGATCATCTCGACGTCGATGATGAACTTCTCGAACGACGCCGTCAGCCCGCCCTCCTGCCAGCCGGCCGCGTGGTAGACCAGGTTGCCATGCCCGAGCACGGCGCCCCACAGCGCCATCATCGTCTCGTAGGCGCCCTGCGCGTCGGCGGCGTTGGAGGCGCTGCCGGGGGTGGTGCGGTAGGGCAGCCCGTAGCGCCGCGCCAGCTGTCCCGACGCGATGTTGGCCTTGGTGTTCTCGGGCGTGCCGAAGGCAGGCGCGCCCGAGCGCATGTCGACATTGCTGGTGAAGGCCCCGTACATGACCGGCGCGCCGGGCCGCACCAGCTGCGTCAGCACCACGCCGAACAGCGCCTCGGCATTCTGCTGCGCCAGCGCGCCGGCCAGCGTCACCGGGCTCATCGCGCCCATCAGCGTGAACGGCGTCACCGCGACCGACTGGCCGTGCTCGGCCATGGCGATCAGCCCCTCGGCCATCATGTCGTCGAAGCGGCGCGGCGAGTTGACCGAGATGATGGTGGTGAGACCGGGATCGTCGCGCATCTGGTCGAGCGTCAGGCCGCGCGCGATCGCCATCATCTCGACGCCGTCGAGCGCCCTGCCGCGGCCGATCGCCGAGACGTGGAAACTCTTGTCGGTGAGCGTCAGATTAGCGAGGTAGGTGTCGATATGGCGCGAATTGGCTGGCAGCTCGACCGGCGCGCAGACCTGGTTGCCGAGCATGTGGATGCAGTTGAAATGCTGCGCCAGCCGGACCAGGTCGCAATAGTCGCGATAATTGCCGGAGCGGCGGCCGCGCTCCATGTCGTGGACATTCGGCGGCCCGGCGACCAGCGTGAAGTTGATGGTGTCGCCGCCGATATGCACCGTCCGCTCGGCATTGCGCGGCGTCAGCCGGTACGTGGAAGGCGTCGTCTTCAGCGCCGCGTCGACCAGTCCACGATCGAGCCGCACGGTCTGCGTGACATGGTCGACGTCAGCTCCGGCCCGCTGGAACAGCGCCAAGGCGCGCTTGCTCATCACCTCGACACCGAAATTTTCGAGGATGTGCATCGAAGCCTGATGGATCGCCTCGACCTGGTCGGCCGACAGCAGCGCCATCGGCGCCCACGGGCTGCGCACCCGCCGCAGCGGCAATTGCGGGATCACGGCAGCGCCCCTCGCATGTCCCTTGTCGGCGCTGCGCCGGCGTCTGTCTGCGGTCATGGACGGCATCAATACGCAGGGTCGACGGTGCGGCTGTCAGGATTGCGACGGCACCGGGCGCATTTTAGGCTGGGCGGCACATGGCATGCGGAGGAATATTGTCAGGGCGACAGCGGAAGTCGCATTCGTCGCGACAGCCGTTTTATCGGCTATCCGCACCTGCATGCCTACGCCGCCCCGCAAGGGCGCGTCTGGGCAGTGGGGCTGGCACCACTCAAGCCATCGGGAGAGCCGCCCGACAGGCGGCGGGTTTCAAGGCGAAGCAGGATCGTGGCAAGCTACGCCCCGCGAACGACCATAAGACCGCCAAGGCCGCTTGGGGATTTTGCTAACGCATGTCTCCCGAGAGTGCGCGCGGTTTCGGACAAAGACATGCTTGAATCAAGGACCAAAGCGTGTCCGGTGATCCTTTTTCACGCGACACTCTTTAGTCTGGCCGACCCCCATCGGCTGTCCGGAAGATTCAAAGCTAAAGAGAGCGTATCGTCGACTTTGAAGCCATCTGTGGGGATACTCAAAACTTCGCCCCGTGCCATTCGATATCGAGCTGTCACGCCTTGCTAGGGATCTTCACATGGACAAAGCGACGACCATCATTGGAATAGACTGCAGCCCACGCCCGTCCAGTAACTCAGGGCGGATGCTCGGCGAGGTTCTTCGCTCGCTCGAGAGAGATCGGCGGGTGAAGGTCGTGGAACAGGTGCGTCTGGCCGATGAGCGTATTGACTGTCTCGGGTGCGAGCAGTGTTATCGAACGTTCGGGTACCACGGCGACGGGATCGATCGTGTTCTGTCACTGATGAAAGAGTCGGACGTGATTCTGATGGCTACTCCCACCTGCTTCGGAATGCCGCCGGCCGTCGGCGTCGTCTTGCTCGACAGGTCGGATCCCCTGTGGCGCGATGGACAACAGCTCAAAGGAAAACTCGGATCGGTCATCGTCAACGGCGCCACCGATCCCGCAGACGATCCGAGTGTGCGCCAATGCGCGGACAACATGATCAAGCTTTTCGAACAGCACGGGATGCCTTGCGTCCAGCCGGTCCATCTGGGAGGAACGCTCGCATATCCCGAGCAACGGTTTCCGGACCCGCTCCCTGCCAGGACGACAAGCGTTCTCGAGCAATTGGGTCACGAGATCCGACAGTGGGCTGTCGGAAAACTCGACCGCTAATGCCGCGTCTTGTCCTTGCGCCTGGCCTCGTCCTCGGCGATTTCCTCGGCCGTCCGCGCGAATGGCGACGGTGCGTCGGGATCGTCAGCCTGGCTGCCCCAGCCGACCTGTAGCGGAAGGTCGGTCCCGCTGGTGTCGCTCCTGCCGGTCTCCGAGCGCCCGTCGCGGGCGTCCTCGCGGCGCAGCCGGGCCGATGCTTCCGATTCCTCGAAGCCTTCTCCCTCGGCCGCCGCCTCCGGCGAGGCGGTCTTGCCGCGCGGCCGGCGTGGCGGCTCGCCGACGAAGCCCGGTCCGGCGCCGGGGGTACCGTGGCCGCCGTCGTCGTCTTCGTCCCCGGCGAAGCTGATGACCGGCTCCATCCCGGCGAACACAGTGTCGGGCAGGTGGCACTTGACCTGGTGGCCGCCGCCGAGATTGCGCACCGGCGGCACCTCGACGTCGCACAGCCCGCCCGGCACCAGCGACTTGTAGCGGCAGCGGGTCTGGAACGGGCAGCCGGTCGGCGGGTTCATCGCCGAGGGTATGTCGCCCTCGAGCACGATGTGCTTCTTGACGACGCTGGTATCGGCGATCGGGATCGCCGACAGCAGCGCCTCGGTATAGGGATGGTAGGGCGGCGAGAAGATCTGGTCGGTCGTGCCCTGCTCGACGATGTGGCCGAGATACATGACGATGACGCGGTCGGCGATGTAGCGCACCACCGACAGGTCGTGCGAAATGAACAGCATCGTCGTCTTGTTCTGGCGCTGGATGTCCATCAGCAGCTCGGTCACTGCCGCCTGCACCGACACGTCGAGCGCCGAGACCGGCTCGTCGGCGACCACCACCTTGGCATTGCCCGCAAACGCGCGGGCGACGCCGATGCGCTGCTTCTGCCCGCCCGAGAGCTGGCGCGGCATGCGGGTCTCGAAGGCGCGCGGCAGCTTGACCAGGTCGAGCAGTTCCAGCATCCGCTTGCGGCGGTCCGCGACGGTCTTGCCGACGCCGAACTTCTCCAGAGTGCGGATGATCTGTGAGCCGACCGAATGGCTCGGGTTCAGCGTGTCGAACGGATTCTGGAACACCATCTGGATCGACGACACCGTCTTGACGTCGCGCAGCTCAATCGACGTCGACTGGATCGGCTTGTTGCCTTTCCAGCACAGTGGGATCCGAAGCTTGGAATTCACGTGACTTGAAGTCGCGGC
>JADMIO011246863.1_pt1 | contig 53617 bp, 84 predicted proteins | sample 8958161 | NCBI WGS metagenome assembly JADMIO01 (sample SAMN16585339, study PRJNA669376) | soil metagenome | isolation source: Crop rotation soil | place: USA: Cullars Rotation, Alabama | collected 2011 | reverse complement strand
GGATCATACCACCCCTCGCTGGAAGCCACCCATCGGCATCACCAGCCGGCCCTTACCCGCAGGCCGCAGCGGCAGCCGGGCGTTCTTACCGGACCGATCCACGCACGGCCGGTCGATGGCGCTGTCTTCGGCCAAGCCTTCGAACGTCATCGGTTCCCCGCACATCGCGCAGCGCACCTTCAGCTCCATCCAGTAGTGGTGCGGCGCGGCGTCTAGTGAGGTCCGGTCCTTGTTAACGTGGGCTTCCACCAGGAACTGTTCGTGACTGCAGGGCTTCACCATCTCCTCCTCCCGCTCCCACTCGCCGTCCCCGCATACGCCAACCCGTACTCGTCCTCGTCCACCGGAGCCGCCGTCCCCAGCCCCCACAGGGCACAGGAGAGCGCTTCCACGATGGATGCCGAGGCGTTCAACTCGATCTCGCCCAACGCTAGCCCCTTCACGGTCTGCTTGAACGTGTAGCCGCCCGTCAAAGCTTCGAGCACCGGGGCACAGTCCTGATCGACCACCAGGGCGGGTAAGCCGGACACCAGGGAGTTGAGCCGGGCTCTCAAGACCTCTTCGCGCTTCTCGCGCTTCCCTTCCACCGGGCAGAGGCGGATACCTAACGCCGTTTTACCCCCATCCTGAACTTCGCCGGCGCGACTGTACCCGACCGGCCCCCTGACTCCCCCATTCAGGGTCAGCCACGCATCGCCTTGCGGCCTGGTCTCCCCCTTCAACCCGCAGTGTCCGGGGTGCGCGTAGTGGCGCAGGTCCAGGGCAGGAGCATCGGGGCCGAGCACTTGCAGTACTCGGCTGGCAAACTCGTACACGCCTTCGTCGCGCCGCCCCGCGAGCGCCGCCAGCACGAGGAACTGACCGACCCCACCGCTACCTCTGGCGTCCAACTGGCCGACCACCCAGGCCGGATTCCCGCCGAGCCAGGACCAGCCGCACACCAGGGGACGGTGGGGGTCGAAGTCCAGGGGCTGGGTGGCCACATGGGTGGAGGCGTTGAATTCGGAGAGGATCATTGCGGAGCGGGCAATCAGTTGGGCGGCCAGGCTCACCGTGTCTACCTGGTCATCGTGAGCGCCGTTCGGGAAGGTGAGCAGCTCGCTTTCCCAATCGCCCAGCCAGGGCGCTTCGAGCGGATGGAAGATCGTCCCACCTTCGTAGCGAGCGGCCGCGCCCAGCGCCCGGGTCACCTTGTCCAGATGCTGGTAGATGCCGCTGACCGGCAAGCCTTCTTCAATCAGGCCCTGCGCCAGCGGTCCACCCAGCCCGTTGCGTTCAATCCCGATGAACGCCGGATGGAACTTCGCGTGGGCATTTCGCACCGGGCCTTTGGCTTCCGGTCCTTCGTGCCGCTCCCGCTTCACATCCAGCAGCAGCAGGTCCCGGGCGGGCGTCACCCCCCAGGTGCTCACCACCGTCCAGTCCGCCGCCTTCTTCTCGCTTGCCGCGAAGTCCACAGTAGTCACGCGATGGCAGCGCTCGATCAACACGCGCTCCTCTTGCTCGCCGCGGTTCAGCAGGTAGCAGTCGCCTTCCTGGCGGTAGGACTTGAACCACGCCGCTTTGAAGATCGCGCCTTCCGCCGCCTGCGGCCGCCCCTGGTACAGCGCGTAGAAGTTGCGCCCCAACACCGTCTTGGCCGTCAGCAGCCCGTTACGGTCGAACCGCTCCGGACAGAGCGCCTCACCTACCGCCCGCCCCAGCGGGTCGTTCTCTTCCGCCAGCGCCGGGAAGTTCAGCACCTCCCACTGCTCGGCAAACTCGCCGCCTTCGCGCTGCGCCTGGAGTAGCCGGCCAGCGAGGTCATCCTCGTGCCAGCGGGTCAGGATCAGGAGTATGGCACAGCCCGGCTCTTGCCTGGTCCACAGGTCGTTCGTATACCAATCCCAGCAGCGTTCACGGTACGCCTCGGAGTCCGCTTCCTCGCGCGACTTCACCGGGTCGTCAATGATGATGAGGTCGCCGCCGCGGCCGGTTACACCACCGCCCACGCCCCGGGCCAGCAGCCCGCCACCGTGGATCGTCTCCCACTCATCGATCCGGTTGGTGTCCTTCGTCAGTTGGACCCGGGGCTGAACGATACGCCGAACCTTCCGGGAGTAGAGGTTCGCCTGGTCCTGGTTGTACGCGCCGAGAATAACGCGCTGGCTCGGATCCCGCTCCAACCGCCAGGCGCTGTATCGAACAGTGACCGTCTCGGTCTTCGTATGCCGGGGCGGAACGAACAGCATCATCCGCCGGCACTCGCCCCGGGTGATGCGATCCAGCGCGGAATAGATGCGCTGCTGGTACTCCCACTCCCAGCGCCATGTGGACGGGGCCGTATCCTTCAGCCACCGGCGGTCGAACCGCACCAATGGTCGGAGCCGGTCGATCTCATCCGCAACGTACGCCTGGACTTTCGGGTCAGGATGCGCGAGCGCTTGGACTGCCAGCCCCCGCAGCGTCTCCTCATTCAGTCCGTACGCCTGCGGCCACATCTTCGCGCTTATCTCCGCCGAGCTGCTCGATGATCGTGCTCAAGCGCTCGTTGGGCTTGCTCGCCGGCTTCGCTTCGTGGATCTGGGTCGCCTCACCACGGAGCAACTGCATCGACGTGGTGATCTTCTCAACCCCGAAGGACAGTTCGGAGAACTTGGCGTCGTCCGCCTTGGCGATCATCGCGTCTACGATGGTGCCAAGCAAGCTTTCCATCCGATCGGCGAGGGCTTCTTTGACATGCTGGCGAATTTCCGCCACATCGGCGTTACAGTGGCGGTTTTGTGCCCACTCGCCCAGCGTTTTGCGCGGAATCCCCAACTGCCGGGCGGTCTTCGCAACATTGCCCGCATTGGCATCCAGCGCCGCCAGCGCCTCCGCCTTCCGGTTATCACTGTGCGCCATTAGGGCCTCTGCAAAATCGTGATGCGCGTCTGGCCGGTCTCAGGCAGGTAATCCACCGTCCCAACCCCCGCCTCTTCCAACGCCCTCACATAGATATAGAGTGGCCCATCCGGCGCAGGGATCCGCTTGCAGAAGTCGGGATCGACGGGCTTGCCGTTGATGGTGACGAGAGGGGCAGTAGGTGCATTTTCTGCACTAGCTGAATGGCTATCCATCTGCGGAAACCCCGCCTTCACCCACGCCTCGGCCTTCGCCTGGATGGCGGGATCGATCAACTCCACATGCCCGAGGTCGCCCTTCTCCCAGGCTCCATTCCCCAGGCCGTGCTTCTGGTAGATGGCGCGGAACTTCTCGAAGGCTGAATGGGGCGCATCGTAATCGGGCGTCTTCCCATCGGCCTTCGCGGGATAGCAGTCTGCGGCCAGGCCTGCCCCGTGATGCGTGGGATGGCGCATCCAGGTCACGATGTCGCCGGGAGTGGTCCGCCCCTGGTTGTAGAGCATCGTCTGCCGCTCTTGGGACCGAAAGCCTTCGCCGATTACCCAGGGGTGGCCGGTAGCGATTTCGGCCTCGGCGAACACCAGTCGAAGCCGCTTGCGGAACTCGAGATAGAGATGCTCCCAGTCACGGTCGATGGTGGTGCTCATGCCTTTGAGATAGTCCGCAATTCGATCCACGTCGGGCGGGTAAGGCGTAGGGGCTCCGGTGGGCATCAGCGTCCGCACCACCACGCCGCGAGGGCAATACAGAGAACGTGGGCGGCTTGGTCGCGGCCCATCGCAAAGGGGATGTAGGCGGGTCCAGCCTGGTCGGGCGTGCTTTGCTGAACCACCTTCCCCCACCACACCAGCGGGGTCCGCGTGTCGATCAGCAGGTGCGCCACCGCCAGCAGGACCGCCGCCTGCCAGGGAAACACCAACACCGCCGCTACTCCGTGAATCCCCGCGTGGACCCAGCCACCGAGTTTGCGGAGATCGGTCTTCTCCGCGTTCATCCAGTGGTTTTGCAGGAACCAGTCAGCAGCGAGGTGCGCGACCACTCCCCAGGCCAAGAACGAGGTCTGAGCGGCGGTCATCGGGTCGTATCCCAACTCCCATCCACCAAAGCCTGGATCTTCCGCACCGACACCCGGCCCAGACCTTTCACGGCTTTAAGGCTCGTCTTGGTGGTCGCGTGGGAGAGGTTCAGGTCGATCCCTTCCACCCACTCCCGCACGAGCTTTGCCCGCCGCTCCCCGATAGCCTCGCTGAGCTTGGGTTCGGGGATGTTGGCGATCTGGCCGACGGTCACGAACCATCCCCCGTCTTCTGCCGAAACTCCGCGCCCCACTCCGTCTCCAGCAGCCGCTCCACCGCCTCGTTCAGCTCCCGCGACAGCTTATGCGTAGGCACCCGGCAAGCGGCCTCGGCTACGGTATTCAGCGCCTGCCAGATACGCTCGTCGCGGCGGGTCCCCATCGGGTTCTCCATCACGCTCGGCCCACCCGCGTATCTGCGGCAGGGTGCGGCGTGGCCGAGTTCGAGACCGCAGCTGGGTTGGGGGCAACTCACGGCTGCGGCTCCGTCCCCGCCACCGTCCGCAGCGTCTCCGCCGTCTCCACGTCGCTGGTCGGCTTCTCCGGGTCGATGTGGTCGGCCACGGTGTTCGCCATCGTCTTGGCCTTCTGATCGATCTGCCGCATCGAAGTCCCCGCCATCACGGCGGTGACGATGGCACAGACGCCGGCCACGAAGTTCAGAGCCGCCACCACCCGCTTATCGAGGTGCTGGGACGGTTCAAGCAGGCCCGAACCATTGAGCCAGCCTGGGAACCACATCGCAAAGGAAATCGCGCCTGCGATGATCGTGCCTTTGCCGAGCGGGGGAGTGGCGGTAGGGGCGTTTTTCTGGCTCACGGCGTCTTACTCACTTCCAAAACCAACCACACCAACCCGAGCAGCAGCATCCAGGCGGTGAGGGCCAGGAGGACGGCGGGGAGGCAGCCAAAGGGTTTCACCAGGTGTGATGCCACCAAATCATCGTCTCGCCGTTCGGGTTCGTGGTGACACTCCAGCCCTCTTTGGTGGGCTTCCCAAACAGGCCGCTCGCCTTCTTCATCACCAGGTCCACGACCGCCTGAGACATCAGTTGTTCTAGGCGGTCGTTAAGGAGGCGAAAAAACCTGTTTTCGAGGCCAGGTCAACCAGCGTGTCGATCAGGAAGGGCGCGAGGGAGTGGACCACCGGCACGATCCACGCCGGCAGCACGGGGTCAAGCTGGGTCTCCAACTGGCTGACCACCTGCGCCTTCTTGGCCGCCCCCGACTTCGGATCGGTGTTCTGGAGTTCCGCCGCCGCAATCAGCAGCATCAGGATCCCGAACACCTTCTTGACTGTTTCGAACATCACTCCGTCCTTCCGGTAAGTTCCGCCGTCAGCGACTCTACCTGCCCCGCCAGCACGTCCTCGCGGTCTTCCGCGGCGTTCGCGCGTCCCCGCTCCAGGCAGGCCCAGAAGATCCCGCCCGCAGCGATGGTGGCGAGCACGATGTCGGTGAGGGTCATGGGGTTACGCCGGCCGCAGCCAGGGGAGGCGCAGCAGGGTCAAGCAATCCGCTTCCGCCGCTCCGCCGCCAACTCCGCAATCAAGTCGTCGCGCTCGCGCGTCCGATCCGAAATCGTCCTCTGAAGGTCCATAATCTGCGTTTGGAGCGTGTTCGCATTCAGGGCTGCGGTTTTCAGCGCGTGCTCTTGCGCGGCGATCTTCTGCTCCTGCGCCGCACTGCGCTTCTCCCACTCGGAGATGGTCCGCTTGTCCTCTTGCTTCTCGCCTTCAAGGACCGCCACCCGTTCCCGCAGCGTGCCGACTTCCGCCCGCAGATCCCTTACGTCCTGCCGGAGCTCCTCGCGCAGCTCGCGGGCCGTCCTCCGGTCCTCTTGCTCATCGTCCAGTTCGAGCCGGTGGGCGGCGACCTGGTTGGCGGTCTCTTCCTTCCGCTCCTCGCGCTTGGACTTTCGCCAATCACGTACCAACTCCCAGAGCTTTAGCAGCCCCCCACCTGCCAGGCCCGTCCCCAGCGCTTTGAGCAGGTCCCACCCGCCGTCATGGTGTGACGCCATTGCCCTGCCCGCCGTAGGTGTCCCCGAGCCGTAAGAACGCCCAGCCGGCCGCAACGGCGTCACAGAGCAGGAGCGGGATTCCCAAAGAGTGCGGATCCCCCTGCCAGTAAAGGAAACAGAGGCTGAGCCAGCCGACACAGGCCGACATCGCGCAGACGCGGCGGACGAGCCGACCGGAGTCTCCGAACCCCTGCGCCAAGAGTTGGGCAAAGCCAAGCCCGCAGACGACCGACCCCCAAACCCACAACGGGGCCCAGGCCGCCATCGGCGTGAAGAATTGCGGATAGCGGAGGACGAGGGCGGGACCGTGGCAGACCATCCACAGTCCGTACGCCACGCCTCTACAGCCGCCGAAGAATCCAACCGCCGGCTGCGGGACGGAGAGGATTCCACTCCACCGCTCCCACGCCTTGCGTAGCTCCCGCATCGGACGCTCGCCATTGCCTGATCCTTCAGGAGTGATTGAGTTTAGAGCGCCCGTATCGGAGGAAGGCAGGGCGGCGTTTGGTGTATAGAGACGGCGTTCCAAGGCTGTCCTCAGGCTGCTTACCACAGCTTCGAGGGCAAGGGCTCCAGGTGGCGGCGGCGTAGGTGCTGGTAACACCCGCGCTGTCGGTTGTCCGCCTGGGGCCTCTACTCTTCTATTATCAAGAGGGCGGCGGGGCCTCGAACCCCGCTGGGCACCGGTCTGCTCGCCCTTAACCCTACACAAAATGTGAGGTTGTGCGGACCAGCTCCGGAGGTCGCCAGATCCGGCGTATACCCCGTCGCTCCTGCTCCTTCGGGGCGTCCACCCAGCCCGCCCGACAGCGGCGCTTCGCCTCTTCACGCAGTCTCGCCAATACCTCGGCTCTGGTTGGCTGCGCCGCTTCGTAGGGCTGGGAATAGGTGGTGGAACAATCCCACGCAAAGTAAATCGCCAGGTAGGGTCCGGTCCCGTTGGTGCAAGTGGCAGCCATCAGGTTCTAAAACCGGCCCCCGCACCCACCGCCAGTCATCACGTCCTCGGTGGATGCGGAGACCAAGGGGATTAGTCACACCTTCGTCCGCAGCAAGAGCGCTGCGCTTCGCGGCTTATCAGGGCCGGGAAGAAAACGGGCCCCACTCGCGCGGGGCCTCAAATCTTTGCCGCTCGCGGGTGCACCCTCACCCCTTTGCAACGCCGCGGCTCAGTCCAACGTCTTGAGGGGGACTAGTCTCGGAAAACAGGGGGCCTTTAGTCGCCTCGCCCGGAGAAGCGGGTTAGGAGGCGACCCCTCCCGCGTGTCCGCCCGGCTCTCGCCGGGTCTGAGTGTTTTCCGAATCGACGACGCAGGAATCGAACCTGCTGGCAGTGTCCCGCCCATACCGGAGCACTACGAGGCATCCCTCGCACCGGTAGCCGCTACGCCATCCTGCGGCACTGTCGCCGTGGCCAAATCAGGCATGGGTGTCCCCTACCCATAACGGCCACGAACGTGTCTCCACGCCCCCTCGGTCCAGACTGCGGACCTATGGCCCTAGCGGAACGCTTCTTGCAGGACCGCCTGCGAAGAGTGCCCCAAATCGTGCTCGGTGATGATCCGGCTTCGGAGGGGGACGGTGCGGTAATTCCGCGGCTCACGCAACGTGGAGAGGTAGTCCTGCCACGTCTCGTGATTCTCCGTATCCACCCACGGCATCAGACCCACCAATGGCCGAGGACCGCTTCCGCCTTCCCCAGCCCGCATACAATCCAGCAGATCGCGCCAGTAGCGATTCTTCCGGGCGCAAAAGTCCAATTCGCGTTGAATACCCCGTGACGCCTCGTGAATGCGCTTCCGGGCCGCGAAGAGAGAACAACCCTGCCTCTTCGCGAAGCTGGTCGCATCCCCACCCTGCGCGCACTCCAACGCCGCCGCCGCCTGAAACTCCGACAGACCGGACTTCTCGCACAAGCCAGCCAGAATCTCCTGGCCTTCCCACTCTGCACCCGCGTCCGCAACCAGGAAACGAGGAGCGGGTGGCCGGTGCTTCTTTGGATCGACTTCCTGAATCGGCCCTGAGAATCCTTGCCGTCCCGTGTGATGCTCGGTTTCCGCGGAGGTTTCGAGTTTCATCGTCGCCGATATTCTACACTGCCGACTGCATGACAACCTCCAGTAAGATGTCCGATCTTCAATCCAAGCGCCTCGTCGGGGGTCACTTCCAGCGCCAGGCACAGCGCCAGAAACGTGTGCAGCGTGGTCCCGTTGGCGTCCCGTTCGATGTTGTTGACCGTGCCCCGGCGGACACCAGCCGCGTCCGCCAACTCGCGCTGGGTCAAACCTCGGGCCTGGCGGAGTTCGCGGATGCGGTGGCCGAGGTCGGGCGCCGCGGGGGAGAAGGGGGGCGTCATGGCAGCATCACCCTCGCTCTCGCCACCTCGGCGGGGATTTCATAGTCAGGGTGACGGGCTACGAAGCGGCGAGCGTCCGCCACGCTGACCGAGAGCAACCATTGCCACCCCTCGGTGTGTGGCTCCCCCTTCCAGGCGCGGCGGCTTCCCATCAGTTCGCCGACCAGACCCGGAGCAATCCGCACCCGCTTTCGCTGAATCGGCGTGGGGACGTAGAGGACGAAGTGGGCGAGCCCCTGCGAAACGGCTGTGTCGGCGATGGCGCGGAGGTCCTGGGTGGTCATCCATCTTCTCCCACCAAAGCCAGAGCAGCCAAGCAGATCGCCAGCGCTGGCGTCTCGGCCACTCTAACCACATCCGCGCTTTCATCCCGCCAGTAATCGGAATAGAAGCAGCACTCCCATTCCGGTGCATCGTCCGCCCCCGGTCGGCGCTGGTCTGGTCGGATTCGGTTGAGCGTCACGTCGTAGTCGGTGAGCTTTTCGATTACGGCTTGGGCCTCCGCGATGTCGGTGGAGTAATTCGGCACCGGCTGCAACCAGCCGCTATCGTCCGCGACGAACACCGGATGCCGCCCGTCGGCGTGTTCCATTCCTTCCGGGTCGCTCTCCTGAATGGCCCGCCAGAGTCCGTCATCGCCACTCTGCCAGCAGGGCCAGCCCTCGATTACCGGGGTGGCAAAGACGAGGCGGTGGACTTCCGCATCCAACTCCCGCCCAGCATTTCGTTCCCGCGTAGTAGTCAACATGGCTCAGTCCTCGCCAGTCATCATCAGCGCTTCCAACCATTCGGGGCGCAGCGTGAACCCCAACGCCTGATGAGCACACAGAGCAAGCGCGGTGGGTAAGTCGGGACCAAACACCGGGCCGGTCTCCCGCATCTGCACCCTCTGTTGGGATTCGTGGGCGGGCCGGATCGAGGCATAGTCCCCGTGCCAATGACTGCTCTCCAACCGCACGAGCATGTAGTCTTCAGCCAGCAGCCGTTCGTGGAGTTCGCGCATTCCCTTCCACGACCAGACCCACGGACGGGTGACCTTCATCGGCCAACTTGAGCGCGATCCACCACCGTCCCACCACAACTCCTCAAAGCACTCTTCCGAGTCGGGGGGATAAGACCAGATGGCGTCCGCCCACTCACCGCCGTTGGTGATGACCCGCGTGCGAACCACCCGCCACTGCCAGAGCGCCTGAGTCAGATCGGCGTTGACCTCGTGGCGGGCCCGGTCGGCGAGGGCTTGATTGTGCTCCCGCCCCGCACTCCGTTCCCGCGTCGTGGTCATGGCGTCCCGCCCTTCTTCTTCAGCCGCTCATTCAGCCGCTTTACTTCCGCAAGCGCCTTGTCCCGTTCGGCCTCGGCCTCTTTGCGGAGTTCGTGCGGGGTCTTCCCCCACTTCTTCTGGATGCTCAAGACCAGCGGGCCGAGTTCGTCGGTCTCCACCTGCATTTCGAGGTAATTGGTCCCGCCGATCTCTTTGAAGAACAGCACCATCGGATAGGCCACGGTGTCGATGAAGAACCGCTCCGGGTCTTTAACCTCCATCTCCCACGGCTTGCCGAGTTCCTGGCGGACGGTAGCCATCATCTTGCGGCCTTCGATCTCCCACTCCTGGGAGACTTCCATCTTCGTCGTGATGGGGTCGGTCGTCTTGATTTCGAGCCCCTGTGGTTCGCTCATCCCCCCTCTCCTTCCCACCGCCCCTGCGCCGACCGCTCCGATTCCTCGACCCACTCCCGCAATCTCAGCAATCCCCGCCGCAAGCGCTTATCGGCCGTCGCTCCCAGCACTCCCACTTCCTTTGCCGCCTGGGCGATGCTGTCCCGCTCCAACACCACGCGGCGGACGATCTCGCGCTCGTTCACCGGCAGCCAATCGACCAGCCGCAGCAGCTCGCGTCCTTCGGCCAACTCCGCCGGGCCCGGCTGCGGATCCACTACGCGCTCAATCCAGTGGGTCTCAAGTCCGGGAGTATCGCTCAATCGCGCGTCGAGTTCGAAGACCTGGTGGGCGGGGATGCGGCGACCTAGTTGGGTCCGGCGCAACTCGCGTTGGTACTCGCGCCAGGCACAGGTCACCAGGAACGTCGTCCGCAATACGCCTCGCTGCTCACGGTAGCGAGACCACGCCATACCGATGGCGGCGACCACGATGCTTTCGACCTCTTCCGGGTCGAGGACGGGGCCGTAGATGCGGGCTTTGCGGAGGACCGTGCGGGTGATGTAGCGGAGGTCGGTGGGGGTCATTCCCGGATCCCCACCAACGTCGCCAGCAGCAAAGCCTCGGCCCGTCCGTCTTTTGACTTCAGCAGTCGATAGGCCAGCGCCGGGAACCGCTGCTGCGCTAGGGCGATACTGCTCGCCTTCTCGCTGCTCAACCCCAGCTTCCGTTTCCACATCGCCGGCCGGACCAGCACGTAGGGGATGTCGAGTGCGGTCAGTACCCCTTGCCAGAGTCCAAACCCCACCCCGCAAACGAACATTGTGGAGACCCCCTGGCCGGGCATTGCCTGCTGGTATTCGAGGATGGCGGCGAACGTCCATCCTTGGGCCTGCGCCTCATCGCGGGCCGTCCGCAACAGGTCCACCATCGACCCGACTAGGTAGGCTTTACCGTCCACCGGCGTGTCGTGGACTTCGTTGCGTCCGTCGGGTCGCAAGATGGCGATGCCGCCGGACTTGCCGGGGTCGATGCCGATGCGAAGGAGCGGACGTGACGAGAATCCCTGCCTTGCCCCGCCTGCTGGCGCTCCTGTGCCGTCCGGCGAGTCGGACAAGCCAACGGGCGCAGCAACCAGATCGGCGGGCTGTGAGCCTCTACAGTGCGTCACGGTCTCACCTCCCCATGCGCCCGCCACTCCGCGCACTCGGGGAAAAGAGCCTGAACCGCCCGCACCGCATCACCCAGCCGGTTCCGCGTCCGCGTCCGCTTCGTCAACCCGAGATAAGTCCGCGCCTCCCAACGCCCGTTCTCTTTCCGCCGCGCTTCGATGCCGCCGCACATCGGTTCCGCCCCCGACCATTCCGCGTAGAAGAAGGCGTAGATGGGCGCGTCCTGGTCGAACCGCTCTGCGATGCACCCCCAGCAGAGGCAGCCGCCGTCATCGCCGGACTCGGGGTCGTCGGCCACCTTCCGCGCTCCCCACCACCACCAGCCTTCGCGGCGGGGTTCACAGAATCCGCCGCAGCCGTAGTTCTCCAGCCGGCACTCGGGGCAGACTTCGCAGTCGTGGGTGAGGGCGTAGTGGTCCGCCGCGCCCTTCTCGCGTCCTACAGGGGCGGATGGAGATGGGGTCATGGGGAGACCTCCAAGCGCCGAAACGAATAAGCCCACGCCCACGGCTGCGTCTTGCCGTAGAGCGACTCCCAGAGAGTGAGGAAACTGCCCCGCGCCGACATACAGCGGGCCTGCTTGTTGCGGATACTACGGTCGTAGCAGCGCCACTGACCGGGTTCCAACTGCTCCACGCCCTCGGATATGGCGTCCGCCTCACTGATGGCGTCGTAGCGTTCCAACTGCACGTCCGTGACTTCCAGGCGGAGGCGGCAGGCCCAGCGGGGCATGTGGATCGAGGGACGCCAGCGACCGCCTGGCGGGAAGCAAACCTCGGTTCCTATGGCGTCGGCGCGATAGGAGACTGAGCCGGGCTCCTGCTGGTAGAGATACTCGTCGCCGCCGAAGTAGGCCCAGGTCTCGCGACACCAGAGCACGTCCCCGACCTTCCACGGCAAGCGGAACGTCTTGCATAACCCCACCGCGAACGGCTCGGTATACTCGCTGCCGTCCCCGCGCCGATAAGTCATCTCCCCCTGCGGCGGCGTGGTCCCCGTGGAGTAACCCCATACCACCTCGCCCGTCCCCAGGTCCTCGTAGCGGTTCGTGGGCGGGCGCTCGGGCTGCGGCTTCAGGGGTCGGCGCGTCTGAGTCTTGGCTCCGGCCAGGATGGCGCGGACCAGCGGCGTTTGGAATAGGACCGGATGCTCTTTCATCCCCGTCCCTCCGCCGGGCGCTCCGCCTCATTCCACCTCATCACTGCCTCCTCGTGGCTCCCCGCCTTCGGCCCTTCCGCCCCACACGACTCGCAGTGGACGGCATAGCCGGGCTGCCCGTCCCACACGTCGAGGTCGGATGAGCCGCAGGGGCAGGGGGTGAGGCCGAGGCTGAGGCGTAACAGGTCGATCAGGCGTTCGGTCATTGGGGCTCCTTTCATCACTCCGCTCCTTCGCCGCCGAAGAGGGCGGGGGACAAGCACAAGTCCCGCTCATTGCAGGCCCCGCACTCCCCGCACGGTTTCGATCCGCCCGCGTAACAGCTCCACGTCAGCGAAAAGTCCGCGCCCAATGCCAACCCCTGCGCGACGATGCTGCGCTTGCTCATCTGGATCAGCGGAGCGACCACGCGCACGTCCGTCCCGCCCAGAGCCAACGTCTCGTTGAGCATCCGGTAGAATTCGGGACGGCAATCAGGGAAGAGGGTGTGATCGTTGGCGTTGCAGCCGATCACCACGCGGTCGGCTCCGATAGCCGCGGCGTAGTTGGCAGCGAGGGAACAAAGGACGAGGTTGCGGACGGGGACCACCACCGCCGCGCCAGTCTGTGGACCATCCCCGATCAGGGTTGAGCCCAGAAGCCCGATTTCAATGGACCGTAATCGCTCATCCCATTCGTAAGCCCACATAAGCCCACGCACTGCTTCAAACTCTCGGATGGTATGCCGTTGCCCGTAGTCAACGAACAACGGCCACACCTCCGCCCCTCGCTCCCGTTCCATCAGGGCGCATACGAGGGAGTCCATGCCGCCGCTAAACAACACCACCGATTTCATTCGAAGAGTCCCTTCTGAACGGTCGCGGTCGCCTTCTTCATCCGGGGCACCCGCTGGTAGCGCTTCACGATGATGTCCACGCACTCAGCGGGGGTGAGCCAGGGGTAGGCGTTGCGAACCTTCCACGAGTCCGCGAACCAGTTGGTCGAGTCCACAGAGTCGATGCGGGGATGGGAAGCGTAACTGCCTAGCGCCCAACCGTGGACGTGGACAGGGACGCCTTCCAGCCGCTCCAAGGTCTTCCTGAGCCACGCCTCTTTGTCGCGGGGCGGCACCATCCCCAAGCCAATCCACGCGGGCGACTCGGACAAGATAACTTCAAGCGCTTCGGGCGGGTCCGATGAATGGTAAGTGGGGAACTGCCAGGGATGCCGCCGCCAGTTCTCCAGCCCCTTCTCCCAATCGCCGGCGATGTCGTCCAGCGCCGCCACGGCATCACACCAGGGTCGGTAGGACTCCGCCCACTCGGCGTATTGGTCCACGTCGATCCGCTTGCCGCTGTTGAGGACGGAGTAGGCTCCGCTATCCACCAACAACCGGCCGAACGAGGGCACGTAATCGTCCAGCCACTTCGCAGCTGCGCCGAAGGAGATGAGCACGGGCATCCCGCTCACCGCCGCCGCCTGCATCTGGTTCCCAGGGCTGGACAGATACGTGACCATCAGCCGCCCAACTTCTCCCGCACTGCCGCCAAATGGCTGCCCATCATCGCGTGGTAAGCATCGGCGTCCTGAAGGTCTTTCAGCGCCTTCTCGCGGGCTTCTGGTGACCGCATTAGCGCCCGCTTCGCCAGCAGATGCACCCACTCGCCCAATTCGGAGAGAGTGTATTCCTGCCACGCGTCCGGTCGATAGTTCGGTTCGTCTTTCTTGATCGTCTCTGGGGTCTCCATCGTGTCTCTCCTCACAGGTTCTTGCTGCTCCGTTCGCCCGCTACAAGGGCACCCGTCTTACGCTCCAAGTTGTGCCCGTCCACCCGGCCTCCAGCGCTGCGGCGATAAAGCCCGTCATCACCGGAGCAGCAAGTCTTCAACTCTCGATCCGCGATGATGACGCGGTGGCTCATCATCCTTCCCCCACTTCTCCTCGCCGGTCTCCGGTGGGCGCGGGGCGAGGGGAAATAAACTCCTCCCATTCGGCTTGACCTGACGCCGCAACACAGATGGTTTCCAGCACCTCATAGGGATCCACCCCAGGCAGCCACCGCAGCAGCTCGTCGCGGAACTCTCCGAACTTGACGCCGCTGCGGCGAGCCTTTTCGTCCAGTTCCGCCCACCTCGGATGATCCTGGTTCTCATACAGCCAGGCGGATCGCTCCTGATACTTCCGCAGTTGCAAGACCGCCGCACAGGCACAATCCCGCAGCGCGTTTCTCACTCCGACTCGAATGGATCCTGAGTGGGGTCCCACGCCGTCCCCTTCACCGCAGAAGACATAAAGGAGCCAGGCGGAGGCGTAGGCCCAGTGGGTCGCTCCAATTCCTTCTGGATCGCTGCTTGCTGTCCCGTCAGTTTCGCAAGCTGAGCCCGTTGCTCCAGCCAGGTTGAGGGATCCGTGCTCTGTTCTGGAAACCTGACCTTCTTTTCCATCTGAGGAATCAACACATCCAATTCGTTCAGGCGCTTTGTCAGCGCTTCCTGGCTGAACGTTCCCCTGTCCGCTCTGATCCGGCTCGCCCAGATGTTGAACGCGGTCGAATAGGTCGAGTCTGCCTCCACAAATGCGTTCAGCCTCGTTTGGGTCAATGAAGCTCGGACGAGGACGGGAGGGGAGAGGTCTTTCTCCCCCTTTTGTTTCCGCGACAGGGCCCCCATTCACAGCGCTCCTCCATCTTCCAAAGCTCGCCGCATATTCCGCGGGTAGCGTTCAAAGCGAGCTGAGCGGGCGGCTTCTACCGCCCGGCGCAACGGTAGCGCTTTGCGAGTGCAGTCCTGACGAAGCCGCATTTTGAAAGGGGAGCCGTCCGGTCCACAGAATTCTCGGGAATGGTGAGACTCATCCGAACAGATGCACAGCCCATCTTCGGACCAAGCCCATTGAGGACGGTTGGTATGGAAGAACAACCCCTCTCCCCACCAGTTGGTTCCAGCCGTGCTTCCTGTGTCGTCCATACACCAGACCAGAAGCCCCCGATCAAGCGGCAAGCCATATGCGATCACTACGGCGTGACCTTCTTCGCCGAGCCGTTCTGCTTTGAGGATTTCTCGTTCGGTCGGATACTCTGGCTTTATTTCGACCCAGCATCCTAGTTCGGGTAACCAGAAGTCGGGCAGGTATCTCCCGTCGGTCCCCAAATCAAAGCCTTCCTTCTCATACTCCCAAGGAGTCTTGAGCGCATCGAAGAAGACCGCGTATCGCGCTTCCAAGCGGCTCCGCATTCGGTATCCAGCGTAATCGGTCTCGATTGGGCGAATGGCAGGTTTCATGATGGGTTGGTCAGGTTTGGAAGATGGATTGGTCAGGTTTTGAAGTGTTAGAAGTTTTGTAGTTCGTGGCTGATTTTTACCGATTGGTCAGGTTGGTCAGGTTGGTCAGTGAAAAACGTCTCGCGTATAGGGGAAAGCGACGACATACATATGAATGTCTGTCCATCTGTATGTGTGCGTCGCTCTTCCATATGCGCGTCTTCAAAAACAAACCTGACCACCTGCCAAACCTGACATTTCGTGCGTAAAAGTCATAAAGATAACGGCGTGTTTCCTGACCAATTGGTCAGGTTTCGTCTGAGTTGAACAGTAGACTGAGCCTGATCTGGATGACTTGAAGGCGAACGCCGCAGATGGTCCGGCGCACCTTGTTGGTCTCGCGGGTGTCTTCACGGACAAGTAGGCCCCGCTCCCGCATCCGCTTCCAGAGGGTCTGCTGACTAACCGGAAGGGGCATCCCCTGGTCTTTGCCGAACTTCTGGACCATCGCAAAGACGCCATCAGGATCCAGATACACTTCCGTTTCATCCACCCAGCCTACGCTCGGCCCGCGGGATCTCCATTCGCGTCGGAAGTTGTCCCCAGTGCCGATTTCAGTTTCCCGCCATCCATATCGCTCGGCGTTGTCTGGCTCGTGTCCGGTTAAGGGGTTCAGGAAGTGGGCGTTTCCGGTCAGGACGCTGCTTCTCACTAATTGCAGGAAGCGTTCCACCGGATCGTCTTCGCTTTGGTGAGAAGCCTGCGAGTCACTGGAGAGGCACAGCGCGTCATAGCCCTGGTTGAAGTAGTCCATCGCTTCGGCTTTGGTAATCGCTTCAATGGCGACGGCATAGGCGAGGAATTGGTCTAGGCCAAGAAGCAAGCCGGCCAGGTTTTCCGGCGTCCGGTCGTGGGTGACTTCGCGGGCCCGAATGTCTGCCCGCCATTCTTCCTGGTTGGCGTGTAAAGTCTCGCCCAGTTTCTCCATTCGCCCGGCAAGAAAATGAATGTAGCCCGACATGGAGAGAGCAAAGCAGCCAGCGTTCGCGTGCTCTTGCGCGAGGGTGAGCGCGTTCAGGTCAACCGTGCCCCGCTCCACTTCCACAATGATGAGACGGGCCTTTAGGGACTTCCCCATCGGCACGTCTTCGCCGGACGAAACGACCAGGCCCTGAGGGTAGAAGTCAGGCCGCAGCGTTCCATCAGCTCGCATCCGCCCGCGGCCAGCCCGGTTGCCGGCGTTGCGGAAGATCCGGTCGGCCTCTCGGTGCAGGCGTGTGATGTCGTTTTGAGAGCCGCCTGGCGCAAAGTCGTCAATGGTGAAGATGGCGTCCTTGATGAGGAACGCTTGCTTTTCCAGCGAGTTGGAAGAGCTGGTCCAGTTGCCCGGCAAGTGCTTCCGATGGAAGGCTGCGCCAAAGTGCGCCTGAGCCATTGCCGTCAGTTCGGACTTCTGGGATCCCGAGTCGCCAACGAGGAAAAGGGAAAAGTCAACCGGAAGCAGTTGACCGAGAGGGGCACGATAGATAGCGCAGAGGAGCGGATAGGTAACGGGGAGCGGAGCAAGGCGGAGTAAAGCCAAGCTGGCCCTCACCGCCTGCCTCACCTCGTTCGGATCCTCAGGCAGAACCGGGAGAACGTAGTCCCGCAGCCGGCCGTCCCCCAGATCCACTTCGATGTGTTCAGCGCGGCCCGTGGCACCGTAGGCTCCGGCAGCCGTCAAGTAGAACCAGTCCCCATCGATCTCCCGCCATCCTGTATGGCCGTAGATGACACGGCGAGGGAACTCCCCACTCAGCATCTGGATTGCAGCCCGCAGATGGTCTTTGGTGCCAGCCCCGGCGGCCACCACCGGCTTTGCGCCCCAGTTGCTCGTCACCCAATCCATCTTGGGAAAGAGGGAAGCGGGAACGGAAATGGGGTAGAGGATGGAGCCGTTTTCCAGTGCGCCCGTGATGTTGAAGCGCGTCAGGGTCTCCGCCCCGTTGTCCAGCACTTCCTCGCCGACGATGCGGGCGTCGAAGTTGCACAGCGGCCAGGAGATGGGTCCGTCCTTCGTGTCCCGCTCCATGAAGATGGAGCCGTTGCGGACGAAGTAGGGGCCAGCGGAGGCCGAAGCAGGATCTTTGCGGTTAGGGCGTGGCCGCAACTCTTCGGAGGCGAGGGCGAGGAGAGAATCTCGTGTGCCGCCAGCAGCCAAGTAATCGTCCAGCCCCTGCTTTCGCCCGTTCTCGGCGGGCGGTAGGTAGACGATGCGAACGTCAGCCGTCTTGTGATGCAGAAAGTCCCGCAGCGCTACCAGCGCTTCGTAAACGTTGGGGTTCTCCCAGGCGTCGGAGTCAAACACCAAGTAGACGCGCCGTTCGTTTAGCGCGATGCTCCCCCAATCCGGCAGAATCGTCTTACCGCCGAGGGTGTTGGTGCCCTTCCAGTTCCACACGCCCAGAAGGGCAATGCAGCAAAGGCCGACGGAACCAGCGGCGTCAGCTTTGCGGATGCCTTCGGTAATGAAAAGGGGAACGCTAGGGTTCCGAATGTCCTTCCCGCACAGCGGTGGCACATCGATCCGCATCCCGAAACCCTTGGGGGTCTCGTATTTGATCTGCTTGCCGTTAGCCTCGCGGGGAAAGTCAGGACGGATCTGAAAGCCTGCCCGCTCCCCATACACGTCCCAAATAGGAATGATGAGCGCAGGGTGTCGCCGTTGGGACTTGGCGAAGCCCAGCCGCTCTAGTTCGGCGGATGAGCTAGAGGTCCAATAGCCGCGAGCTTCTACAAACTCAGTGGAGATGGCGGAAGCGCCAATCAATGCTGCGTGGGTCGAGGAAAGCTGCACGGGGGAGAGAGGCCGGTCGGGCGGCGGAGGGAATCCCTCCGCCGCAGATGAGGCTTGAAGAAGCGGGTGCGTTAGTCCGGCTGGTCCCAGTCGGGGTCAGCGGCTTTGCGATCCCCGCCCGACTCGGTGCCGGCAGCGGCAACGCTCACGGCCTTCGCCTTCTCGTCTGAATCCGGCCGCGGCTTTCGGCGCAGGGGAACCAGGGAATCGATGTTCGCCCGCATTTGCTTCTGCGCGTCCAGCCCGTGCACGATCATCGCCTGGACCTTTTTGCCGATGAGGTCGTCCAGGTCCAACTCCTCAACCTCGATGGTCTCGATGTTGAACCCAAAGGCCGTCAGCAGCTTGCCCAGCTTGTTCCGCGGATCGGACGAGAGGTTGGTCCCCGTCCAGAAGTGGATCGAGAACATCTCCCCGTCTTCGCGTTCCTCCGTGGAGTCGAACTTCCAAGTGATCTGGGGTCCGTAGTTCCCCGGCTTCGGCCCGTCATAGTCGGCCAGGGTCAGCACGACTGGCCCCTCTGGGTGCAGCTCGAACTCTTTCCGCACCAGCAATCCAGCAGGCATTGTGTTCTCCTAAGGCGCTTTGGCCTTGCGTAGGGCACTCTGGCCCAAGTAGCCGGAAGATCCCGGCAAGCCCTGTTCGGGAATCGAACCCGCTAACCAGGCAGGACGCTTAGAGTATAACGCAATCTGCTTCTGAAACGCCAACACTTCGCACCTGCGTAACTATCGCGGTAAAATCACGTTGAACCTACCTGTGTGGAAGGACGGCTATAATGCTGGCGACTATGGCGGAAACCTCAGAACCCAAGGAAAAGAAGAAGCTGACCCAGCTCCGGGTAGAGCCGGATCTCTGGGAGCGGATCAAGTCCGCAGCGAAACGTCGCCGGATGAGCGCCAACCAATACGTCCTCCTTGCAACCGAGACCCAACTCCAGGCCGACGAGGCGAAAAGCCAGACGGCTTAACCCCTAACCCCAACCACCCCCGCTCCGCATCCATCCAAGCCGCATATAACGACCTTGCCTCCCCACTCCCCGCGTCCACAGCCTGCTCATACCGGCGGCGGCAGCAGTCCGCGTAGGTCACCGCCGCTTCCCTGGTCCGTAGAGGCCGAGGAAGGAGAAGATCAGGATGACGGTGGCGAGGGCGAGGAGGATGGAGGTCATGCCGCCACCGCAACCCGCTCCGGCACGGATACCGGAGTGGTCTCCTGCCCTTTCACGCGCCCAATTAGCGCCATCACCTCGGTAAGCAGCCCGTCCTGGCCGGAGCGGTTAGCTTCGGGGTCCATCGGCATCACCACGCCGAATGCGCCATCGGTGGCAGGGACAAACACCGGCCCAAGTGCCTCGGGGGTAAAGAAGGTGAACTTCGAACCGAGGTCTAGGGCGGCGGTCAGAAGCGCCACGTAACGTGGCTGGATGCATCGGACAGAGGTGATGGGAGTAGTCGAGAGATCCGGTAACACCCGCCGCCACCGGGGGAACTTGACCTCGGTATCGATCCCAGTCCGTACAGTCCCCAGGCGCGTGAACGCCTCGACCGTCCGCTTCTCCACATCGATGTCCAACGTGAAGTGGCTCGACTTCCGGTTCTTGAAGCGGGCCACGTCTCGCAGCCAGTCTGCCGGGATAGAGCAGCCCGCAAAGTTGAGCGGAGCGTCGGTGATCTCGCACGGGACCACCACGAGTAGGTGCGTGTTGGTCGCCACCAGAAGCCCGGACGGGTCCACGTTTACTCCGCGCAACGCGGGCCGAGTGTCGTCATCGGAAGCGCCCATCCAGGGCTTAAAGCGCGGGTCGAACGTCACGATCATCAAGAACCCCCTTTCAAAGTCCAAGCCTGCAAGATGAGCTGAACCACCACGACCAACAGCCCCACCCCCACCACCAACCCCAACACCGGCCGCGCCTCCACGTAGGTCCGCACGCGGATCAGGTCATTCCAGAACGTCGCCCACATCTCGTCATTGCGGCGGCGCTTGCGGTCGTAGTAGGGCTCGGAATGGGGCGCATTCCACCGCTCCTCCAACCCCGCCCAGAAGGCGCGGACGGAGCGCGTGTGGGGGCAGGGAGCCTGCTCCAACCGCTGGTTGATCCTTTTGAGCGCTTCCGCGTGGCGCGACGCCGGGTCGGCCAACGACTCGTTTGGCGAGGTGGCGTGGTCTGCGCCGGGGATGAGGGTGAGGCGGGTCATACGAGGCTCCTTTCCAGCCGACGGAACACCCACTCGGCCACATCGGGCATCACGGCGTTTCCGACTCCGCGGAGTCGGTGTGCCCGATTGCGAACCCCATGAGCCACTCCGCAAGGGCGGGACTCAGGGGCCCAGCGCCGTCCCGGTTCCGCACCGCATCCGCGAGGTTCCAGTAGTGCGGGTCTCTCCCCAGCACTCCGCCACCCATCCCATCCGCCGCCCGCGGGGTAGGCCAGAATGAACAGTCGCTCTCGTGCGTGTGGGGCACCCATTCGGCAGCCCGATAGCACCGACCACTCCGCATCGAACCCGATCTCGGCCAGTCCTCCCAAGACCGCTCCGAACCCTCGAACAAAGAGCGCTGGGGGGTTCTCCAAGACCGCGAAACGGGGTCGTAGCTTGCCAAGCAGCCGTAGGGTGTCGGGCCAGAGCCAGCGTTCGTCCGCGGCTCCCTTACCGGCTCCGCTGAGGCTGACCGGCTGGCAGGGCACGCCGGCGGTGACGACATCAACTCGCTCAAGCTCATCCCCCGTCAACTCGCGCACGTCGGAGAAGCGCGGCACGTCGGGCCAGTGGCGGCGGAGAACGGCTTGGGCGTGCGGGTCCTTCTCGACCTGCCAACGGACGCAGCCCGCGCCCCAGACGCGCTCGGCGGCAATCTCGAAACCGCCCACTCCGGAGTAGAGGGAGCCCACGGTCATCGGGCCCATCCCATCTGCCACCGCCTCCGCCGCCCCGCGTCGGAAAACGAAGAGACGGAAACGCTACTCAGGCTGGCCGAACACGTCGGACATGCTTCAACGAGGTCCGATCCGTGCCGGTAGACCGCGAACCTCCACGCGTTCAGGCGGCAACTCAACTCCTGATCGCAGGTCCGGCAGTAGACCAGGCCCGCAGCACTCGCGCTCGCCGTGCCTCTTGCCTCCCGCGCTCTTTCCTTCAACTCGGCTGTGATGGCGTGGCGGGTGCGGGCTTTGAGGGGACCCTGGAGGCGGGCCTCGAGGGCCGGGGTGGGGGTGGTGGAGATGAGGGTCTTCATCCCAGGGCCTCCGCGAAGAGAGGGGACTGGATGGCCGCTCCGGTCTTCCGGGCACACCACGACTCCCACGCAGCTGTGACCGCCCCCGAACCGGGGAACAGGTCGTGGAGATGGTCGCCGGGTTCACAACCCAGGAACTCGAACAGCCAGAAGCAGAAGGCTGCGGGCTTGACCCCACTCAGTCCCTTCTTGAGCGTGATGTTCTCGGCCACCCAATCGCGGACGGTGGGTAGGTCGCGCCCCCGTTTTCGGCCGCCGTAGAAGATGACCGGCTCCCAGGCGTAAGCCGGATTGACGCCGGGCTTGAAGGACGCGAACGGCTTTACCCACGCGCCCACGCGCACTTCCTCGGGGCACAATGCGAGGATGGTTTGCAAGGACGGCGACGAGCAGCAGAGCGCCCAAGCGTGATAGTCCGCGCAGAGGCGGGCAATCAGTTCGTCGTGATCCACCTCGCCCGCGTAGTCGGGATGGTCGCCGTAGTGCTTGGCGGCCTGGCCGATGTACGGCGGGTCCGCGATGGCGAACCGCATCCCGTCGCGGTAGGCGAGCTTTTGGAGTCCTGCGAGGTTAGGGAGCATTGCCCTCTCCCCCCGGCAACCCCGCCGCAAGCAGATCGCTGACCAAGCTTTCGGGCTGCGCTTCAAGCTGCACGCGCAACGCCACGCAGGCGGCGGACAAAGCTTCACGAACCGACCAGGCAGTGGCCCGCAGGCTGATATCGTCCGCGGCGTCGATGATGGCAGCGACAACGCTGGTTAACCGGACCACCGGCCCCGCCAAAGTCACCCACTCCTGAGGAGTGGCTCTCGCCACCGTGCTCGCCAACTCCCGCAGCGTCACCGGGCTCGGAGCCGCACTCTCGCACTCCGCCTCCAACTCGCGCAGGGCGGTGAGGCAGGTCTCGCGCTGGGCCAGGCGTCCCGCTTCAGGCGTCGGCCTCTCCGGCTGACCTTTGAGCGCCCGCCATTGGGCAGAGGCGTGGGGGCAAGTCGCGGAGTTGTGGTCGATCTTGCCGCAGATGGGGCAGGCATCCACCTGGCCGCTCCCCCCGCACTTCTCACACGGGAGGCCCCAGGTGTCCTGTCCCTGTTGGCATTGATCGGGGCAAGGAATGACGCTCATCCCTGGGCCTCCCTCGCCGCGCTCCGCCACATACGTGCAACTGCAATCGTGATCGGACGCGAAGTTGAAACAGGTCGCTCCGTGGGCAGCGTGGCCGCACTTCGGGCACGCGTCGGGCTTGGGTGTCGTCCCTCCCTCGCCGCGCTCCAGGAGCGCCAGGGCGGAAGAGAGTTCGTCTCGCAGGGCTTCGTCTTCGGCATCACCCGCCTCCGCCCGCGAGAGGAGCAGGGCGGACGGGTCAGCATTGTGCGTCCACCCCACCCGGATCTCCCGGCAGCCATCCAGCCCGTGAGCCGCGATGAAATTGGCAAGGGCGGCGTCCGGGGTTCCTCCGATGGCGCTGCGAGGCTCGGCATCGCCGACCTTTACCGCGATCCAACCATCTTCTGGGCGGTGGGCGGCATCTCGGCGCGGGGTGACGCGAATGAGGCTGATCATGCCGCCACCCCAAAAGGATCAGCCCACGCCTTAACCGCCGCCCGCGCCTCCACCACACTCAGCCGCACCTCCAACGCCTGCCGCACCTTCCGCAGACGCTTGGCCCGCAGATAAGCCGTATTTGCCCGGTCCAGGTGCAGCTGGTCCAGTCGCTCAATAGCCCGGTAGTTCGGGTCGGTGAAGCGGTCGTACGGAACGCTCGGGTCCCGCTGGGGCAGGGCTTGGAGAGCGGATCCATAGCGCTCCATCTGATGGGCGTGGGTAGCCCAACAGCGGGTTTCGAGGGCCTGGAGGCGGAGAATGGCGGACCGGATGTCGGCCGGGGTGAGGGGGTCGGGGGTCTTCATTTGGATGCCTCCCGCACGTTGTTCAGGATCGAGAGGGCTTCCGCAGCCGTCATGGCATTCTGAAAAATGGGTTTCCGCTTGCTATCGACAGCGCGAATAAAACGCCCTACCTCTAGTGAATGGACCTGGGGATTCTTGATAGGCTTGTTGCGCCCACTCTCAGCCCCCCATCTCCCCGGACCAACAAAAGGACGCTCAATGCCCTGTGCCTTCAGGTAGTTGGCGACGACGCAGGAGCAACACGGGGGACCGCTCATCGGGTCCACCACCTCATCCGCCGGCAGCCCCTTCAACCACGCCTCAATGGCGTCGAGCGTCACTTCGGTCTTCATTTCCCTAGCTCCGCCGCCCCGCGGGCCGCAGGGGTAGCAGCGCTAACCCACTCGCCGTCCCGCCGGACCAACTCCCCGCTCAGCACCCGTCGCAGCATCTCGCGCCCGATGATCCGCTCCCGTCCCGGCCGGATGTAGGGGAAGCGCCCGGCACGGAGCTGCTCGTCCGCCCAGGCGCGGGAACGGTTGAAGAAGTGGGCGAGGTCCCGGACCTTCATCGCGTCCGGGTAGGTGTCGAGGCGGCCGGGGGTCATAAAGCGGCCTCCGCTCTCTGATAACGCCCGACCTGGTACGCCTGGAACAACCGGCACACGTCCACCGTGCGAAATTGCACCCCGATGCCGGGGTAGGCCACCTTCACGCGGGCCGTCCATTCGTCCGCGATCTGCCCGTAGGTGTCCGGCTTGACCGCATATTCGCGGGCGACTTCATCCAGTGGTCCGAGGACCTGCTGGAGAGCGCGGAACTTCTTGCTCGAAGCGGGGTTGAAATCAGGCATCGTCTCGTTACCGTTGACGTTGTGCTAACGGTTTCAACAGTATAGACGCCATTCCCTTCCCGAAGTCACAAGAAAATTTCGAACCATACGCGGAAATTTCTCGTTGGGAGAAGAATGCTAACGACGTTGGAACGTCACCAACAGCCGCACCCTATGTCCCGCTACCCCGAAGGGGCCCGCCTGGTTGAGGAGGCCATCAAACGCCACGCCAACGGGAATCTGTCCGCCCTGGCCCGAATGATCGGGCGCTCCCATTCACTGCTCAGCCAGATGCGGCAGGGCGGGAATCGGGGGAGTCGGGACACCATCGAAGCGCTCGCCGGGTTGCCGGGCGAGGATCTAAAGGTGTGGCTGGATGCCTTCGGGTATGGAAGCCGGACTCCCGAAGACGAAAGAACGCTGATCGCCACGCTCGCCGCGGACGCGGCCATACGCAGGTTGTTAGAGGAGGTCCGCATCTTGACCCCATCCGACCGGATTCTAGACTGGCTGAAATCCGTGCAGGAACGTTACGGCCGGCAGGTCGCTATCCACTTCAGCGGAGGAGCTGCATCCCTGACTCACCAGCAGGTCGATGACCTGATCGCCTACCACGAGGCCCGCATCAAGCGGGAAGGGTGGGAGCCCATCGGCCAACCGGACGAGCCGGAACTGACCGAAAGACGTAAAGGAGATTAGTTCCAATCCTAACAACTGACGAGTCCCAATGAACTAAGCCAAAGGATCAAAGCATAAGAGGAGAAGACGCACTGACGGGGCGGGAGACTATGAGATAGGGAGAAGGGCATGAACTGGGTTTCGGATGCCTATCGCGCCGTGGCTGATTGGCGCACGTTCCTGGGGATTTCAGGGCAAGCAACTCATCGGGACGTGTGGCGGCTGCTGGAGGCGGTCGGAGGTCTCCGGATCGAGTGGGCCCACGGGCTCCCTGCTCATCTCTGGATGGACGGCGACACGGGCGTTATCGTGATGGATCCGGACGAGGACGACCAGACAGCCGTGATGCTGGAAGAGATTGGGCACTGGATTTTTCGGGGGAATCCGCTCTACCTGCACTCGCGCCGCGGCTACCTGCTCAGTGACGGGAAGTGCGAGAGCCCGGCGACCGCCTTCCGCGACCTGTGGCTCTTGGCCGGGGTGGATGGCGTGACCGATGAGGAAGTGGCGGCCGAGGCCGGCTGCCAGGTCGAGCAGGTCTCCCACTACCGATCCCTCCTCCTCAAAGTGGCATGACCCGCCCCGACGCCCACCCCGGCGTCTACCAGAGAGGCCGGAAATACTCCTGCGTCTGGAATGGACCGCCGGGGCTGGACGGGAAGCGGAGGCAACATACCAAGTCGGGTTTTGATTCGGCAGCCGAGGCCGCGACCTACCGGGCCGAGCAGCTCCGCCTCCGCGACACCGGCCAACTGGTTGAGCCCTCACGTCTCTCCTTCGCGGCCTATCTCGATCAGTGGTGGGAGACGGCCTTAACGGAAAAGGCGGAGAACACGCGGACGGCCTACCGCTCCGCCATCGATCTGCATATCAAGCCGGTCATCGGTCACCGGCTACTGACTAAGCTGACCCCGTGGGATTTGCAGTCGTACTTCGATGATCGAAGGCAGCGCGGTCGCGCGGACGGCAAAGGCGGACTCGGGGCAGCCTCTCTGCGCCAGCACTGGAATGTGCTGAGCCAGAGTCTCGCCCAGGCCGTCCGCTGGCGGCTCATCACCTCCAACCCGCTGGACGGCTGCACCCCGCCGGCGCAGGCGAAGCGGAATCCCGATTGCCCGCCACTGGAAGAGGGGGAGCGGCTGCTGGATGCCACCCGTGGGACGTGGTTGTATCTGCCGCTGTTGCTCCTGTTGAGCACCGGGATACGAAGAGGCGAGGCGTTGGGGTTGAGGTGGGCGGACTGTGAGCTGGGCGCAACCACGGGAGTCCTGCGTCTCTGCCAGCAAGTCCAGGCGTATCCCTTACGCGTGGTCCCGAAGCTGAAAGGCAAACCGCGCCGCGTCTTCATCTCCGGCCCCATCGTGGAAGCCCTGAAGGAACACAGGAAGGCGCAGGAGCAGGAGAAGGATCTGGCGGGACCACTCTGGCAGGACCACGACCTGGTGATCTGCCGCCCCGACGGCGTGCCGCGGAATCCGGCCACCTTTACCTCCGCCGTCCAGCGGGTCGGCCGGGCCTGCGGGGCGAGCTTGACCTCTCCGCACAAATACCGGCACCTTCACGCCAGTTACCTGCTCAACCAGGGAGTCCCGCCGCACCAGGTAGCGAAGCGGTTGGGCCATTCCCCGAACCTGCTGCTGTCTACCTACGCGCACGCGTGGGAGGAGGAAGAGGCGGCGGTGGGGGTGGTAGCGGCCACCATGCTAACTCGTGCTAAGAATCCACCCCTGGCACAGTCCGGCCCTACTACAGCAGATGCCCACCGGAACAGGGCAGAAAGTTAGCAGGTGCAGCCTGCAAAACGGCGCTACTAGGCACGGACAGCGCCGGGGCGAATCATCCTTCATATCTCCTTCATAAAGCGGCACGGTTCATTATCTGCCTGGGCGAGTGGTGATATTGGCTCGGCTGCTAAGTCTGGCTAACTTTTCCCCCTACTCCCCCGCCTCGGGTGGTGGGGGTGAAGCAACTCTCGCCCTCATCTCGGCCAACCGCTGGGCCAGCCACTCGCGTTTCGTCGTCCAGTTGGATGTGGTCACAATTGGCCGGACGCAGACCTCGACCGAGGGTTGTTGCGGGTATCGGTAGTAGGCACAGGATGCTGTGGTTGTCAGTCTCATCCGCCTTCCTTTCCCCGAACCCACCCGACCAACTCCACCACCCGCGCCGGCGAAACGGAGGGAACTCTGCCCCTCTCAATCTTGTTCTCGATCCACTTGGCAGAGACTTTCGTCGGCAGGAACGCCAAGATCAGACTTCGATGCTCGTGCGTCCAAACCGCCTCCACGTCACCGAAGCGGTTGCCGCGCAGTTCACCCGGCTCCGGTATCTCCAGCCCCACGAGGAACGCCCACGCGGCCTCTTTGGCGGCGGAGGCGGGGCGCTGGAGGAGCGAGAGGCGGTGGCTGAGGGTGGTGGGGTTCATGGCGAAGCCTTCCCCCACTCCATCACCGGATCGCTAACCACCTCCGGCCCGTCCACATCCCAGGTGTAGCAGAACCCCACCGGCAGGCACTCCACGGGCTCGCCATAGCTCAGAACCACCCGCGGCAGCTCCCAGCGGGCGTAGCGGTGCAGTTGGCGGCGCTGGCGGTAGGCGAACCGCTTAACGACCGTGTAGGCCCCACGGTCGGTCTTCTTCTCCTCGTAGGCCCGAGCTTCCCCGCCTTCCAACTGCATACAGCAGAGATAGCGTCCGTCCGGCGTGACGGCTTTGAAAGTGCACATCAGCATTGTTTCGCTCCTCTCACCGCCCGCAGCGCGGCCAAACATATAGCCTCACATACACTCATCAGGATCACGGGCTGCTGGAAGGTGTCGTTTGAACGCCCAGCACTGACTTGCCAGCAGCTCTCCCCCGGCCATTGGGGGAAGTCCGCCGCCCAGAAGAGGTGGATGGAGATTCCATCTGCGTGAAGCTTCTCAACTATCTGCCAGGCGGCGGCGATGTTGGACGAGTAGGCGGGCACATTCCGATCCGCGATCACGCTTCCGCTCCCCGGCCTCCGCCAGGTCAAAAGCTGGATGTCGGGATGCCAGACCGGAACCCACCCCATTACCTCTTCGGCTACGGCAGCATCCAGCTTTTGGCCGGTCTGTTCCTGGCCTTCCCGCCCTTCCCGCCGGGGTTCGGAGCTAGGCATTGGAGGACTCCACGATCAACCAGCCCCGCGTGATCGCCACATGCTTCACCTGATTGGTGGTGAGATCCGAAAAGCGTTCGCCGTTAGGCCCTACGCAATCCCAGAGACCGGGGACGCCTTCCGCGGGTGTCACCGTCAGCTTCGGGGCTTCGTTCAGTCGCTCTTGCTTGGTCTTCACTCCCTCTCTCCTTCCCCGCCCCAGACGGCCCGCGCCCGGCGGAGGTCCGAAACTCGTAGGTCCCCCACGTAATGCTCACCGCCAGAATGAGCAATGAGCGGGTCAAGATCGGCGCATGCGTCGAATTGCGGGGCGCTGCGGGCAAACGGCCGCAGTGCCTCCCTGAGCCGCTCATTCTCCCGCTCCAACTCGGCGAGGCGGGCCAGAGCAGGATCATCCTCATCCACGGTCTTCGTTCGGTGCCGACTCGGACATCCTGGCTCGGGGTAGCCTACCTCGCAATGGACGCAGTGACCGCAGGCCGTGCAGGCAAATGGGTCGCGGGTGCCGACTGCGCTGGTCGCGCAGGTACAGGGGACGGAACCGCAGCGCTGACAGATCATAGTTCCACCACCTCCTCGGACTCCAGCCGCCAGGTGCGGCGGACCAGGCGCAGATCGGCCCGCTCTCCGATGAACCTCTCGCCCCCTTCGCGGGTATGGAAGCGGCAATCCCCGTAGTCCTGCCAGCCAGCCCGGAGTTTGATCTGTGCCTGCCATTCCACCCGCAACCGCCCCTGCTCCTCAGCATCAATCTTGGCCTGGGTCTCTTTGGTCGGCACGATATAGGCTCCGTGGAGTTCGTGGGTGGGAGGGCGAGTGGCGCGGTGTTCTTGCTCCGCCCACAGTCCGCACAACACATCTGGATCTCCGCCCCGCGCCGCGAAGTCGTAAAGGCTCTCTTTGCCCGGCGGAACAGCTCGGGTTAGTCCTGCGAGTTCAGCGTCGGACAACGCCTCAATGTCGCCGGGCGTGTAGTCGTTCAAGGGCTTGTCAGGCATTGCCATTGCTCTCCTCCGCGGCCAAGCCCCGCGCGGGGACGGCAAGGCGCTTTCTCCGATCCTCTTCCATCTTCCGCCACGCCGCCGCCGACCACACCGAGAGCCGGTCGGAACACTGCGCCACGCCATAGCCTCGCGTCCGCAGCAGGTCCGCGGCCTGGGCAATCAGCGTACGGGCTTCGTCGGGCGAGCAATCCGTGTTGACTTCCACCGGTCCCGCAGCGGCCCGCACCGCACAGAAGGGGCGCGGGGCACAGTTGCCGCGGCTCAGGTCCGCGCAGCAATATGGGTCGCCGAGGAGGGCGCGGAGTTCGTGGGCGAGGGTCGGTTTCATTCCCCTTCTCCGTCCGGCCGCGCGGGTGGGGTGGCGAGCGCCGCTTCCAACGCTGCCACGCGGGCCGGCAGTTCCGACCGCTGCCATTCTTCCCACGCCACCCCGATCAGGCGGCGAATGACTTCGGACTCGGAGACCTTCCACGCTTCGGCCAGATCGGCAAGCCGCTGGGCGTTTTCTTCGGTGATCCGAAGTTGCTTGGTAATCGGATAAGGCTTCCCGTGTGGTCGGCCGGGTTTTCGTCGTTCGCTCATCTCCCTAGTTATACCGCAGAAAAATAGTTCCTGCAATGCTTGACGGTAGTTTCTGTATGGTCTATAAATAGGGTGTAAGTAGACAGCGCCCCACGGAGACCCGAACGATGAGCACCCAGACGATGGAGCAGGAAGCGCGGCAGGAAGTGGAATGCGGCTGCGGCGCCAGCGTGAAGTTCGGCGAGGCCATCTGCTCCCAATGCGAGAGCAAGGCCGAGGAAGAGGCTTACCACCGCTACCAGGAAGACATCGATGAGGCCGAGCGGGAACACTATGCCAGCCTTTCGGACGGCCCCGAGGAAGCCTAACTGCCCCGTTCCACGAGCCGGCCTGAAACGCCCCGCGAAGGAGTGCCCCCGTAATGCGCCACCCAAGACCCATCGAATGCAACCGCTGCAAGAAACAGCGGTGGGAGCCCCAGGTGCCCGAGGCCCGTCAGGGATGGCGCAGGTGGGGTAACGGAACCTGGTCTTGCCCAGGCTGTCAAGCGCTGATGATCAAAGAGGCCGAGGATGGTTTTTTGGCCGAGGTTGCCAAGATGTGCGAAGCGGACGTAGACGCTTTAATCCAAGACCTCAATCGGGAGCCAGAGGATGGAGCCTACCATAAGCGCCTGATAGCGGCGTGCTTTGCTCGTTTAGAACAACTGAGCGGACACTGACCTGCCCCCCGCCGGTCCCGCCCCCCGCCTCAACGAACAACCACTATGAACGACCCTAACGAGATGGAAGAACCCGTCCCCTGCAAAGGGTGCGGCGAGTGGGTGGAGTTGCAGAAGTGCGACCGGAACCTGCGGTGCCGAGAGTGTGCGCGAGCGCTGAAAGTGGATGGTGATATGAACGCCGAGAGAGGAAGGAAAAGACATGACCACCGAGACTTATGAGCGCGTGAACAGCGCTGAAGATCCTATGGACCGCATCGGCATGGGCTGCGAAGAGTGCGACGCCTACTTGACGCTGCGCCAGTGCGAAGAAGACCACTTGGCCGCTAACGCCTGGGAAGACCTGGGCGACGATGGAGTGCTGTGCCCGGCGTGTGCGGAGAAGGCGGCGGACAGACTAAAGTCCGAGCGCCTGGAACAGTTAGAGGGTGAGCAGGTGCCCGCGAAGATCGAACAGCAGGCGGCAGGGGGACCGACCGGCTGGTGCCCAGACTGCGGCGCGGGCCCCGGATGCGTCGGCTATTGTGACGAGTGCGTGATACGCCGAAAGACCAACGCTTCTCGGCTAAAGACCCGACGGATTTTGGACCTTGAAGAGTCGCTGAAAGAACTCGTATTCACCGCTGAAAAGTTGTGGGACGAGATCAAGCCGATAAAGGACGGGCCCGGCGTGCGGGTCACCCATCCGGTGATTGAGAGAGCGAAAGCCGTGCTGGGTGGGGAGGCCGTGGTTACCGCTCACGTTGATCCTGACGCATCTCCGGAAACAATAGCGGCGCTGGGGGAAATGGCGCAGTGCTTGGATCAGATGGTGCCGAGATGAACTTGTACATCGAACTTCAAGCTACCTACGGCGAGGAAGGGCTTTACATCCAAGCCGTGGAGACCGAGCACGGCCAGTTGATCGCCACGTGGCGAGCGAGTGAGGAAGAGATCCGAGCGGGGATTGCCGAAGCCAAGCGAGCCGCGAAGGCGGAGTTAAAAAGTGAGGCGGAAGAGGATACGGGTTTTTGACATGAAGACATGGGTCGAAGCAGGCGAGGCGATTGACCACCTTATTCACGACGCGGAGCACGCAGAGGCGGGCCGGGACTTCGCTAAGATGATGAACCAGCGGGACCCCTACAACCCGCAGCATCGGGAGGCGATGAAGTCACTGGATAAGAAAGCGCTGAAGCTACGGATCGAAGCTATCAACGCCTTTGATGCCACCCTTCGGATGACCCATGGGCACGTGAGGAAGCATCCCGCTGGCGTGCGAGCCCGCTGTGGTGGTCCGGGTATGTGCACGGATTGCCAGATCGAACAGCACTGCAAAGAATTGGTGCTGACGCCCAGGCCGGAGAACCGGTGATGAGCAGTTCGGATCAACCCGCCCCCACCCATCTCCGCTTCATCGATCAAACCATCTACTGCGGGCAAGTGAAGCGACGCATCCGCCTCGACGCCGAACACGACTACGGGGATGCCTTCACCTGCCCGGCCTGCGGAGCCCAAGTGCCAGAGCGGCGCACGAAGCCGAAGGGCTGGGCGGAGACGAAGTTTATTTGACCCTTTCCCGCCTCGGGACGGGAGACAACAACCAATGGACACCACCAAGCTCCCCAAGTGGGCGCAAGCCCGCATCGAACAGCTAGAGCGGCAGGTCGCGGACTTGCAGGCCCAGGCCCGGATCAACGCCGGAGAGACGCAGACGCGCGTGAGCGTGGGAACCGTCTTGGAGATGGAGCGGCATTGCGTGAACGACTCCACGCTCTGGCGCTTCACGCCGGACCCGAACCACCCGCAGGATTGGGTGGAGGTCGGGCTGCGAAAGGATCAGGTAGAAGTGCGGGGGTCGCACTGCATCGTGTTGCGCCCGAAGGCCGGAAACAGCGTCGAGGTCACGTTGGACCCGGAGTGGTAGACCCTTTCCCGCCTCGGGACGGGAGACCGTAGAAGGAGAGAGAGAAGATGAGCAAGCACACGCCAACGCCGTGGACCGCGAGATGGTTTTACGGCACCAAAGAAGACCAGGAACTCCAGAAAGTCCACGGAATGGCGCTGGTGCCGTCCCTCGGAAACGAGGGGGAGCGCTTCATCGTCGCGGGCGAGGGTGATAACTGCAAGCGAGTGGCGCTGGTTGACTGCCACACACGCTTCAAGCGCGGGCAGGGTCACCAGGCGGAGTGTGAGGAGCGAGACGCCAATGCCGCCCTGATCTGCCACCGGGTTAACACCTACGAGGAGTTGGTCGAGGCGTTGAGAGCCGTGGTCGCCCGCTACGGACCCGACGCGACTTACCTGGAGTCGGAGGTGTGGAACCAGGCTCGTTCCGCCCTAGCCCTAGCCGAGCCCGCCCGCGCCGGAGAGGAGTGAAAATGAAAGCACTCGAATGCGGGGCGACCGCCGCCGGTTTGCTGGACCTGCTGTTACCGGAACGTTGGCAGCAGAAATGCGAGATCATCCCCGACTACATGCCGCCCTATCCGCAGGAAGACACCAGGCCGTCTTGCGTCGTGGTCTGGCGGCGAGACGAAGACCGTGGGGACATCTTCCTGCGTTACTCCAAAGGTCCGCGGCAGGGCTTCTCCTGGGATGTCTACGGAGACGACATGCACACGGTCGAACTGGCGGTGATCGCTCTCTCAAAGGCGCCCCACCCTAGCGCTTTGGACAACTACCCGATGGTGTTCAAGTTGCCGTTGCCTTCGCGCACCGGGGCCGACGCCCTCCGGGATGAACCCACCACTACGAAAGGAACAGAACGATGAGACGTGAGGACTTGGCAGTTTGGACGGCGACCGAGGCTTTGAAGCAAGCCGGATCTGCCCCGACGCCGGAAAGCCGCAACTACTTCGAGGGCGCGGCGGAAGTGATGATCGGCATTGCGGACGGGCTGGGGGTAGGCGCGGCGATTGAACGCCAGGAAGCCGCCGGCCAGGCGCACCTCTGCAAGCGGGACCTATTGCCGGTGAAAGCGCCGTGGGAGAAGCTGGAGAAGCTCGGCTTCAAGAAGATCGGCGACAGTGATGGCGTGCTGGTGGAAGCGACCCTGCCAGAAGGGTGGGAGAAGCGTCCATCCGACCACTCGATGTGGAGCTACATCCACGACGAGAAGGGCCGCTGCCGGGCTTCGGTGTTTTACAAGGCCGCGTTCTATGACCGGGACGCCCACCTGAACCTGAGCCGGCGCTTTGGATGCGGGACGAGGCCCGTGGGTGGTTACGGCAGTCCGAACAGCCATCTGATGCCGAGAGAGAGCTACGTCACCGATTGCGGTGCGGACATTTGGGTGTCGGAGACGAAGCTGGCCGAGCCTGGACCGGATGCTGACCGAGAGACGCGCCTTGCCCACTATGACGCCGAAGAGGCGCTGAGCAAAGAGGCGGTGGCCTGGCTGAAAGAGCGGTTCCCCGAGTGCGACGATCCGCTGGCGTATTGGGATGCGGCCTGACTAGTTGGCCCGCCGCCCGGAAGCGAGGAGAGAGAGAGGAGAAAGATGTCAGACAGAACAGTAGCAACCGATGCCCTGGAAGTGCTGGGCGTACCGAACCTTGGGGGTAAGCAGGTCGGGCGAGACGCCATCCACCTGGCCGTGGAGCCGGCGACGGCGGGGGAGTCGTTGGGGGTAGCGCGGTCGGTGAGGCGTGAGCCGAACGGGCTCTGGTATCACTGCTCGGATGGGGAGCGGATGGCGATTGTGGACCCGTTCCTCGCCAGCCCCGTCCGTGAGGGGCAACGGTTCCTGGCCGTGGTCCCGCCGCGCCAAATCACCAGCCTGCGCCACGTTTGGGCGCACCCGGAGTTCCCCGATGAGGGGGAGCAGGTCGCAGCCGCAGCAGAGCCACCGCGCCCATCGTTGGAAGGCGTGACGCCGGCGCAGTCGGAGGAGTGGCTACGGGAGTTCGCCCGCAACAACGACTGCCCCAACTACGAAACGCTAGTGGCGGTCGCGCTCGGTGACTACACCAACAGGATGGATTCGGACTACGGCCCGCACCGCCAATTTGACGAGGAGTATCTGCACTTCGCCGGTTACGACGCCCACGGCGAGATCCCGGAAGAGTTCTGGGACCACTTGGAGAACGCGACGGGGAAGAAGCCGCCGTTTCGGGCCAAGTATTTCAGTTGCTCGTGTTGAGCCGGCGCCGGGGCCCGGAACGCCCCCAGGGGGAGAAGGAAAACATGACCACCGCCGAACTAGTCCAAGATTCCCTCGCCCCGCTGTTCGCCAAAGCCGACGCCGAGGGCCTGTGGTTCTACTGCTCCTATCAAGCCCTCTGGCTCTCTCCCCAGCAACTTCGGCAAGAGCAGGCAGCGGGCAAGCTCCTCTGGGGACCAACTAACTGGGAACTCCGAAACCCGCAGGAGCGCCGCCACGAACTTGAGGACAAGATCCGGCAGGCGCAAGCGGAATTGGCGCGGTTTGCGGCGGAGGTTGACGCGGCACGGAGGCCGGTTCGATAGGATGGGGTGAGGAGACCGGAGATGCCAAACCAACTCCAAGCCCTACCCCGTGAAGCCCTCGTCAAGATCGCTCTCGCCGCCATCACCGCGCTCTCCCGCTACAAAGACCACGAGGGGGAGCCGGGCTTTCCGCCGGGCGAATGTGCCTGGGCGATGGCGCGGGATCTGCGGGGGGGCGCTGGATCGCCACGGCGTGGAGGTGGAGAGCTTTGGGGAAGCGGTGAAGCGCAGTGCTTCGGGATGAGCGCAGGGTGATCCTGCGGGCTCAGGGGGGAGAGATGCCACGCCGGCCAACCAAACTCCAACTTCAACACCTGAAGCGGTTAGCCGACGCGCATCATTGGGTGCTGGCAAAGCACGGGCCTCCGAAGGAAGCGTGGCATGGGACCTACCGTTTGATTCGGACGCAACACCACCAGAAGGCGAATCCGATGAAGACGACGGCCAGATTCGCCACTAATGCAAGGGTGAGTTTAAAGACACTAGGCATACGAAGGCTTCGGCATCCCCGCACATTCAGAACCTAGGGCTGAAGGAGTCTGTACACCCAGAGGCACAACCAAGGATTCCTTGTGATGAAAGGAGTCCCCCCTGATGGTCGCGGTTGCTTTGGCGCTTTTTGCGGCCTGGGGAGGATCATCGCTTGGCTGCTTCGCAATAGGCTTGCTGGGCTTTCCTGGAGCGCTACTCGCTGGGCTCAACAGGCAATCCCCTAGGTGGTGGATCGGCTACTTACTCTGTGTCATTGGTCAGGGGTACGTCGCTCTTGTGTGGGCAGGATTCCTCTCCATCTTTGCCAGAGCGAACCAGGCATCCGCAGGGTGGCTAGGGTGGGTACTTTGGATAATCTGCTTCTACGCAGCCGTGTCCCCCTCGGCGATGGCTGCTAGAAGCGTGCACCAAGAAATGCGCGAAGACCCAGAATGGGCCTACAAGGAGGAGAATCGTAACAATGCGCAGTACTCAGCGCTCACTGTAACCTGCTGGCTTGATGCCCTAGGATTCATTGTGTTCGCTGTCTGGCCTTCGACATTTCACCCCATAACGCCGTGGATGCACTGGAAGGGCTAATTTGGGCCAATCTCGCTCAGCTACGCGCTTGTGTTCGTTCCATCCAGCGCAAGAGTGCTGGTGAAGAACCTCGAAATCCATTGCGATAAACCCGCAATGGGGACACTTGTAGCATCCCGAAGCCACGTCCACAAAGCCGACCCTCATTCAACCGTCCCAGATGTAGTCGCGCCAATCTTCTGGCAGAATCCCGTCCCGCAGCGCGTTCGCCAACATCCCCCGGTGCCGTGGGTCAGCGCGGAGAACGTGGCACACTCGGCAGAGGGTCCGCAAGTTGCTCTGTTCATTGCCGGCTTGTTTTCCGCTGCGGATGTGATCGCAGTGGCCCTGCCTGGCTGGAAGACGAGGTTTCCCCTGGCAAACGGGAGCCGGGAGCGGGCTTTGGCATACGCCTCCATCCCGCTCCCTTACCCGCTTCCGACGCTCAACCCAGAGTTCTCTAGGCAGTCGCTTCTTCGGCATCCGCGCCTTACCTCACCTTGCCTTACCGCACCTAGCCTTACCCCGCCTGGCGTCGCCTTACCTCACCCATCCTCGCCAAGGCTTGCCTCGTACGAGTGGAGTTAAGTCCCTGTCTTGCCGGACCGCGCCGAACCGAGACGCGCCTTACCAAGCCAACCCAGGCCCTGCCGTACCTAGGCCAGTCCCTCGGCTACTTCGAAAGACACTACATCGAAGCGGCCGAAGCCTACCGAGCGGCCATCCCCCAATCCGCAGAGATCGCCCGCAAACCTAATGGCCTCCCGCATCTCATCGCGGGAGACGATGATCTTGTCCCACTGGACCGTGAACTCGCAACCCCAGCCTTTTGATGCCGCCACCCGATAGCGCACGTTACGTGCCTTTGTAGTCGGATTGCGGACTGAGCGCACGTCCAAATAAACCGGCTGCGTAGGGTCCCGAGGGGGCTCGTCACCGTCGGGCATAAAACGGTCGATCAGCACCACGTCATTAACCACCTGAAGGGTTGACGCTACGGCGGGCTGGATACTGCCACGTCCCTTCTTGACGTTCCGCGCCCCGTCCCTGATGCACCCGAAGATGTAGGTCGGGTCGAGATAGAGCTGGCGGTCAGCCGTCACCAATACGGTCTTCTTCCACTCTTCAGGATCGTTTCCAGCGACTCCGGTTTTCTCCTGACGCTCTAAGGGAATCGCATCAGGCCCAAAGGCGTGCCAGAGTAACGGGCGCTTTCCCGTCACCCGCACGGTAGCCGTGAGGATGCTTGCCATGTGTTTCTCCTAGTGGTCGTCATCCCGAGGGCCGGCAGTTTGGCGGGTCCGGTTATCCTCGGCTTCTGCGTAGTCGCGGATGGCTAGCTCGATCACCGCCGTCCGACTAATCCCCTTCGCCTTCGACAGACGGCTCAGGATTTCGCGGGCGCCCTCACTCAGACGCAGGCTTACAGGCTTCTTGCTATCCATCCGTTCCTCCACCGTCAGGATAGCAGTTCTGTTTCAGATCGTCAAGATTTGTTCGTCCTAATGCTTGACGTTGTAAATACAAGTCGCTACAATACCCGTAGACAACTGAAGCGAGGCGGTCCTCCCGCCAAGAAGAAACCGCCTCGCCGACCAGTCCTAGGAGAACTGACATGGCACAGGTTATCACCGAAGCCGACATCCGCACTGCCAGCCAGCGCTGCCTCGCACAGTGGGACGATCTGGAAGTCAGCGAGACTTCCGTTCCGGGCGTCTTCAAAGTCACCAACCATGTGACCTGCAAGACCTACCGGACCACGGCGACCACTTGCGACTGTCCGCATCACGTCAACCGCCAGAAGCCTTGCAAGCATATGGCTCGCGTGGCCGCGAAGCTCGCCAGCAAGACGCATTGGGCGGCCGATGAAGCCGCCACCAAGTCGGCCCAAGCGCAGGCAGATCGGCGGGCGCTGTGGGGATAGCCGCTCTCACCGTGGGCCTGCTGCTGGTCGGTTCCCGCCTCTTGCGCGGGAACTGGCCCTGGCAGTCCGAACTACCCGCCGAGTCCCCGTCCTATATGGACCTGTTCCAGCAAGACGGCGGACAGGAGACCTATCTTCAGCCGGAGCCGGTCCCCGATGAAGTGCTGAGGTTCCTGGCCGGTAAGGACCTGGAGTCAGACGACGAAAGCGACCCGGCCGAGTGGGACTATGAGCCCGCCGAGCCTTATTGGTAAGCCACGAACGACAGAACGGCCGGAGGTAGAAGCTCCGGCCGTTCCTTGACCACCCGAAAGGAGTACCCTCAGATGTTCCCTGCTACGATACCTGAACGCCCGCGCGTTGAACACGTTACGCGGATCGCTCTCCCCGTCGAATTTATCGGCCGCAACGGACGCCGCCTCCTCGAAATCATGGAGACGGAAGCCGGCGGCGTCATGCGCTTCTTCGACCAGGGCGGAGACCTGGCCCTCGTGCTCGGCCAAGAAAACGACGAAGCCCCGCGCGTCTCCATCGTTCGCGGCGAAGTCCCGGTGGTCGAAATGGCCGCGATTGACGACGGTGGCTTTGTCTGCGCCCGAAGTCAGGACTTCAGCGGGCCGTTCGTGGAGATGACCGCTACCGCGCTCGGCCCGTTGGTGAACGCGGGGACGGAGGCGGAGTTCCGAGACTTGGCGGCAGTCTAGCCGCCCACCGAATGCCGGTCAGGGTTAGGGATGACTTCTGCAACCGGCTATTGGCCCTCGGGAAACCGGGGGCATTCTTTTGGAGCACGCGATGGGGAGACTTACGAAACGGCAGTTGGCCGCAGCCAAGCTGTACGCTGAGAACCTGCGGGATCTTGTCCGCAAGCATGGGGAGCCAAAGGCACCGCCGCGCCCTACTGCTTGGCGTCGTTGGTGGTTGTGGCTGATGGGGCTTCGCGGGCGGCGGCGAAGCCGAAGGCGGAACCAATAGCGGCGGGGATGGCGACTAGGAGGAACCAGACCATGAACCGGTCAGAGATGGAGTTGTTCGGCTGGGCGGCAATGACAAACGATGCCCCGAGAACACTTACCGCAATCGTCAGGAGCCCCCACCAAGACTTGGCCTTGCGAGGGTCTTCAGAGCGGTAACTTCGGGTCATGTAGAACCCTACGTAGAAACAGGCGCTTATTCCGCAAGCCTTCCAGAGTTCGTTCAGAACCTGATCCCACACCCGATCCCAATGCATCTCCCCGCCCCTCCTCGGAGGGCATGTGTCAGGGAGTAGAACGGGAGTCCTTCTATTTGGATGCGCCGGACTGCTGGATGTGCGCCCGCAAGCGGTCAAGCTGAGTGGAGCGCTCATCCCGAATCACGGCTGTAAGCCATTCGGCCTTTACCGTGTCGGGGGCACGCTGATAGTCATTGGAGCGAATCGTTTCTTTCAGCCGCCGATAGACAGCCTGGCCGCTCACTTCGCGGAATCGGCTCTCTTGCTTCCGATCCAACTCCACCTTCTTCAGTCCGACGGTGACGCGCTTCGACACGTCACTAGGGGACACCTGAAGTCGATGTAGCTCCTGGTCTACCAGATCGTTGGGAGACTTCCCCAGATAGATACGCTGCGCTTGGAGTGCGCCACCGGGCTGCTGCATTACCTCTCGACCCAGGGTGTCTATCCGCTTAGGCACTGTTCGAGAGAGCCCTGGAATGTTGGCCCGCACAGCCTCATCAACTGTCTTGGCGTCCCTCTGATTGGGGTCCGTGGCCTTCGCAGTGGTCCGTAGTAAACCCGAAAGGGGGATAAGGCCTGTAATCGTGCTGCTTGCGTACTTTTGCCCAAACCGATCGGGTTCGCGCAGTGCGTCGGAGAGGCTGGAGAGACCCGTGAGAGCGCTTTGATCGTACAGCGACTTTGCCGCGTCCAGCGTGGCTTTGGCCCAGACGTTGTTTTCTGGCTGCTTTCCCTTCTCCCAATAGTCCTTCCGCATCGACGCGGTGACTGCCAGCAACGTGGTCAGCGGACCCATGTTCGCGTAGGAGAACCACCGATTGCCGATCTTGATGGCATACGGTCTCCGGCCCGACCTGTAGAAATCGTCCTTCGCCGACTTATCCTCAGGCACGTCGCCGGTAATCTCCGCGTCCTTAAGCATGCTTCCGGAGAGACCCAGCAGCAGCGTTCCGGTAGTCGCCCGTCCTAGCGCCTCGGAAACGTCTCCGTTTTTTCCCACGTAGCGAGACAGGGCGGACAGGAATCCCGCCGGAGAATGCTCGAACGCACTCTTCGCAACGTTTATCGGCGTCCTTAGGAAGGGAAGCCCGAGGAAATGTCCCAGACCGAGCGGGATAGCATCACGGGCCTCGATCAACTTCGCAGCCCACTTGTCAGGCTTGCTGTTGAATGTGTAGTACGACGCCTCTTTGTCTGCCGCAGCCTTTATTTCAGGATCGGTCAGCAGCTCCCCCACGCGCTGGGTCAGGTCATCCCCGCTCAGCCCTTCCTTAAGCCCCTGCCGCACCGCTTCGGAATGGAGAGCCTGGTGGTAGACCAGCGCACGGTTGAAGCTGTCCTCGGCAGATTGCAGCCGCGTGTTCAGCACAAGGGGATTCTTCACCCCCCCAGGCAACTCCCGCGTCGGCAGGTCAAGCATCGCCGCCTGCTCCGCCGTTGCGCCGTGCTTTACCGTGTGGATAAAGTCAGCCAGCCCCGATTGCAGCCCGTTCCGCAACCCCGCTGCGGTTGGCAGCGCTTCCTGGACGAAGTGCTCTCGTGCCGTCCCCTGAAGCTTCGAGACTACCGGATCCCAGACCCCAGCAAAGAACTTGTCGGGAGCACGCAGTAGCATGTGGAGCTGGGTGCTCAAGACGTTCGTAAAGTGCGTGCCGGGCCCTGAGGTCAGATTGCTCTTGTAGGCCGAGAGTAGCGACTCGACCGGCGATACCTTCGTCTGTTCCCGGATCACGTCCGAAAGCTTGTAAGGGTCCTCGCCCGCTGCCCGTAGCTTCGCCAGCACGTCCGGGCCTGGGTCCTTGCCCCCCAGCGCTTCCAGCAGGCGCTTCCGTGCCTCTTCGCTCGGAGCCTTTCCGGCTTTCGCTCGCTCTTGGGCTGCGGTACGGAGTTTGTCCCAAACCTCCTTAAGGTGCGGTGCCGCATCCTCGCCCAGGTCGGCGACCATCTGTTTGGACCAATGCTCGAACTGGCGCAGCCCGCCTTCTACGAGGTAGCCGCCGTAGTGAAGAAGATCAGGCAGGAGATCAACAGGGACGCCAGACGAAAGACGACCGAGCTTCTGGCTGAGGCGGTCCTTCGCTTGAAGCGCCGCGTCTTTCTTGAAGACGGTATTGGTGCTTCCGAATTCGGGTGCCTGCGGAGTAAGGGTCTTCGTCACCTCATCCGGGAGTGGCTCAAACATCCGCGAGACTCGTTGCCTCGCCATCTCGCCTTCCCAGGCGTCCTTGAACATCTTGCGGGCTTGAAGCGCCCGGCCAATCTCGGCAGCCCCGCCGTGGTGGGCCTTCTCAACAAGCTGGTACTGCGTGGTAGCGTCGGTCAGCTTGGCGAGGTTCTCCACCGAATCATCAGCGCGGTACGCCTTCTCGGCTTCCTGCACGTCACGGAGCAGGCGGAGATGCAGCGAACCGATGGCTTCGAGCTGCTCGGCATTCCAGGCAGTGCCAGGGTGGGCCTTTTGAAGCTTGGCGACAGTAATCCCCTCGCGCTTCAACAACGTATCCGCTGCGGCTTTGGTCTCCTCGTTGGTGCGGACGCCTCGGCGGGCCCCCTCAATGGCGTCCGCGTTTTTGGCGTACGACTCCCGCAGCAGATCCTTGGCTTCGTCCGCGATGTTCAGCTTGTCGAGGTTTAGGCTCCCGACGCGATCAGGCTTCGCTACTTGCTCCGCCGGCTTCACCCCCTCCACTGCCCGCTGCCCAATCCCTGCCTGGGCGTCGATCACGTCTTGGAAGGTGTGACCGGCGGGCGGCAAAGCTTCGGAAGGGGCGGGGGCCTCCGCCGCAGGCGTCTCTACTGGATGAGGCAGGGGAGCGGCGGGAGACTCCGCAGGCTTTCCCTTCAATGCCCTTCCTAGCGCTCCCCCAGCTTCGCCCAAAGCGTGCAAGCCGACACCAAACGCGGCTGCACCCATACCCGCCTGATTGGCGCGTTCGAAGCGCTCCTGCGGCGTCAGCTTTTGCGGCAGGTCCGTAACGCCTTGCGCTCCCGCCCCGCCCGCGTAGTTGCCCGCGGCGCGCGTCGGACTCAGTATCCGGCCCGCGGCCTGAACAGCCGGCTTCTCTGCCAGGTTCTGCACCAGCGCCTGCCCCTCGGCCCCAAGCTTAGGCAGCACCTTCCCAGCAATGGCCCCGCCCGCCTTCGCCATCCACGGCGCGAGCAACTCTTCCGCGGCCATCCCGCTCAGATACCCGGCCACGTTCGCAATCACGTCCTGGGAGCCCGCCTGCCGCTTCGCCATCTCCGCTTTGAACTGTGCCGCCTGCGCCTTGCCCGCCGCCTGGAGTACCTGCCGCTGGTACGGTGTCAGTTTCACCCCCTGCGCCTCGATGGCGCGGGGCAAGTCGATAAACTGCTGGGCGGCGCGGTCGTAGATGGCTTGCCGCTGCTGCTGGTCCTGGGTGATGCGCGAGGCGTAGTCGCCCGTAGGGGCCGTGCGTCCGCGCTGCTGCGCCTGGTAGGCATCGCGGGCCTGTAGGTACGCCTCGGTGGATGGGAAGGACGCGGGGTTGGGCGCGTGCGGGTCACCGCCCACCGCGCCGACCGGAGCGGTGGCATTCGGCAACACCGCCGGACGGGTCTTCTCCACCGCCTGCGCCCGGGTCCTTACCTGGTCCACAAACTTCTGCACCAGCGGACGGAGTTGCTCAACTTCCTTCTGCTTCCCCTTCGGCACCGTGACCTGTGTCTGCGCCTGCTTCGCCGCTTCCTGCTCCGCGCCCGCATAGTTGCCCGCGAAGACGTGCTTCAACGCATCCCCCGCGGCTTCGAGCGGATGGGTGATGGCGTACGTAGTTGGATCCTGAACGGCGCGGACGTGCGTGGGGTCGAGCAGGGGGGCGTTGGTGGGTCCGGCCTTCTGCGCCACCCCCAAGGCTGCGCCGATGGCGCCAGAGACGGAAGTGGGGCGGGGAGTAGGCTTCTGACCCGGTAATGCGCTGATACCGCCGGAGTAGGAGACGTTGGCGGGGGGAAGTTGGGGAGGGCCGGGCTGCGGCGTGGCCGTCGCGGTACGTCGTTGGAGGGCGGAGACGACGGGATTAGCAGACGGGACAGGCTTCCCGCCAATAGCAAGAAGATCCTGGTCGGACACGAGGTCCTGGGCCTTTTTGCCTTGCCCGATGGCCTGCAATTCAGCATCCGAGACTACCGGGGACTGCGGGGCGGATGCCTGGCCGACGCGCTCTGTAGGGAGCAAGTCCTGAACTTCCTGGTAGTGGGAACCGCTGCGACTTGCGAGGGTTACGGGATGGCTCGACTTGCCGTAGCGAGCCATGATGGCGCGGACGTAATCCTGCGTCTCGCGATATGGTGGGATGCCGCCGAACTTCTGGACGGCCCCAGGCCCGGCATTATAGGCGGCCAGGGCTTTGGGTACGTTACCGCCAAAGGTCTGGAGCTGTTGGGCGAGATACTTCATCCCGCCCTCAATGTTCTGGGCGGGATCATGGATGTCCCGCACGCCCAGCGACCTGGCGGTTGCGGGCATGAGTTGCATTACCCCGCGCGCGCCCACCGGCGAAATGGCGTTCGGGTTGCCGCCGGATTCCTGCCTAACCAGCGCGTGGGCTAACGCCGGGTCGATCCCGTGCCGCCGCGCAGCGTCCTCAACCATCTGCCCGACCTGCCCCACCGCAGCCGGGGGCTTTGGCTTTCCGATCTGGAGTAGTTCCTCGTCGGAGATGAGTTCGGGCATTTACGGGACTCCAGCGCGGGAACGGGTGAGGCGGCTGATCTCATTTCGCTCCGCCTCGGTAGGGGTGCGGTGGTGCAGGGTCTGGAAGCGGCGCAGGTTATCAATGACCATCGACCGTACATCGGTGGTTGGCGCAGCGGCAGGGTGCGGCGAGGCCCCAGGAGTAGCGGCGGCCGGATTAGGCGGTCCCTGCGTCTCCGGTGGAGCCGTAGCGCCCTTCGAAGCCAGGAAGCGGTTCATCTGGTCGTACTTCTTCTTGGCGTCCGCCAACGCCGAATCATCACTCTCCAGCCGGAACTTCTTGCCCTGGATCGTCTCGATAAGCTTGGCGGCAATACCGCGCTGGGATTGCGCGTCCTTGATCTGGGTCTCTTCCTGCTTGGTGTACTCCGGGCCCCGCGCCTTCTGCAGCTTGGCCTTCTTCTCGATCTCCCACTTGTCGATTTCGCGCTTCTCTTGATCCACGGACAGCTTGTAGCGGCGATCCTGGTCCTTCTGCGTCTGGTCGGCCCGCCGCAGGTCGAGGTTGTAGCGCTGATTGAACTGGTTCACCTGCTCCTGCTGGGCCGGCGTTAACTTGGAAAGCTTGAGGTCGGAGATATCCACATCCCCGCCACCCTCACGGAGCACGCGCTCGATCTGTCCGAGCACACGCCCGGTTCCCGCTTCGTCCAGTTTTCCCCCGGCCAGCAGTTTCTCCAGCACGCCGAGGGATTGCTTACGCATGTCCTTCGCCGCCTTCTGGTCAGAATCGCTATCAGTCAGGCGCGAGGCGAGCCCCGCCATGATCCGGGCATCGGTCTCATACTGGCTCTCCCCGTTTAGCGGGGTGGGATTAAGGTCGGCAGGAATCTCCAGCCCCGCATCGCGGCCCTCCGGGCTTTGCGAAATCTGCCAGAGCCGCCCCGCCAGATCTCGGGCTGCGACCGGGTTCTTCGCCTTAGGGATGCCGGTGAGGAGTTGGTTAAACGCAGACTGCACCCGAAGCTGGGTGGTCGCCTTCGCGTTCTGCAGCCTCTGCTCGTCGTCCGGCGGCAGACTCAAATAATCCTGTCCCTCCAGCGCCGTCACGTCCTTACTCAGCCCCTGCAAGAACGTGCGACGGGCCGGACCGATTGGCGGGGCGCTCGCGTACTTCCCGAGCAGCGCCTGCACCTGGCCGCGGAACTCGGGCTTTACCCGCAACTCGTCGTGGAGCTTCTGCAGCCGCAGGAACGGGGCCTCGCCCTGCTTGTCCTGCGTTGCTGTCACTTTTCCCTGACTCTGCAGGGCACTGATGGCCTGCGAAGCCTGCTCGGGCGTAACAACCTTCCGCGCCAGTTTTACATACAGATCCCGGGCGGCGTTTGCCGTCTCCACATCCCCGTTATTCTGAGCATCGTTCATGATGCCCTGAAGGTCGCGGGAGATTCCGGCCGTCGCCTCTGCTTCGCCCGGAGCCTGAAAGACCGGCGTGGGGACGGTGGGGCCAGAAGATTGGGGCGTCGGCAAAGCCTCCGGCGCATGCCAGCCGGGCGGAGCAATCGGAGGCGTCCCCTGCGGGAATTGCGCGTGAGGATAGGCCCGATGCGCCTGGGAAATCCAATCGCTAGGTCCGATGTGCGGTTGGGCGCTCTGCACCTGCGTCTTCTGCAGTAGGGCTTGCACGGCCGCCTGCTGGCTCTCGGGCGTCTGGCCTTGAAGACTCGCGGCAAACCGATACGGCTCTAATTCCTGATCCCGCTGAGCCTGCTCCATCTGCATCAGGTGCGGCAGGAGCGCGAGGGCGCGCTGCTGCTCCTGTTGGTCTTGCTGCTGCTTGAACTGGCGTCCTTGCTGTTGGCCCAGCCAGAGGGAACCCATTGCGGCGATTGCTTGCGGAGCGGAGAACTTCATCGCATCACCTCGTCAATATCCCGACGAACCGCCAAACATTCGCGCCCACTCTTCGCTCCCAATCTGGCGTGACTTGTCGAAAACGCTGGTCGCCTGGACACCTCCAAGTGGGTGGGGGAAACCAGATGCGTCTTGCGACTGCGCAGGGCTACCCACTAAGGCCGCCTTCGCATTTCCGCCCCGCTGCCCCAACTGCTGCCCGATGGCCTGGAAGAGGGATGAGAAGTCGGGACTCGGCTGCTGATACAGCGGCGCACCCGCTCCCATCGACCCGGCTTGCTGCGCGAACCCCGCCGCCTGCCCCTTCATCTGCTGCCGCCGCAAGAGCGCCTGCATCAACGAGGCCGCGTCCATGTTCATCAACCCGCCCATCCGGTTCTCTTCGAAGTGCGCGAGGGCGTCGGGCGAGTTCTCGGAGCCGGGCATGTTCGTCCCGAGCGCCGCCAGCATGTTCGCGTGGCTATCCCGGTACTCTTCGCCGGCAAGCCCCTTCTGCTGCGCGAGCGCCGCCTGTTCGCCCGGGAGCGAGTTCGGTACGGAGTTGGCGTCGGCAAGGGTCCGCTTCGCCAGCCGCTTCAGGAACTTGCCCGCCCATCCGGCCTGCGGCGGCAGGATCGGCTCGGGCGTCGAAGGCCCAAAGAGCCCGCCGAGCAGTCCGGCTGCAATTCCTCCCCAAGGTCCCATAGTCTCGCTCCTATCCACTTAGCACGCCGAAAATGAGGGCCACGCACTTCTTCGCGTTCACGCTGCCGGCTTTCTTGCCGTAGAGGGTGAGCTCATCCCCTGCGGAAAACGAGATCGGGCCACCGCTCGCCGCATACGCCTTATATTCCGCCCCCGCCCCGCCCGTGATGGTGACGCTCATCCCCGTGCTGCTGCCGTTCTTGTAGAGCGTGATGACGATGCTATCGCCCACGCCCCCCACGTCGCCATCGAGCACCGCCGAGATGCCCGTCACGGTTCCGGCAGCGGTGGGAACAACCGGCATCTGGTCGTTCGCACCCTTCGACCAGGACGAGAACATCTCGTTCCCGTCTCCGGTCGTGCCGAAGTTCGTGATGTCGTCGCGGGCCCAGGCCCCGAGGACTGAGCCGCCCGCCACGTCCGGGGGTACCGGCGCATCCGCCCACGCCGGCTCACCCGACACCATCGTATTGACCTGCCCGTCAACGCCCTTGGGTAAACGGTCCCACAGTCCCGCAGTGTTGGCGTAGATCAGGTCACCGGCTACCGGGTCGGCAATCGCCGTGTCGGAGTTCTGCGTGCCGTCCAGAAGCGGATGAGGAGAACCGTCTCCGCCACCCCCACCCGAACCTCCGCCGCCGCCACTACTCCCATCCCCGAAAGAGACGGTCGCCGGCCCGCTCTCATCGACCTGCACCGCCGTGGTGCCGGGCAGGTTCTCCAGATGCCGCCAGATGTGCTCCAGGGCGATCCGGAGGTCCCGCTGCGGATCCCCAGTGTTTACCCACTTGCGGCGGAAGGGGCCGGTTCCTGCGGGCATGTTAGACTACGCCTATGGTAAGTGAAGAACGCATCCGAACCCACCCTGACGAAACGGGGGTGCTGTGGATCGACGGTATCGACCACCCGATTCCAGGAACGAAGTGCTGCAACTGCAACACAGGCCTGCTTCGCCGCACCTGCCCTAAGTGCGGCGGCTTCCTGCACTTTCAGGGGGTCTACAGCGGCTATGTGCTGCAGTGCGAAGACTGCCGCGAGACCTTCTAGGCCGTCACCCGAGTTCTGCGGTGCGGGGTCCAGTCCAGCATCAGGTCACGGGGCGCAAAACCGTTCGAGATCGTTCCGCTGAGCTGCACCTGCACCCACCGCCCGTGCAGGGTGGAGTAGTCGGCGCGTGTCCACTGCTCCTTGTCGCCGACTCCCGAGAAGGAGAGGCTGGAGTAGGCGGACGACTGGTCCCCATACTCCGAGCCGCCCACATACACCGTGATCGTGAAGGAGTCGGACACCGCCGCCCCTCTCACCCACACGCGCTCGATCTGCCCCACCAAGTCTTCGGGGAACCGGAACCGCTTGGTCTTCACCCGGTACACGATTGCCGTGCCGGCGTCGGTCGTTCCACTCTCCATCAGGTAGGCATTGCCCGAGCTGGCGTGCGCGGCGTAGAACTCGAAGTTGTCTCCCGCTCCCCGCCACTGGACCGCGTTCCCCCACGCCACGTCCGCGCCGTTGTTGTAGACGTGCGGCTCCCAGGAATCACCGTTGAAGTTGTAGCGGAGCACCTGCGTGTTCGTGGTCCCGCCGTTCGGCGTCATAAACAGCCAGTACTCCTGCCCCTGCGGGTCTTTGCGCCCTCGCCCGAACCACTGGTTCCAGTACGCCGTCGGCGCGTTCCGCAGGTAGTTGGTGATGCGCTGGTAGGAGATGTCCTTCGGCGCGCCCTGCCCGGTCCACGCCATCACCGTCGGACCATCCGAGCACCAGATGAGCGTGTCGTTAACGATCTGCACCGTCTCACCGCAGATGCAGCCCACTTCCAGCACCTTGCGGACGGAAGTGGGGCTCCACTGGTCCTGAGAGTAAGCGTCGATCTGGTACAGGGCGCGCCGGGTGAGGACGGTGGGGATGCCGTTGAAGAACCCGCCCCACACAATCTCGTCACCAGAGGCGTCGCCGGCCACGTTGAAGCGCCAGCCCTGCGTCGGATGCCCGCGCGTTAGAGGATCCACACCATTCGGAAAAACCTCGTGATCGAAGGGGCGCTCCACCGTCGCGCGGTTGGAGACCGCCACACCAAGTCTCTTCCCCGAATACCTAAACAGCCACAGCCGCCCATCCGGGGCCTTGTCCACCCAATGCACGCCCGCGGGCGGATCGTCCCGCTCGGCGTCGATAACGTTGACTGAACCGGCCAGAGCCTGGTTCGAGGTGTTGTCCAGAAACGCGATCTGAACGCTCTCCCCGTTGCTGTGGTTGTTCTTGAGCGGGGTCGTCGTGCAGGTGATGGTCGTGGACGCGATGCTGTCCACGTAGACGTACTCCTCGGTCGCCGAATCCTTCTTCAGGACCAGGTAATCGCCCGCGGCGATGTTGCCGGCGGACGCAACGGAGAAGGATGTAGCGCCGGCGGAAGGGCTGCCACTAACCGTCGTGGAGAAGTCGTAAATCTCCCCGACCCTGAGCCACACGTCTTGCCCGCGCGAATCCTTCGTCAGGCTGGGCACCCCGCCGTTCCGGTAAATCCGAATCTTCGTAGTAGAGGCATCGGAACCGGCGTCGGAGGTGAAGTCGAGCATCGCGCACTTCTGGAAGGCGCGGGAGGTCTCGTTCTTGAAGGAGATGCCGAGGGTGGAGAGGTCAAGCGGCTGCCCGCTGTCGTTGATGTCCGACGGCGTGCTCTCCGCACCCGTGCTCGGGTTGTAATGCGAGTAGCGGTAACGGTACTTGCCGTCGAGCCGGCCCGGCAGGAAGAGGGGTGAGACGAAGAGGTGCTTGGTGTTGGACGGATCCTTCGTGACCTTGAAGCGCAGGTGCGCGATGGTCGGGAGGTCGCCAACGCCCGCAAAGTAGACGTAGGACTCGTTCTTCTCGGGAAGAGGGGAAAGGAGCCAGGAGAAGTCGTCCGAAGCGTTGATGCCAATTTGCAACGCCATCGGATGGTTCTTGTAGTCGCTCTCCACCCAGAAGGCGATGGTCGCCGAGTTCAGGGGATACGTCGCGTCCTTCGTGATCGTGTCGTTTTTGGAGTTGTTGTCTGTGCAGGTAACCTTGACGCTGGTTCCGGCGACCGGGAAGTTGGGGTCGGTCGAACCACTGGCCGCCGTCACGTTGAAGTGGGTGTTGTCCGACTCCGTGAAGCCGAAGGGGGCGGAGCCGGTCCAGTTGACCAGCACGCCGTACTGCCAGGGCTTCACGCGCGGAGCCGCGGTCGGCTTGGTCGGCTGAGCCACGCTCGCCACCCCGTTGCTCGGGTCGTAGCGCTTAAAGGCGGCGGAGCGGTCGGAGAAGTAGAATAGGTCCGAGAGGGTGATACCGGACCAGGGAGAGGAGGCACTCAGCCCCGTCCCGTTGGTGGCGTTGGCGAAAGCCGACCCCGCGCTCGCCATCTGCCGGAGCGCGCCGTTGATGGCTGCGAGGCGGTAGATCGTGCCGTCGGACTTGTAGTAGTTCGCGAGGAGATTCGGAAAACCAGTCGCGCCGAACGTAGTAGTCGATGCGTTAGCATCAGGATCCCATAATGCCATCCCCTTTCGGGTTTCAAAGAGTCCATTTACTACCCGGATGTTAAGAGCGTCGGGAGTGAACAGCGGACTGAACAAATTGTCGGGGAGTGCACTGTCAACTCCTTCCGAAAGCCCTTGAAGAGGAGGGGGGGCGATGATGCGCTGGAGGAGGTCTTCGATCATCGGGCCACTCTCCCCGTAGCGGCCGCTCTCCCCCGCGCCGCGGTGCGCCCCGTGGCCGCCGCGCCTCCGGAAGTCGGAGACTCCTGCGAGCTGTTCGTGACCGCCCGTCCGCTGAACGTCGCCATCCGGTTGCCCGCGGTATCCTGCGTAGCGGTCCCGTTGTAGGCGAGCGTCAAAACCTGCCCCGCGTAAACCTGAGCAATGGTCAGCGTCCAGATCGTGCCGCTGCCCTGCACATTGGAGAGCGCGTGGCCGGCGATGGCGAGGTCCGCTGCCGACAGCCCAGTGATGTCTTCGCTAGCGACCAACCGCAAGGTGACGCCATCCGTCTGCACCTCGGCGCTGGTGATCTCGGGCAGCGTGGTGTCGCCAGCGAGTTCGGTGGGCAGCACGATAAAGGCGGCAAAGCCCCACTTCGGCATCGTGTCGAGGTCCACCAGCCCCCCATCACCACTGGCCCCGGTCCCATACGTGCCGTACATCCGCACTGCTTTGTCCGAAAGCGCCCCGCCTTCGGAGACCCGCTTCACCGGCAGGGTGATCCGCTCGTTCACGCCCACCTGATAAGTATCGAGCGCGATGGGGTCGCCGTCGATCCCATCCTCGGCGAAGAGGACCTTGTAGTCCTGCCCATCCGCTAGCATCGGGCGCGTCTGACCGTAGGTCGGTGAAAGAGGGTTGGCATCGACCACCGTCTGGGTGAGGTCGAATTCTACCGTGGCGGCGTCTTCCCAGTTGTAAACGATCAAATGCCCGCGCCCCTGCTCCCAGGCGTTGGGCCGCACGTCTACCCAATTCGCCGAAGGTCGGCTCCCATCATGGTAGATGGAGTTGGGGTCGAGCGTGGAGTTGGCGCTGCGGAAATCTTGTTCGCTGCCCGCGCCCGAAAAGCGCTTGCGGCTGGACGCAAAAAACTCGTTGAAGCGCTCCTCGCTCTGGAATGAATAGCGATGCCCGCCCTGCTGCGGGGTCTGGTCCCAATACTCGTTGTCGTCCCAGTCCAGCGTGCCGCCGCACTGCTCCAGAGAACGATAGACGCGTCCGCTACCCGTGTAGGTCCCGTTTCCGGTGCTACCGTTGAGACTAAAGCTATAAGCATCGATAACGGTAACCGTCCAGGTCCGCGTGCCGGACGAGTTGTTGGCGGCGGTGTTCCCGGCACAACTCTGGATGAGGATCTTGTCGCCGGTGGTGAGCCCGTGCGGTTCGGCGCGTCCGTTAACGCCAGTAGTTATTACGATCGGGGAAGCGTTGGTCGCGGCCAGCACATCCAGCCACGGCATCGTGAGCGAGAGGAACTGGCTGGAGACGTTGCCGAAGAATGCCTGGACGTTCTTAAAGATCACATCACGAAAACGAGCGACGGAAATCCCACCGCCCATCATCGCGATCCAGAGGTCATCGATCTCAAAATCGTGGTTGCGCTTTTCCTGATAACCAGCGGCCAATCCACCGCCGCTGGTAACTCCGTCCAGGGGGCAAAAGATCCGTTCCTGCTTATAGCTACTGCCCCGATTGTTCAGCGTGCCGTGCCCCGAGCCGGTGAGACTTTGGGGTTCCAACGTGGCCTGGTTCCAGAATCGGGTCCAGGGGGCTCCGTTGTTCATCCGGACACACCCGAACCAGCGCACATTATCGGTCCGTCCGGTCTCCCCAAAGGATTTCCCGCCCGTAGCGCAGTTGTTGAAGGCCAGCAGTTCGGAGCATCTCCGAACGCTGCTCTTGCGGGTATAGGTCGCCGTTCCGCCCGTGCTCCCTGCCGTCCCCGGAGCTGCGTCCGTGCCGACCTGTGCCAGCCGAACCTTATTGGTGGCCGGGTCCCAGTCCTCAACCCGGTAACTCCCGGTAGTGAAGCCTGTCCCGCCGGTGATGGCCAGGGTGACGCCCCGCCAATCGTCCGTGTCGAAGGGATTGAGCGCACTGCTCACCCAGCGGTTGTCCGAGGCGTCGATTACGAGGTCGGACCAGCTATCCGAACTGGAGAGATTCGCGGAGTCGTGGGAGTTTTGCGTGTAGATGCCGTGGCCGTTCCCCCGGCCCGACAGGTTCCCCAGCCACCCGTTGTTGTAAACGGGAGCCCCGTAAAGGAAGCTGTCGGTGGCGCCGTCCCAAATACCAATCGCATCGCCCGTATCGTGGATCCAGCCATTCACAAAGCCGCAGCCGGGGGCAGCCATCCAAACTCCCTGCTGCACACTTCCGTCTCCCCGCCCTCCCACATTGGGGGAAGGGGTATCGCTGGCGCTGGTGTTCGCGTAGCGGGAGCCTGCTTTGGAGTTCACTATCTCCAACCCGCGGCCTCGCCCCACGACCACGATGTTCTGGCATTCCGCCGCCAGCATCGTAATCCCGTAAGCCGTCGCGCCCGAACCGCCCGTGTTCTGGTCGATCACCCAGCGATCCGCGTCCTCGACGCCTTCCGGAGAGAGCACGTAGACCGGCTGCGTCGGCATCATCACGAAGCGGATCGGCGGTCCCGTGCCCGCGAGCGCAATCAGCGTCCCGCCTCCCAGCAGTTCGCCGTGCGGGCCTCCGCGCCGGGCCTTCTCCTGCGACCAGGGATCAAGCTGGGTGCCCGCGCCGGTATCGGAGCCGGCGTTGGGGCTGAAGTAGTAGGTGGACATGGATCACTTTGCACAAATTGGATGTGGCGAGCAGTTTTTCACGGATGATCGCCGAGTTCCCAGCCTGCCCCAGCCTCGCCGGCGTCTCTCTCGTCTGCCCCGACTGCAAGGCCCCACTGCGGGATCTGCGGTGCCCCGACTGCGAGCGCGACTACCCCGCCACTGGGGGCATCCCCGTGCTGCTTCCTTCCTGGTCCGTGTTCTCGGAAGAAGCGATGTTGCGAACCACCGGAGGCTACTATGCGGAGAAAACCCGCGAAGGGGCAGCCAAGCGCGCTTTCCGCCAACGCCTGCCCCGCGTTTCCGGAAAGCCCGCAGCGCTCCGCTCCCGTATCTCCAAGATGATCGCGTCTGCACTAGCGACCGCATCGTCGGGCGTTGCGCTCCAGGTGGGCTCCGGAGAGAACCCTTACGCGCTCTCTGCCGCTCACCCTCACCTCCGCTGGGTGAACTCGGATGTGGAGCTTGGATACCGCCCCGACCTGGTGGCGGACGTGACGGGCCTTCCATTCCCTGACGCGAGCTTCGAAGCCGTGGTAGCGCAGCAGGTACTGGAGCACGTCTACGACCCCGCCGCTGCCGCTCGCGAGATGCAGCGGGTACTGCGACCCGGAGGTGTCCTCCTAGTCAGCGCTCCGTTCATCTATCCGCTGCACGGCTTGCCCTACGACTTCCAGCGGTTCACGCCTTTCGGACTCCGCGCCCTCTTTGACTGGACCGAGCCCATCGCGCTCTGCCAAGATGCGGGTCCCTGGTCGGCGCTCGCCGTGCAACTCGACTCACGGCTCACCAACCTGTTCGGCCAGCGCCACCTGCGCGGCGCGGCTTTGGTCGCGGGGCGCTTCCTGTTCTCGTGGATGAAGCATCTAGACCGCTTTGCGCTCTCCCCTCGCCATCAGGCTACAGCCGCGAGTTTCCTCTACTTGGGACGAAAGTTAGACCGGCAACTTCACCCCCGACAGGTTATGGCGGCACTACGAAACCGCCCC